>Ga0181573_10005325_pt1 | contig 10694 bp, 12 predicted proteins | sample 101ome_25_FD_148643 | JGI IMG/M metagenome (GOLD analysis project Ga0181573, IMG submission 148643) | Coastal salt marsh microbial communities from the Groves Creek Marsh, Skidaway Island, Georgia - 101409BT metaG (spades assembly) | ecosystem: Environmental > Aquatic > Marine > Intertidal zone...
GGTCGAACGCCGGCACCGGCCGGACGCGCTCGGCGATGTCGCCGCCGGCCTCGGGCCGGGCCCCTGTCTCGGTGAGCCCGTCGCCGAGCGGGGTGCCGTGCTCGAGCACCTGAAACTCCAGCGCCACCGCGTCGATCTTCGCGACGATCTCGAGGTCGACCACCGGGTCCCCTTCGCGCGCCAGCGTCTGCTCGATGAGCGTCAGGCTCGACAGGAACGCTTCGCAAAGCCGCGTCGCGGCCTCGCCGTCGAAGTCGGCGAGGTGCAGCGCGTGCGTGGCAAAGTCTCGCGCCAGCGACCCGAGCTCCGGCAACCCCGGCATCGCGAGCCGCAGCTCCAGGTGATCAGGCGTCGGCATCCGCACAGTCTGCCCGGAATCGGGCGGAGTTGCCGCTTCCGCGCACGACTCTGCCGTGGCCATGCCCCGAGTACCGGCGTTCATGACGCGGGTCTTGGATCGAACGAAGCCTCGAGCCGCGCGGTCCGAGCCACGCGTTCGACAGCAGCGAAACCCGCACGTGGGGGCGCGCCGCCAGCCGATCCGAGCAGGGGCGCGAGGGCGACTGCTCAGCACAGGGGGCCTTCGAACCAGCTGGCAGGAGCGCGCCAGAAACGCGGATCCATCCAGCGAGGCGCAAGCCAGCAGGTCGCTCGGAAGCGCTGTCCGAAGGCACCGATGGTTCACCGGGCACCCGTGGCGCCGGCGCACCTCATCGACGATGGGGAGCGGAGCCGGGATTGCGCAGCGCAACCCAGGCGCCGCGCACGTGGTCACGCCTGCAGGTCGTGGATGCGGGCGACGATCGCCGACACGGCCTCTGCGACCGTCGTTTGCAGCCACTGTTGGGCGATGAGCCAGCCTAGCGCTACGACCACCGCAACGACCGCGAACTCGACGGACTCCGACCCGCGGTCCCCGACCAGCAGGCCGCGCGCTCCGGCGTCCGGGTTCGGCGGCAGCGATGGCCTGTGAGCAGACACCTCATCGCAATCGTCCCCCTCCTGCGAGAGTCCTTAGCGGTGCGGTGACAAGCCCTTGGCGACGGGCCGCTCTTGCGGATCCGCCGGCGCAGGTGGACTTCTGGCCGTCTCGATACAAACGAAGAGCGGTCGCCAGGCGCGAGGCCTGACGACCGCTCTCATGTTCGGAGAAACCCGCTTCTTAGAAGGTGGCTTCGCCGAGCTTGGTGACCGTGTCCGCGGTCTTCTGCTTGACGGCGTCCTGCAGGTCGTCGGTGCCGGCGACGGCGCCGCCAGCGATGACGACGGCGGTCACGCCGAACTCAACGGACTCCGCGCCGCGCTCGTCGCGGATGAAGTTCATGATCCAGTTAGACATAGAGATCCTTTTCGGGTTTGGGTGTGGGAGAGGGAGTCTTCGGCAGCACTGCGCTGCTTAGAAGGTGGCTTCGTTGAGCTGCGTGATCGTGTCCGCGGTCTTCTGCTTGACGGCGTCCTGCAGGTCGTCGGTGCCGGCGACGGCGCCACCAGCGATGACGACGGCGGTCACGCCAAACTCGACGGACTCTGCGCCGCGCTCGTCGCGGATGAAGTTCATGATCCAGTTGGTCATAGGAATCTCTATTCAGGAAGTGGAAACGTGAAGAGGTGCGCGAGCGACCCGGAGTCGCCCTGTGCGCTAGGCATTAGAGCATGCTTCCCCGGGGCGGCAACCCCCGTAAGTCGTTGGTTCGCAGCAACGTAAGAGCATTCTGGCGAGGGTCGGGCAGAGCTCTGGAGCCACGCTGCCAAAGGCGTTTCGGCTCAGTTGCGGTGCGCAGGAGCCACGCACGCGGCGCGATCGCGAGCGGCGCGCGCGAGTTGCAGGTTCTGATCTACGGCTTCCAACGGGAGCACGCGGGCCCACAGGCGACGAGCGCTCTGCTCGGATTCTTCGCCGCCGGCCAGGGCGTGGGCGAGCGCGAGGTTGCCGATGTAGTCCGCGTCACGCCGGTCGGCGTCGTGAGCTGCCTGGAAGTCCATGGTCGCGCGCTTGAGATCACCCTGGAGCATGTGACACAGCCCCCGGTTGTTGAGCAGCAGCGCGTGATTCGGCGTTACCTCGAGGCCGCGCGACAGGAGCGCGACGGCGTCCTGGTACTGGCCTGCCATCACCATCAGTTCGGCCGGCTCCGAGTAGGACGCCACGGAGTTCGGATGCTCGAGGAGCATCTTTCGCGCGACCTGGGCAGCACCTGCGGTGTCGCCTTTTGCAGCCAGCACCCGCACCGTCATCTGGAGGGTGCGCACAGAGGTCGGCTCCAGTTCGCCGCCCTTGAACCAATCGTCCTCGGCTCGCGGTCCGGTCGAGCAGCCCGCCATGCTCATGGCAAGGAGGATGGCGACAGCGAGAGCGAGGGAGCGCATGCAGAGTCTCATCGTGGATTCAGCGGGGCAGATCGAAGGAATGGCGACGGCGAGAGCGAAGGAGCGCATGCAGAGTCACGTCTTGGATTCAGCGGGACAGGTCGAATGACCGTCCTCGCGGGGCGGTCATCGGGCGCTGCTCGAACGCTTGCAGTCTCGCTGCCACGTCCTTTGCTGCAGCGCCTCGACCGTCGGCATAGCCGGTGGTGACGCGGACAGCGCCGTCGATCAGCTTGAGCTCTGCCACGAACGCTCGCACGGCCGCCAAGCGCGCAGCGCCAAGTTCCTCAGGTGAGCAGGCGCCAGGGGAGACGTGGATCTCGAGCGGCGCGGAGCGATTCGCGCGTATCAAGGCGCCGAGTGCACGTCGCCCCAGGTCTGTGAGCTTCGACCCGCCGGCCTCGAAGTGGTGAGAATAGAGAGCGGACTCGCGGGTGAGCGCGGCGACGTATTGGCGCGCGAACGTCTCGAACCTTGGGGAGTGCGCGAAGACGGTGGACACCGGAGCGGCGATGGCTCGATCGCGAGCTTCAGGCGGGGACGCACACGAAGCTACGGCCAGCAGGGCTCCGCCGAGGGAGAGGGCGCACAGGGGGCGGCGCCGGACGGGGTGAGGGCTTGCGGTCATCGATTCGTCCATGTTTTTGTGAGCGCTAGCCAGCGTTCGCGTCCTTCAGCGCGTCGAGGACGAGCGCGAGCAGCGGGCCCAGGACGAGCAGCAGGGTCGCAGGCAGCATGCACGCCGCCAGCGGGATGAGCATCTTCACCGAGCTCCGGTGGGCGCGCTCCTCGAGCTCTTGCATCGAGTCGTGTACCAGCGAGTCGACGCCCAGCTTGATGCTCGCCGATAGCTCTGAGCCGAACTGCTCCGCCTGTTCCAAGACCTGGCCGATCCCTGCGAAGCTCGCCAGCTGGGTCCGCTCCGCGGCCTGCTCCAACGAAGATCGCCAGGAAGTACTCAACCTGACATCGAGGTCGATGCGTCGGAACTCCTCCGCCAGCGGGTCGCGGGCGAGTTCCAGTCCGTCGGCGACGCGCTGCCACGCAGCGTGCAATCCGAGGCCGCCTTCCACGCCGATGCAGAGCAGCTCCATAGCCGCGGGCATACTCGCCGACCGCTTTGCCAGGAGCCGCGCACGCTGACCGCTGAGCCACGCGCGTGAGAGCGTGTTGGCCAAGAGCGCGCCGCCGACGGCCCATGCAGCCATGACAACCGCAGCGCGTTCGCCGGCGAGCAGGACGCCTGCGAGCGCGCCTGCCAAGACGGCCGCGGTCGACAGCAGCGTGAATGTGAGGCGCTGCGGCGCCGTGCGGAGACCTGCCAGCTCCAGGCGGCGACGACGGTCCGCTCGGAGGCCTGCGAGGCCTCGCCTGGCGATCGGTCGCCAGAGCCGCTGCTCTGGCCGCGCGGCGGCCCTGTGCGCCGTTTGTTCCAGGACTCCGACGCCCGCGACGACGCAGAACGTCGCGGCGGCGGCGATGAGGGCTGGGTTCTCCATGACGCTCACTGCGCACCTCCGGGAGCCGTGCGGTCCGCTTCCAGCCGCGCCATCTTCTGGATCGCCCGGAGGCCGAGGAAGAGCAGCGCCGCAGAGATCGCGATCATGAAGTTGCCGCCTGCACTCTCGAACAGGAAGGTCGCGTAGCCGTCGAGCGCCTGGCTCAGCAGGGTCACCGCGACGATCGGCAGCATCACCAGGGCGGTCGAGGCCGCGCGGCTGTAAGAGACGATCGCGCGCGCTCGGCGCCGCACGCGGCTGCGCTCCAGCAGCGTCCGGCTCAGCCGCGCAGAGGTCGCGATGAGGTTGCCCCCGACATCTTGGTTCATGGCGATCGCCATGCCGAAGGCGCGGAACTCGGGCTTTCGGACCTTGGCCATGCACCGGACCACTGCTGCAGAGAGGTCGTCCCCGATGCGCTCGGCCTGGAGGATCTCGTTGACGACGGCCCGCGGGGTCCCCGCGGCCTCAGCGGCCGCCGCGCGCAGCGCGTCCAGGAGGGGCAGTCCGGCGCGCAGCGCGCGGTTGGTGGTCTCGATGACTACGAGCCACTGCGCGTCGTCTCGCCGGTCGCGGCGTTCTGCGATGATCGCGCGGAGGAACTGCGTCACGCCGTAGCCCGCGATGACGAGCGCCACGGCGAGCCACGGCCGGTCGAAGTCCCGCCATGCGACGTAGGCCCCCGCGAAACACGCGAGCAGCGGCAGCGTCGCGGTGAGGCCCGCGCCAGTGGACGGCGCTCGCGCTCGCTTGGTGCCTGCAGCGGCGGCGGAGGAGCGCGCAGCGTAGAACAGCGCGACGCCGCCGGCGACAGCAGGAGGCAGGATGCGATCCCAGTCGACGGCCATCTCAGCGCGCTCCTCCGAGTCTTCCAGGCTCGAACATCGAGTCGTCGAGAACGACACCTCGCTTCGCGAGCAGGTCGGCGAACGCGGGACGATGGCCGGTCGCCGAGAAGCGCGTGACGCCGGCGGAGTCGGGTTCGAAGCGGTGGAGCACCTCGACCTGCAGGCTGTCGTCTCGACGCTGGAGCTGTGCGATCTCGCCGACGACGCGGCGGCCGTCCGGGAGTCGCTCCAGGTGGACGACCAGGTGCACGGCGTCGGCGATGTAGTTTCGAAGCGCCGCGACGGGGACCTCGAAACCGCTCATCAGCAGCATGGACTCGAGCCGCGTCAGCGCCTGCTGAGCGCTGCTCGCGTGCAGCGTCGTCATCGAGCCGTCGTGACCGGTGTTCATCGCTTGCAGCATGTCGAACGCCTCTGCACCGCGGCATTCGCCGACCAGGATGCGGTCGGGGCGCATCCGGAGGGCGTTGCGCAGCAGGTCGCGCACCGTGACGACGCCGACGTCTTCGAGGTTGGGCGGACGCGTCTCGAGTCGGACGAGATAGGGGCTCGCGAGACGCAGCTCGGCTGCGTCTTCGATGGTGATCACCTGCTCGTGCTGACCGATGGCAGAAGAGACAGCGTTCAGCATCGTCGTCTTGCCGGCGCCCGCGCCGCCCGAGAACAAGATGTTCAAGCGACCGCGCACGCAATCGGCCAGCAGCTGCGCCATCTCCGGGGTCAACGAGCCGAGCGCGACCAGGCCATCGAGCGTCAGCGGCTGTTCGGGGAATCGTCGGATCGAGAGCTGCGGTCCGTCGAGCGCGAGGGGCGGGATGATGACGTTGACGCGAGACCCGTCCTCAAGGCGCGCGTCGACCATCGGGCTGCGCTCGTCGACCCGTCGACCCACCCTGCGCACGATCCGCTGGATGACCTGCATCAGGTGCGCGCGGTCCCGGAACTGCGCCGAGGACCGTCCGAGTCGTCCCGCGCGCTCCACCATCACGCGATCCGGTGCATGGACCAGGATGTCGGTGGTCTCGGGGTCTGCGAGCAGCGGCTCCAGCGGCCCGAGCCGGAACGTGTCGTCGAGCACGCAGTCGATCAGATTCTCGACGCCCATAGGGTCGAGCGCGTGATCGCCGGTCTGGATCAGCTGCTGTAGCCGCGCCCGGCACTCGGCCTCGAGCTGGTCGCTCTGCAGCTGCTCTGCAAGAGCGACGTCCATGGTCGCGACGAGCTGCTGGTGCAGGCTGCGTCGCAAGGACAGCAGCTGCGCAGCGTCATGGTTCGTGGCGAGGTTGCTCACTTGTCGCCCTCTGACTTGGTCTCCTTCGAAGCCGCCGGCAGCTCAGCGACCTCCGCTGCGGCGGCGCGCTTGGGGTCGTCGCTGCGCTGCCACGCGCCGGGGCCTTGCAGGCCGTCGAGGCCCATCTCCGTGAGGCGCTTCGCGGGCTCAGCAGCGGCCGTCCCTTCGATCTTGCCGTCGAAGAAGAGCTGCCAGTCCGAGGGCGTCACGTGTTCCGCGCCTGGGAGCAGGATCCCCTCGCCGTCGACTGGCTCGACCAGCTCGGCGGTGACGATGACGACGAGCTCGGTCTCCTCCTTCTCGTAGCGAATGCTGCGGAAGAGCGGACCGAGGATCGGCAGGTCGCCCAGGATCGGCACGGACCCTCGACGTGACTGCTCCTTGTTGCGGAGCAAGCCGGCCATGGCGAAGGACTGGCCGCTCCCCAGCTCCACAGTTGTGCTGGAGCGCCTCGTCACGATGCCGGGGATGATGAAGCCGTTCTGCTGCAGGGCGCCGATCTCCGACAGTTCGCTCACCTCCGGCGCGACCTCCAGCCGGATGCGGCCCTCTCCGAGCACGAGGGGGCGGAAGTTCAGGCGGACGCCGAACTCCTTGTACTGGATCGTCACGACCGAGCTCGAGTTGGCGGTCGTGCCCTGGACGATCGGGATCGGGAACTCGCCTCCGACCAGGAAGCTCGCCTCCTCACCGCTGACGGCCACGAGGTTGGGCTCGGCGAGCAGCCGGACATAGCGGTTCTCGACCAGCGCCTGCAGGAACACCTCGAGGTTTGCGCTGGGCAGGCCGCCGAACAGGGTCGTCGCGCTCGTTACGGCGCTCCCGACGCCCCCGTACGTGTAGAGCGCGTTCGCGATCGAACTACCGGGAGAAGGCGTGATTGAGACCGGTTGGAAAGTGGACCCCGGCGACTGCAGCCCGCCGAACCCGGACGCGCTCGACGCGACGGCGCTTACACCGAGCGAACGCAGCGCGGTCCGGCTCGCCTCGGCGATACGGACTCGCAGCTGCACCTGCTGGACGCCTGGGACGCGCGTGAGGTCGGTCCACTTCACGCCGGCCTCGGTCAGGAACTTGCTCATCGCAGCGCCTACTTCGACGCTCGGGACGGTGCCGCTCACCGCGACGGTGCCGTCCAGGTACTCAGCTTCGAGGTCTGCGCTGAACAGCCGCCGCAGCGCCTTCTGCAGCTCCTCGACGTCAGGGCGGACGTGCGCGGTGTAGGTGACGTTTCCAGCGCCCTCGAGCGTCAACAGGAGGTCCGTCTTGCCGAACGACTTCGCCAGCACGAGCACTTGCTTCGGTGAGAGAGGCTTCACGTCGATCACGGATGGGTCCGCGACGGCGACGGTCTCCATGCGCGCGGTCAGCTCGATCAGCTTTGAGCGACCCGGGTGCAGCAGGATCTCCGGGGGGCCTTGTTGGGCAGCCAGCGTGGCTGCCTGCGCGAACGCGGCGAGGGCGAACAGGGCTTTGAGGCGGGCGTGATTCATGACGGAGGGCGAGCCGAAGCGGTTGCAGGGGGACGAAGGCGTTCGTTTGGGTCGGCTACTCGTTGCCGTAGCCCTCTTGCGTGGTGAGGGCGCCGCGGATGACGCGCACGCGCCACTCGGGGTTTCGTGCCGGAGCGGGTTCGGCAGCGGGTTCGGCAGCGGCTGGAGCCGCTGCGTCAGGCTTCGCGGCCGGGTCCGTGATCAGGTCGTGCAGGTGGACTTGCGTCGCGCGGGGAGCGGTAGGTTCGCCTTCTGCCCGCATCACGACTGCGATGGATCCCTTGGTCGCCGCGAGCTCGATCGCGCCAGCAGCCTGGTACCCGACGGCCACCGTGATGCTCGGCCGGCGGGTCGTGCGAGACGTCGCCGGGTCGTGGACCGCGAGGACCCGCGCGCGCTCCGCCACAACCGTGGTCGCCGTGCTGCGCCTGCCGTCCTGACCTTGGAAGTCGATCGTCCCGAGCACGTCGATGAGGGATCCGGCGCGCAGCAGCGAGTCCAACGCACCTTCCTTGAGCGGCAAGGACATGGCCCGTTCACCTGCCTTCAGGTCCAGGGCTGGGCGAGGTGGCGTCGACTCGGCGGGCGGCGTCGCAACCGCGGCCGTGTCAGGCTCGGCCACGGTGGGAGGCGGGGTCGGAAGCGGCGCCGGGATCGCCGTTGGAGCGTCGCTCCGGCGGCTCGCTTGGGCGCGCTTGTTGAGGAGGAAGTCGGTGCCAAAGGCAGCGATCGCTGCCATGGCGAGCCCGAATAGCATGGGGCGAATCGCAGTCATTGGATTGCAGGTCGTTGGTTCATCGCACCGGTTCTTTGGCCATCGATGCGCGAGCTTTCAGGGAGCTCGGGAGGGGCATGAGTGAATCCAGTCCAAGGAGTTGAATGGACTCGTAGTTGACGTCGATCCGCACCTCGACGGGGCTGCCTGGTGCGGCTGCGGCGGGATCCGCTGGGACGAGCAGGACGTTGGCTCCGCGGATCCCGAGTTCCTCCAGACCCTGCTGCACGCGGGCGATCACCTGCGCTGCGTTGCCGCCCTGTAGCGATGCTTCTCGGGCGCCGACCCTGGCGACGTGTCGCAGGCTCGACGATTGGTTCATGGCCCAGCCGAGCTCGAGCCCTGCAAACAAGATCAGGGCAACGAGCAGGAAGGTGACCGCGAGCTCGACGGATTCGACGCCGCGGTTGCTGCGCCCGAGGCGGCGGAGGCGAGCGGTCGTTGCGCGGACGCTTGTCATCGCAGGAACCCCACGCGCAGTAGCCCGATCTGGTGGGTGTACGTCCAAGCCGCGACGGTCCCGAGGAGGATCGCAGGCGCGTAGGGGTACCAGTGCTTGGGGCGCTTTCGGGGCGGATCGCTGGGGCCGCCGGCGTGCCCGCCGCCCCGTTTGGCGTTCCCGCCGAGCGTCCCGCGGAACTGGAAGTAGGTCAGCCCCAGTCCACCCATGAGCCAAGTGGGGATGTCGCGCAGGCTCCCGCGCCGGACGACCACGATCATGGCCCACAGGAATCCCGAGAGCGCCACCGCGAGCACGAGCACCGCTGCCTGACGGAGATCCAGCCAGCTGCCGAGCGCCAGCATCAGCTTCGCGTCTCCGGCGCCACCTCCGGCCATGACGTAGGCGAGGATGTAGATGCCGCCTGCCATGGCTGCGCCTCCTAGCGCGCTGCGCAGGCCGTCCCATCCGCCGGTGCTGACCGCGTAGGCCATGCCGGCCGCGAACAGCGGCAGCGTCAGCCAGTTGGGGATCCGCATGCTCCGCAGGTCCGTGACGGTTGCGAAGAGGCACGCAACCGAGAGCCCGGCCCAGATCCAGTGGGGCGCCAGCACGGTGGCCGCCACCTCTTCCGTTGCAGCGGAAATAGGGCTCAGCGGCGATCCTGTGCAGGCCGGGGGGACGGTCATAACACAGTAAGCTAGCCCACTTATGACGAACGAGTCGGGCTGGCGCCCAGATTTCGAGGCGACTGATGAGCCCGTCGTGGCTGGCCGGCCTCACGCGGTTCGTCGATGACGCCGCCGCATGCGCCGCCGTCAGGTTGCGGCGGCGCTCTGCTCTCAAACCCCGTGATAAGCTGCAGTTGCAGTCTGGAGGTTGCGCTTGCGGTCGTCGGCAATCAGCGACCGTTCGCATGAGCTCGCGCGAAGAGCGCGCTCGTCATGCTGCGGCCGACAGCGAAGCCCGAGCGGGAGCACGCCATGGGATCCAGTACCAAACTCCACCGACAGCGCGGCGTCTCGAGCGTGCTCTTCGCGGTGATGCTGCCCGCCTTTCTGGTGTTCGTTTGGGCCTGCGTCGAGATCGGGAACATCACCACGCGCGGGACGCACGCGCGGAGCGGCGCGGACGGGATCGCGTTGGCGGCAGCCGGGAGATACTGGGATGGCCGCGAGCAGGCCGTCCAGGACGCTGAGGTAGTAGCTGCTGCCTCGGGCCTGTCCATGGTCGTGTCTGCGACGGGGACCAGCGGTGACCTCCAGTTCGGGGACTGGGATGCCGAGGCGCAGGCTTTCACCGCTCGCGAGTCGGGCGGGCGCGCGGTTCGCGCGGTCATCCAGTTTGCCGACGGACATCCGAACGGCAGCTTGCCGAGCGTTCTCCCAGGCGCGCTTGGGCCTGGCGCTGCCGAGTTGGCTCGCGCAGCGGTGGCGGTCTACTGCGCCCCGCGCGACCAGACCTCGCTTCTGCTCGTTGGCAGCGGTCCGGACATGCTCGTGCAGATGTGGCTCACGGAGCTGTCGATGGACGGCCTCATCGCCGTCCAGGGCGATGGGAACGCGATTTTCGTCGCGCCTAGCGCATCGCTGCGGGCGCCCGCGATCGAGCTCGCGGGCCGCAGAGAGAATCTCTCGACGCACGAGAACTTCGACGCAGACGTCTTCGAAGAGGTGGTCTTGCCCGCTGACCCCTACGCGGCGGTCGCGCTCCCGGAGCCAGGTGCGCCGATTCCCGTGACGGTCAGCGGCGGCGTTACGACCATCGCGCCTGGCACGCACGCCGGCCTGGTTGCGTCCAGCGGGTCCTTCGTCCTGGCTCCGGGTGACCACATCTTCACGAGCTACATCTCTCTAGACGGGACGGCTGCGTTGACGCTCGACAGCGCTCGCATCGTCCTCGTCCAAGGGGCTCGGCTAAAAGTGAGAGGTGGTGCTCAGGTGCAAGGTACAGCGCCCCCAGCCAGCGAGGGCAGCGCCAGG
>Ga0181573_10005328_pt1 | contig 10691 bp, 9 predicted proteins | sample 101ome_25_FD_148643 | JGI IMG/M metagenome (GOLD analysis project Ga0181573, IMG submission 148643) | Coastal salt marsh microbial communities from the Groves Creek Marsh, Skidaway Island, Georgia - 101409BT metaG (spades assembly) | ecosystem: Environmental > Aquatic > Marine > Intertidal zone...
TCAGGACGGAGGTCCATGTGGATCCTTTTTGGGAGATGGAGAAGGCTGAGCGGGAGAAGGAGGAGCGGGAGCAGACGGAGAGGGAGAGGGAGAGGGAGAGGGAGAGGGAGAGGGAGAGGGAGAGCGGGGGCGAGCCCTTTGGGGGGAGGGAGAGGTGGGGAAAGGGGACGGGGAGGGGCGCGGGGGAGGATGGAGTGGCACCCCCGGGGGCGGGGGGCGGCCTGGCGGCGGCGCTGGCGGCGGCGCGTGCGGCCGACGCGCCGGGGGGGGGGGGGGGGGGGGGGGGGGGGGGGGGGGGGGGGGGGGGGGGGGGGGGGGGGGGGGGGGGGGGGGGGGGGGGGGGGGGGGGGGGGGGGGGGGGGGGGGGGCGTGGGTCCGCCGCCACGCAAGCGTCCGAAGAAAGGGGGAGGGGGAGGGGGGTGGGACGCGTTTTGAGTCGATCGCCAGGCGCGAACCCGGACCGAGCCCGCCAACCCTCTCTTGCCGTCCGCACCCGCCCTCCCCCGTCGCGCCGACGCCCCATCGGGTTGCCGGCGACGTGCGCGTGCTCGCGCGGACGGCCGGGCGGCGTCAACGCGGCGACGTGTGGCTGCGCCGGTAGGAGAGACAACCCCCCACGACTGCGCACAGCGCATTCACGCGACCGGCGCCCGACGCCACCCGTCTTTTCGACCGTCCCGTCTCCCCCTCACGACTCCCCTCCCCCCAGTCCTCCGCGCCGCTCCCCCCCGCTCAGGCTCGCCCACCCCGGGGTGACGCCGACGGATCGGCCACCGTCAACGTCGCGTCCCAGGGCCCCCCCTCGGCCTTTAGAATCCGAAAGGGTCGAAGCGCCCCCAGCGCCCTCGGCGCGTCCCCCGCCGCCGCCTCGGGCAGAAAGCCAGCGATCCCCCCGAAGCCGACGGCCCACCCCACTCTCCCGCCCCGCCCGCCCGGCCCGCCCCCGCCCCCACCTCTGTCCCCCGTCACGGGCCCGAGGACGCGCCCCGGCACCAGAAGCCGCCGGCGATGGGCGCGGCGGAGCTCCCTCCACACCGCAGGGATGAGTGGCGACGCGTCCCGGTGGGTTGAGTCCAGCCACGGCGTCCTTCCCCCGCCGCGGACACCGTCGTGGGGCGTCTCCCCCGCCCTCCTCAGCACGACGAGCTCGGCGACGTCGCCCCGCGCGAGGTGCCAGGGGGTGGCGCGGGCGCGGGCCAGGCCGGCCTCCGTGGTGCCAAGGAGGGAGGAGAGGCCCACGTCGGCCCGCGCGACGCGGGTTATGCCACGGTGGCCCGTGGCGAAGGCGACGGAGGTGTCGTCAACGTCGACGACGGAGCCGAGGACCGTCATGCCGCGGCGGAGGGGGACGGCGTGATTCGACTGGGGGTACAGGAAGAGAGGAAGGGGGGAGAGGGGGTTGGGGGGGGGGGGGGGTGGGGCGGGAGGGAGGGCGACGGGACAACGTCGAGGGTCCGCCACCCGCCATTCGCACCCTCTCCCGCTGAGCCTCCGTTAGGAGGCGCTGGGGGAGGCGCGCCAGGAGGGCAACGTCATCGACGCGGGAGAGGGCCGCGGGGTCGTCCTGCGGGGCGTGGACGGGAGGGGGTGGAGCGGGTGGGGGACCGTGACGGCGGCGGCGACAGGCAACGGCCCGGTCGCTCCCCGCGTCGTCTTCCTCGCCAGCACCTCCTGCGGGAGGCCGCGGACCAGCCGACGGTAGTCAACGCGAGTGAGGGCTCCGCGGCGCCCGAGAATGGAACGGTCGACGTCTGCATTGGTCGAGGACGAGGCGGGGCCGCCGCGGCCGGTGGCGGCAAGGGTGCCGAGGCTCGGCGACGCGAGCCCAGACGCCGTGGTCAGCCGCAGTGCGGCTCGACGGAGATTCGCCGGCATGGTAGTAACGCGGGACTCACTGGCGTTGCCTCGGGGTCGGAGGGGGAGCTGGGCAGGAAAGCGGCGCAGGGAATGAGCGACATCGAGTGCTTCCTGTGACGCAAATAGGGCTTCCATCCACCCCCTATCGTCCTGACGAGGAAGTCTACTCCAAATTTACGGAGGACAGGGCGCGAAGCGCCATTAGCCGGCCAAAACGTCCAACGCGGCGCCGCCCCCGTCGGCGCTTTTCGCACGGTGCCAGGTGCGATGAGAGCTCAGGTGAAGTATGAAGACCTCGACGACTGTAGCCCACCGCCCCCAGCGGTCGAAGTCGTTGCCAAGGAGTCGGTTATTCATCCACAGCCGCCTTGCTGGACTTGTGCCGTCTGCCTCGGCGAGTGGAACTCCCGAGGCCGTCGTTGCACCGCCGCAGGCCGTGAGGACCCTCCCCGATAACCCCCCCCCCCCCGTTCGAACCCCACCGACAGAGGGGCCCGTGCTCCCCATCGATGCTCACCGCGTCGCACTACCGTGCGGCCACGTCTTCTGCTCGAGCTGCGTCGCTGGCGTGCGGGACAGGGCGCTCGACATGTCCAGTAATACCGATGCACGGTGCCTTTGCCCCACGTGCCGCCTGCCGTTCTCGTCGCTCTCGCTGTCGGAGCTGGTCGAGCGGAATCGGCTGTGGTGTCCAGTACGGTTGTGGGACGGGGAGGACGCGCGGGCGGCATGGGCGGCGGCTAGCGCAGGGGGGCGGTCTTCGGCGGGGCCGTCGCCGACGGCGACCGTCTCACCTGTCACCGCTTGCGCAGCCGCTGCCGCCGCTCCCCCGGCCGACCTGACGGCTCTGCTGGCGTCGCAGCCCGCCCGGCTCGGGGTGGGCGGCGGGCGGCGGCGGCGGCCCGCCCTCGGCGGCGGGCGCGGGCGAGGTTCGGACGACGAGGGCGCCGGAGCGGGCACGGACTCCTCGGCCGTTGCGGAGCTGGCCCGCACCAGAGCTGACCTCGTCCGAGCGCTCGAAGACGCGAGGACGGCACGGGCGACCGCGATGCGCTCCGCGTCTGACCTGGAGGCGGCGCTGGAGCGGTCGGCGAGGGCCGCCGAAGAGGCGAGGGCGGAGGCGCTGAGGCAGCGGCGAAGAGGGGAGAGAGATGGGAGGCGGGATGCGGAGCAGGCCCTGGAGTTGGAGAGGCGGAGAACCCGCGAGATGGCAGAGCGAGCCGCGGCGATGGAGACGGAGAGAGACGCGGCGCGGCGAGAAGCCGATGCGGCAGCGGCTGCGGCCGTCGACGCGGCGGAGGCGGCGGAGGCGGCCCGAGGTGATCTTGCGCGGCGCGAGGCGGCGCTGGGGCGCGCAACAGAGGACACGGAGCGCCGCAGGGCGGCTCTCGAGGCCGAGGTGCGGAGGCTCCGGAAACTCGAGGCGGACGCGAGTGCCGACACGATAGAACTGACGATGCTGCGCGGCGGGGCCACGGAGGCGTCGGTCCGGGCGTGGGAAACCCGGGCAATGGTCAACGGCCATGGGGGCTCTCTGTGCCTTGCTCGCGTCTGCGCCGCCCAGGCGGCCGAAATTGCGGCGCTGCGGGGGGGCGTGGCGAGGCCGCGGGCCGCAGTGGCGCGGCCGTCGGCTGGGCCAAGGCGGTCGGCTGCGCTTGCCGCCCTCGCGGCAGCAGGCGGAGGCAGCAGCGGCGGCAGCGGCGGCGGCGCGGCCAAGCGGCGCCGTACCGAGGCGCCGCCGCTCCTCTCGTCGGCTCCGCCGGCCCCTCGCCCGGCCAACTTAGACTGGCTCGGCGGCTGGGCGGGGCGGGGCGGGTCCCCAACACCGACCGGCGCCAAGCCCCGCGCGGCGCGGCGCCCCGCCCCGCGGGATGGGACGCTGAGCCCAGGCCTGGGCCCGGGCGGGGGAGGGGCCTGGGGTTGACATGGTGGGCGGGACGGGATCGGAACGCGCGCTCTTCGTCTCTCTTTCCATCTCTCTGCCTCCAGGTCCGCCCCCAGCTCGACCCCGCCTCACCGTCCCCGCCCCCGCCCGACGCCACCCCCACCGCCCCGAAGCGGCCTCCAACCCCCCTCCCCTCCCCCGCGGGCGAGAAGGCCGGTGTGCCGCACCTCGTAGGGCTTGCACAAGGCCCTGACGCAGGGAGCGTCGCCGAAAGACGCCGAGGGACCGACGGCGCGCATGCGCAGGGCGGGACGGGCCACCGGGTCCTCGGGGCCGCCGGCGCCGCCGCCCGCGGCGGAGCGGTGCGGGGGGCGCGAGGCGGGGTCGGCGCCGCCCCCGGGGCCCCACCGGGGGCGCTCGGCGTCCGCGTCCCGCCCCGGCGCCGCCTCCCGCTTGGCGAACGCCACGACGGCGGGCCGCCCGAAGGAGTCGCCGCGGGCGGGCGCCATCGATCCCCAGATGCGGCCCGGTCCCCCCGCGGGGGCACCGAGCAGCCGCCGGGGCCGTGGCGTGGCCCCGACCAAGTCGTCCGTGCGAAGGGAGGCGGGAAGATCCGCAGGCGCCCGCAGGTCGCGCCACGGCGCCGCGCGCAGTCGCGCCTCGGCGTTCGGTCCGCGAAGGTCGGTGGAGGTCGGGCCGCCGCCCGGAGAGGCGGGGCGGTCCCGGTCCGCCGCGGGGCCAGCAGCCGGGGTGAGGGCCGCCGCGGCGCGCGTGGCCCCTAGGGCGCCCGGGAGGGCCCCGGCGCCTGTCCCGGCGGCCCACCCGCCGGAGCCCCACCCGCCGATCCGCGCTCTCCCCTCGGCCCGGCGGCGGGGGGAGGCGCCGGGCAGGTCGTTCGTCCGACCCGACCCTGACTGGGCGCCCCAGGCGCCGGCCCCCTCCCCGGGGGGGGTCAAGTCGCGCGCTCTCCAAGGATTAACCCAGGGCCGCGCCGCCGTCCCCTCGACCATGCGATGGCAATCGAGTTTCCCGCTGTACCCCAAGCCCGTGGCGAACCCGGCGGCGAACGAGGGGGGGGCGGGGAGGGGGGGAGGGGGGGGGAGACGGTACGATGAGGAGGCGGCGGCCGACGTGCCGGGGACCGCGGCGCGCAGGCCATCGGACCCGCCGCCTCGGCGGTGCCGGTGGCGCGAGGAAAATGACGACGCCTCCGGGGCCGTCGACGGCGGATAAGCTTCGTCGGCGATCGAGGAGGCGCGGCGGCTGTGCCCCGCGGAGGTGACACTCCAGGGGGCGAGGGGGTCGCGTCCGGTCCCACGGCGGCGGGCCGCCGCGGCAGCCTGGACGCCGCCGGCGTGCGCCGTCCACCCGGCGGGCTGGGGGCGCGGCCACGCTCCGTCGATGTCGCGGCACCGCAGAGCTGACGGCAAGGCGGCGGACCGCGCGGCGCGGGCCAGGCCCGAGCTGGGTCGCTGCGCCCGACCGGTCCAGGCGGCCTCGGCCGGCTGGGCCGTGTACGTTTGGTCCTCGGCGACGGGGGCGCCCCGAAAGCAGGCCCTGGGGAGAGATAAAGACGATTTTAAGATGAATGGATGACGTATGTCTGTGTTGAGACCGATTATAGGGCAAGAGGGCTCGGCACAGGCGGGCGGAGCGGCGACTGCGGCGCGCGCACCGCCGCGGGCCTCCCGTCTTCCTCGCCTGTGAACTCCCGCGCTCCGCAACCCGGCAGGAGGCAGGGCCGAGGGGTCACAGTCGTCCATCCTGGGTCGTCGGCGAAAGTGAACTCCACGCGCGGTGCCGACGAGCACCGAGCGGAGCTCGGCCGCGGCTTGGCCGTCAGCAAGTGCCGCGGGCTGGGCTCGCGGGCCTGGACTCGTCTTCAAAGAATTGAAAGGGGGTGAAAGCTCCGTCACTCGGATTTAGGCGACAGCGTGACTACTCTCGAGGCCTGGTCGACCTCTCCTCGCCCTCCCTCCCTCGACCACCCTCCTCGCCCTCCCTCCCTTGACCACGCGTCTACTCCGCGGCTCACTCCCAGCTCTCCCGGCACCCCGTGCTCCGCGCGCCCGTCCCCACCTTCTCCTTGACCAAGGGAGTGGGAGAGGGTCGGACAGACACCTGGCCCCGGCCCTGGGGCTACAAGGGGCCCCGAAGGGGGCGGGGTCGGCGGGAAAGGGCTCAGAATGTTCTGGTCCGTCGCGGGCTTCGGCCCCACGACGAGCAATATCCAGGCGGGTCGGCGTCCTTGTTCAGACTTGTGCCATGGTGCGCCGGAGAGCGTCGACGAACCGAGGGGGCGTCCGTCTCGGCCGCCGGCCTTTCTCGGTCGCGCGGCGAAATTTTACGCGACACTAGAAGTAGAGAAGACGATTAACGTTCGTAATTTATCGATAACTGGCCGTCACGCCCTCAAACGAGACATATGAAGACGGAGGGCACTGGGATGGCCGTCGCCTCGTTCTGCCGGGCCTCCTCTTTTTTTCGCACGAGTGCTCCGGTCCGAGACGGGACCCCCATCCTCACCGACGGGTTTGGTTCCAGCGCGGCACCACCCGCGCCGATCCCCCCCGCTTCGATGCCGCTCCCGTCCCTCGAGGTTGCCGCGAGGCCGTCGTGAGGCCGTCCTACGCGAGGCCAACACCTCCCAACCCCCCCCCTCCTTCCAACGAATCCCCCAGACCATCCTCGAGCGCGACTCCTTCACTCTCGAGGAGCTGTTGGACGAGGAGGACTTGTTGCAGGAGTGCAAGACCCAGGCAGGTCGCGGCGGCCATGACCCGCCGTCGTCGCCGTCGCCGTTGTCGCCGTCCGTCGTCGTTGTCACAGACAGGTCCCATCCATCCACTCACGTCCGTCAATCCCACCCCCCGCCCTCCTCTCCCCCTCCCCGCCAGTTTCCCGAGCTGGTCGACTACCTCGAGCGAGAGGATACGGTCATAGCCCTCACGCGGCTGGCCCTCGGCGACGGCCCGTGCTCCTCGTCCCCCCCCGGCCCCGCCTCCAGGTCCCCCTCCGCCGCTGGGGGCGGGGCGGGAGCGGGGACTGGCGCCTCCGCGGAGGCGGGCGAGGACGCGGGGTCGACGAAGACGGGAAGGGAGGTGGAGGGGGCGGGGGGGGGGGGGGGGGGGACGACGGGGACGACGACGGGGCGTCGTCGACGACGACCGAGGCGACCGAGGCGGAGGTACCCGGGGTGGCGACGGCGTCGGCGTCGTCCGAGGGGGTCGGAAGGCCGGACGCCGCCGCAGCCGCGGCCGCGCCGGCTGCCCCTCCGAAGCCCGACGCAGCCGAGGCCGCCGTCCTCGCAGCCGCCGCTGCCGCCGACGCAGCTGCTGGCCTCCCGCCGCCCGGCGACATGGTCCTTCCCGTCGCCGCCGCCTCCTCCTCCTCCTCTTCCTCCTCCTCCTCGTCCTCGTCCTCCTCCTCCTCGTCCTCCTCCTCCTCCTCCTCCTCCTTTGGGTCCGACCCCGATCGCGCCACCCGGCACCCGCTGATGGCCACCGAGGTGCTTGCATGTGGCCTCGATGGTGTCGTGGGGGCCCTTGCGGCGTCGGAGGAGGGGCACGGGGTGGTCTGGTCGTTTCTCGACCGCCCGCCGCCGCTGGACCCGACACGCGCCGGATACTTCGCTCGCGTCGCGGGGGCGTTGCTGTCGCGCCGGCCGCATGCGGTGCACGAGAGAGTGAGGGCGAGTGCCAGAGGGGGCGTGGTGAGCGCTGAGGGCGGCGGGGCGGCTTCAGCGGCGGACCCGGCGGCGGCGGTTCTGGCTGACCCCGTTCCGCTTCCCCCCGGGGTCATCGGCGCTCTGTTGAGGCACCTGGGGTGCTCTCCGGTCGTTGAAGTCATCGTCCAGCTCGCCGGGGGGCCTGGGGGGGCTGGGGGGGGGGGGGGGGGGGGGGGGGGGGCCTTGGGGGGTGGGGGTTTGGGGGGGAGGGGGGGGGCCGCGGGGGGCGGGGGGGGCCCGGGGGGGGGCGGGTTGGGGGGCTCTGGCGGTTGGGGATCTGACGGGACTGGCGGAGACGACGGCGGCGACGGAGGGCCTGGGGGGGACGCGTTTCGGCGATGGTTGGCCGAGTCGAGCGGGCTGATCGAGACGCTGACGGAGATGGCGGGGTGGGCTGCGGGGGCTGCTTTGGCCGCCGCCCCCGCGGGCAGCGACAGCGACGACGCCGCCGGGGCCGCCGCCGCCGCCGAGGAGACGCGCGAAAACGCCGCTGATGTCCTTATTCAGCTGGCGTCGGCTCAGCCGTCCCCCCTGGCTCGTCGTTTGGCGGGGGCCGCCTTCGCCGACGCCGACCCCGGCGCCGTCGACGGGGACAACGCGGGGACGTCCCCGGCAGCGGACTCCTCCTCCGCCACATCTTCCGCCCCCTCGGCCTTTGGTCGCCTCGTCTCCCGTGCCCTCGCATCCCCAGAGGACCTCATGCCGCCCCTCGTTCGCCTCGCCAGCGCCCTCTTGGATCCGCAGCCCCCCTTCATCCTCGGCCTCCCCGCTGGGGGCTTTGCCGCCGCCGGCTTTGGCGGCGCGTCGGGTTCCGGCAGGCCCGACGGAAACGACGACGACGACCCTGCTGCGGCTTGCCGCGGCAACGGGGACCCAGCGACGGTCGCGGCGGCCCTCGCGGCGGTGCGCCCCCATATTCCTGCGGTCGCTGCCCTCCTCGATGTTCCTCCCTCCCCCGCCCACCCCGAGGGGGAGTCCTCGGCTGCCGCGGATGCGTCTTCCCCCGCAGCCCGCCCCCAGCCCTGGGGCCTCCTCCGCCCCCCCGCCGGCCCGCAACGCCTAGCTGCGCTGTCCTTGCTCAGAGCCGTCCTCCGGCATGGAGGACCCGAGGAGCGCCGGGCCATCACCCGCTGCGGGGCCATCCCCCGGGCCCTTGCCCTGGCGGAGCGGTATCCCTTCTCCTCGGTCATCCATGGAGAGGCGCTGGCCATGGTCCGACTGGCGCTGCGCAGCCGGGACGTTGATCTGGCGCGTCACCTGGTCGGAGAAAGGGGGAAGGGCGTGGTGGGGGTGGGGAGCGAGGGTGGGGGGGGGGCGACGACGTGGGACGGGGGAGCTGATCTCGTCGGGTGGCTGGCTGCCCTGCCAGAGAGGGTGACGCCGGCCACAGACGACCCCGATCGCCCTCCGCGCGAGACGCGTGCGGGGTACTACGGTCACGCAGCCCTGATGGCCGCTGCGCTCGAGGACGCGGCGCGCAACACGTCGCCGTCCGCGCAGGCGACGGCAGAGACAGTGCGGGCGGCGCTCAACGCGTCGGTTGCGTGGGCGGCGTGGGCGGCCCCTGATGGTCCTCTGGCGACGCAGCGGGCGCGCGAGGATACGATGGCTTGGCGGTGCGGCCGCCCGGGGGCGCGGTCGAGCGACGGCGAGTCGGAGACGAACGACGACGACGATGACGACGACGACGACGACGACGACAACGACCCGCTCGGGGCCGGGGGGGGGCGGGGGGGGCTGGGGGTGCCGGGCAGGATGGGATCTCTGTCAGGGGGGATCGCGGGGGGGGCAAATCCGGGGGGGTCGCGCTACGGCGTTGGAGGGTCGGCAGAAGGTCTCGACGGCGCGGCGGGCGGGTGGGGCAGCGACAGCGACTCGGACGACTCAGACGACGACACGTCTGCGGGTGTTGGCGGGATCCCTGGCGGCGGGGTCCCTGCCGGTGCTGCGGATGCTGTCCCGACCTCGACCCCCGCCGCCGCTGCAGCCTCCGGGGATCCCGCTGGCGACGGCGACGACAACGCCAATGCCAACGCAGACAGCATCGACGTCGGAGGCGCCGATGGAGGCGCCGGTCTCAGTCACACCGCCCGTTGGTTCCACAGTCTCCGTCGCGGGGTGGGCGCCGCGCCGGGATCGGCCGCTACTACGTCGGCCGCGCTGGTGGCGACGGGGTCGCCGACGGGCGAGGGCGGCGTCTTTGCGGGACTGACGGCCGACGTCGCGGCGATGACGGTCGCCTCGTCGCAGTCGTCATTGTCGCTCGTCGCGACGCCGACGCCGCCGCCAGACGACGAGACCGAGCCGGAGGCTGCCCTGGCTTTCGCCTCCTTCGGCTATTGGCGGCGACCCCTCGACGATTCGCTGCTGCCCCCAGCCGAATGAACGGAACGATTTGCCGACGGATGAGGGTCTGTAGGGAGTGTATGTGGTTCTGACTGTGTGTAGAGCCCACTGTTCGCACTCGGCGTCTGGCGTCTGGCTTCTGGCGTTTCTCTTCTCCCCCGCCCTCCCGAAGGCGGCCTTAGTCGTGGCGGTCGGTCCTGCTCTCTTGCCCCTCGTCTTCCACGTCCCCAGGCCGGTGGGCCGCTCAGTCCCGCCCACCTCCGATACATCGCCTGCCAGGGCGAGGCGTCTCGAACGGCGCGCCCTCCTCGAGCGGGGCAGGCCTTCGCGCCTCGAGGCTTCGCGGCGGGCCGCGGACAGAGAGGCTCTCTCGTTCAGCAGCATGGCTGCTGGGGCTGCTGCGGCCATGGTGCCGTGGGAGAGGATTGAGGGCATCCAGTTTGGCGTCCTGGGAGAGGAGGAAATCGCGAGTGAGAGCGGCAGGGGCGCAGGGACGAAGGGGGCCCCGGCCGGCCTTGGAGCTTGGGAGCTTGCCGCTGCCCCGCTCCGCCTCGCAAATCGCGCGCTTCGCCGCTGATTCACGGTGTGGGCGCGCTAAGTCGCGGTTTCGCCTGCGTTTTTGGGGGAAACGGGGACGAAGGCCGCGACGGCGCCGCCGTCGCCGCCCGCGCCCAGTCCTCGACGAGCGCCCGACGCTCTGAGCGGGCTAACGTGGTCTGATACCGCGCATGTGTGGTAGATCAGAGCGCCGAGGGGATGCGTTAGCGTGCCCCGGACTTTCGTCGCCGCTAGCTCGCCCCAACCAGAGCCCTCACAGCCGTGCCCCTGTCCACCCTCGCCCACGTCCACCCTCGCCCCCCCCCCCCCCCCCCCGTC
>Ga0181573_10005331_pt1 | contig 10684 bp, 13 predicted proteins | sample 101ome_25_FD_148643 | JGI IMG/M metagenome (GOLD analysis project Ga0181573, IMG submission 148643) | Coastal salt marsh microbial communities from the Groves Creek Marsh, Skidaway Island, Georgia - 101409BT metaG (spades assembly) | ecosystem: Environmental > Aquatic > Marine > Intertidal zone...
CAACACCACCCCTCGCGTCCCCAACCACCTGGTTTCTCCTGCAGGAGGACCCGGAGCGCGACCGGACCTTTGAATCCTCAGGCCTCCCCCGCCATGCCACCGGCCTTGCTAGCTTCCTCGGGCACCTCGAGAGGCCCGCCAGCAGCCGTCGCGGCAACGGCGGCGGCGGCGGTGAGGGTAAAGGTGGCGAAGGGAAAGGTAGCGACGAAGATGGTGCTGACGGTGACCCGGGCGATGACGAGGGCGGCGGCGACAGCGGCTCCAAAAAGGACGTTAACGCCGTGGTGCGGTCGGCCTTCCTCGAGATCCTTCAGCAGGCCACGGGTGCGCTCAGGCGCGCTTGGGGCATGTGCTGTCCCCAGCTGTGCAGTGCTTGAGCCTGCGCGGGCCTTCTTCCTAACCACAGGTCTGGGTGAGGCCGACGCGGAGGCTTTTGCGCTTTCCGGCGGCTGCGTCACCGTGCTCCGGTACGAGGGCAGCGGCTGGGCCACCGTCGCCATGGGCATGCGGTCTCCCGCCAGCGGTGGTGCTGGTGCCGGCGATGACCTCGACGGGGTTTACAGCAGTGGCGGCGTGCACAGCGGAGGCCACAGCGGCATGCTGGTGAAGCTCGTGGGTGACCAAGGCATGCCGGGAGACGCGGGCGGAAGCGACGACGAGGAGGAAGACGGCGCGGGAGTCACATACAAAGCCCACGGCGACGGCGGCGACGACTTTGGCGATGATGACGACTTTTGCGGTGGCGGTAGTGGTAGCAATGACGAGGGAGGCGATGAAATCGACAGGACAGCAGCAGCGGCGGCGGCCACGAGCCTGCGTCGCCGAGAGCCGCCCCGGACGTGGCGGCAGGTGTTCCACGTCGGGAGCGAGACCACAATAGCGGCCTTCCGCGCCGCCGTGAGCGCCGCCGTCGTGGCCCCACTGCGCCTTCACCCGCTCGCCGCCGGCGCTGGCGGTGCGGGTAGCGACGCCGGTAGCGACGCCGGTGCAGCAGTGGACCGGGCAGCGGGGCGCGGCGTGGTGCTGGTGTTCGCGGGGCGGCCCCTGGTGCGCTGCCGCGTCCCCGCGCCACGGGCCCCCAACGCCACCGGCGCTGCCGTCGCCGCGGCCGCCGCCGGGGGCCTCGCCGCGATTGGAGAAGAGGACGCCGCCATCGAGGATGGCTACGCCGCTGAGCTCGCAGAGGAGGCGTTTGTAACCCTGGAAGACACGCTGATCAAGGAGGTGGAGTCTCGGGTCGGAACGGGGCAGGCCAGCGCGAGCGGGGCCGGCGCCAACCCGCGGGCCCTGTGCTACCTCTGTGGGACGGCCACGGCGTCGCCCGCGTCGCTGGCTTTTCACGCGCCCAAATGCCTGGCGCGGTGGCGCGGGGAGCAGGCGATGCTGCCCGAGTTCGCGCGGCGGGCGAGCGCGCCTAAGCCCCCGGCCGGCTTCTCAATGACGGCCCTGCCCTCGGCCCCTGGCCCACTCCTGGACGCCTGGAACCGTGCCGCCGCCCTGACCTTTATCCTCGACGTGATCCCGCGGTGCAAGGGCTGTGGAAAGGGCTTCGGGGACCCCATGACCTTGCACCGCCACACGCTACGGTGCTCCCGATGCGGCGGCGCTTGGGGTGAGGGCAGCAGCGTGGGTGATGGCAGTGGCGGCGGTCGCAGCGGCAGCGTTGGTGGTGGCCATGGCGACGAGAGTGCTTCAATGAGCGAGGCTTGGGGCGACGCAGGGGGTGGCGGTGAGGCCAGCTTGAGCTCGGGCGACACCGGCAGCCACGTGCTCTGCTACATCTGCAACCGTTACACGGGGCTGGCGTCCGCCGCGTGGCACCTGAAGGCGTGCGCAGCTCGCTTCGAGGCTCGACAGCTGGACGGCTTGCCCCTGGCGCTGCGACGGCCGTTGGCGGACCCCCCCGGAGTGCCGCTGCCTACAGAGGCCTTTGGGAGCAAGCGTCGAATGGAGGCGCTGGCGGCGTACAACGCTGAAGCCAGGCGCGTGCACGACCAAGAGGTAAAGCCGCGCTGCCCTGCCTGCGGCCTCGGCGTGGCATCAACAGACGACGATGAGTGCCACTACCCAAGGGAAGACATTACTACCGGCTCCTTTGACGCTGCGGGTTCTGTGGATGCAAGTGCGCCCGGTGGTGGGCTTGTTGCTGCGGCGGTGGATGCTGCGGCGGAGGCAGCGCATGCGTTCAGCTGTGGCGGGAGTGTTGCGATGCAGCGGCACATGGCGACTTGCTGCCCAGACGTGCTTCGAGCGCTGCAGAACGCAGCGGCCCCCTCACGGCGGGCTCTGACTGGGTTCCTGGGTGGGGACGACCGCGGCGTGGCCACATGGTACAACGACGAGGCTTCTGATGGGGTGAGGTCGCGGCGGCCGCGAGGGCGGTCCCCAGACGGAGGCGGCGCGGGCTGCGTCGTATGCGGGAGGCGGGTAGGACTGGCCGGGTACGTTTCGCTATCGAAGAGCACTGTCGCCACAACATTATAACAGGGAACACTCAAAAAGGTTACATAATATCGACTGTCATGTGCATTGCCGCTTCACAACAGGTACGCCTGGCACGCTGCGGGCTGCTTCCGGCGCTGGAAGGCGGTTGAGGCCGAGGTGAATCCCGAGCAGCGGCGCTGGCACTTTTGTGTTCGGTTTGCTGCCGCCGTGGTCGTCGCTGTGGGGCGAGGCAGCGCCGCTGGCAGCGCCGAAACATCCGCCTGCGCAGCTTCAAAAGTCAAGTCCAAGGAGGGGCTGGGGGATGAGGCCGTGGGAGGGGCGAAGGCTGGTGCCAAGGATGGTGCTGGTTCCGCTGGGGTGGCGGCGAAGGCGGCGGCTCGGCTCGCAGGTCCATCGGGGCGGCGGGCATGGTGCGCGGCCGTCGCAAAATCCCTTAACGCGTTCGCCTCAGCGCCGCCGTTGGCATCGGACCAGCACCTCAAGTGGCTTGGGTGAGATTTCATGCTTTTGCTTTCCTCTCGCGTTTCTAATGGCTCACCGCTACCTTTCCTTCTATAATATCCTGGCTCCGTTGCAGGCTCGTTGGGCCGCGCCAGGTTGCAATCGCCGCGCTTGCTCTCGTTGACCTAAGCTCGGGTGCCCGAGCGACCATTCCCCTTAACCACCGCAACAACGCCGGCGAAGCAGCAGCCGCGGCGGCGGCGGCCCTGGTCAGCCCTGAGCCTCACGGGCCAATCGCGCTGGAGGTGACCGCCACCGTGAGGGCGCTCCGGTCGCTCGACGCCGCCCGCGCGGTGAAAGCCGCGCTCACCCGCTGCGTCGTGCCGGCCGCGCCCGTCGATGATCATGTCCCCGGCAAGCGCACCACGGCCACAGAGGACGCGCCCGTTCGGCAAGATCTCGCTTTCACGGGTACCGCAGCGAAAGGCACCGCAGGCGCAAGCAGCACGAGCGGCAGGGTCAGCGCCGATGCATCACGTGTTGCCGCTGAGGATGAAGCGACGGCGGCGCGGCTCCTCGTTCAGGGTGGCCGCGTGGTCCTCGGCCCTCCCGTGGGCGGCGCGGCCGTGGCACAGCTGCTCGACGGGCGCTCCTTCCGCCTTCTTCTCCCGCCAGACAACCTAGGTCACGAGGACGTCACGGCCGGTGAGAGCGGGCTTCTGGCGCAGCCCGTGCGAATCGTTCGTGCGCCCCCTCCGCCGCCACCGGGCGCGCCCCTGTCCTTTGACTACGAGCGGCCCTGGGAGGCAAGCTCGGCTGCCACGACGGCCACCGTGGTCACCTCCGTGCCCGCCACCGCGGGGGTGTCCAATGCAACGGATTTGAGCGCGACGGTTGCGGCGGCAACGGTCACGACCGCCACCGCAGCCGCTGCCATTGTCGGAAGCGTGACGACTAACGCCACCACCGCTGGGCGCGACGCCGGTGTCGTGGGGCGAGCGCTCAGCTGGCTGCCGAGCGGTCGCGAGGGTACCGAGCTGGCCGCGTTCAACCGCAGAGTCGATCGCCTGCGGCGGGCACGTTGGCCTTTTTGCCCTAAGTGCGCAAGCCGTCGGTGCGAAGCGGCGGCCGAGGTCGCAGCTGACGCCATGGACGCCGGCAATAACGGGGACGACGACGATGACGTACACGGAGAAGACGAGGGTGACGAGGACGAGGTTGAGGAGACGGCGGAGTTCTTTGAGACGGAGACGGCGTTGCGCGAGCACATGGAGGCGTGCTGCCCCGAGGTACAAAATTATTAAGGGCCCCAAAAATCATAAATTGTAAGAGCTAATGTCGTGTCGCCCGGCGGACTTGCGGGCAGGTGCTGGCGTCGGAGCTGAAGATTGCCGAGGCGCGCATCGAGCGGCGGTTGGGGCCTGGTCGCGCCTTCGGGGCCCAGCATGGGCTCGTCTGCTTCCTGTGCGGCGACCGGGCCGTGTCTTTACAATCCTTTCCGTGGCACCTTAAGGGGTGCATCCGGGTAAAGCCTCGGCGTTTTCTGTATTGTTTTGGGGGGGAAGTGCGCGAAGACAAATAAACCGATTACGTTTTATTCTTTGCCATTTTTCTTCGTTTGCTCCATGGCCACTTTTGTTGGCTGCGCCTGCCCCCCCCCTCCCCTTGGCTTCACTTGTTTGGCGTATCACAGGCGTGGCAGTTGGCGGAGCTTCCGAAGCCCAAGGCGCAGCGCAACCCTTTGCCCAAACTGCCGCCACACGTGCGCCTGCCGAGGCCGCGGCCCACGAAGGCTTCCTTTGCGGCATCCTCGAAGCACGCCCCAGCGCCAACTTTCGCGGCGGAGGTGGCGCTCTGGGAGGCCGAGTCGGTGGCCTACAACTCGGCGGCCATCGAACTCTTCTCCCGCGTGGGCGCCATGAAGTGCCCGGCCTGCGTCGCCGCCGCCGCCAGGGCTGAGCGCAAGGCCCGAGACAAGGCCCTCAAAGAGATGGAGCGCGAACGAGCGAGCGGCGCCGCGGCTTTGAACGCTTCCCCGTCGTCCCCGGCGGCGGCGGCGGCGGCGGTGGAGAGCCCACGCGTGTACCTGTCTCCCTCGACGTTGCTGGCGCACATGGCCACCTGTTGCCCAGAGGACGTGCCGGACGCGGGGGCGGAGGCGCTTGAGGCGCTGCGGGTAAGCAAAGGACTCGTCATGCTCATACGCGCGGAGTAGACTTTTAGTAGGGATCCCACCAGGGGTGGGGTTCTCAGCACTCGGGTGTTGCCCGTTAACTTTGGTATTCGTGAATGTGCGCTGTGTAACACCGTAGCCTATCATGCTGGCAACCGTTGTCAGAACCCGGCGGAACTGATGGTACTGATTGCCGACAAGCGGGAGGCGCACCGGCGTCGGAAGAACCGAGCCCGCGCAGCCGCTGCCCGGGCCGCCGCCGCCACCGGGGACGGAAACATCACCGTTGATGCCGGCGTTGAAGGCAGCAGCAGTGGCGGCGGTGGCGGTGGAGGCGATGGTGGCGGGGGTAGCGGCGGGGCGCGGGCGCGCGTGGGGCTGTGCTGCCATCTGTGCGGGCGCACAGTGTCGAGCCTCGCGGGCTACGCTTTCCACGCGCGGGCCTGCCTGCGAGCCTGGGACCGGAGCGAGCGCATCGAGCGGCTCCCGCACCGACGGAGGCTGGCAACGTGGCGGGCCGGGGACCCCGAGACGCAGCTCGAGGGTGAGCGGGAGGCCACTGCTTCGGCGGCCACCGGCGCCACGGAGGGCAACGTTGTCGCGTCGGGTGACCGGAGCTCGGGCGGGGGCCGGGGCGGCGCCCGGTTCTTTTGGGACGTGCCCGCCTCGCCCCTTGGGGACCTCGTCGCGTACCTTCGAAACGCCGCAAGCACCGCAAGCACCGCGAACACCACCACAACCGCGTCGGCCACAGCATTAGCATCATCTGCTGCGTCGGCAGTGACCGCCGCGTGGCCCGCGGCGCCTTTGGTCTTAAACGCTGCGGCGCTTGCCTTCCCTGCCCCGCGCCGCTCGCCAGGCCCCGTTCCCGCCCCGCCCCGCGCGTCGCTGCCCCAACCTCCGCCACCGCCTTTGCCGCCCGCCTCGAAGACCGTGTCGCGGCACCATAAGTCCAGTGACGTCACGACTACTGCGGCTAGCGCTGCTACCGCTGCTGCTGCGGCGGCAGATGCGGGCGCTGCGGAGGACGCATACAACCGCGCGGCCACGGCCTACAACGCCGAGGCGATCGCCATCTTCGGGGACTGGCAGGCGACCTGCCCCAACTGGCGTCCGGTGCTGCTGCGTCTGGGACCCCAGCAGTTAAGGCGCCTCACCGCTGCGTGTGGAAGCAGCAGTTCTAGCAGCGGAGGCAGCGGGAGCGGCGACAGCGGAGGTGCAATAGGTCACCTTGGGTTGTCCCTGTCGGACGACGGCAAACTCCGCATGGAAGCGTTGGCGAAAGGCTCGTCGGCGGACGGCTCGTCGGCGGCTCAGCGCTTGTTCGAAATCGCCGACCCCGACTTTCCTGGCGACGCGAAGGACCAAGCGCGGGTGCTGCCCGGGGATGTTCTCTGGTCCGTGTCCGTCACCGTGGCACCGCCGTCGCTGCGCGCCGGTGACACTGGGGACGAGGGTGCCGATGGAGCCAAGCACAGCAGTAGCGGAAGCAGCAGTAGCGGCGGTGGCGTTGGCAGCGGCAGTGGTTTGCTCAGCGTCGGAGGCGTTCTCTGGTCGACGCGGCGGTTTTATGGCTCCACGCGACGGGGCGCGGACAGCGTGCTCGTTGGCGCGTTGACGGAGCAGCGCGAGAGCTTTGCCAGCCCGAGCCCAGGCGCAACGGTTGGCGCGGTGGGGCCCTGCATGGTGATCGTTCTGCGGCGGGGCTGCGTGGCCAAGTTCAGCAACCGCCGACTGCTCGCGAAGCACATGGGCGGCTGCTGTCCGGACATGGCAGCGGTACTCCGATGTTTGCCTTAAGCATTTACACTTTTGCGTGCGGCTTCATTTCGTGCACATCCTTATGGCACGCCTGAAGGTTCGCTGAAGTCCACGAACTGCTCGTTGCTTTGTTGCTGCGGCTGCGTAGGCCCTGGCCAGCCTCGACGAAGCGCCGCCCAAGCTGAAGAACGCCGCGCAGCTCATGAAGGACGTCGAGGCAGGCGACAGCGGTGGCGGCGCAGATGCCGACGCGCGGGGCACCGTCTGCTTCGTGTGCAGCCAACGCGTCCAGTACCTCGGGTCCCTCGCCCGCCACGCAAGCTGGTTAGTGCTGGTTAGTGCACGCGCCCCTTGGTGCATGGGCGCTCGTCGCAGGCGCTCACAAAAGGAAATTTAATCTGAATTTCCTCACTTTTGTGTTTTTTTGTTCCCGTTTTCCAGTTGCTTCATGGCGGCGGACGCTTCCCAATACGAAAAGCCCAAGCTGTACCGGGACCCACCGCCTAAGCCCCCGGAGCACGTCTACGGCCGCGTGCCACGAATCTTACATGCGAATGCTTGTGGCGCGCCAGAGACGGCGGACACCGTGGGTTTCCCGGCGGTGACGTCTCAGCTACGGTCCGAGGCGGCGTTGCGCGTGACGGTGGTCCGCTACAAGGCCGGGCACACTTTCAAGAGTAGCGAGGTAATGTCTTCGGATATGCGGATATCTTGTTGACATATCTGCAGCACCGTTTGAAAAGTATCACATCGAAGGATAAATCGTTTCGATGGTCATTTAGTGCTTGCGCCTTGTATTGCGCTCTCACATCACAGATGGAGTGGCAGTACGACGTCTCGTTCACCTTCTTTTGCTCATTTCACATCGAGGGGGCTTCCGACTTGGCCGCCCTACGAGCCGCTTTCAGGAACACGGTGCTGGAAGTGGTGCCGCTGCAGACTCGTTCTCTCGGCGGAACGCAGGGTATTGCAAAGAAGAAAGCGCTAACAACTCGCAAGATCAAGGCGGCGAAAGTTTTCGGCGGTGGCGACAACGATTATGGTGACGACGACGATGAAGACAGCAAGGATGACGTGGACGACGATGAGGATATTGATGACGTGAACGACAAGGAGAAGCCCGAGGGTGACGGCAACAGCTCTGCAAGAGCACCAGACACCGCGCTTTCGGGAAGTGTGGTACTTCGAGTAGTGCGCTGCGGCCTGAACGAGTCGTTTCCGCGGGCCCCCGGTGGCCTTTCTCTCACCGTCGGAGACGAAATCATGGTGTGCCGCTTGCCGTCGAAGGGTGACTCACCTTTTGGATATGGCGAAGGTGGCCAAGGAAGCGACGGAAGCGCAGGGGGTGGTCTCGGCGGCGTTGCTGCAGGCGCTGCTGCAACCCCCCTCCTCGAAACTTGCGAGTTGTTGGATGTGGGCTGGGGCTCCGAGGCATGCGGTGGACTTGCAGATGCGTCCGCGGTGATCTTTGCCCTCAGGGGTGGGGGCAGCAGCAGCAGCAGCGTCGGGGGCGAAGATGGAGGCGAAGACGCCGACGCGGGGACTGGTCTCGGGAACTCCTTTGTCGTTCGGATGAAGCGCCCGCTGCGGGCCCCGCTGGACCGGCGGCGGGACCTCACGCCAGCCATGACCGCCGCACTCAAGGAGTGGGATCGGAGGTGCGCTTCACACTGTTTTTTCGAGGGCAAAAAAATCCCCATCATCACAGGGTAAACTAAAAAATAAAAGTATTTTTCTGCGCAACACGTCGTTTCCTCTGTTCCCCTTGTGTTATTGATAGGTGTGGCGCCCTCTTCACGTGCAAGCAGCCCCGCTGTGGCCGCCGCACGGCCCTCACCGTTGGCCTCCGGGCGGGGCAGCTCGACGGCTTGGCATTGAAAGTTACCCCCCTCGGTGCGGTGGAGTTGGCCAAGTCGCTGGACACGGACGACGGCGTCCTCCTCGAGGTGGGCTGCTTTTTCCTCAGTCGCACAGAGAAGCAGCTTTAGATGCAACTGCTCTGGGTGTTTTAATTAAGGGCGCTAACAACGGTTGAACTTATTTTACCACTCACTCATCGCCCGGTTTGATCCATTGGGCCGTTGACGTGCTTCGCTCTCGCTCCTCAGTTTTTCGATGAAGCCATCTAGCCCCTTGTGCGCATTATTTTTTTGTGGTGCTCCCCCCCTCCCCCCTCCTTTTTGTCCGGGCAGGGCGACGAGCTGACCATGTTCGGCCTCCCGAAGGCGCGGCTCTCGGCCCTGCGCCTGGCCACCGGCTGCCCCCCGCCGGCGCTTCTCCGTGCCCTGCGGCTCCTCGCGGCGGCGTCCCCAACCGGCGTCGCGTGTCTCCACCTCGTGCGACGCCTGCTCCGGCCAGCCTTCCAGCCCGGCCTTAGGTGCTGCGAGCACTATGACCAAAGCCTGCCGGGGAAACATGGGGTTTGCACATTGAAGAATCATTGGATCGGAAGTCTATCTTCGTACATAACGTTTTAGTTTATGATGTGTGTTGAATGACTTACCTTTGCGTCTTCAGGGGCGCCGAGTGGTGCGAGAAGATGCCCAAGCGGCCAGACGACATGACGGAAGCCGAGGTGCGGCGCTGCCTTGGTGACCTCGAGAAGTGCGGGCTCCGGGCCGCGACCGAGGCGCAAGCCTTGGAGCCCCGCACGGCGCGAAGAGACAAGCTCAAGGAGCTGCTCCAGGGCGGATGTGGACGGTCCTTCGCAACGCAGGTTCGCGTTCTCCTGCTTGTTACGATACTTTGCGCGTTATAAAAAATATTAATTACAGCTTCTATTTGTAGATCCTTATTATTGATAACATTGTGGATCCTCTGCAGGTGGCAGTGTTCAAGCACATGAAGGGGTGCTGCTTGGACATGATTGACCCCGCGGCGCTGGACGCCGATCCCATTGAGGGCGCCGCAAAGACACTAGCCGTGCAGGTGAGCGAAACATCATAAATACTATCCATGTCAAAAACAATGAGATTTTTTCGGAAAAGATATGACTTTTTAAAAACACCGTTTATTTTCTTCTTGTCGTAAATCTGATAAACCACCTGATAGGGTGACGGCATGGCCGGCTCGGGCGGCGTGGAGGTGAACAAGGACCGCTTTCCGTTCGGCGAGCCGGGGTGGATCTGCTACCTGTGCGCCCAGCGCACCCCTTCGCTGCAGTCGTTCCGCTTCCACCTCAAGGCCTGCGCGCGCGCATGGGACAACTACCAACTCGGTATGCTAGCGAATACCAGTTCTTTTTTCTTTTTTTTAAATTATGTTTGGCAATGCGACGTGCATGCATACAGTGACCGAGTTCGGGCAACGACACTAGGCCAGTATCGTGCCCTTTTACCCCATGCACGCCTTATTGATCTTACCCCAAACACGCTGCATGTGCTCGTGCGCCCTTCAAAGGCAAGCACCCGAGCCGCTGGAAGGTTCCGCCGCGGCCGCCCTGCCCCGACGCCGCCATCCCGCCAGTCTACGGCGCTGAGCTCGCTGCCTACAACGCCAAGGCGCTGGCGATCCGCGATACGTGCCTGGCGGTGTGCCCGACCTGCGCGAAAGGGTTCAAGGACGAGCCCGCGCTCGACCGCCACATGTCAACTTGCTGCCCCGCCGTCCTCGCCGGTGCGCTACAAATCCGAAGTTGTGCGCATACACAGTTTTTTATTTGGTGACATAAGTATCCTTTTGGGTAACCGAATCGCAACCGGTGCACTTGACGTACTAACGGGCTAACGGGTAGTACTCACTCCTTTGCCCCCCCACTTTGAATATGCATACAAGGCCTCACGGCGGCGGTGGGTGCTGACCGCAACCCCAAGGGCGTGGACACGAGCCTTCCCTGCTACCTCTGCGGCCGGCCGGTGGCTACGG
>Ga0181573_10005333_pt1 | contig 10680 bp, 6 predicted proteins | sample 101ome_25_FD_148643 | JGI IMG/M metagenome (GOLD analysis project Ga0181573, IMG submission 148643) | Coastal salt marsh microbial communities from the Groves Creek Marsh, Skidaway Island, Georgia - 101409BT metaG (spades assembly) | ecosystem: Environmental > Aquatic > Marine > Intertidal zone...
CCCCGCCGCCGGGCCCTCCGTCGCCGCCCCCCCCGCCGCCGGCCCGCCCCCGCTCGGGCGCCCCCCCCACGTTCCCCAGCTCGAGGTCGCCGGGGTCCACCCGCTCCCCCCGGGCGGCCCCGCGCAGCAGGGCCCGGAAGAGGTCCCTCTGCCGCGCGATCTGCGCCACCAGGGCGCGCTCCTCCTCCCTCGCGTGGCGGAGGTCGTCCGTCTCGCGCCGGAGCCCCGCGACGGCCTCCGCCGCGGCCCGGCCCGCCGCCGCGTCGGCCTCGGCGCGGGCGCGCTCGGCGTCCTCGCACGTCGCCCGGAGGAGCGTCAAGAGCTCCAGGTTCCGGGCGTGGAGGGCCTCGACGGTGTCGAAGGTGACCAGGCGCGCGGCGATGACGTCGCCGGCCGTGGTCTCGGCCCGGGACCCGGCGCCGCCGCCGCCGCCGCCGCCGTCGAGGGCGTCGGCGGGCCGGCCGAGGCTGCCCTCGGCGAGGAGGGCGCGCGAGGGGTCGGCCCCCGCGCCCGGGAGCGCCCGCAGGTCGTCGTCCGGCGGGAGACGGGGCCTCTCCCCCGTCAGCCGGGCGACCTCGAGCGCGAGGCTCCGGCACTGCCGCGCCAGGTCGCCGCACCGCGCCCCGAGCGCCCGGGCCTCGCGCCCCGCGCCCCGCGCCGCCGCCTCGGCCGCCTCCCGCGCCCCGGCCTCCCGCCCGACCCGCGCCCGCAGCCCCTCCGCCTCCGCCGCCATCTCGTCGTAGGCCCTGCGCTGCTCGGCCAGCAGCGGGGCCTTGCCCTCCAGGGACGCGCACAGCTCGTCCAGCAGGGCCTCGGCCCGGCGGCGGCCCCGCTCCGCCTCGCGCGCGGCCGAGTCGGCCGCCGCGTACGCCGCGTACCGGCCCGTGTCCCCCAGGGCCCTCCACGCGCCGGGCGCGAGGGCGGGCGGGGGGGTCCCGGCGGGGGCCCCGGCGGGGGTCCCGCCGGGGAGGTCGGCGGCGGCGCCGTCGGACGGCGGCGCGGCGCCCGCGGGCGTCGCCGCGGGCCCGCCGGCCGCCGCGCCGCCGCCGGCCGCCGCCTCCAGCTCGGCGAGGCGCTCCCTGAGGTCGGCCGTCTCGGCCGCGTGGCGACGCTCGGCCTCGGCGCGGGCGGCGGCGGCCTCCTTCCCGGCGGCGACGAGCTCGGCGGCGCTGGCGCGGAGCGCGGCGGCCTCGGCGTCGCGCTCGGCGAGCCGGCCGGCGGCCTCCTCCGCCTCGTCCCGGGCAAGGGCGAGCAGCCGGGAGGCGGCGGCGCCCTCGCGCTCGGCCTCGGCCTCGGCCTCGGCGGCGGCCTCGCGGAGCGCCCGCGCCTCGGCGCGCGCCGCGTCGAGGCTCGTCTCCGCCTCCTCCCTCGCGCGGCGGTGACGCCCCGCCTCGGCGACGGCGGCGTCCGTCTCGGCGCGGGCCTCGGCCGCGCGTGCCTCGCTGGCGGAGAGGCGGGCGGCGAGCTCGGAGCGCGCCTCCCTCGCGCGGGCCTCGCTCCTCTCCCCCTCGGCCTCGAGCCACTCGGCGTGACGCTTGGCGGCGGCGGCGTCGCGCTCGGCGCGCCCGGCGGCGGCGCGGGCCTCGGCCTCGCCCGCGGCGGCGGCGCGGGCGGCGGCCTCGGCCTCGGCGCGGCCGCCGGCCGCCGCCGCGGCCCGCTCGGCCTGGGCGAGCCCGTCGGCCCGGGCCCCGTCCGCCTCCGCGCGCTTCTGTTCGAGAAGGGACTCGAGAGCTCTCTCGGCGTCGCGCAGGCGGGCCGACTCGCGCTCGGCGGCCCGGCGGGCGGCGTCCGCCTCGGCCGCGGCCGAACGCGCCGTCGCCGCCTCGCCGCGCAGCGAAGCGAGGTCGGCGGCGAGGGACGCCCGCTCGGTCCGGAGGGCTTCCGCCTCGGCGACGGCCCGAGTGGCCACCTGACGCGCGTCCTGCGCTGCCGTCTCGAATTCCTGAGCCTGCGCCTCCCAGTCCTCTTGCGCGGCAGCGGCCTGCGGGCGGTCGAAGGGCGAGGGGGCGTCGGGCCCTTCGCGGGGCAGGGCCTCTCGGAACCCAGCGAGGGAGACTTTGCTCGCGGGGAGGGCCCCGCGCGCCGAGAAGAAGTCGCGATGCGAACGTCGAGAGGGCGACCGCGGGCGGGCCGCGCCCTAGGCGGGGCCGCCGTCGAAACCGCCGCCACCGCGCCGCGTCGGCCGCCGAAGCTCGCCTCCGCCGCCGCGTTCCGAAGCTTCTCCTGCAGCTCCTCCGCAAGAGCCTTCCAGTTAGTGTTAGCCATGGCGACGGCCATCACGTCTCGTCGAACGGAAGCACGGCCTCGTGTGCCTTTTCCCGCTCTCTCGGTCTTTCCCGGCTGCCTCCGAGCGCCTCGGCCTCGGAGGAGGGGTGGTGGGTGGGAAGTGGGACCCACCAATTGTGGACCAGGGGCAGGGCGCGGCCATTTGGCCAGAGCCGCGCCCTCGCCCCTCCCCCTCGCTGTCTCTTTCGGTCGACATTTGGCGCCCCCAACCCATCGGTGACTCTACCCGCCGGAGCCCTTTCGCCCGGCCTCGTTCCCATCCTCCCACCACCGCGCCCCAATCATGTCCGAGCGCCCCCGCCTCCAGCTTCAGCCCCGCGACCCTGCAGCAGTGGCGGCAGCGGCGGAGAAGGTCACGGCACAGAGGGCGAGCCGATGAATGAGGAGCGGGGCGCGGCTTCCTGATCGACGCGAATGAGCTCCTGGCTCGACTTTAGCGCGATGGGACGCTGCCTCATGCAGCGCTCAGAGCGAGGGAGAGATTGGCGCGCCAAGACAGGTGGCCAGCCATGCTGGCTGCCCCCACGCCTCTCCGCGGGCGAACGGACTCAGATCCTACACGTCAACCCCATCAAATCCTTTCTTTTTTGCTAAATCTTCTCCACACCTGCCGCGAACGCCCCCTGGACCCGACATTTCGCCCCCGGGCCGCTCCCACCCAACGCACCATGCGCGCTGACCCTCACAACCATCGCCCCGACCCCCGACCCCAGTCGTCCATCTTCGGCGCCGCCAAGCCCCGCGAGACCGTCATCGCCGCGCGCGACGGCGTCGACGAGAAGGAGGTTCTCGCCCGCGAGGCGGCGGCCATGGGCGTCGTCATCCGCTTCGACCCCGACGAGCAAAGGCAGATTGAGGCGCTCGAGAAACGCGTCGCCTCGCGGAGGGAGGACGCGGCCATGGCCGCCGCGGGGCCCGACCGGGAGGCCGCGGTCAAGGCTCTGATGGACGCCGAGAGGGAGCTCGAGGGCGTCAAGTCGACGCTCGAAGAGAAACACCTTCGCGACATTCGGCGCGTCCTGGGCGCCCCCCCGCCCCCGGGCCGCCCTACCCCCCCGTCCTCGCCGTCGTCGCGTCCGTCGGTCCGCGCCGTCCAAGCCGTCCACGCGCCATCCAAACCATCCCTCCTCACCGTCCCCTCGTCGCAGGGAGGGCCATTACAAGAGCCAGCGCGACCATCACGCCGCTCTGGATGCGCGGGGAGGCGGCGCGGGCGGTGTAGGCGTGGGCGGGCGCGTCGGCGGGGGCGGCAGAGGCGACGAGGAGGCGTTCGCCAACTTCGGCGGCCGCCGCGGAGGAGGCGGCGGAGGCGACTACGGCCCGAACTTCGGCGGCGGCGGCCGAGGCAGGGACCGGGACGGCGGTGGTGGGGGCGGCGGGTACGGCGGCGGGTACGGCGGCGGCGGCGGGTACGGCGGCGGCGGTGGGCACGGCAACGGCGGCTACTGATCGGACGGAGAGACGAGGGGGCGAATGGACCGACCTTATCCATTTGCTGTCAGCCGGGCCATTTCCCGCGCGGGGAGACGGAGAGCCGAACGGACGACCACGACCGACTCGTCCCACCGTCCCGTCGGTCTCTCCCTTCCCCTCCCCCTCTCTCCCTCTCCCTCCCCCTCTCTCCCTCCCCCTCTCTCCCTCTCCCTCCCCCTCTCTCCCTCCCCCTCTCTGCCCTCACAGCATAAAGACCAAGTCGTTGTTCCGGGTCCCGCTCCCGACGTAGAGCCCCCCCCACTCGCCCGTGCGGCCGCACACGAAGGCCCGATACCCCAGCCAGACCGTGCTCCTGACCTCGGTTCTGCCCAGGAGGGCGTCGTGCCGCACCGCCCACGACCCGACGGGGTCGTCGGCGAGGGTGACCTTGGACGACGGACCGTCGAGACGGTGGGACCACGCCTCGAGCGCCTCCGGGACGGCGGCGGGGCGGAAGGCGAGGGAGGGCCGGACGCGGCGGTCCGCGTCCTCCACCAGCGCGCCGACGGGGACGGCGCCGCACTCGGCGTTGACCGCGTCGCACAGGCACTTGAGTCGCAAGAGCTCGGGCACGCTGCGCACGGGGTCGTCGAGCGACCTCTCCGCCCCGTCGGCGCCCGCCGCGTCGTCGCCGCCGCCGTCGTCGGCCGCGTCGCCGTCGTCGTCCCCCGACGGCACGATCTGCAGTCCATCCTTCCCCAGCCGGCACACGAAGGCCCCGTCCCCCGTAAAGGGCGTGATCAGCGCCCGGCAGGCGGCGGCCTCCGTCGGCAGCGGAGCCGGCAGGTCGGCCCAGTTGACCCCGTCCTGCGTGACGCAGTGGACGAGCGTCAGCCGCAGCTTCCCGTCCGGGCCCACCTCCCCGGCCGCCCCCCGGAAGCCCTCGGCGACCACGTAGTCGCGTCCTCCCGTGGCGATGACCCTGCCCCACAGGTAGAGGGCGTCGAGGCCGGACTCGGCCTTCTTGAGGGGGATGGAGTGGACCAGGGCGTCGCGCATCTCCGCCTGGAGGGGAGCCCCGGAGGACGACAGGACGTCGATCGTCTTGGCCATGTCGGGCTCGGCCGACAGGGCCCCCATGGTTGGTTCCGGTGCTTTGAGGGGCTGAGGGGCGCCGCGGTCGGTCTCTCTCTGCGGTGGGGGGAGAAGAGGGGGGGAGGAGCGTCGAGCTCCGGCCGGCGGGGCACGACGGCGGGCGGGGCCGGGCCCGGCGGGGGGGGGGGGGGGGGGGGGGGGGGGGGGGGGGGGGGGGGGGGGGGGGGGGGGGGGGGGGGCGGCGGCGAGAGAGGAGGGCGGCGAGGCGGTGAGGGGCGGGTCGCGCGCGACTGACGTGGTTTGAGTTCAGTTGCCGAGGTGCGCAGCGGGAAGCGACGCGCGCCGGCTAGTGGTGGGGGGGCGGCGCGCGCCGCCGAGAGCGACGCGCGGCCGTGTCCGCGGCGGCCTCCGTCCTTCGCCTCTCGCCTTTTCTCGCCCTCCTAGACGCGATTCCTACTCGCGCGAGCGCAATGTCGCCACCGCGAGGCGCGGGACATTGAAGAAGGGTCGACCTCGGTCGCCCCCTCGCTCCCTCCTCCGGTCCGCTGTCAAGCTCCCCGCTCCCCCCGCTCACCCAGCCCAGCCCACCCCCCGCCACCCGCCGGGGGATGGCACCTCCGTCGTCCCTACCGACGCCCGGAGCGACGCCGGGTCCCGGCCCCGGGAGCGCGGGGTCGGCACCCAAGGGGCTGGGCGAAGGGGCGAAGCCGAAGCCCGCGTGGATGGCCTCCGCGGCTTCGGCTTGGTCGGCGAGTGGACGATTTACATGTTGCGGTGGCTGAGGAATTGAGGCCCGCCACGACGTCCGAACGTTTCGCGCGCGAGGCGGCCGTCCACAGATGCCTCGACGCCGCGGTCGCCTTGCCGCATCCCTCTTCTCTATCTCGATCTCCGCACCCTCCCTCCCCCCCCCCAACAGAGTATAATGGATGGTACGGCGCGGGAGAAGACCGCAAAGCTCGTCCAGGACATCAAGACGAAGAAAGCGAGCCGTAACGACCGCCTCGTCGCCGTCGGGTCGCCGGCTCGGCTCGGCCCCTCGGCCCTGGCGGGGCCCGCCCGGATCTCCGAACCCCCTGCCCGCCCACGCGCCCCATCCCTCCGCCCCCGATCCCGCAGTTCGAGGTCCCCGTGCACGTCGAGATGGACTTCATCGAGCCCCTTCTCAAGCAGGCCCGCTCCGTCCGCGACCGGACGTGGGCGGCCGTCCCCCCCGAGCTCCGCCCCTACGCGCCCCCTGTGGGCGGGTTCGCGGCCGGATGGCTGCTGACGTGGAGCTGGATGGCTCGGAGGGTGAACCGAGAGCGGGAGCGGCGCCTGGCGGTGCAGCGGAGCCTCGCGGTGGCGTCGAAGGAGCGGGACGACCTGTCGGCGACGGTGGCCGCGATGGAGCGCACGGGCGGCGGCCGCACGGCGGGGCCCATCGAGGCCGCCTACGGGAGGGCGGTGGCGGAGCTGTCGATCGCGGCGTCGGAGTCGGCGAAGACGGCCGCGGAGCTGTCGCTGCTCTGCTCCCGACCGGCCCTGATGGACCACGAGAACGGGAGGGGGGGGGGGGGGGGGGGGGGGGGGGGCGACCGAGGCTTCCGGGAGGGAAGGACTGAACGACAGATTGACGCTCCCCGCTCCGCTCCCCCCACCCATCGGCCCTCGGCGTCGGCAGAGCGGTTCCGGTTGTCTCCCGGGAGCGATCGGGTGGGGCGTCGCGTCGGGCGCATCGTCAACGCCGCCGTGCCCGCCTCGTCGCGTCGGGATGGGCGGCCTCATCGTTGGCCTCGCCGGCTCGTCATCTGGACATTTCCCGACGGCTCTCGCTCCTGTTCAAACCTATAAGAGCAGAAATTTTCTCCGTTTCCGCCGAAATGTCGCATCTGCGGCGCGTGAGGGCGCGGGAGGGCCGGACCCCCCGGGTGCTGCTGCCGCTGACGACGACGGCGACTTCGACCTGCTCGACGCGCTGGTGGAGAGTTTCGTCCCAACGCCGCAGACGGCGACGATTCGGCGAGCTTATGCGGAGCGTTGGGTTGTTTTCGCCGCGCGCCGCCTGGCGCGAAGGCGAAGACGCGCGCCTGGGCCACGCCCCGGCCGTCCCTGCACCTCCGCCGACGGTCCCGTCCCGGCCCCCCGGCGCCCCCCCGCCCGGCGCCCCCCCCCCCCCCGAGCCCGCCCCCGTGCGCGGCCACCGCCCCCGCGGCGAATCGTCCATCGCGGCCGCGTCCTCCTCCTCCGCCTCGGCCCCCGCCCCGGGCAGCCGCCGACGCCGCGGTGCCCGGCCCCACCCCGGTCGCGCCGCCGGCGGACTCGATGGCCCCGACCGAGACGCCGCCCGCGCCGCCCTCGCGGCCGCCCGCGCCGGGGACCAAGAGAGCGTCCGCACCGCCGTCCTCGCGCTGGGTCGCCGCGCGGCCCTCAGCCTCGAGCCGAGCGACGCGCGAAGGGAGGACGACGCCGAAGCAGCGTTCGAATCCGAACCCGCCGCCGCCGCCGCCGCCGCCGCCGACCCCCCCGACGACGCCGCCCCCCGCCCCGACGAACCCTCGCCCCTCTTCGCCCTCGCGGCCCTCGATCCCGCCACCGCGGCCGACGCCGCCGCCGCCCTCGACCCCTCGCTCGACCCGTCGCCCGACCCCGCCGACCCTGACCCCGACCCCGTCGCCGCCGCCCGCGCCGCCGTCGCCCTCCGCGCCCGCCTCGTCCTCGACCTCCTCTCGGCCCCCGATGCGGCGGCCTTCTCCGCCCTCCTCGACGACGCCGCGGGGGAGGGGCCCGTCCTGGACCCGGGCACGACGACGACGACGACGACGACGACGACGACGACGACGACGAACGCGGCGGCGGCGGGCAGGCGACGCGGCCCGCTGCTCGACGCCCTGCTCCTTGACGTCGTCGACCGCCGGATCGAGGCCGCGCGGCGGCACCAGGCGGACGAGCCGGCGGCGGCGGAGGCGCTGACGATGCTGAGGGCGCGCCTGGCGGTCGAGACGGAGCGGGCGACGGCGAGTCCGGCACTGCGGCTGCTGGACGCGTGCCTGGACCTGTTGGGGGAGGAGGAGAGGGCGGGGGGGGAGGCGGGGGCGGCGGGGGGGGGGGGCGACGCGGGGGGGGGCGCGGGGGCGGGGGGGGTGGCGGGGGCGGCCCCCGCCGACGGCGCTCCCGCCGCCGACGACGGCGCCGACGAGGAGTCCGACCCTCCGCCCACGCGCGAGGCGCGCGAGGCCGCCGTCCGGGCCAGGCTCGCGGCGGCCTTTCGGAGCCCGGCCCTCGAGGGGACCGATCTGTTCACCCTGGCCGCCGGGCTGGCAGGGCTGGCGGCGGGCGCCGACGCGGGGGCCGCCGACAGCGACGCCAGCGTCCACGGCGCCGTCTCCGAGCTCGACGAGCGGGCCGACCTGGAGCGACGCCTGGCCGGAGAACCCGTGCCCTATCCCGCCCTCCGCGAGGCCGCCCGCGCCGTCCTCGACGAGGGTCGCGCGCGCGCCGACCGGGACCGCGCGGCGCTCGGGCGCGTGCTGGCCCGCGCCAACGCCCGGGTCGCCGAGGGCGACCCCCGAGGGTCCGACGCCCTGGCGGCCCTGGCGCCCCACCAGCGAGCGCTGGCGCGGCGGGACGCGGCGCTCGAGGACGTGGCGAGGGTCCTGAGCCTCGCGGCGAACGTGGCGCGCGAGCTGGGCGCCGCCGGGTGAGGGAGGGGGGGACGGGCGAGAGGCGGCGCGGGGAGAGGGAACGGTCGGCGCGGTCGTCCTCTCCATCGTCCGTCCCTCCGTCCGCCGTACCTCCCTCTCGGCCCTCGTCCCCCCGTCAGTCTCGTCCCCGACCCCAACTACTTCCGCATCCCCGCGGCGGCCTGCGCGAACCCGTTGCGGATCTGCGCCGCGGAGTCCGCCACGGCCCCCGGGCCGTGGGGCATAAACACCGTCGAGTTGCTCGGCGTGGTACCCACGTCCTTGAGCATGTCGAAATACTGGGCAGAAGAGGGGGGGGATGCGGAGTGCGTGCGCGTTGTAAGCGCGTGTGTACGCGCGTGTGGGGGTGGGTGAGAAAGATGAGCTAGAGAGAGAGAGGCGGGTGAGCGACGGTGAGGACGACGACGGCGAGGGAAACTCGTCGTCGTCGTCGTCGCCCCACACTCTTCTCGCCTGCGTCATGAGCATCATCTCGAGCACGTCCTTGGAATTGATGTCGGCGATCTCCCCCTGGAACAACACCACGCTCTCCCTGAGCCCGTTCACGATGGCCTGCCGCTGCCTGGCGATACCCTGACCCGCCAGATACTTCGACTCCGCGTCGGCCTCGGCCGCCTTGACCACCCTGACCTTGTCCGCCTCCGCCTTCTCGTAAGCCGCCTTCCGCAACCGCTGCGCGGCGTTGATCTGGTTCATCGCGTCCTTCACGCGCTGCTCGGGGTCGATGTCCGTCACCAGGGTTTGCAGGATAGCGTAGCCATAGTCGTCCATCGCTTTCGCGAGCTCCGTCCTGACGTCTTGGGCGATTTCGGTCTTGGACGTGAAGACGCCGTCGAGGGGGAGCTTGGGGACGGTTGAGCGGACGACGTCGAAGATGTAGGCGGTAATTTGCCTGAGGGGAGCAGAGGGAGGATGTGGATGGAGGTCGAGGCCAGTTACGATGGACGGATGGACCGACGGACACGGAGGCTGCGGCACCGGCGCCAGCACTGGCACCGACCCCGGCAGATGCGCACCGCCCCCTCCTCGCCGTTCGGGCTGCGTCAGTGCGTAGTAGGCGTTGTAGTGCTGTCCGTTGATCACCTGGTACTGCACGCTGACGACGATGCGCACGAAGACGTCGTCGCTGGTCTTGGTCTCGACCGTGACGTCAAGCTGCTGGATGCGGAGACTGATGTTGGCCACGACGGAATCGCCGATGCAGCATAGCACGACGTTACAACCGGGTTTGGCGACGCGGTTGAACTTGCCGCAGCGCTCGACGATGCCGACGGTTTGGGTGGCGGGGCACTCGAAGCAGCCGAGGACCATGGTGCAGGCGGGCCGGTGGGTGGGTGGGGTCGAGGGGGCCGCGGCCTTGTGCGCGGTGGTGCGATCGGAGGGACGACTGGGGATTGTTATCGGGGGAAACGGGGTCGGGAGGATGGAGAACGACGGCTCGGCAACGAAGAGCAATCGGGGAGGGTGCGAGGCCTCGACCAGTTGTCCTTGCGCCCCGGTGCACTACGATTCGTGCGATGGGACGTTGGAAAATGTTGGCGATCAGCTGCTTACCTTAGTGTCTACGCGCTGATTCGTGACGCCCACGTCGGAGAGAGGCATTCTATTCCGCTCGCGCACCGGCGCTAGAGAGGGCGCCCGAGCACAAGACTTTTGTTATCCTTCGTCCGTCATTCCCTCCTCTCGTGTGTGATGGGATCCGAGTGGCGTCGCCCTCGAACCGCTGAGCAGGTCAAAGAGAGCACTTCCCGGATCCTCGTCGAAGCGTGGGGCGACCGCAACGAAGGCGGCGCCGCGGAAAGTCTTGCAGCAGGCGAGCGGGGAAGCGGACGGGTGTATCGAACGCCGGGCGCAATAAGCGCCAAGATCTCGTCGCGGAGAACGTCATCGCGAATGGTTTGCGCATCGTGTGCCCTCCCTGACCTCGCTGAGATGCCGACGGTGACGCGCGGCCCCCGACGGCGTGGCCGCCGACGTCCCCATGCCCCCACCGAGCGCTCCCCCACCCTCCGCGCAGAGGCCTCGACAGCCTCCCCCCACCTCCGCGGCCGCCGCTCCTTCGTCACCGACATGCCCCCCGCCGCCGCCGCGGACCGGGACGGCAAGGCCCGCGAGCCCCTCCTCTCTCCCCCGGCGCCCTCCGGCGCCCGCTCCGCCCCTCGACCCCCCCCCCACCCCCCCTCCGTGGCCGGCGTCCGCGCCG
>Ga0181573_10005334_pt1 | contig 10680 bp, 8 predicted proteins | sample 101ome_25_FD_148643 | JGI IMG/M metagenome (GOLD analysis project Ga0181573, IMG submission 148643) | Coastal salt marsh microbial communities from the Groves Creek Marsh, Skidaway Island, Georgia - 101409BT metaG (spades assembly) | ecosystem: Environmental > Aquatic > Marine > Intertidal zone...
GTTGGGACAGATCAGGGCTTCGTTCGAAGACCTGATCGTGGCCGTGTGGCGAATGCAGCGTGGGGATTCGGTGTTGCCGCCGCTGGCTGACGTGATTTTGGACGAGATCCTCGGCGAGGATGTGGACGGTGGCGACGACTCGGCCTCGTCGGTGGCGAAATCGGTCCTCGACGAGAAAGCCGACGCGTTTGTGCGCAAAAATGCGGCGGTGAACGACGAGGTGTCGAATCGGTTGAGGGACGAGCTCGAGGCGCAGTCGCCGCAGTCGCCGCAGTCGCCGCAGTCGCCGCGGTCGTATCCATTGACTCGGTTGGAGTCGTTGGAGATGATGACGCGGGTGGGCAGTCTGCGGAGCTTGCGGTCGGTGTCGAGCTTCCAGAACGTCGAGCTCGACGCGCATCGGATACGGTCGGTGACGTCGCTGACGAGCCTGGTGGAGCTCGAGGCGTCGGCGCTGGCGATGCAACGCGACCGCAGAGGGGGAGAACACATACCTGTCGAGCGTCGTGGGTTCTTCAAACGGTGGGTATTGATCATGGCAGACGCGCTTTGCGCTTCCCTCTTCGCACGTCCAGACGCAATGCTCACTCTCGCTCCGCGCTTCGCTCGTTCGCCAGGGTGAAATCGCTCGTCGACAACTATGTGCTGGGTGCCGAGGGCGGCGCGCTCTTTGACGAGGATGACGAGTTTGATCTGGGCGAAGATGGAAGCTGGCTCGTCGTCGCCTGATCAGGGAGGCCCAGAAGGGGCCTTCCTGATCCAGCCTCGAGAATACGTGGCTTCTGACCCCCGGGGGGGTCGTTCTCTCTTGGGGGGCAAATTTGCCAATGATCATCTTGTAAGATCATCCCTCTATATTTAATATACGTGGGTACAATATAAGTACCCACATGACGACCGTCACCACGCTCGTGGTGCTCTTGTTGAGCTTGCTGCTGGTTGGAACGGGTGCTTCACATTCCAAGTGCCCAAAGACATCTCGACCTTCCGGAAAATGGTCTCTGCTCTGGCGAGACGAGTTCTCAGGAAGAAAGATTGACAAATCCAAGTGGAGCTATCAACTCGGCGACGGTTCAGAGGTACGGATTGAGCTCGACCGACGTGCCCTCGCTCTTCGCACGCCCTGACGCTCTCACTCGCGCTACGCGCTTCGCTCGTTCGCCAGTATGGGATTCCAGGTTGGGGCAACGGCGAGAGCCAGCGTTACACCGACTCGCGGCGCAACGCGTACGTCTCCGGCGGAAGGCTCATCCTCAAGGCCGTGGCACGGGGCAACGACATTACCTCTGCACGGCTGCGGACGATCGGCAAGTTCGACGTCCGGCCGGGGTACAAGGGCTTCAACACGATACGCGTGTCTGTGAGGGTCAAGGTTCCGGGCGCCGGCCCGGGCATGTGGGGGGCCGCTTGGATGGTGGGTGCTGACCTCGACCGCCGTGCGTCCACGCGCCCCGACGCTCACTCCAACTCACTCTCACTCTCACTCGCAGCTTCCGTCGACGAAAAACTCGACGTGCTCGGGGTGCGGACGGTACGGTGTGTGGGCCGCGAGCGGGGAGATTGATATCTTCGAGGCGGTGAATGAGATGAAGGAGGTGCAGACGACGGTCCATTACGGGGGCGAATGGCCGGACAACCGGGCGTGGACGTCCTCGACGCAGGTGGACGCCTCGCAGTGGACCGTGGTGACGCTCGTGTGGGAGAAGGACAGACTCACGTGGTACATGAACGGCAAGAAGGTGCACGAGGCGTGGTCGGGGCAGGGTTCGCGGGACGGGTGGTACACGAGCTCGACGCGGTCCGGCAAAATGTCGACGGCACCGTTCGATCAGAACTTTCACATTATTCTGAATCTTGCGACCGGGGGTGGGCTCACAGGGAACGTGGACCGGCAGACGGTGCTGGATACGCTCCGCGCCAAGCCGCGCACCATGCACGTCGACTGGGTGAGAGTGCACGGGAGGCGCTAGCTAAATAATGAAACGAATACCCACGGGATCCCAAGACGACGCGCCAAATCATATCCAGATCATCATATAGTACTTGTTTCAAGACACAGAACGAGAGAACGCCCTCGTCTACTTGGCCAAATTCAAAAGACCACTTGCATGGCGAACATTGGAGAGCGGCACCCCTGGACGGCCGACCTGACGCCCGTCGCGACAACAGCTCCGAGGAATGCCACAGATGACGCCTCCAGACTCTGGACCGTCCAGCTGCCGTCCACCGTGGACGCGTCGGTGCTGGACAAGCTGAGCTGGATCCGGGAGGGCGACGCATGGACGGCGAGCGTTGACGGCACGGCGTACGTGATGGAGCCCGTGACGAGCGGTTCGCCGTGGTATGTGGTGGACGACGGGGCGATGCTGCCCGTCGAGCGCCAGATGGTGGTGCGGGTCGTGGTCGGCGAGTACGGGAGGGAAGACCGGGGAGTGGCCGACAAGAGGAAGAAGAAGAGAAAAAGCAAACACTCGAGTTGACGAGCTCGTCTTGGAATAACCAGGCAAGTAAGCACCGTACCGAGCGTATCACGTATCACGACGACGATGTCACCGTCACTGTCGCCGCGGGCAGTCGCCCGTTGAGTCGTCTTCGTCTTCGTCGTCGACACCAACGCCAAATCAGCAGCAGCAGTCAACATCATGTTCAGCTCGTCGTTGAAAATCACAGACACGAGCGACTTTATTGCCCCTGCCCTTGACTGTGTCGTCGTGGAGCAGGCCACCGCCGCCGTCTCTGCGTCTGCGGATGTTCCCGGGGAGGTGCGGATACAGCGCGCCCGGGGCGTGGGGGTGACTGCGCCGGCGCCCGGCAGTGAACAACTTGCGCCGGTCAAAATCTCCCTACACGACTGCCTGGCGTGCAGCGGTTGCGTCACGTCGGCAGAGACGGTGCTGTTAGAGCAGCAGAGCGTCGATCAGTTCCAGCAGATGCTGTCGGATCCCGGCAAAGAGGTCGTGGTGACGCTGTCGAACCAGTCGATTGCGTCGCTGGCACACAATGCCGGTCTGTCGCCGGGAGACCTCGCCCGGCGGGTAGCGGGGGCGCTCAAAGCTCGAGGGGCACGCGCCGTCTTTGATATTTCCGTGGCGGCGAAGATTGCCCTGACGGAGAACCTCGCAGAGTTTGTACGGCGGGTCGGCGCGGACAAAGGCGGGAACGTGGCGGGCGTTGACGAAGCAGAGCGAGAAGGGACGCTGCCGATGCTGACGTCGTCGTGTCCGGGGTGGGTGCTGTACGTGGAGAAGACGCATCCGCAGTTGATTCCGTACGTGAGCACGGTGAAGAGTCCGCAGGCAATCATGGGGACGCTGATCAAGCAGTTTTGGTGTGCCTCGGAGGCCGTGCGGCTCGCGCCCGGGGACGTGTTTCACGTGGCAGTGATGCCGTGCTATGATAAAAAGCTAGAGGCTGTGCGGGAGGAGCTGATGGTGGGGAGCGTGCCCGAGACGGATTGCGTCCTGACGACGGGCGAGTTGGAGGCGTGGATGGGGACGTACGGGAATGCGAAATCGAATGGGAATGGGCACGCGGACGGCGATGGCGCGGTTTTGGCCGACCTTGATACGCTGTTCGTCGGCGATGGACGTGGGGGTGTGGCAGCGGGAGACGCCACTGCCACTACCGCCGCCACCACCATCGTCGGCGGCGCCGACGCGGTCGAATCGGGCGGCTACATGAACTTCCTCTACCGGTCGATCTTCGAGCAGGATCGGGGGCATCCCATGACTGCGAATCAAGAGGTGCCCATGTCAACGGGGAGAAACCATGACGTGCTGGAGAGCGAGCTGCAGCTGCAGAGCGGACGCATGCTCCACTTTGCCATCCTGAACGGCTTTCGGAACATCCAAGGCCTAGTACGCAAGATGAAGCTCAACAAATGCGTCTATGACTACGTGGAGGTGATGGCCTGCCCGAGCGGATGCGTCAACGGCGCCGGCCAGGTCGGTGTTTCGCAGGGTCAGGGTCAGGCGGCCCGGGACGAGTCGCTGCGTGGGATCAGGGAGGCCATGCGGTCGCGCGTGCGATCCGACGCGGAAGACGCACACGTCGAGGCGCAATGTGTGTCGATCTACCGGCACTGGGCGACGGACGACGGGCGGCGACGAAGTCTCTTCGGGACGTCGCTCACGGCAACCCATGCAAAGGATCGGACCACGAACACGTTCGTGCCTGCCGCTTGGTAGTTTTTTTGTCGTACGAACTCGTGTGATTAATACTTCGACATACAGAGATAGACACAGACCGCATGGCGCATGCCGGGTTCATGTCGGCGACGGCACCGCGCGGCACGGCTTGTGCGGCATGCCCCCTTTTCGTTCAACGGGTTCGGGGTTTCGGTGGACGACGGCGCCTCGCTGACTCGAGTCGACCACGACCAGAGAGGGTGGCCGCTTCCGACGACGCTTCAACCTCCTCGACCTCGTCGATCTCGTCGACCGCCTCTGCAGCGTCTGCCGCGCCGGCGTTCGTCAGGCTGTTCAATGTCGCCGTCCCCGTCGACGACGACCCGGGCAAGGACGACTTCAACGTTCACGAGAGCCTGCTCGCCGCCGTCAAGAGAAAGCTCAGGACCGAAAAGATCAGACCCAACACCGAGAAGCTGAAACACGCGAGGGTGGTTCGGAAGGCGTTTGATGCCAGAAAGCGTACGCAGAAGCGGTGGGTGTACGTGGTCGACGTGCCGGCCGAGGCGCTTCCGAAGAACGTCAAGGAGACCCGAGGGCAGCTAGAACTCGTCTCGGGGTCTTCGGGTTACCATCCGAATCAACGAGCCCAGCACCTCGATGCGAGCAGAGAAAAGCTTCCGGTCGTCGTGGTCGGCTCGGGCCCAGCGGGGCTGTTTGCGGCCATGCAGCTAGCCTCGTCGGGCGTACCGGTCGTTCTGTGCGAGCGAGGCCGGAAGGTGGAAGATCGCGGAAAGGATATCGGCCGCCTGGTCGTGCGACGGGAGATCAACCCCGAGTCCAACTTTAACTTCGGAGAGGGCGGCGCGGGGACGTGGTCGGACGCCAAGCTGACGACGAGGATAGGAAGGAACGACGACCCCGTCCGGCAAGTGCTCGAAACTTTTGTCAAACACGGTGCGCCGGAGCACATCCTGTACACGGGCAAGCCGCATCTCGGGACGGACGGGATGGTGAGGATCCTAAAGAGCTTCCGGAAATCGCTGACGGCGCTGGGCGTCGACGTCCGCTTCAACACCAGAGTGGTGGGTTTTGAGGTCGACAGGGCGAATGCACCGGGTATAAAATCATCGGTATCCTCGCTGCGAGGCGTGCTCCTGGACGACGGGTCCTGCATCAAGGCGGAAGCGTGCGTGCTGGCGCCCGGGCACTCTGCCCGGGAGCTCTACCAGGTGCTCGTCGAGCTGGGCGCTGAGCTGCTCGCTAAGCCGTTCGCGGTGGGATTCCGACTCGAGCACCCGCAGCGGCTGATCGACGAATTGCAGTACGGCGCCGTCGACGCCGACAAGGTACAGCGCGGGAAGGGAACGCTGCCGGTCGCGGACTACAAACTCACGTGGAACGACCAGAATACCGGACGGGGAACTTACAGCTTCTGCATGTGTCCTGGAGGCAGCATCGAGCCGACGTCCATCACAGAGGACGAGCTGTGCATCAACGGCATGTCGTTCAGTCGGCGGAACAGCCTCTGGGCCAACTCGGCCATCGTGTGCACGATCGGCGAGGATGACTTTGCGCCCTTCTTGGATCGCGCCGCGCACCCCGCCCTCGCCGGGGTGGAGTTCCAGAAGCACATCGAGCGTCGCGCGGCCGAGATGGGCGGCGGCAACTTCACGTGCCCCGTCCAGACCGTCCCGGGCTTTCTGTCGGGGACCCTGAGCGACGCGTCGCGGCTTCCTTCTTCGAGTTATAGACTAGGCGTGAAGAGCGCGCGCCTCGACACGCTGTACCCCCCGCCGATCACGTCGAGCATCAAGGACGCGCTGCGCGAGTTTGGGCGCATGAAGGGGCCAAAGTTCGTCGGTGAGGATGCCTTGCTGCACGGCGCGGAGACTCGGACGAGTTCTCCCGTCGTCATCGTCCGGGATCGCGACTCGCTCGAGTCTACCGCGATCAAGGGGCTCTATCCCGCAGGAGAAGGTGCCGGATACGCCGGCGGCATTGTCAGCGTACGCGCTTGATCGAACGACGGCGGTGGTTCCTCACAACAACAGCTCTCTCTCACTCTCATTCTCACTCTCACTCACTCACGCTCCCAGGCCGCCGTCGACGGCATTCGCATCGGAAACACCCTCGTCCAACGGCTCTGTCGCGCGTCTACCGAACGCGAATCTATTTAACACGATTACACAACCCCATTCAGTCTTCAATTTGGGCAGCTGCCACCAAGCCCCGGACCGTCACCGCGATCGTTTTGCCTGCACCCCCTCGCCGCCGCGCCGACAGCCGCCACTTGCACCCGCCGCCCTCAGCGTCGAGCTGCGCCCACCCGATGCTACAGTACTTGTTCGACAGCATACGCGGCTTGGGCGACGTCACAGCCCCGACCACGTTACCCGCCTCGTCGACCAGCTCCATCCCTGCCTCCAGCACGCCCTCGTTCCGCACCCACACCCGCACCGGCACGCTGGCGCCCTCTGCACCATCCGAACAGTAATCATCCGGGTAATACAGCTGTCCGTGCATCGTCCGGCACCAATGCCATTCCCGCTGCCCGCACAACATCGCCAATCCCGTCCCGCAGATGGCCTTGAACAGGCAGCCATACGCCTCCCGCAACGCCACAACCGTACATCCCGCGTCACCCACTCGCTCCACCGCATGCCAAGGACAGTCGGTATTTGAAGTACCTGATGACGCCAACGACGCCACGGCGGCCGCCAGGACCTCGTCCGATCTCGGGCCGCGGAGCTCGATCCGCCCCAGCCGTCCCACCCGCATTGCCGCCCCATCGACCCCTTCGAGCGCCTTCACCATCCCAACCGCCTCGTCCGCATACACATAATGCGCCCAAAACGTCGCCGCCCCTTCCTCGATGTCGCCGGCCCCCGCCCCGACCACCAGTGGCTTTCCGTCCCGCGCCGCCGCATCCACCACCCGCCTCACCGCCGCAGCACGACCTTCACCACCACGCCCACCGCGAAACACCACCTCGATCGAACACCAGTAGCTCGCGTCGTGCATCACACACCCCGTCTCGAGCTTGTGCGCAAAGCTCCTCGTCCCGTGCCCCTTCCCCGGCTGCCCTTCCGACAGCACAAACCCCGACCGCTCCTTCATCGTCATCCGCTTGGCATGAAACACGTGCGTCGGCAAATACCGCTGATGACCCGAAGGGGAAGAAGATACCCACGGGTTGCCCTGGTACGTCCGAAACATGGCTTTCCGACGCATCTTCCTGTTCATCACCGCCTCTGCCTTTCCTACCTCTGCCCCGCCCGCGTTCGCGCCCGTCACCTTGGGTCGCTTGGCGTGCTTGTAGCTGTTGTGACTCCTCGTCCGCCGGCGGAGGTGTCTCGGCAACCCGCCCACCCCGTACCGTGCACCCTGGCACAGGTCGTGCATCTGGAGCACCTCGGGCAGCCGAGACTCGGCCACCTTGTTGGCGTCCACCGCCCTCGCTATACTCGGTGCTTGCTGCATGGTCCCCTCAGTCAGTCAGGTCTCGGGGTCTCGGGAGACGCTGCTGAGAGGCTGAGAGGCTGCCGACCGGACCGGAAACGTCGAGCAAAGTTTGGCTCTGAGTACAGACAAAATTGAATTGTGTTCGACCTGCCGTCGCGTTGACGGTGTAGAGTATTGTCATGCCCGTGTCGACGAGGAGCAAGGCGAAGGCGGGCAAGCGGGGCGCGAAAACGACGCGCGATTCGGCGTCCGAGAAACAGGCGAAACGACTCGAGGACGGCTTCACGGCCGCTGAGCGATGCGCGAAGCGTCTGGCGAGGCAGAGTCGGGCGAGGAGAGATGCGCGGGACGACAGGGACCTGACGCTGGGCGAGCAGGTGCTCCGGAACCCGCTGATCCGGGACCTTTCGCTCCAGGGGCTGAACCCGTTCAAGCTGAGCGACCTGCAGCACGTACTCAACCTGCGTGGGTTTTACAAGCTGCTTCCGGACGTTGACCTGAAGGAGTGCTACTTCGAGGGCGCGTGGGGGTTCTGGAAGGACGAGTTTCTGCTGGCGAACTGGCGGGAGATGTCGGTTTGGGAGCTGAAGCGGAAGGTGGGGTTGGCGCATCCGTGGATCGATGGTCGTCAGGTCTATCCTCCCGACAAGGTCGACGTGAAGTCGCTGAAGACCAAGGAGGAGATCGCGCGCGCGTTCTGGGCGCTGACGTACGTGCCGGAGGGGGTGTACGAGACCGCTGTCGCCGGTGCGCACGTGCTGCGGTCGGTCAAGGCCGGGGACGTCGGGGAGGATCGAGAAATGGCTGGTTCATATCTGCGGTGGGCGTGTGGTGCTGGTCTGGACTTACCTGTGATTCGCGGGCTCGCTGAGAAGTGTGGGACGGCTGGCATTGACGGGGCGGCATGCCAGGCGGCCTGGCGCGGTCACGCCGACGTCCTCGATCTCTTGGTCAGCGAGTTCGGCGCTCGGATTGGAGTTCATTGTTTGACTGATGCAGCTTCGCGGGGTCATGACGCGATGATCGATCATTTGGTGGAGAAGTATGGGGTGGATCCGAACGGGTTGAATGAACATGGGTGGACTGCCCTCCACTGGGCGGTGTTCCATGGCTGCGTCCGCGCCGTCAAGCACCTGGTCGAGAAGCACAAGGTCGACATTCACAAGAGGAGTCGGAAAGGGATGACTGCTTTGGACTGGGCAGAGAGGCGTGGCAGGACGGAGTGCGCCGACTACCTCCGCGCGCTCATGTCCACCCGCCCTCCCCCTTCCTGATCCTCGTCCTGGTCCCGGGTACGGCCGATTAGATTTCCCGTGGACTCGGACGAGAGCAGCGATGTGACTGTCGACACGTTTTCCCTCCGGAGGGATCCGTCACAAATTTAATAATCCGCCTTCCAAACCGCGCCAGGACCGCTCTTGACACCATGAAAGAAACAGAGAAGGCGAAATATCGGCAACCGGCCTCCGTTTCCTCGGCCGAACTCTCGAAACGGTTGGTAACCGACGGATCCCGTGACGTCGTCCCGCTTCGCAAGCAAATAGGCGCGCTGCTGCTCGCCGACGCCAAGTCCTGGAGGAGAAGAAAGTACAGGTCGCTCATAAGGACGCTGGTGTCAACGCTGTTCATTTCGACGCTGTTGTGGTCCAGCCAACGCGTAGTGAGATTCCTGAACGATCAGCAGGCGTCCTCGTCGTCCCAGAGCCCCGTCGTGGACGTGACGTCGCTGGGCATCCCGAGTTGTACGAACGACGTGTTCATGGACCCAGAAACCTGCTACACGGTGATCTATGCGCCGAACACGACAGAGTTTGGGGAAGTGGTGGGCCGGCTCGGGGTGGCCGGGGAGGAGGTGCGGGGGTTCGCGTCTGGCGTGGATATGGACGCGTTCCTGTATGCGCATCCGAACACGGTGCTGGCGGCCGTGGAGTTTTTCAAGGAGAGTGCGACGAGGTATGCGTTCAGCGTGCAGACAAACGGGACGGCGCGGTGGTTCAAAGGCAGCTTCTACAGCAGGGACGACTATGTCCAGCTGCCCGTGATCGCGGGGGTGCAGCGGGCCATGTCGAGATTTTTGGACGATAAAAAGATGGAGATCGGGCTGCGGGTGGTCGGGACCGCGATGGACGGTGCAGACGACGGCGGCGTCGGCGGCACTGGCGGCAGCGGGTCTGTCGTCGGGGGGTCGGACGTCCTGCTTCCGCTCTTTTATATCTCGTCCTCGATACTGATCCTGATGATGCAGGTGCATGACACGGTGGAGAAGCATGGCGTCATCGACGTGCTCGTGGTGCACTCGTTGTCGAGGTCGGCGCACTACTGCGCGCTCGTGGCGACCTGGAGCGGGCTGTGCTTCTGGAACTCGGCGGTGTTTGTGGGCACGTATGCGTGCTTACACGCGAGGAATCCCGCTCGGCTGACGTGGTACGACGTGTCGCTGATGATGAGCGGCGGGCAGGCGATGATGGCGATGGGGCTGGTCGTGGGGGCGAGCGTGCGGCGAAAGGGGTCGGTGCTCGGCGTCGGGTTTCTGTTGTTCTTCTGGAGTTGGTTGAGTATGGTGGGTAGGATCGGCGGATTATTCACGGAGTACTGGACGCCGTGGGGTCTGCTGGTGGTAGGGCTGGGAGGGGCGTGGGGGAACGGCGGGTGGGCGGTCCAGGTGATGATGCTTCTGCTGGTGCGTGTTGACTGCGAGGGGGGAGCGCAGCGACCTCGGCCACCGTGTCGCTCGCCGCGTCTCTCACGTCTCGGCTCGCTTCGACTCTCTCACTCGCGCGACGCGCTTTGCTCGTTCGTCAGGGCTGGGGGTATATGCTGGCGGGGTGGGCGATCAGCGTTCGGGTGTGGAGGTGGTTTGGGGGGACTGACGTCGGCGACAAGATTGACGACGGAAAGGGAGGCAAGGCGAGCAAGGCGGTGGTGAAAGTGGAACATATACGCAGGCGGTTTGGACGGACCATCGCACTGGAAGATGTGTCTTTGGAGCTGGCGGCCGGACAGGAGAAGGCGGTGCTCGGCACGTGCTCGGCGGGCAAGTCGACCCTGATCAAGAGCATCCTGGACGAGCGGTGCCCGTACGTGCGAC
>Ga0181573_10005337_pt1 | contig 10677 bp, 4 predicted proteins | sample 101ome_25_FD_148643 | JGI IMG/M metagenome (GOLD analysis project Ga0181573, IMG submission 148643) | Coastal salt marsh microbial communities from the Groves Creek Marsh, Skidaway Island, Georgia - 101409BT metaG (spades assembly) | ecosystem: Environmental > Aquatic > Marine > Intertidal zone...
TGCAAGAGCAATGCGACGACTACAAACGAATCACAGAAAGAGCACTGAAAGAGAAGGAAAACGTCGAAGAAGAAATGCGAGTGCTTTTGAGTTCGCAGATACGACGAGAGGAGGAATTTGATATGGTTAGAAAAGTATTCGCGAAAAGCTCCTTGTTGAGTGGTGCCTGAAAGGAGCGCACAAAGCTTTCGGACGACTGGAACATTTTCTTTGTAAACGAAGGACATTGTAGATCAAAACGTAATAATCACGCGAAAAAACCTCTTCAATCGAATAATGATACACATGCGACGTCGTTTCGAACGAGTTTACGCGTCTTGAGATCGTACGAACGGCCCGTTCTGCTTCGATGTCCTTTGTCCCACTTTTTCCTGTCTACTATTTAATAATTAATGTTAATTATGATTTCATCACTTAATGAGTGTAATTAATCTTATCCCCATGTATGCGATATTTTAATAATATTTAAACAAGAGTGCACTAATCTAAAACACAGAAAACATTCATCTATAGAATAAAATTTCAGGAAGAGAATTAATTTTGTTTTATTTATTCAAAGATATTTTATTCGTTTTAAATTAGATATTTTGGATACAATAATGGAGTATATTATGATTTTAGATATAAATCAAATATAATATTAAATTTAAGTATTTGAAAATGAGCAGAATAGTTATTAAAAATCGTATTGACTGGATTTATTTAAATATTAATAGGTCCAAATTAAAATTTTCTCGAAATGCTGTTCGTATTGCGTAATTAAAACTCATTCATAAATTATAAATTATTATATTAAATCAAATATATCAAGTTAAAGTTCGGGAACTCCTTGTTGTATGCGTTAAATAAAATTATTCTTCTCGCGAAACTCTTTTTAAAACGAAAAGTGGGAAAAGTAACTCGCGTTTTTCCTACTTCTTCCGCATCGATAGGTTTTATAATCGGTTTGAACGCGTGCTCAGGAACGCGCTCTTACTGTACTTTCGTTTAAGCGAGTTTGTTTTACATTTTGTTTCGACATCAGAGCTACATTGTCTGCGTTTGTGTACTGTTCTCTTGCCAGTTTCGGAGTGTCTTTTGTTTCGTTCTGTTTTTTTTCAACTTCTCTCTCGGTCTTTTTTTCGTCCACCAAGAAGCGAGTCAGAAGAATCAGATTCCGAAATCTTCCCACTTACCAAAAAGAGAACTTTTCCAGCCAAAAATCGAAGCAATAAAAACGAAAAATTCGCGCTCGGAATCGTCATAACTACACACATAAAACTAGAATAAAGATGTCTGCTTTAACTTCATCGTTCACCGCCAACTTGGTTTCGGTCAAATCTGCCGCCAAGAAGTCCCAAAAGGTTGTCGTCGGCGTCCAAGCGTCCAACGAATTCGCCAAGAAGGTACGAAAAATTTTTTCGCTTAGTGTGGCATCTCAGAGATTTTTTGCAATCGTGTAACGATCGTCGGTTAGAACATACACTCGCGAGTGGTGAAACGAAGATGCGAGCGTCGATTTGAATAAAAGAAATGTTTATTCAAGTTTTACTCTCGTTCGATTAGAATTTTGGGTTTATTTTAGCATCGCTTGCGGGCGTTTTTACTCACCGAATTCTCCTCCTCTCTTTCACTTCACGCAACCAATCGGGAACGCTTTCCCTTTCACAACCAAAAAAAAAAACTTTGAAAAAAAAAACAGAGCATCTCCTTCGTCGCCGCGTCCGTCATTGCCTTGCAAGCGTCCCCGGCTTTGGCGTTGAACGCCATCGAACTCACGGATAAGAGAGCCGAAAACGTTGGTGGTTTGCAGCTCATCTACGAGGTATGTTTTTACTCCCATCGCTTCGTGTAGAACCGTATTGGTTTACGAATTTTTTTCTTCGCGCGCGCGAAAGTCGAAGAGTTGGTTTATTTTGCTCGGCGAGCAAGAGAGAGCGATATCTTCTCCAATCCGAAGGATTGATTTTTGATTTTATGTGTATCGAGTCGTGAGTGAAAGTTCGTTAGAACTCTTCACACAAAAAATTTTTTGTTGTTTTTTTTTTCGAGGAGCGGAGTGGTCGGTCTGGTCTGCTCAAAACTCACTCCTCTCTCTTTTGGAAAAAATTAACTTAAAGACTGACGCGTGAAATCAATCTCTTCTCCATCCACACCAATAACACAGGCGCGTGACTTGAACCTCAACCAATCCACGAGATCCGACACGCCGTCCAGATTTGCGTTGCAAAAGTTGTCCACGGAACAAACTGCGGCGAGAGCGAAGGAAGCGTCTTCTCGTTTGTCCGGGGAAGTTTCCGAATACGTCAACAAGAAGTACTGGACCGAAGCCGGTAACGCCTTGAGACGTGCTGTGTACACTTTGAGATTTGACGTCAACAACCTCGTCGCGGAGAAGGGTGGCGATGCGGATGCCGCCAAGGACTTGTTCAAGACCATCGAATCGCTTGACTTTGCCATCCGATCGAAGGACTTGGACGCCGCCTCCCCGTTGGCCGCCGAAGCCGCCTCCAAGGCGGACGCCATCCTCGCCTCTTTCTAATCATCTAATTTAAAAATATATAAGAATTATTTAGAAAAGAGAGAGAGAGGGTGTGGGTTTTGCAGTTGAACGGCTTACGGTTGCGATTTGTAAAGCGCGTTTTCTTTTACGAACACACACACACGCGCGCGAGAGAGAGAGAGAGGAAGAAAGAGAGAGGGAAGAAGAGGAAAAACTTTTTGCATCGACGAGAGATTAGAACTCTCGGAGAGATAGATAAAAAGAGTACCAATAATGTTGTGTGTCTGTGTTTATTTTATGTAATGGCAAACGCGGGTTCGAGTCACTTTGAGCTTACGCGAATTTTTTAGTTTGAAATAAACGCACTTCATCCAACTTGTCTCGAGTTTTCTTTTTTTTTTTCGTTTTTTCCTCAGAAAACACGCCCCCTTTGCACCAACAAACAAAAGAGCGTCGTCGTCGTAAAAGAAGAAGAAGAAGAAGAAGAAGGAAGAAGAAGATGTTGTCTTCCCCTCGTTGCGTCGTCGCGTTCTCGCAAAGAACGACGACGACGATGACGACGACGAGCGCGCGTCACGGTTACGTCGTCCGCGAGAAGAAGATAACGACGAACAATAATAATAATAACAACAACGCTTCGGGTTCTCGTCGTCGTCGTTACGGCAGAACGTGGTGGGTGACTTCGTCGTCGTCGTCGTCGACGAACGGAGAGGACGCGGAGGGAGAGAAAAAGACGTCTTGGAAAGTCGTCTCGGAGTCTCCGTTTGCCAGCAGTAACAGTGATTCGTCTTTAGCATCCGAACAACCCGCGCTTCGGATTGAAGCCGAGTCGTCGTCGGCGTCGTCGTCGTCGAGAAAATTTGATGGAGGAGACGAGGACGACGAAGAGGAGATGAAAGGAATCCCAATAAACTCGAGTCGACGGACGACGAAGATGCTGTTCACCTGCAACAAGTGCGGTACGTTTCTTGCTCGATCGAATGAACCCTTCGCGCATTCTCTTTCTATCTTTCTATCTCTGTCTCTCTCGTAACAAACAAGAATCTGACCTTTATTTACACCGTTATTCTTTCTCTCTTTCGTCCGAATAAACGCGCGCGCAGGGATACGAACCGAGCGAAGAGTAAATAAACAAAACTTGACGACGGGCACGACTTGGGTCCAGTGCGGCAACCCGTCCTGCTCGGTCTGGCACAAAATAGTCGATAACTTGGGGTTAATCTACGAGTGTTCCGAGATGGATTGATTGATGATAGCTTATCGTTTAGAGCAGCACCGCGTGTATTTCAAATGTATTTTAGTATGTCATAAAAGTAAACCGCTTTTTCTTCACTTTTTTATCCGCGCGCGTCTTTCTCAAAGTTTGGATAAATTACTTCCTTCTGCGACGAGGCCGGAAAGAACTCTCTCTTCGGTACACAGCGCAGGCGGACAGATTGACGAAGAGAAGAAAAGTGCACGACGTCACTTTAACTTCAGAAAGAGAGAGAGACTCTCTTTTTTAATTCACTTCCTCCCGTGAAGAGGAAAGACGGCGCGTCGACGTATATATCCAACCAAGAGAGAAAAGAAAAAAAATGCATTCTTTGTGTTATTACAATCACAATCAACCGAAACTATCGTCGCCGACGACGGAGGCGACCGCGAGTAAAACGACGATGAGTGCTCGTCGTCGATATTCGTCTTTGTTTACGTCGACTAAGATGACGACGTCGTCGTCGTCGTCGTCGAGAAGAGTAAAGTGTTGTTGTCTCTCGTCGTCGTCGTCGTCGTCGTCTTCGACGGTTCAACACAAAATAAGCTTCAGACATGCGACAACAACGACGACGACGATGATATCGAATACCACGAGGACTAAGACTATAATTGTTAGCAACAGTACAAAAACGACGACAAACAGAAATCAAAAGTTGCGAGGAACACGCGTTGTTGTCACCGCAGCAAATGGTAACAACGAGGAGAAGACGAAAGCACCGGAACCGACGATAGGCAGGACGAGGCGGACAAAAGAAGAGGAAGATCAAGCGTTTAACGAATTCTTAATCAGCGATATGAAAAAGACGTATAAGAAAGCGCTGAAGCAAGTGTCTTCGCTACCGTTGGCAATTTCAGAGTTTGGCGCCATCGCAGGTTTCTCGGCTTTAGGTACCGTCATTGAACAGAATAAAAGTTACGCGTGGTACGTGGAAAATTATCCAGTGGGTAAAGACGCTCCACTTTTCGGCATGTTGGATTTCACGTTCATCTTAAATAACGGGTTAGACCACGTGTATACTACTTGGTATTTCTTATCGTTACTATCGTTGTTGGCGGTTTCGTTGACGGCTTGTACGGTGACCAAACAGTTACCGGTGTGGAGAGTCGCCGCGAAGTGGAAGTTTATCAAGAAGCCAAAATTTTTAGTCAACTCAAAAACCATGGACGAAAGAGAGAGCGTGAAAGATGCGAGAGTGATAGATTTAGCGAACAGTTTAGCCGAGCGTGGCTACCAAGTTTTCTTGAGAGAGCAAGATCAAGAGCAGTATTTATACGCTTTTAAAGGTTTGATTGGTCGATTAGCGCCGATTGGCGTTCACTTTGCGCTCCTCTTAACGCTTGGCGGGTGCGCGTATAGTGGCTTAGGTGGCCTCGGTGGATCTGTCATGGCACCGAAAGACACTAGTTTTACCATTTCGGATGGATTGACCAGAGGATCGCCGTTGTCGAGAGTGCCGAAATTCGCAAAAACGAATCAAGTTTTCGTGAAGGATTTCACCATCGATTATTTACCGAGCGGTCAAGTCAGTCAGTTTTACTCCAACTTATCCGTCATTGACGAAAAAGGCAACGAGGTGGATAACAAAGTGATATCAGTAAACGTGCCGTTACGATACGGAGGCGTGACTATGTACCAAACGGATTGGTCCATGAGTTCTATGAGAGTCACGGTGATACCAAAAGTCGAGGAGGACATCGCGAATAGCGATATTAATAGCGATAGTGGCAGCAGCAGCAGTGGCAGTAGTATTAGTAGTATTAGTAGTGGCAGCAGTAGCAAACGAGAAGAACTCGTGTTACCGATGGCGAATTTGGAAAACAAAGGCGATTTCAAGGGTAAAATCTGGGGTACTTTCCTCCCCCTCGGGGATAACGCCAACGCGAGCGAAAACAAAAAAGGCATCTCCCTCGTCGCGCGAGACTTCCAGTCCGTCGCCATTTACGATTCCAAAGGCGCTTTCGTTGGCGTTCGACGCCCAACTTCCAAAAAACCAATCGATGTGGACAATATCTCCCTAGTCATCGAGGAAATATCCGGCGCGACTGGCTTAGAATTGAAAACCGACCCGGGCGTTCCTTTCGTCTACGCCGGTTTCGCCGGATTACTCGTCACTTCTTTCCTCTCCTTACTGAGTCACTCTCAAGTGTGGGGAGTCCAAAAAAACGACGGAAGTAAAGTCTTATACGTCAGCGGAACGAGTAACAGAGGCAAGGAGGAATTTCGAGTCGAATTCGACGAAGTCTTGGACGAGTTACCCGAGTATATTTAAACGATACGTAGCGTGCTAATAAGAGTCAATATTTTCATTTTTTTCTTTGAGCTTTTTTGTCTCTCCTCTTCTTCCTGCTTTTGACAAACCAACTCATCTTCCATCATGTCCAACTGCCCGTTTTTTTCGGGCAGTCCAACACACAAAAAACAAGAAGCGAGAGAAAATCTATGGAGTCATCTCGTCCTTTCGTCTTCGTTCGTGGTTCCTATTGTATTACCCCAAACAAACGCTCGCACAGTCGTTGTCTCTCGTTGTTGTAAAGCGCGCGCGCGGGGACTACTCAAAGAGAGAGAGATAAAAACAACAATGCGAGGAACCACGGCGCCTCAGACGGCGACGACGACGACGACGAAAACGTCGCGATGGTTTGGACGCAACGCGCTCAGAGCGACGAAGAAGAAGATTACCACCGCAACCGTAGCTTCCGCTTTTTCCACATCGGATAATCTTCGACCATCATCGACGGGATTAACGAGGAGGAAAAGTCACGGAGGGGTGGTATCTTCTGATCGCATCGCGAGCGAGAGCGACGATGCGAGCGCGATAACCGTCGCGGGATCATCTCACACCGGCAAAGGCACTCCTCTTCAATCCAGAGGAGGAAGAGGAAGAATCATCGCGCGCATGTCATCTGCGGCGTCGTCGGATACATCTTCGCAGTGCACGATATCTCAAGAGCTCGCTAATTTGGAACAAGAGTTTAGAGACATGCTTGACCCAGATTCGGATTCGAAACCGAGAGCGGCGGACGTGAGAGCAATGCGATCGAGAATCAACGCGCTGAAAAGAGAAGTCGCGAACGGGAACGGTGCGAACATTATTCAATCGCAAACGAAGACGAGAGCTCCGGATGCCAAAGAAATCGCTCGGAAAGAGCTGGAACGCTTGAGAGAAGAACGCGAGAAACTTTTGAAAATGAGAGCGCAAGTGGAAGAGAACGAACGTTTAAAGAAGAAGAACAGCAACAAAGGCACCGCTGTGAGTAATGCGAATAACGTAGAGCCAGAGCACGACAATCCGGTGACGACGACGACGACGCAGAAACCAAAACCGGCGGACGAACGCAAAGCGAGAGTCGCGCACATGGAAGCGGAGAAGCACAAAGAAGACGTTGATGTTGTCGCGGTTGTCATGGACGACGAGATGAAAGCTTTGTTGGCGAAAGAAGAGCAGGCGAGAAAAGAAGCGGAAGAGTTGGAAGCTTCGAGGCTGATGGCAGAAGCTGAGGAGGCAAAGTATGCCGCATATTTGGAAGAGTCGGGCGATTTCTTGAACACGAATTCCGGAATTCGCTCAGGCATTAACGATCCGTTCTTGGACAGAGCTTTCATTGTGGAAAGGTTAGAATCGGAGCTTTTGGAAAACTTGGAAATGCAATCGGACCTTCGCGCGATTGAGGACATCGGAGACCAACTGGAGTCACAAAAGAAGGAAGCCGAAGAGGCGGAACGAGCGAAAGCTGAGGCCGAAGCGGCGAGACAGCTGGCCGAAGCAAAACAAAAAGCGGAGGAAGAAGAAGCTCGTTTGATTGTCGAGAAGCAACAAAAAGAAGCGCGCGCGAATGCGGAAAAGATTGCCGCCGCGCAAGCTGAGCTGAAAGCCATGGAAGCTGAAACAAAGAGATTACAGAAACTCGCTGAAGAGAAGAAGCAAGAAGCTGCCGCAGCAGAAGTATCCCCAGAAACGATCGAGTCCCCAGGCTCGCAAGCTATTCGCGATCTTCTCGAAAAGAAGCAAGCGGAAGCGGCTAAAATCCGTCAGTTGGGTATGGTCGAAGACGAACTCGCTAAGCGGGAAGTTGCGGAGGCGGCAAAGAAGAACAAAGCTATCCGAGAAGCAAAAGAAGCCGAAGAGTTGGCTGCGAAAAAAGTTGCCGAAGCCGAAGCAGAGTTGAAAAGAAAAGCGGAAGAAGAAGAAGAAGCTAAACGCGCGGCAGAGTTGAAAAAGTTGGAAGAGGCGAAGAAGGCGAAAGAAACGTTGATGCGTTTGAAGCAAGAAGCGGAGGAGTTGAAAGCAGCCGCAGAGGCGAAAAAATTACGCGAACAAGCCTTGGCGAAAGCGCAAGCGGAAAAGGAAGCGTTGACTGCGCAAGCGGAAAAAGAGAGAATGGAAAGGGAAGCGAGAGAAGCGGCTCAGGCGGAAGCGACGGCGAGAGCGGAAGCTGAAGCTCGAGCCATCGCCGAAGCGGAGGCGCAAGCGCAAGCGGAAGCGGAAAGGAAAGCACTCGAAAGACAACTCCAAATTGAAGAGCTTGCGAGAGAGGAACAGGCCAAAGCGGACGCTGCGAAAGCAAAAGCCGACGCTGAGTATGCGAAAGCGGAAGAAAGAGCGAAAAAGTTGCAAGAAAAAACGGAAATTTTGAACGACAACGATATCACACACTTAAGAGCAAAATACGAAGAATTGGCGAGAGAGTCTGAGGCATCTCCGGGGGCAAAAAGAGATTGGGCGGAGGCGATGAAAATCGCTGGTGACAAAGTCAGATGCATGGAACAGCATTCGCACGGTCAAGCGCCTAAGAACGACTCGCTCTGGACTGTGTCTCCAGCCATGCCGGTGCCCGGTCAATCCGTCACGGTTTCCTACTGTAACCAAAACACCGTTCTGAACGGTAGACCGAAAGTTTTTGCTCATTTTGGTACTAACCAATGGTCGAGTGGTGCTGAACAGTTTGAAATGAGACCGAGAGCTCCGGCCGTTGCCGGTAACTCTGCCGTCTGGTTCGACTTGGAGGTTTCTGTGCCGAGCAAAGCGGTCATTTTAGATTTTGTTTTCTCTGATGGTAATGGCACGTACGATAACAACAACAGAGGCGACTTCCACGTTCCAATTGCAGGCGCAAACGAAATGCTGGAGAGGTCTCGAATCGAGTCGTGCATCAAAATCTACGCAAAACTTCGTCTTGAGAGAGAAGAGGAAGATCGCTTGGAGGAGCTGAGACAAGCGGAACGAACGAAATTGAAAGAAATTGCGAAGGTAAAGGCAGCGGAGCTCACGGCGAAGCAAAGAGCGCATGTTTTGTTCACCATTCCAGAGTTTCCAAAAGCCGGCGAACCGTTCAAGTTGTGCTATAATCCGAAGAACACGAATTTAAGAGATGCAATGGGCGTTTCCGTCGTCGGCGGATGGAACCGATGGAACCACGAACAGGCGTTACCGATGACGAAAATGTCCCCGGATCCGAGCTGCAAGGCAGATTCGAAAGACTATTTCTCCGTCGAGTTGACCGCGCCGAAAGACGCGTTCATGTTTGATTTCGTCTTTTGCGACCAAGATGGTAACAACTACGATAATCGTAACCGTTTAGACTATCACTTGCCTATCGCTGGAGGTATCAACGCGGATGGATCCAAAGCTGTGGAAAAGCCGATGCACGTCATGTCTGTCGCTGTTGAAATGGCGCCGATTGCCAAAGTTGGTGGTTTAGGCGACGTCGTCACGTCGTTATCGCTTGCGGTTGAAGCCGAAGGACACAGAGTCGAAGTCGTCTTGCCGAAGTACGATTGCATGAAATACGATTTAATCGATGACTTGAAAGAAGAGCAAGGTTTTGAATGGGGTGGAACATACAATCACGTCTATTCCGGTACCGTTGAAGGCGTCAAAACGTTCTTTATCGATCCGGACAATGGAATGTTTAAAGTAGGCATGGTTTACGGTACGGACTACCTTTCGATCCCGATGACTGACCAAGAACGTTTTGGATTCTTTTCCAAAGCTGCGCTCGAGTGGATGTTGCAATCTGGTAGAAATCCGGATATCATTCATATCCACGATTGGCAAACTGCACCGGTAGCCAAGTTTTTAGCTGAAGATTACGCGCCGTATGGTTTGGATAACCCGAAAGTTATTTTCACCATCCACAACTTGCACTACGGTCAAGCGTTGATTGCAGACGCCATGCACCACTGCGCGATTGCCACGACAGTGTCGAGAACGTACGCCAAGGAAATCGCCCACGAAGGTTGCGTGAATCCAAACTTGCACAAATTGCACGGTGTGGTGAATGGTATTGACCCGGACATCTGGGATCCGAGAAACGATAAGTTCTTACCGCAGTTCTTTGGCGAAGACGAAGTCATTCCGGGTAAAGCAGCAGCAAGACAAGCGTTATGTTCGAGATCAAACTTGTACAATAATCCAGACGTTCCTATGATTGGTGTCGTCACGCGATTGACTCATCAAAAAGGTATCCATCTGATTAAAAGAGCTATCTATCGTGCTTTGGAGAGAGGGTGTCAAGTGTGCTTGTTAGGCTCTGCGCCGGATGAGAAAGTCCAAAGAGAATTCGAAGACATGGCACACCAATTAAAGCAAAATCACTACAACACGGCTGCGTTGCACCTGTTCTACGACGAAACCATGTCGCACTTCATCTATGCCGGAGCAGATATGATTTTGGTCCCGTCTATGTTTGAGCCGTGCGGTTTGTCACAGCTCATCGCCATGCGTTACGGCACCGTCCCAGTAGTCAGACGCACCGGTGGTTTAGCTGATACCGTTTTTGACGTCGAACACGATCACGCCAAGGCTGCTTGGGAAGGCATGACGCCGAACGGATTCTCGTTCGATGGTACTGACGAAGGCTCGATCGATTACGCGTTAGATAGAGGTATTGACATGTTCTACAACGACATCGACGCCTTCAGAAAGTTACAAGCTAAC
>Ga0181573_10005338_pt1 | contig 10676 bp, 6 predicted proteins | sample 101ome_25_FD_148643 | JGI IMG/M metagenome (GOLD analysis project Ga0181573, IMG submission 148643) | Coastal salt marsh microbial communities from the Groves Creek Marsh, Skidaway Island, Georgia - 101409BT metaG (spades assembly) | ecosystem: Environmental > Aquatic > Marine > Intertidal zone...
TTTTGCAACAGCGGCCAGCTCCCTGCGCACCGCGATCGCGGCCGCTCTGCCACTCACTCGCTTGCGACACTGAGGCCGAGTCGTGGCGCGGGTTCGTCCGGGTTCGCGCGACGAGAGGCGCGAGAGAGGGAGAGGAGGCGGGGAGGGTTGCCGCCTGCGCCGCTGTGTGGGAGGAGACGGGCCCGAGACGCCGCGGCGCGTCGCCGAGCTCGAGTGGGACACTCTCTCTCGGGTTTGTTTCGGTGTTGCCCTGAGGCAGAGTCCGTTGGGCAAAGCTATCGCACCCGCCCTAACCCTGAAGCTTGTCCCGCGCCCAGCGGTAAAGCTCCACGTCCAGCGCGTTGAGTCTCTCGAAGTCCTCCCGCGGCATCACCCTGTCGTCTTCTGTCCCGTCGCCCGACCGGTGGTTCTTGTTCTCGTTCTCGTGACCTAGGACCACGCCGTACCGTGCCTCGAGCCGCGCCATCGAGGCCCGGTCCTCCAGGATCGCGACCGTCGTGAAGGAGCGCAGCACGGCCTTGGCGTGCTCCAGGTGCGTGGGGCCGACCTCGACGAACGGCCCGCCCCAGGGGGACACCAGCCCGTTCAGCATCCGGACGACGAAGTTGGGTCGCGCCGAGGGGGATTTCGAGTCCATGTAGGAGCGGGCGTCGGCGGCGTGACGAGCGGCGTCGATTCTGAAGATGTCGCGAAAGAAGAGGTAGTCGCTGATGAAGCGTGCGTAGGGATCGCGCAGAATGGTGACCCAGTCCAAGTCCACCGCGGCGCGCACGGCGGAGAAGTCCGGGAAGAAGTAACGCTCCCATCGGACGAAGTCGACGCCGCGGCGGTCGGCCCGGCGCCAAAATGCGCGCCACTGGGCCGGCGAGTACTCGAAGATGGGCAGCGTGTCGCGCCGGCCAAAGCCGGTGCCAGACGGGCCCTCTTGCGGCGCATCCCCATTCTCGCGTTGTGGCCAGGCGGTGCGCCCCCCGAGTTCCGTCATGGCGGCGACGAAGCTCGTTCCGGCGGCCTTGGTGACGTGGAGAAACACAACGGGCCGGCGTCCGGACCCCTCGCGCGTCGGGCGGGCCGCGTCTCTGGCCTCGAGCGCGTCGGCGACCTCCTCGTGGCGATGGCTCATCAGAGCGCCCAGATCCGGGGGAAGCGCAGAGAGAAAACGCGCGGCGGCCTCCCACGCCGTGTCGGGTCGCTCCCACACGGCTATCGACGTCCGAACGCCGTCGGGAAGGACGACGCGCGCGACGGACGCGGGTGGGGCGAGGACGCGAAAGACGTCCAGCGCGGGCACCCGCACACCACGCGAGCGTTGCCCCGTCGGCCAGCCGTCGGCTGCCTCCCGTAGCCAGAGAGCGAGGTCGTCACGGTTTTCCATCAGGGAGCGTAGGTCGAGACCTTTGCAGCGGACGTCGTTGGAGAGGATGAGCTTGGCAAGAGCGGCCGTCGCCGCCTCCATGGACGACTGCCCGACCCGCCAGACGACCTCGACGACGCCGCGATCCTCGGGCAAATCGACCGGGACCACAATTTGCCCCTGCGCCATCCATCTGTCCGTTGCCGAGAAGGGACGAGCGAAGGAGGTCGACAAGATCCCAGCGCGCCACACAAGAAAGGCCTGCTCGATCAACCACGCCTCGAGGTCGGGGGAGAGGAGCTCGACGAGATCGCCATGACCCTCGGCCTCGACTCGCGCGAGGGCGCCGGCCGCGGCCTCGGCCGCCGTCAAGGCGCCCTCGCCGGCGCGCCACGCGTCCAGCGCCTGAACGTGCGCCGCGAGGTAGGCGGCGCGTCCCGACAGCGCCCGGGCGTGGCGCGCGACGAACTCTCGCACCACCCGCTCCTCCAGCGCCCGCTCGGCCTCGGCGTCCCCAAACATCTCCATCCACCGCCGCCCCGCCTCGGCCACCTCCCGGCACCGGCCCACTCGCGCCTCGCACCACGCGACCTGCGCCTCGAGGTCGGACGTGTCGTCCGCAAGTGGCACGTAGTGCACGTAAGGGTCCAGCAGGCCCTCCATCAGCCACGACTCCGTCCGCGGCCGCGGCATCAGAGGCACTGACCACGACGCCAGCACCCACTTGAGGTTGGACGCCACGTCGTGGCCCTCGACCGACACGAGGTACCGGTTGCGGAGCATCGCTGTCACGGATAGCTCGCGTTTCAGGACCAGGTTGGGTATCGACGTGTCGGCGGTCCCGACGCCGCCAGGAACGAGGCCGACGTCGACGGCGTCCGACGGGTCGCCCGTTCCCCACCGAAGGTAGAGCAGCTGTCGCGAGCAACCGCCGACCCCGTCCGGCATCCACCGCCCCGTCGATTGTCCACGCCACACCGCGGCCGGTGTCTTTGCTTCAAAGGGCGTGTCGAGGTCGGAGACGGTCTCCACCGGCTCCCAGTGACGCCTCGCTTGGATCCTCTTGATCAGAGCGCAGTTGCGCGACCCCACGGGGCGCGTCTTGCAGATGGCGGGGGCCCGTGGCTCCGTTGCATTGTCGCCAACCACCACGGGCACGTCGACGCCGACGCCGGCGGCGTCCACGAGGTCGGCGATGTCCCTGAGCACAGGGTCCACGAAGGCAAAGAAGCTAGGTTCCCCGAGGGTTGCTGCCATCTGCCCCGGCCCTCCCGTCGTCCACGTGTACATGGCAGCGTCACTGTCGATGAACGGCCCCCAGAAAAACTCGGCGCCGTTCGGGATGCCCGAGTACCACGCCATGCTCGGGTACGGTGGCCCCTCGGCGGGTCCCGACGCGCTGTAGTAGGCCGCCCGATCGTCTTCCTTGAGCGGCGCTGTCGGAGCTCCGTCGGCCGGCCCGCCACCGTCAACGCCTTGGATGCTCAGTTCGGCAACGGCAAACAGACCCGAGAGCTCTCCATCTGCCGACCTCACGGCGGTCTCCAGCTGGCGCCGTAACGCCAGAAAGGCGCCGCGGTCGTCAAAACGTCCCCGATTCAGCTCCTCAGCCCCGGCTGTGAGATCGGTCAGAAATCGGTCAACCGCGCCAGAAATGGTCTCCCCGCGGCGGAGGATCAGATCGACGGGGGCTGCCGCGTCACTTTTGCCACCCATCATCGCAGACAGGTCAATCGGAATGCTCGCGACGACGTCGTCGTCGTCCGCTCGAGCCGGACCCCCGTCGGAGCCGCGGTCGCCGAGGCACTGCTCCCCGGCGCCAGCGCGGTAGCGCGCGCCTTCTCCGCCCTCGCGAACGGCCCACGCGGCTCCCTCCAGGCGAGGCGCAAAGACGCACCTGGTCGCGCAGGCGGGGCACCGGCGCTCCCACGTCCGCGGAGCACCGGTCGCGTTCCTGGCCTCCTCGACCAGCTTGACCCAGGCGCCTGGCTCAAGCTCGAGCCGTTGGACTCCTCCGCGGCGACCCCGGCACAAGGGGCGAGGGGATGGCTCGTCCCAGAGTTGATGGGGGGGCGCCGAGGGAGAAACGCAGTGAACCTCGCCGACGGCGGCGGCGGAGACGCTCGGCGCGCCCTCGGAGTCGTCGTCCTCGTCCTCATCAGAGACGGCGTCCTCGTCGGCGTCGGCGTCCTTGTTGGCGCCGGCGCCTGCGTCGGAGGCCATCAACACGAGAAAACGCGCGACCTCGGTCTGCAAACGCGCGCGGTGCGCCACCCCCTGGTCCAGACCCGCGACGTCGTGGGCGTCAAGAAAGGCATCCGCTGCTTCCCGCGCCGTCTGCCCCTCACGCCACTCCGCCCACGCCTCTGTCCCGTTGGGCAGATCGACCGGGCCCCTCGCCAGGACGAACCGCGAGTCCGTCTCCACGGACGCAGCGGCCACCGCCGCTGCCGACGCCGCCCCGAGGACAAGCCCGAGGACCAGCCCGAGTCCGGCCGTGGCGACCCACCTGCGGGTGTCCCAGCGGTCGGAGTCGGCGAGGCGGGGAACGAGCAGTCCAGGACGCCGCTCCCGCCCCGTAACGCTCTCGTTACCTCAACTTGCCACGTCTTCATGCATCGACCGGGAGCGGTAGAGGCGCGCCCAAAGGCGCGGCGAGGGGGTCGAGGTCAGCGGCCGTGGGGTCGAGGTCAGCGGACGCGAATACAGGCACGACGGGACCGGCTGGCGCGCGAGGTCGCGGCGCTGGATGCGGCTTGGTCGAGTCGACCGCGTGGCGACTGCAGGGGGTCGAGTTCAGCGGCCGGACGCGAATACAGGCACGACGGGACCGGCTGGCGCGCGAGGTTGCGGCGCTGGACGCTGCTCGGTCGAGTCGACCGCGAGTAGAAAAAAAAAAATCCGCCCCCACCGCCGCGACCACGTCGGACGGGGAGGCACGGCCTCCGTCTCCTGAAGGGACCGAAGATGGCCGACGGGGGGCCGCGCCCGCCCCGGCCCTGATGGCCGCGGCGACGCGTCAGCGCAGCCGGGGGGGCGCTGCTGGCGGCGGTGATGGGAGCAGTTGCGGAGGCAGCGTGGCAAGTGGCCTTGTCGATGACTGAGCGGGGCGGGCGGGGCTTCCCGGTCCGCTAGCCGATCAGGGGGGAGATGGGGCGAGACACGACGGGGCCGCGCCGACAGGCTGCGCCGACGGGGTGCGCCGGGAGAGACCTCAGGTTGTGCAGTGCGACGGGCTCGGTAGGCCGCGGCGGGAGAGGGGGTCGGAGGACGGGTAGAGTGGATCGGTTTGTGGGATGGCTCTGGCGGGTTGAGGGTCGAGATGACGCGATCGACGTGGCCTGGAGCGTTTCGAACCGTTGTCCGCCGTGCTGAACGCTCCCGGTCTTCCTCCGCCTCCACCACAGGACGGTCGCCGCATTTGACGGTGCCCTCGAACACCCCGAGGACCTCGCCGAAGCCCTGGACGACTGTTCTTGGCGCTTGGGAGATTCATCGGGACCCGTTCGTTCACCTTTCTGCGCACCGCCCCTCTCTCTTCTACCCATCGTCCTGATCCTCGTCCACGTCCGCCGAATCTGCCAGCAAGCACATGGCCACCCTCTGCCGCCACCGGTTGCACCGGCCCGCACGCACGCAGGGCGGGAAAAGGGCTGCCGGAGGCCTGGTGCTGGTGCCGTCCTTGTCGTCCTCGCCCGCTCCGCTGATCAGCCTCCCGCCCCCCAGGCCCAGGGAAAGAGCATCAATCATAGCGAGCACAAAGACCCCGCAGTCGTTGGCGTTGTCCTGCTGCGGCACACCCGAGGCGCCCGGCATGACAGCTGTCCACCCAGCCGGACCCGCCAAGTCGGCAAAGGCAGCACCGTCGGCGGCGGCGTCGTCCGAGTCCTTCGCGGCGAGGGGACTGTCTGACCCGCCCCGCGGCGGGCATAGGCCCTGCGCCGCGGCTTCGGCCGAGACCCATGAGGCCAGCGCCTCGACGACATCGCGGCGGCGGCTGCCCATCGAGTCGAAGAACCCAATCCACGGGCGACGGGGCTCCGTCGGCACCGATCCTTCGGCGCCTCCGCGGCATGCAGGGCAGTCGGGGTGCGCCCGCGGCGCCGACGTGAGCCACCCCCAGGCACGGAGACCCGCGTCTGTGTCGTCATCCGAGGCGACAGCGGCCGCATGGCAGGGCGCGCCACACGCCATCGCCGCCCCGCGGAGGGCCCTGCCCCCGACGCCCGAGCCCCGCAGGTCCACCACCCCCAGCACCCAATGTCCAGGCATGTTGATCGGTACCAGCACCAGATCGCACAGCAGGGGGTTGGCGCTGGCCTGGCCCCACTTGCGCAGGGGGACGGCCCGCGTCCAACGGGCCACACGGCCCCGGTCCGCCGTCCGGGTGCCCCCAGCCCCGTCCGACCGCCGGTAGGGGCCAGCCCCGGGCACCCCCATCAGAGTTGAGAAGAACTGGCTGTTCCACACGTGGACGCGCGGTGGTGACGCTAGACTCGCGGCGACGGCGGACGGTCCGCGGGACGCAGTCGACGCCCCGGCCAGCCCGGCAGCGTCCGCCCGGAGCCGCCCATCCCGGGCCTGGATCAGAGAGAAGAAGCATCGCATCACCTGGGAGTTGGAGGGTTGGGGGGGGAGAGTGAGGGGCGAGAAAAGCAAGAGTCAGGGGAAGGGAAGGAAGGGTGCAATTGGGTCGGAGCCGTGGAAGATCGACCGAGCAGTCACGGATTAGGGCGGCCGACGGGCAGGCCCCGCCGCGGCCCCGCGCCACTTGCCTCGTCGTCCAGCCACTCTCCGTCCCGGAGTGTCGAAAACGACCCCGCAATGACCTGGGCGCCGTGGGCAGCAGCGGCGTTAGGGCAGACGGGGTGGTCCGCGCTCTGCCCCTGGGCGCGGTCGATCGCGGCTTCGGCCTCACGACGTGCTTTCGTCGCCCCAACCCTCGGTCCCAACGCGAAGAGGACGGCCCTCGCCCGACGCGCAACGGTTTGAGCCGCATCGGCACCCGCCTTGGCGGCAGTGACGGCATCGCTCGTCCCCCATGTTGCCTGCGCCAGGGCTGAGAGGGCTACCTCGAGGCCTCGGGTCCACCCCCACGCCGCGTCGGCGCCCCTGCCCCCACCCTCGTCCTCGGACGGCTCGGGCGATGCCGCCTCGGCCTCTGCCTTGGCCTCAGCCCGGCGCCGCGCCGCATCCCGTTCCGAAGCCGCCGCTGCCCGCAGCTCCGCCGCCCGCCGTGCCAGCGTCCGGCGCTCGCGCTCGCGCCGCGCAGCCTCGGCGGGCGCCGCGCGGCGCCGGGCGCGCGCCTCGTCCCGCTCCCTCTCCAGTTCCGCCGTCAGGCGTCGACGGCCCGCCACCGCCGCCGCCACCGCCGCCGCCTCGGGGCTCCCCCCCGGCGCCTCGGGGGACCCGTCGACGACCTCGACAGCAGTACCTGTCCCCGTCCACGTCCCCGTCCCCATCACCACCCCGGGGGAAAGGCGCCCAAGCCGCGCCACGGCCCGTTCGAATCGGGCCTCCTCCGCCCGCCAGGCGGCCGTTGCTCGCGCCCGGGCGTCGGACAGGGATGCCGCGGCCGCGCTCCGGGCGGCATCGACGGCCCTCGCCGAGTCCGGAGCGGGGCGCAAAGCCTCGCGGAGACCGGTCGACTCCCCGGCCAAAGGGGTCGACCAGGGGGCCGCGAGTGGGCCGGAGCCGGCGCCCGTCCCGGGGACGGCGAGCGCCGACCGGAGGGGGGCGGCGGCGGTGGGGGCGCCGCCCCAGGACGCCGCGTAGGCCGCATCCGGATCGAGCCTGCGCGGGGGCGTCAACAACGCAGGGTAGGGGCGGGGCGAGGGCGAGGGCTAGGGGAAGGAGCACGGCAACAGGGAGGAGGACTGGCGAGGGGAGGACCGGCGCGCGCTCACCCCTGCCCCCCCCCACCCCCACCCCCCCCACCCCCCTCGCCTCTCGAGCGCCGCCGCATATCGCGCCCGCATGGCGTGTCTCCCTGGCGTCCCCAACCCCGTCGCCCCCCCAGTCCACCCACCACCATCGCCGCCGCCACCCGCCGCTGAGGAGGGGGGGCGTCTGCCCCCCAACCGCCGGATCTCCGCCCACAGAGACTCCATCTCCCTCCTCACCGCATCGTCGGCGTCGCGGACGGCAGTGGGGGTTCTCCACCACCCTCCGCCGCCCCCTTCCCCTCCTCCTCCTCTGCCGACGACAGTCATCCCCCCGAGGGCCTCGGCGAGTCCGGGGGACGTGCCAGCGCCGGATTCAAATCCGTTGCCGCGGCCGCCTCCCCGCCGCGACGCGGAGGAGAAGCGGAATGCTCCGGCCGCGCGGCCGGGGCTAGCGACGTCACAGTCGTCGCGGGAGCCAAAGGCAGAGCTGGAGGGGAAGGGTGGGGGCAGGCGATCACCCCGATGGCCCCAGTCCCTGTCGCCGCCGCCCCCGCCGAATCCGCCCCCCCGCCCCCCCCGCTCCCGTGCGAGGGCAGCAGCGGCGTAGAGCGTCCCCGCCGGGGAGGGGACGTCGCGAGGGTCGGGTGGGGACGTGGCGCGGATTCTTCCGCGGGACGAGAAGGGAAGGCGGTCGAGGGGGGACGGCGCGGGGCGGAGGAGGTCGGCGCCGCCCCATCGGCGGGCGAGCGGTGACGACGACGGGGCCGCGCCGGCGCCGGCCTCGGCGGGGCCCCGCGGGTGGAGAGAGCCCGCACCGCGGTGGACTGGAGTCGGAGCGGGCGATACCCACGTGCTTCCGCCGTAGCCCCACGAGCGAAGGGCGTTCGAGCGGCCGGAAGCCGCGTTCGGGCCACCGCGGCGCCGGCCGTCTGTCGCCGCGTCAGTGTCGGGCCGGGCACGCTTCGGAGAGCGCCCCGCGCCCTGCGACAGCCAAGCCGCGGGATCTAGGTCGCTTGGCGGCGTGCTCAGCGGGGGATACTCGTTCCGCATCGTCCCGTTCTCTATCAGGCGTACAGGGGGGAACGAGCTTGAGCACGGCCGCGCTGGCCCCCGACGACCAGGCTTTCGGCGCCTCCCTCGCCGCGCGCGCCGAGCCGCGATCCGAGAGCTGGCACTGCGGCGCGGTGTTCTGAGAGGGAGGGGCGTGGGGGGAGGTTTACCGTACAGGCCTCGCCTCACCTCACTGACCTCTTCGGCCACGTGCGCTTCGCGTCTCTTTGTCGCGTTTCAACCTCACCGACCCCCTCCCCCCCCCCGACGCCAGGCGTGGCCCCGGGCCCGCCGACCGCCCACTCCTCCCCCCCCCGGCCTCCTCCGCCCCCACCAGTGACGGGGAGAGCCGCTGCACACGGCTGGCCGGGAGTGAGATGGGCGTCCCCAGTTTCTACCGCTGGCTGGCTCAGCGGTACCCCAAGATCATCATGGACTGTGTGGAGGAGAAGCCAACGCAGATGCCCGACACCGGAGAGACGGCGAGGAGCCCCAGCCTCCCTTGGTCGGTGTGGGGGGCGTCGGCCGCCGCCCGTCTGCGCCGCCTCCCCTCGACGGCTCCTCCCGCGTCTCGCGGCGACGGTACACGCGCGTCGCGCCGCACTTTCGTCACGCGAGAGCTCCTCGCCTACCCATTAGCCCCTCTGTCGCTCGCTGGTTCTTTCCCGAACAACAACGCGCCCTGCGACCGGCGCGATCGAGGCCGTCGCCGCCACCCTGTCGACGCTGTTGCCCTTTCCCCACCCTCAACCCCGTCCCCGCCCCCCCCCAACGACAGATCCCCGTCGATGCCACCCGTCCCAACCCCCACGGAGTCGAATTCGACAATCTATACCTCGACATGAACGGCGAGGAAGAGACGGCTGCGTCCACTCGCCGCACCGCGCGAGCGGGCGTCGTCGCCCCCTAACCTCGCCCTGCTCGACACTGCGCGATACTTGACCTCTCTTATCCCCCCCCCCCCCCCCCCCCCCCCCCCCCCCCCCCACCCCCCCCCCCCCCCCCCCCCCCCCCCCCCCCCCCGCCCACCCCCACCCCCCCCGCACCCCCCCCCCCCCCGCCCCCCCCCCCCGTAGGCATCATCCACCCCTGTTTCCATCCCGAGGGAAGGCGTCAGCCCGAGACCGAACGCGAAGTGTTCTCGAATATCTTTTCGTACATAGATCGATTGATGTCTCTGATTCGCCCCAGGCGACTCCTCTACCTCGCAATCGATGGCGTTGCTCCGCGGGCGAAGATGAACCAGCAGCGGTCCCGGCGGTTTCGGGCCGCACAGGAGAGCGCCGAGAGGAAGGCTGCTGAGGTGGCGCTGCGGGCCGAGCTGGCGGCGCGGGGGGTGGGGCTGCCGCCGACGCGGGAGGAGAGAGATGCGGCGGCGCGGGCCGCGGGTGGGGCTGGGGACGGCGACGGGGACGCCGTTGCCGCGCTGCTCCCGCCCACCGCCGTGCCCGTCGACCCGAACGTGGACCCCGCCGACCTTCCCCCCGAGTTGGGCGGACCACCGCTCGACTCCAATGCCATCACTCCGGGAACGCCCTTCATGGCCCGCCTGGCGCGTCGGGATCGTCGTCTTTTGCCCTCTCTCTCTCCTCTCTCTCCTCTCTCCGTTCTCTCTCCTCTCTCTCCCCTCTCTCCTCTCCGCCCCACCCTTACCCACAACGCTCGCCCCCCCCAGGCCTCCGCCCTCGACTGGTACGTGTGCGATCGACTCGAACACAATCCCTCGTGGAAGGGGCTCAAGGTCCTCCTCTCTGACGCGTCCACCCCGGGCGAGGGGGAGCACAAGTTTGTCGGCTTCATTCGGGACCAGCGGGACCGGCCCTCGACGGACGTGCTCGCAGGGGGTGGAGGGGGGGGGGGAGGGCCGGCCGGCGGCGCGTCGTCGGGGTCGGCCCCCGGCAACACCCGCCACGTCATCTACGGCCTGGACGCGGACCTCATCATGCTCGCCCTCGCCACGCACGAGGCCCACGTGTGGATCCTGAGGGAGCGCATCACACCTCCCGCTCCCGGGGCGGACAACCCGCTCGCGCAGGCCCGGGCCAACGTCGAGCGGGAGCAGGAGCGGCAGGGACGCCTGATCCGGGCGCGGGAGAAGGCGTGCGCGGAGGCCGCGGCCGCTGCGCGAGCCCGGCCCGGCGGCGGGTGCACCGACGCCGAGGCCCGCGCCGCGGCCGACTTGGCGGGGGTGGCGCACGACCGGGCCGTGCTGGTCGGACGGGGTGGGGCACTCGCGGGACCGTCGGAGACGGGAGAGGGGGAGGACGGGGGGCCGGGGGACGACAAGGAGTATCAGTTGCTCAAGGCGAGGGGGGGCGGGGGGGGCGGGGGAGGGCGGCTCCGTCTCCGCCTCCGTCTCCGCTTCCCCCCCCCCCCCCCCCCCCCTT
>Ga0181573_10005340_pt1 | contig 10675 bp, 7 predicted proteins | sample 101ome_25_FD_148643 | JGI IMG/M metagenome (GOLD analysis project Ga0181573, IMG submission 148643) | Coastal salt marsh microbial communities from the Groves Creek Marsh, Skidaway Island, Georgia - 101409BT metaG (spades assembly) | ecosystem: Environmental > Aquatic > Marine > Intertidal zone...
CTCGAGCTGCGACGCGCTGCACCCCATCTTGCTGGCTCGTCCGAGTAAACAACGGCACCTTTCGCCGACGGGACCCGAACCCCCACGGTGAGCCACGCGGACCGAGGATGCGCTCGGGTTGGTCTCACCGCGCCTGCGTGGCTACTCAGAAAGGGCGTCTGAAGCCCCGGCGCCCCGGCGATCGGCGCCTCGAGGGCCACCCCGCAGTGAGACCCGCAGTGAGACCCAACAACGAACACTTCTCGGAAACGGGCAAACGAACGTGTTCGCGAATGTCGAGGGCACCACCGCAGAGATCACCGCACACCCACAGAGGGGAGGTGCACCATGTCAGCCGCCACAATCGCGTCGCTGCGCGCAGCCGCCGAGGCGCAGAAGGCATCGGCGGAGCGCGCGCTTCGCACCCTGGACGAGATAGAGGCGCGCGGGGATGCCGACGACGATGCGTCGGAGGAGCTCGCACGGCTCTCGAGCAAAATTGCGGATGAGTTGGGCGGGGTGTTGGAGTCGTGGCGCGGGTCGGCGGACGGAGACAAGCCGCGCGAGATGGTCGGCGTCGGGTTGATGATGGGGGGTCTGTCGCTGGGTGAGCTCAAGGGTGCCATCGCGTCGAGGCCGTCGAAGAACACGGACGATTCAAACGACGACGACGAGGCCCGCGAAGATCGGCTTCGGAAGATAGGCGTCCGCGTAGTGCCCGCGTCGTCGACGCCCGTTCCGCCCGGGGGCACAGCCGGGGGTAAACCCGCGTGGATGCTGGAGCTGGAGGCGAAGAAGCGGGCCAAGGCGGCGTTGGAGCGACGGATCGGGTGACGAGTGCGGAGTTTTCGAAGAGACGACGCGATGTCGCGCGTGAGTGTCGTACGATGCGTGAGTCGACACTCGTAGCTCCAACGCGAGGAATCGAACCAAACGACTCGTCCGAATCGAACCAAACGAATCGTCCGTCGCTCATCCGCCGCCTCGTCCCGGCCTGGGCGCGACGCAGCCCTTGATCGCCTTCTGCAGCCACTGACCGGGTCCCCTCGGCGCGTCACCGCCCGCCGCGGGACCGTTCGAAGAGACGCCGTTCGAAGCCGGACCTTTCCCGCCGCCCAAGCCGAGCTCGTTCTTGTCCACCAGCATGGACACCTGCCACTCGAGATCCCTGCACCTCTTCTCCGCCTTTTCGAGCTTGGCGGCCACCTCCTGCACGAGCTCCTCGGCGGCGGCGGCACGCTTGGCCTGCGCCGTCTGCGACGCCGCGGCGGTGACGGCGTTTAACGCGTTGGATTCCTCCTTGGCGCCGAGAGCCGCCTCCGCCTTCGCCGCCCTCGCGGCGGCGTCCGCGGCGACTCTCTTCGCCTGCTCCAGCGTCTCGTCCGCCCACGCGCCGGATTCGGCGGATTCAAAGTCGGCGACGAGCGCATCCAGAGACGGGACGTTCGCCGCGTCTTGCCGCGTCGTCGCCGCCGCTCCAGCGCTCGCCGCCCTCGCAGCCGCCGAGGCGTTCTCCTCCGACGAGCCAAACGCCCAACTCCACAGAGACGAGTCGCCGTTGGAACCGTCTCGTCCCGAGTCTGACGAATGCCCCCTCAGCCGCGCGAGGACGCGCGCGAGGCGCTCCCGCGCGGCCAGGTCGTTTTTGTCGTCCGCGGTGTGGACGGTACCGTGAACGCCAGCCGTTTCGCCAGCCGTTTCGCCAGCCGTCTCGAGGCGAGCCTTGAGGGATTCGACCTCGTCCCTCGCAGCCTTGGCGTCGGCTCGAGCGCGCCTGACCTCGTCCGACGCAGCCTCGGCGCCCCTCTTGACCGCGGCAGCCTCGATGGCGGCGATGTCCACGGTGTTAAGACCGCCGTCCCTCCCGCCGCCCGGTCCCGCGGGACCCGTTCGGACCAAATTCGACGTCTCTGTTCGAACCTTGGCCATCTCCTCCAGCGCCGCGGCTTTACCCTTGGCGTCGGCGAGGTCCGCTTCCAGCGCCTTCGCCTTCACGTTCGCCGCGTCCATCTCCAGCCTTAAACGATCCGCCTCGGCGCGGGCGCTCGCGCACTCCTCCCTCGCCTCCCTCGCTAAACCCTCAGCCTCCTCGATCGCCTCGCCGACCATCTGCTCCATCTCCGCCGACGGCGTCTCGTCTCGGGTTCGAACAAAAAGTTCCGCCTCCTGAACCCGTCTCAACAGCGCCTCTTCCCGCTCCTTGAACTGTTCCTGGAGTTTGGCGAATCGGCGCTTGCGCTCCTCGCCCTCCTTCGCCGTCTCGGCGGCGGCGGCGACCGCCTCCTCCGCTCGTTGATCCGCCGCTCTCGCACGCTGTTCCGCCGCGGCGGCTTGTAAAACCGCGGAATCCCTCGCATCCGTAGCCTTGGCCGCGTCCTCCACGGTTCGGTCGAGGTTCTCCACCTTCGACCTGAGCTCTCGCAGCTCATCTTCCGCGTGAGCCCTGCCGGCGTTAGCCTCGGTGAGTTTTTTGGCGACGTCCGCCGCCGCCGCCGCGGCTCTTCCCGCGGCGGCGCGCGCGTCGTCGGCGCGTTCCGTCTCGCTCAAAAGGCGTTTTTCCGCATCCTTCGTCTCCTTCTTCATCCGTGACACCGCCTCCTCCAGCTCGGCGACGCGCCTCGAAGCCCCCGACCTACCCTCGCGCTCGGTCGCCTCGTTCCGCTCGAGTTCGGCGACGCGCCTTTCGAGATCGTCCGCCCGGTCCTCCGCGCCTCGTCGCGCGGCTTCCTCCTCGGCGATTGCGCTCTCGGCGGCGATCTTCGCCGCCTTGACAGCCTCCAGCTCGGCGCCGAGGTCTCCAACCTTGGATTCGAGCGACTTGACCGCCTTGATCCTGTCGGCGTCGGCGGTCTCGAGCTCCTTCTGCGTCTCGGTCGCGGCGGCGATGGCCTCCTCGGCGGCGCGCCTGTGTTTGTCAACCTCGGCGCGCAACGCGTCCACGACCTTCTCGGAACCCTCACCCTCGAGCTTCATCAAACTCTGCGTTTTGTCCGCCTCCTCGAGCCGTTCGGTGACCGACTTCAGCTCAGCCTTGAGCTCGGCGACGGTGCGCTCGGACGCCTCCAGTTGGGCTCGTAGGGCGTCCGTTTCTTCGCTCGGATGGTCCGCGTTTGTCCGCTCCGAGTCGACCCTCGCGACCTCCAGTTTGGATTCATCCCGGGATTCAGCCTCAGCCTTCAGTTTGGCCTTGAGGGATTCAACCTCAGCTTTGAGCCCTTCAGCCTCGACCCGCGCGGCCTCGTGCTTGGCCTCGTGCTCGGCCTCGATGGCTGCTGCCAGCTCATTGGACGCGGCGTCGGGTTTGGAATTGTCGGTGTCCGCGACTTCTCGCGACGAGATGAGCTCCTTTTCCGAGGCGGCCAACTTCTCCTTGAGCTCGGTCGCCTCCTTCCGTGCCGCGCCGAGCTCCTTCGCAGCCTCCCTGTTCACCTCCGCGGCGCTCACCTCCAGTTTCTCGACGTGCTGCTCGAGCGATGCGATCTCTTCCCGCGCCGCCTTGAGCTTAGCCGCGTCGCTCGGATCGTCGTGCTCCTTGGACTCGAGCTCGGCATCCTTGTTCGCAACCTCCGCGTACGCATCCTCCATCTTACGCCGCGACTCCTCCGCCTCTCTCAGCGCATGCTCCAGTCGCTGCTTCACCGCGTCCAGCTCCTTGTTCGCGCCGTCGAGCTCCAGCGCGATGCCCTTTCCCTTCTTAACCGCCTTTGCGAACTTCTCCTTGTACGCAGTCGCCTCGGACCTGGCCTCGGCCAGTTCCTCTCGGCTCTTCGCGTCGTCGTCCGAGGGTTTGGGTTCCTTCGTGGGCGTGGTCCCCGCGGCCTTCATCGCCGCCGCCGCGGCCTGTTTGGCGAACCTCGACGCGTCCTCCCGCGCGGCGTCGGCGTCGGCGCGGGCGGCCCGCAGCTCCTCGTCGAGCCGCGTGATCTCCGAGTGGGCGACCGCGAGGTTGCGTCGCAGCGTCACCTCGATCTCGTCAGCCTCGTCGTTCCGTCGCGACATCGCCACGGCGGACGCGCCACCCACCGCTCCCAGCGCGGCGGCACCTCCCATCGCGCCGGCTCGATCTCCGTCGTCTTCGTCGTCCCTCAGGGCGTCCTTCGCCGCGTTCATCCCTTTCTCCAGTCCCTCGTCGAGCATGTCGAACCCTTTGTCGAGCTCGTCCCCGAGCTTGGACGCCGCCGCCTGAGCCTGCTCGGCGAGCTTGGCGACGTTGAGATTGTTGAGCCACGACATGGCGACGAGCGAACGGCCGTGACCCCGGCTGGGGGCACCTCGGTGTGGAGGAGGGGGTTGGCGACTGGTGGGACTTTTCGGTCTGTTGGTTTCGAAACAGATTTTTACTGTATGTGGGTTTTGAACGTCGTCGATCAGTCTCCTTCGGCGCGCCACTTGGTACCCACGCAGAGCGGGGTTCTACGTTGGGAACGACGATCATGGCGACCCGTGAGACCGCGAGACGCCTCATGCAGCGCGTGGCCTCGGTGCGACCACACCCAGCCCCTGAACCCTGCGTCAGATCCCGTGTCGCGGCCCCAAAAAAAGATTACGATGAATGACATCCGCCCCCTCCCCTCGACTCGTCAGGTTGGCCGTGCGCGCCAGATGTCCTACGCGGCCGGCGAGGAGCCCGCGGTGTTCGTCAACAAGCACACCAAGGTCATCTGCCAGGGTTTCACCGGCAAAAACGGCACGTTTCACAGCGAGCAGGCCATCGCCTACGGCACGAACATGGTAGGGGGCGTCACGCCAAAGAAGGGCGGCACCACTCACCTCGGCCTTCCCGTCTTCAACACCGTCGCCGAGGCCAAGGCTGAGACGGGCGCGAACGCGTCGGCCATCTACGTCCCGCCCCCGTTCGCCGCTAAGGCCATCATGGAGGCGATGGAGGCTGAGATCGACCTCGTCGTTTGCATCACGGAGGGGATCCCCCAGCACGACATGGTCCGCGTCAAGCAGGCGCTCATGTCGCAGAGCAAGACCCGCCTGATCGGCCCCAACTGTCCGGGCATCATCAAACCCGGCGAGTGCAAGATCGGCATCATGCCGGGGTACATCCACACGCCCGGCAGGATCGGCGTCGTCTCCCGATCCGGCACCCTGACCTACGAGGCTGTGTTTCAGACCACCCAGGTTGGCCTCGGCCAGTCCACCTGCGTCGGCATCGGCGGCGATCCGTTCAACGGGACCGACTTCGTCGACTGCCTCGAGAGGTTCGTGAAGGACGACGAGACCGAGGGCATCATCATGATCGGAGAGATCGGAGGTAACGCCGAGGAGCAAGCCGCGGAGTTCATCAAGGCGTCGGGGACCACCAAGCCGGTCGTGAGTTTCATCGCGGGTCTCACCGCGCCGCCCGGCCGGCGGATGGGTCACGCGGGCGCGATCATCGCGGGAGGTAAGGGCGGCGCGCAGGATAAGATCAACGCGCTCGAGTCCGCGGGCGTGACCGTCGTCAAGTCGCCCGCGCAGATGGGTAACGTCATGTACGACATCTTCAAGGAGAGAAACATGCTCTGATGGACGTACGCCGCCGCGCGAAGCGTCACCGTACAAGTACGAAGGTAATGTTAGTTTCTATTTTGAGTTTTGTCATCATCAAAGAATTGAGTTTTTGTAGACTATGATATCATCGCGCGGGGCTGTCGTATCCGCTGTCGACGTCGTCCGCGTCTCCGCCGCTGATGAACGCCCACAGACCCCTCCGTCTGGACGGCGGCGGGCTCCTCTTATCCGCCGAATCCGACTCGTCATTCACGACGAGATCGATCGGCGCCGCGCCGAGTTCGGCCAACTTTGCGTTGGCGCGTCGCAGAGCCTCCTTCGCCGCTTCGTTTTCGCGCGTGAGCCGCGAAATCTCCGAGTCGACGGAGACGCGCCTCAAGCTCGCGGAGGACCCGTTGGACCTCGCCATCGTTTCACGAGGGTTAGGGTTAGGGTTAGGGTTTAGCGGCTTCGTCGTAGTAGCCGGGTCCGTCCGCGCGCGTCCGGGCCGACGCATCGCGTGCGTGCAGTTGGAATACCGCCGACCGTCGTAGCCGCCAAAGGCGACGATGGCGCCGCACTCGCCGGGGTTGGCGCCCACGCTCACGACGGTCATTCCCTCCGCCGCCAGCGCGCTTCCCCGCTGAACCTCCCCGGCGCTGAACCACTCGAGCCCCGACGGGTGGGTCGCGCCCCGCTGATGAACCGGGTTCGCCAGCCTCAACCCGACGACGCTGTTCAACCCGCCCGTCGAACCGCCGCCGCCCGCGATGAGCCAGATCCCGTCGTCGGGAAGGACGCACCCGGCGGCGTTGGTCCGCGCCGTCGGGGTCACGCCCGCGGGGTTCAACCTGTGCCACGTCATCGTCATGGAGTTGAGGCAGAAGAGTTCATCCGTCGGTTCGCCCGCGCCGCCCGCCGCGACGCCGCCAAAGACGTAGACATCCGGGTCGCCGTAGCCGAAACAACACGCCACGTGGCCGGACCGAGCCGCCGGCCACGTCGTCGAACCCCCCAGCCTGACACCTCTCCCACTACGTGTCGTCGTCCGTTCGTCGTCGATCCAGCGCATCTTCGTCAGGTCCAAGACCCGAGCGTCGTCGAGGAGTCGACCGCGTCGATCCTCGCCGCCAAACACCACAACCCTCGGGTTTCGTCCCCCCTTACCCTCCACCATCGTGGCGGTGTGCCCGGCCCTGGCGCACGGCGCGTCGCCCTCGATCTTGAGCCGGCTCCACTCCCTGGACGTCGTCTCCAGGACCCAAACCTCGCACTCGGCCTCCACCGGATCGTCCTTCCCGGTGAAGCCGCCCACGACGAGAATTTTGGACCCAAACGCCACCGCGGCGTGGCCGCTTCGCGCGGGCCAACGAGTGAGATGCGCCACGTCCACCTCCCCGGGTTTCATCACGCACTTTGTGTCGTCACACGACGCCCACTCCATCTTGATCGTGTCGAACACGCACACGTCCCCGACGCGTCGCCCGTTGCACGTCCCGCCCACGGTCCACACCTCGGAGGCGCCGATTCGAACAGACGCGTGGTCGGAACGACCCCGCGGCTTGGTTCCTCCCACGGCGTAGGTCACGTCCGTCCACTTACCGTCCTCCAGGCACGGGATCTTCGCCGCCGCGGGGTCCAGCGGCGGGTCCCCGCGGGTGCCCTGCAGCGACGACCTGCTGACGGATTGGGTGAGGGTCGCGAGTCCGTCGGCGGAGGGCCGAGGCGATCTGCCGAGCGATCTGCGCTGTGGCCCCGGGGGCGGAGTGTCCTTTTGGCCTCCTCCTCCTCGCCCGTCGAGCCGCGCGAGCTGCGCCTTGGCGTCCATGCCGGCGGCGGCGACGGCCTCCGCGGCGGCCTCCGCCACCTCCCTCACCCGTTCCTCGTCCCCGTCGTTGGTCACCAGGTCGTACCAGTCCGGGTTCTCGTCCTCGATGCCGCTCACGTACATCCGCATCGCGTCGATGGTGCTCAGGGACCCTAACGAGTTCCACGAGTTCCACTTGGCGCGCTCCAGCTGGTTCCAAAAGGGTTTCGGGGTTGTGCACGGACCCGCGGTGACCTGAACGCGGTGCGATGGGGCGCGTCGGGGTCAGCGGGCGAGCCAGGGGCTAGGGGCTAGGGGCTGGGGCGGGAATTAATTTGGCCACTCGACGGTTGGGGCCTCTGAATACGATTCCGCCGCGGGGCTCGACCGTACCTGCTGATACAGCGCGTACAGGAGGAGGCGGGTCTCGTCGGACACCGCCCTGGACCCCAGCGGAGGGTTGGCGGCGAACCCGACGGCGGCGTAGAACCGATCGGGAAACGGAAGCTTGTGCGCCATGGTCTTCTGCGGGAAGGCCGCGCACGATTTTGGCAAAACATCATCCCGCCGCGCGCCGCTGGAGAAGTGGCCAGAACCGCCCCCGCCGACAGTTTCGAGGGCGCCCCTCACGAAGCGCTCGCCGCCGCCTCTCCAGGCGAGACACCGGCGCTCGAGCGGGAAAAAGGAGCCACCGCGCCACGAATGGGCAAGTCCGCCGCGACCCCGCGCCGCAAGCCCAACGTGCTCATCACCGGCACCCCGGGCACGGGCAAATCCTCCCTCGCCGAGCGCGTCGCCGCCGCCGTCGAAGGCTTCAAGCGCATCGACGTCAGCCAGCTGGCGAAGGAGCAGGACATGCTCGAGGAGTTCGACGAGGAGCTCGACACGCACGTCATCGACGAGGATAAGGTTTTGGACCACATGGAGGAGCACGGCCTGGGCGGCGACGCGGGCGGCGTGGTCGTCGACTATCACGGCTGCGACCTGTTCCCCGAGCGATGGTTCGACCTGGTGGTGGTGCTCACCTGCGACAACGCCGTGCTGTACGACCGGCTGCAGCGACGGGGGTACTCGGAGAAGAAGATCAGGGGAAACGTGGAGTGCGAGATATTCCAGACTTTGGTGGAGGAGGCGAAGGACTCGTACGACGAATCCATCGTCAAGGTGTGCGCGTCGGACACCATCGAAGACATGGAGGAAAACGAGAAAGCCGTCGCCGAGTTCGTCGAAGCGTGGAAGTCTCCTCTCGCGTGAGCGGCGCCGTTCGATTAACCGTGTCCTCTATCTATTCGGTGGGTGCGTCATCGATTAACATAACATAACCACGCGTCATCGATTATTAACCGTGGAACAATTACACCCTTCCAAGAAAGAGTCACGACGTCCTCCTCTCGGTGACGCGCATGGACTCGAGAAGCACCCTCCTCTCTCGGCTCTCCTCGTCGCCGCCGCCTTCGCCCCCTTCGCCCCCCCTTTTCGCCCCCTTTTCGTCGTCTGTATCGTCCATGAGGGGCTCAGCCTTGAACACGCCCACCATCCTCCACTCCCTCCTGAACCCGAACCTGGTCTGCAGGAGCATCAGGTTACCTCTCGACGCCATCGTCCCTCCCCACGCGGCGGTTCTGAAGTGCAGCGAATCCTCCGGCAGCGTGACGTCGCCTCTGGCCATCCCCGACGTCTTGACGTCGAACTTTAAGGCGTCGCCCTCGAGCCGCCACTCGCCCGCGCGCACGGTCATGGGCGCGAAGCCCCCGATCGCCAGAGGCGTCACCACCCCGTTCGCCCCCAGCTCCACCGCGATGGGTAAGATGACTCGAAGTCCGGAAGCTCCCCACTCGGGCGGCATCCAAGACCCGCGCTCTCTGCCCACGTCGAGCGTGAGCCTCCACCTGGTTCCCACGAGCTCCTTGGCCGCTTTGCCCTCTAAGCCCAGGCGTTTGGTCACCGCGCTGCCCCGCGTCCTCGCGCGGTACGCGTTGTACGCGATCACGGCTATGACGGACCACTGAAACGCGGCTCGGCGAAGGCGACTCGCGCGAACCTCCGAGGGATCGCGTCTCGGATCGCCGAACGACGAGACGGCGTCGCGGAAGTCGGGTTCGGTGTAGGCGACGTTCGACTCGGCGGATCCGTCGTCGTCGGCGCCGAGCGAGAGCGGGATGCCCCATGTCGCGTTGGCCGAGGCGCCCGCGGCGGGCGGGGAGGACGCGCGTCGCTCGGAGCGTTGGCTGAGAGGCACGGCCTCCTCGCTGATGGCCCGCTCCGCCTCCAGCCGCTGGAAGTACCCCAGGCCGGAGCCGTACTCGCCGAAAGCGGCCGCGGGGGGCGGCGTCAGGACCGGCATCGCCCCACCGACGGACGCGGAGAGCATCGCGGCCGTGCACGCTCCCGCGATGCGCGACAAAGGAACCGTCGACGTGGACCCCGTTCGGCACGATGGACTTACGATGCACTTATCCTCTCCCTCGACGCCGGGCGGGTTCGACGACGACGACGCGCGCGCGGCGGACGCGGCGCGACGCGACCGGACGAGGCGCGTTCGATCGACTCCGGCACCGCCGAGCGCCCTCCCCCGCGCGGCGGTGATCGAACATCCACCCGACGCGGTCGTCATCCCCCGGCGTGTGCCAGTGTGTCACCTTCGCGACGGTCTCCGGGTTGTGATGCCTCGTACCTTCGTGTTTCATTTTCCCCCATAAGATCGGACGCGGTGGCACCCGGGAGGTGATGCGGGCCGGAACGATGCCGGACTTCCCGCGCCTCTCGCTCTTCGGCGTCGTACCCGTCGTCGTCCTCCTCCTCCTCGCGTCGGTCACGGGCGGCGTGGGAGCCGACGAGGGCGACGAGGTCTCCTCCTCCTCGTCGTCGTCGCCGTCGTGGTGGCACGGGCCGGATCCTCCCGAGGGCGAACCGACCGAACACGAGCGCGAGATGTTCCACGAGAGGACGCCGTCGTGCATCGTCTGTCAGCGCGCGGTGCACTACCTGGACGAGAACCTCCTCGTGAAGATCCTCGACGAGCGCGCCAAGGACAGGAGCGTCAACGATCCCGCAAACTACGGCAGGATCGAGGCCATCGTCGAGGACGAGGTCTCCAAGGTGTGCTCCGCCTCGGGCATCCAGCTGGACAAGAAGCTGCGCCAGAGATGCGACGACATGCTCGAGAGGTACGAGGATGCGCTGGTGCGCGCGTGGTACGACAGGAGCTCGCAGGACGACGACTGGAACATGAACTGGCGGATATGCGCCAAGAAACACGGGCTGCTCAAGGTGTGTCCGACGGAGATCGCGAGGTTCGACGTGCCGCAGCTGGACCACCTCGAGCAGGAGGTGAAGCTGGAGGAGCTCCGATCGCCGGTGAGGGAGGGCGGCGAGGGAGGGCGAAAGCGCGTCCGGTACCAGACGCAG
>Ga0181573_10005341_pt1 | contig 10674 bp, 8 predicted proteins | sample 101ome_25_FD_148643 | JGI IMG/M metagenome (GOLD analysis project Ga0181573, IMG submission 148643) | Coastal salt marsh microbial communities from the Groves Creek Marsh, Skidaway Island, Georgia - 101409BT metaG (spades assembly) | ecosystem: Environmental > Aquatic > Marine > Intertidal zone...
GGACGAGAGAGAGCGGGTGAGAGCGGGTGAGAGCGGGTGAGAGCGGGTGAGAGCGGGTGAGAGGGAGTCGTCGGAGAGTCGAAGGTTCGGGAGCGCGGGACGAGGCTGGATCTCCCGCGAATCGATCCATCCATCCATCGTACGTACGTCTTCGATGGTCATGATCATGCCGGCCGGGACCCGTGCGTCCTCCAAGTTCTTGATAACCTCTTCCGCGTCGAGCGACGACACATACTCCTCGATGACGGCGTTGATCTCGCCCTCTGCCTCCACCCTCGTCGCATCCGAAGCGAAACGGGGGGCCGAGTCAGACTTCATGTCCGGTCGGTTCATCAGCGTGACGAGGCGGTCGTACACCGAGTTCCCATTGGCACCGATCACCTGTCAAACGAGCAGCGCGAGTGAGAGTAGTGAGAGTGAGGGGCGCGGGGGTCAGGGCGTGCGAGCGGTCGAGCGGTCGAGCGGTCGAGACAACCAATCCGTACCACGTAGTGATTGTCCTTGGATCGCCAGACGCCGGAAGGGACGACCTGCGAGATGGACGACCCGCTCATCGACCGAACCTTGGTCTTGCCGCTTGCGATGTACTCGGAAAGGACGCCCTCGAGCATGTTGAACATGCTCTCGGTCAGCGCAGTGTCTATTACCTGCCCAAGCCCGCTCTTCTGTCGCTCTAAGAGCGACATGACGACGCCAAACGCGGCGTGGAGTCCCGCAAGGGAGTCGCCGAGGCTGATATTTGGGCGAACCGACGGCCGATCGGGGTAGCCATTGACGGATCTGAAGCCGCTCGCCGCCTCGCAGACGCTCGCATACCCGGGGAGACTGCTTTTCGGCCCCGTCTGCCCGTACCCCGAGATGCGAGAAAAGACGATGTGATCGGGTAGATCGTCGGGCCCAAGGCCCCAGGACTCCATGACGCCGGGCCTAAAGTTTTCCAGAATCACGTCGACCGAGCCGCTCTGGGCCATCCTGCGGATGATGTCTCGACCGGCATCCGTCCTCAGGTCTGCCGTCATGCACTGGCGATTCCGGCCATACGTCCGCCACCACAGCGATGTCCCCGTGGGGTCGAGATCGCGTAGGTGCCGGAGCGGGTCTCCCTTTTGCGGCGGCTCGACCTTGATCACGCTGGCCCCAAAGTATCCGAGCAAGGCCGCGCACATGTTCCCGGCAACAACCTGGCCGAGGTCGAGAACCACGTAGCCTTTCAACGGCCCCGAAGCGTCGGCGTCAGCAGCTGCGGAGGCTGAGGCTGCAACCTCCGAGCTCCCGAACGCTCGGCTCCTCCAGCTCCATCGCAGGAGATGTCGGCGAGTCGTGAGTGCAATCGACTGCATGGATCGATCCGCCGAGACGGCCAGCTCGCCGTCGTAGACCTCGACAAAGAGAGAGAGCACAATGGATCTATGCTCTCCCAAAGGCCTCGAGGTCTAAAAATTCCTTCGAAAGCATGACGACACGCGGCGTCTTTCAGCTGGCGCGGCTTGCGTTCAACAGCTGCGAGCACAGCGGCTCGAGCGTGGGCATGCGAATGTTCCTCTCGGACTACCTGCCCCACTTCGCGAGAGAACACCCGCACGTGGAAATCAGCCAATCGGTGACGCCAGGTCGCCACCCGTACGTGCGGGCCTCCTACAAATGCGGGAGGAGTCGGACGGTCTCCGTCAAGAATGACGAGCCGGGTGAGATCTTGCGGCAAGTGATGAACCTCAGGTCGACGATCGGGCGCAAGACGACGCTGGGGAGGAGCGCCAACCGGAGCGTCAAGCAGCGTGTCGTGACCGCGACGCCGTCCATCCAGCGGGCAGGGACAGCGACAGGGATAGGGGCACAATGACCTGGTGACAATCCTGAAACGAATGATTTAATTGACCGTCAGTCTTAGCCACTCGTCGAGCACATTTGCCCATTGGCTCACGGAAAAGCCTCCTTGGCAGTAGACAACGTACGGCGGTCGGGAGGGCCCGTCGCACGTCATTTCGGACGTGCTCCCGTCGACGAACGAGCCGTCGGCAAACACGACCGAGTCGGCATAGCCGGGAGTGACACCAAACTCGGGCCGCACGTACGAGCCGATGGGCGAGTTCCGCTGGACAATCTTGCAAAAGTCGAGCATGGCCTCGGGCGTCCGCATCTTGATGGCCGTGATGAACGAATGGGCCCCGGTGTCGCCCTTGTCCGGGACGACCGTGTACCCCCTCGAGCTGAACACCTCGGCGATGAGCCGACCCGATTTGAGCGCCTCCCCGACGGTCGCCGGGCACATGTACAGGCCCTGGAACATGAGTCGCAGCGTCTCTCCCGGGACGCTCCCGGCGTCCATGCCCACCCCGGGTGCCGACATCCGCGCGACGGCCCGGTCGACCAGGTCCCGCCGACCCGCGACGTACCCACCGCCAGTCACAATGGTGGCCCCGGGGTTCTTGATGAACGACCCCATGCAGAGATCGGCCCCGACCGCCGTGGGCTCGCATTCGGCCGTCATCTCCCCGTAGCAGTTGTCCACGAGCACCAGCGTGTCTGGGCTCTTTGCCTTGATGATGTTCACGATTCGTTCGATGTCGTCGATGGACAGCGTCGGCCGCAACGCGTACCCGCAGCTGCGCTGTACCAGTGCGACCATGGTCTCTGGCCGCAGCGCCCCAGTGAGCCCCTCGTAGTCCACGGTCCCGTCTTCCTTGAGGTCGAGCGTCCGATACGATACGCCAAAGTCCATCAGACTGCCGCTCTGTGGCGTTCCTCGGGTGCCGATGACCTCTTCAAGCGTGTCGTACGGGCTTCCGGCCACGGCGAGCAGCTCGTCCCCGGGCCGCAGGCAAGCAAACAAGCCCGCTGCGATGGCGTGCGTCCCGCTGACGAATTGGATCCTGCACGCCGCCGCTTCCGCACCGAAGATGGTAGCCATCACGGCGTCGAGCGTGTCGCGACCCAGGTCTCCATGGCCGTACCCCGTGCTGCCCGCAAAGTGGTGCGGGCCCACGCGATGTTCCCGGAACGCGGCCTGGACGCGCGCCAGGTTTGCCGCCACCAGACGATCGATGTCATCGAACTCGTCACGGACGTTGGGAATCGAGTCCCACACGCTGGCCGTTGTTCGCCGGCTGCCTGACTCGTCGTTGTCGTTGTCGTTTTGCATGGACAGGCCCGCTCCTTCTGCTGGAGAGTTGCCGCTGCCGCTCCATCGCCGCCGATTAGAAGACCGGCCCTCCCCGTATGCAATGTGCGTACGTAGCTTCCTCGTCGTCGTCGTCGTCGTCGCGGTGACGCGAAGCATTTTGAACGAAAGAACTATTTTCGAAAGTTGCGCTGGTCCGTGTGATGATGATGTTGGCCGAAAGCCGCCTGTATCGCTGAATGAACCCGCCTTCCTCTGGGTTTCTACGTCCGGGTGAGCGCCGGGGTGCCGCCTTTGGCGTCTCGTTTGCCGTCCCGGACGATTCGAGCAGCAGCGCCCAGGTCCTGCCGTACAACAAGTTCGGCTATCTACGGATAAGCGAGCAGCAGGAGCGCCTGCCGATCTATGCGTACAAGCGAGACGTACTCTATTTGGTAGAGCGGCATGCGACGACGATCGTGGTGGGCGAGACGGGCAGCGGCAAGAGCACCCAGGTCCCGCAGTACCTGCACCGGGCGGGCTGGGCTCCGAAGGGGCTGCAGATCGCGTGCGCGCAGCCTTCTCGGTTTGCGGCGGTAACGGTAGCGGCGCGGGTCGCTGAGGAGATGGGGGTGCGGCTGGGGGATGAGGTGGGGTACAGCGTGGACTTTGAGGATGTGTCGAACGACGCGACGACGCGGATCAAGTTTTGCACGAACGACGTGCTGATCAAGGAGATGGCGGTGGACCCGCTGTTGTCGAGGTACTCTGTGGTAATGGTGGACGAGGCGCATGAGCGGACGCTGTCGACCGACCTGCTGCTGGGTCTGTTGAAGAAAATCCAGAAGAAGCGCAAGCTTCGCGTCGTCATCTCGTCGGCGACCATTCACGCCGAGAAGTTTGCGTGTTTCTTTTCCAGCGAGAGGGACAATCGGGGGGGCGGTGGAGATGGGGGTGGAGATGGGGGTGGGGGTGGAGGTGGGGGTGGGGGTGGAGGTGGAGGTGGGGGTGGGAGCAGGCGTATGCCGGGAGAAGGGGCGACGGCCGACCGACCGAGTGGCACGCCCGCCATCCTGTCGGTGCAGGGCCGCCCGCACAGCGTGCAAGTCTCATACCTGAAGGAACCATGTCAGGAATACGTGCGTGCGGCTTTGGAAGCCGTCGAGGACATCCGGCGCTCGGACGTGCCGGGGGACATCCTCGTGTTCCTAACGAGCCAGGAGGAATGCGAGCGGGCGGTTGATTGGATCAAGACGCAAGATCAACACGAAGATGCTGATCGAGACGGTCGTCGCACTGGGCGTGATCGGCGTGATCGGCGAGACCAACGTGAACAACGCGAGCATCGTCACCAACGGTTGCACGCGGTGGCCCTGTACGCCGGCCTGCCGACGAAGCACCAATTGGCCGTGTTCGAGGCGCCGCCGCGCGGTCAGCGCAAGGTTGTCTTCGCGACCAACATCGCCGAGACGTCCCTGACCATCGACGGCATTGTCCACGTCGTGGACTGCATGTTTGCCCGGCAGCGGGCCTTTGATCCCATCGCGGGACTCGAGACTTCGTGCGTGGCACCCGTCAGCAAAGCGAGCGCTACACAGCGTTCGGGTCGGGCGGGACGCGTGCGTCCCGGCTTTGCGTTCAGACTGTGCACCAAGGCGGCGTACGACGCGCTCGGGGACGCTGACGTGCCCGAGATCCAACGGAGCGACCTGACGCAGACCGTCCTCAGACTGAAGGGTCTCGGTATCGATAACCTCTTGCAGTTCGCATGGATGGCACCCCCGCCGTCCGAAATGCTCGTGCGGTCTCTTGAGTCGCTCTACGCACTCGGGGCCCTGGGCGACGACGCGCGGCTCACCGACAGCGTGGGGCGCTACATGACGGAGTTCGTCGAGATCGATCCTCGTCTCGCCAGGTGCGTGTTGGCGGCCTGGAACCTCAACTGCGTGTACGAGGTGGTGACCATCGCGTCCATGCTGCACGTGCGGCACGTCTGGTCGCCCGGCGGCAAGAAGAGTCGGGAAGCCAGGTCGCAGTTTGCCGTCAAGGAGGGTGACCTCGTCACCTATCTCAACGTATGGCGAGGGTGGGAGCAGAACAGGCGGAGTCCCAAGTGGGCGTACAAAAATTACATCTGGCACAAGAGCCTGTGTCGGGCGCAGGAGATTCGGAATGAGATGCTCCAGACGGTCGCCCGCCTCAAGCGGCAGAGCCCACCGGACGACCCCGTCTTCTCCGGCTGCTCTCTGGACTGCCTGCGGGACAACGTGCTGCTGCGGAAGGACCTCGCGTCCGCGGAGGTGGAGGAGCGGATCGCCAACGCCCGCCGCGCGCTGGCAGCCGGCCTCTTCCTCGACGCCGCCGAGCTCGAAACGTCGCGCACCACCACGCAGGGACAGCCCATCTATCGGCTGCTGCGCGAACGAGGAGATGGGACCGGCGGCGACGGCGACATCACCATCCACCGGGACTCTGTGGTCTTTTCGGACGACGCAGACCGACCGACGGCGCAGCAACCGGCGACGATATGCTTTTACGACGCCCAGCAGACTGAAACGGGCATCGAGACGCGCCTCGTTCACCCGGTCGAGGCTTCTTGGCTGGCGGACAGCGGCTACTTCCACTTTGGCCGGCGCGAGCGGTTCTAGAGATTCTGCATCCTTCTGGACTGTGTCAGCCGATCGCGTTGACGCTCGTGTCTCGAGAAACGAACCCCCAGAGTACGTACTGGAGGGGCACCGTGGCCAGATGCCACAGTGCGTGCGCGTCGACCGCGTGCCAGACCGGGGGAAAGTCCAGGATCTCGAACAGCACGGCCGCGTTGACGCCGACGACAAACGCCCACAGGTACCGTCGGCCCGGGTGCGATCGGCCCTCGGCCGAGAAGAGCAACCAGCCAATCCATAGCATGCTCTGTGCTACACCCGCCGCGACGCATAGGCAGACGTGGTAGCCGTAGTCGAATTTGAAAAAGTGCATGTAATACATGTGCCGGCCGTAGGCGGCGACCAGCGCGCACAGTGCTACCAGGCGCGCGGGGACGTTGGAAACGCCGGAAACTCTCAAACAGCTCAAATAGACGTCGAACACCATGACGGCTCCCGCCGAAAAGTAGTCGAGTCGCTCCGTCACACGGAGGTCCCTCCCGTGAAACACCGCAGACCACGTCCAGGCGTTGACGGCCAGGACAAAGTGCACAAGCCACAAGCGCGCGTTTCTCCCCCTGTTTAGCTGCTTTGCGGCTTTTCTATCCCTCTTTGACAGAGAATGCGACCGTACGATCCGAACCAGGCGCACCAGGCAATGCCCATTGGCGACCAGGTTGGCGAGGGACAGCACCACCGACGCCGGCTCTTGCATCGGCCCGAGCCGCACGAAGGGCCACTTTCCGAAATACTTTTCCGGGCGATGAGACGACAATTGATCGGCTCGTTCACCTTCGATCGCCCACATGCAGCGGTACTGGCACTCGCTCTCGCAGTCCCACGAGAACGGCACCCGCGCTTCCGGTGCGGAAGCACCGTCCTCGTGGCACCGGGGAACGACGACGACGGCGGCGGCGGCGGCGGCGTCTGACTCGCCCCGTTCGACCTCCCTGCACCGACGGACGCACGACCGGAACTGGACGGACTCGTCTCCCCGGCTGGCCAGCGAGCCTCCGAGGAGGAAGACGAAGACGAGGACGAGGGAGGTGCGGTTTGTGGCGAGCGATCGGAGCGCCGCCATCGCGGTGGTGGGGGTGACGTGACTCACTGACACCGCTTGCGATTCGTTGTTTGGGTGCTCGAGGTCGGGGTCTGGGCTGGGTGCATTCAGAACGAGTCAGTTTCCCGGGCTAATTTGGAATTCGAGAAAGTTCATCTGAAATGGCGAGCAGACGGTTATTCGGTAGTACGAGCACGACGAGTCTCAGGTCGCTCGTTCACGATATAGAGCACGGCGCAACGGGATCGAGCCACGAGTTCGGAGCCAGCATGCTGCTTCTGAGACGAGCGTCGTCCTCCTCGGCCGCCGCCGCCTCGTCGATCGAGTTTTCCAAGAAGAGGAATGCCTTTCGGAAGATCTTGTCCGAGCAGAGAAAGGCGTGGTCCCTGGAAGTGCGCGAGCAGCGCGAGGCGTCGGCCCGCGAGGAGGCGCACGCCCGGCAGGAGCGGGAACGGCGCCAGCAGATGCACCTGGAGAAGCTTGACTCGGACAAGCGGCGGGATCGCGAGGAGAGCGTGGCGAAGACCGAGCGGCAGCGGGAGGAGCAGAGGGCGGTCAAGAATGCTAGACGGGAGGAGAATGTTCGGCGGGAGGGCGCTCGCCAGGCCGTCCTGGCGTCGTTGCGGGACGAGAAGAGGCGTCAGATGTTGGAGCATAGTAAGCACTGGGTCGGTGACGAGGAAGCGTTGGATGCGGCGATCGACCGGGCTGTGGACGGCGTCGAGTCGCTCTTTGTGTCGGCCAAGGTTCAGACACCAGTGGTGGGCGATCGGCGGCGATAACGAAGAGTAAGTTTATACGCGTATAAAAATGAGTCATTTGTTGTCGGTTGGAATTAAGTAAGCGCGCCTTGCGAGGGTTCTCCTTGTCCTCGCCCTTCGTGTCCCCAAGGTGGTGGGCGATCGGCGGCGGCGGCCGTGAACGGTTTGATCGGAAGCCCTCACACCTTGCTCTGCTTCTTCGTGCTTTTCTTCTTGCCCTTCTTCGCACCCTTCTTCTTGCCCTTCTTCGCATCCTTCTTCTTGTCCTTCTTGGACGACGACGGCGACGACGTCTTCTTCTTCTGGCTTTTTTCCAGGACGACGTTCAACTCGGGCGCGTCGCCAGCCTCGACGGTCACAACCTTCTCGACTGTCTTGTAACCGCGCTTTTCCACGACCGCGGTATATTTGCCGGGAGCCAGGGGACGGACGAAGTATCCACCGTCCCGCGTCGCGAACGGATGGTCGATGCCCTTGATCGACACGGTCGCGCCCTCGATGCCGGCGCCGTTGGAGTCTGTCACCCTGCCATGAAGCACGTCGAGCGCTGTCGCACGGATAAACTCGAGGATCGACTGCTTGTTCTGCTGGTAGATTCTGGGCAGCTCGGAGGCGGACGGCGTCTTGGGCTCGCTGATCTCGAGCGTCAGCTCCATGGTCTGCTCCTGGAGGTAGTTCCAGTCCTGCATACCACCGTAGATGACATACCACGCCGCGCCGTTGGTGATCCCGTTCGTAAATCCGCGCTGCCGCTTGGTCGACAGCACCGGGTGGTTATCCGCGTAGACACGGGCGAGGTACACGAACGTGCGATCGTCCGCGCTCGCGCTGTAGTGCCTCTGGCCGTTGGGCGTTCCGTCTAGCGGATAGTTGACCACCAGATCGCCCTCGTGGAAGACAAGACTCCCCGCGAACGGATACTTGTGCGTCAACTCCATGATGGCCTGCGTTTCGGGCTCTCGTCCCTCTGGGCACATGCACATCCCGCTCTTGAACTGGTCGGGGAAGCTCCTGTTCAGGTCAATCCCGTTGGCGTTGTACCTCGTCCTCGCCTTGTAGCCGTCCGGATTCATCACCGGCACCACCCACAGGTGCACCCCTTGGACGACCCGCCGTGCCTCGGGGTCCGTCTCGTAGTTGGCACACAGCCACTCTGCGACCCCCAGCGACGTCGAGAGCCCCGAGGTCTCGTCTCCATGGATCGTCGCCACCAACTTCACGTGCGGCTTCCCGTCTTTCACCCCGTCCTCCACCGTATTGGATATCTCTAACGCCTCAATTGGCACCCCCTCTACGCTCGTCCCGATCCGCACCACGCGACTGATTTCCCCGCACCGCCGCTCGTAGTCCCGCAGATGCAAGTACACGCCCTCGTTCGTCAAATACGACGACGTCACCCGCTCCAACGGAGACATCTGACGCGAATCGGCGCGGCGCCCCGGCAGATCAAAGCCGAACGAGCGTCGCTGTTCGGCTCCGTCCTCGTCCTTGTCCTCGCCCTCGTCCAGGGACAGCGCGTCGAACCGCGCGGCCGTGGCCGCCCGAGACGCCGCAGTCACCGTCGGCAACAACGCCCGCTCTTCCTCATCGGCGTCTCCTCCTGACGATCGCGGTGGTGGTGGTATGGTACGTAGCGAGTGAGGTGAGTGGTGGTGCGAGCACTACGTGCGATTCGTCCCTTGGAGCCGATGACGTTACCAACCAACGTACCGTGTTCGTGGGGAGATGCCCCGCGGTGAATGGCATTTTGATGAAGCTCCCTGGCTACAGTGAAACTCAGCAGGCACAGCAGTGCCACGCAGAGCGCGTAGAGCCTTGCCGGATTCATCCTTTCTGGCCGGAAGAAAATTGGGAATTGCGGGAGCCAATTGCCACGATATGCCCTCGACGCTGTCTGTCTACGGATGAACTCGCCTATTCTAAACGTGTATGCGACGAGGGAAGAGATACGTCGCGCGTTTGCAGGCGAATTCGTACGGGTCGTGGCAAAAATCGACCGTCCAATGAGAGGACGTTCGACGGTCCGACTCCTCCAGTAATCCCCGAGGGTTTTACAGTGGAAGAAGACGGATGCGAAAGGTGTCTCCTTTCGTCTTTCGTTGTGAGAGACGCGTGGACTGGAGGCCGGAAGAGGAGGAAGGAGCTGATGGAATGGAGGGGCACCGCAGGCCGCGGGCCGCGGCCTGACTCGGCCAATCTCAGTGAGATCTTTCTGTTCATCCAGGAGGCGGGTGGTTCTGGTACGCACGCGTTGGGCCGTGAGCAGTGCGGGGTCGTAGATCGTAAAAGACCTCGAGATGATCTGCGGGCGTGACTGCACACGACGTCAACGCACCACCGGGACACTGGGACAGTGAGTCGGGGCGGCGAGGAGCGAGCGCACGTCGGTCAGTCGGTTTAGGTCAACCAACGCAGCGCGGCGGCATCACAGCGGCATCGCGTCAACGACGACCGCCGTCGGACGACAGACAGACAGATGTACAAGGCCGCATGTGGCCTTGTACAGGAAGTCCTGTACTCGTCCCCCCTTCCAAGGTCAACGAGCTCCTCCGCCTTCGCGGAATACGATAGATAGATAAGAATGACACGTATAGCCTCTCTTGATTCCTTGGTTGCCAGGATAGACCGCCAGGAGAAGGATGCGCGGCGGATTCCCGGCCGCGGAGATTTGACAACATCCGTCCAATCTTTCCAGTCCTGCGAGATTGAGGACGTGACTGACGTTGTTGGCCGGGTGAATGATGAAGGGGGTAGGGATACAGTGTCTACGCCTGGCGTCACGGAGGAGCTCCGGCGGCATGTGGCCGAGCTGCGTGCCAAAGTCAACGATGGCGTGATCGCGGCCGAGAACGACGACGACGAAGACGTCGGCGGTGCTCTGTCTTCCCGTGCGGGCAGGCAGCGCCTGGAGAACGAGCGGGTGGAGTATTCGGATGGGTCTGTGTACGAGGGTGAGGTGGTGGTGCTGGGAAGTGGCAAGGTGGTGAGGCACGGCCAGGGGACGTACCGAGACGCGTCGCAAAATGCGACGTATACGGGGCAGTTTCGGGACGACGTGGTCGAGGGACGAGCCAAGGCGGTGATGGGGGATGGGAGTGAGTATGAGGGGGC
>Ga0181573_10005342_pt1 | contig 10673 bp, 5 predicted proteins | sample 101ome_25_FD_148643 | JGI IMG/M metagenome (GOLD analysis project Ga0181573, IMG submission 148643) | Coastal salt marsh microbial communities from the Groves Creek Marsh, Skidaway Island, Georgia - 101409BT metaG (spades assembly) | ecosystem: Environmental > Aquatic > Marine > Intertidal zone...
ATCCGACGAATCCAACCAAAGATCCGACGACGACGTTCCCCGCTAACCGTACCCCAAACCCGCCAATCGACAGGTCATGGACGACATCAACGAGCAGACGGAGAAGATGCGCCAGGTGCAGGAGGCTCTGGGCCAGCCCGTGGGGTACGCCGCGGACCTCGACGAGGACGAACTGGAGGAGGAGCTCGCCGCGCTCGAGGCGGAGGATCTCGAGGATGAGCTGGATCTCGAAGCCGAGCTCGCGGCGCCCGCGCCCAAGGTTGCCGCGCGGCCGCAGCCGGCGACGGCGGCGAGCGCCCCGGCGATGCCGTCCGCGCCGGTGGGACGCGCGCCCGCGCCCAAGCTGCCGTCGGTTCCCGGGAAGAGCTCCGAGGATGAGGAGTTGGAGGCGCTCCAGAGGGAGATGGAGCTCCTCGGCGCGTGATTCGGCCGCGCGAGGGAGGAGGGAGGGTCCGTTCGAGGTGTTACGAGTTGTAAACGAGTGCGGTGTCGACCCGACGTTCGCGCATCGCGCTGATGACTTCTTCGATGGCATCGGAAAAGAAACGCTTCGTCGCCTAAAATAATTCGTCCGTGTGTGTCTAGATGGGTTTCGGCGGACCTAATCCCGTCCGCGCTCGAAACCAGAGTTGGGTCGATCCCACCCGTCACCCGTCAGTTGTACCTGTAAACCCTGCGCGACCGCCTCGTGGCGAACGGCGACTCCGGCACCGTGAGCTCCGCCTCCGGCACCGGCGCCACCCCCACGGTCGCCAGCTCCGCGTAGTCCGGCACATCCCGCGCCTTGAACACCAGGCTCCGTCGCATCCTCCGGCGCTCTCGCTCGTCGTTTGCCGCCCTCTCGCGCTCCTCCTCCGCCCGTGTTCGCTCCCGCTCGGCCATCCTGCGAGCGTTGGCCTCATCGAACCGAGACCTGTGCTCCGCGCGAGTGTCGCCGGGTAGCTTGAGGTCGATCGGCACGGTGGGCGCCGCGTCGGACGGGTTAACCTCGAACATGGGGTTAAACGTCGAAAAGGGAAGCGGCCGAGCCTTAAACTCGGCTCTCGCCCTCGCCGCCGCCTCCTCCTCCTCGCGGCGCTGCGCCTCGCGTCGGCGCTCGTACTCGTGCAGCGCCTCGCCCTTGAGGTTGAACGGCTGGAACTGCGTCACCTTGATCTCGTTCGGCACGAAGCACTGCGACGATCGGCGGCGGGTGGTGGCGGGAACGGGCTTGGCCGTCACCCGCCGCTTCGCAGCCGCGACCTCCTCCTCCTCAGCCTTGCGACGTTCCAGCACCTTCTGCGCGTACGCCCCGCGCTTGTCCGTGGTGAGGTTGAACCCCAACGGCTGGGTCAACGGCCTGGCGGACCACTCCACGCTCTCGGGCTCTTGGGCGACGCGCGACGCGCCCCCGCCGACGCCGCCGCGAGCGCCCGCGTCGGCCGCCGTCGTCGTCGCCGGCGCCTTGAGCAACGCGCGCCTGCTCGTCGCCAGCCTCGGGGACTCGGACGCGGTGGGGGGCATAAACCCGCCGTGGCCGTACGTCTCCAGCTCCCTCCTTCGCTTCGCCTCGCGCGCGTGTCGCTCCTTCTCGTCCGCCGCCGCCTCCGCGCCGCGCTTGCGACCCAGCTGCTTGTCCCATCCGCCCTTTTTCGCCTCCCCCTCCTTGGCTTTTTTCGTCGCGTCGCGTCTGCGCTCAGCCGCAGCCTTGGCGCGCTCCGCCGCGTCGCCCGCGCCCTTGAGCACCGCCTGACGCACGGGCCTCGCCCTGAACTTGGGAGCGGCCGCGATGGCCTCGAGCTCGAGTTCCTCCGTCGTCTTCGCCCGCGCTCGAGCCGCGTTCGACTTGCTCAGCGCCGGCGACCTCGGCTTGGTCGGCGCCCTGTCGTGGAAGCTCTTGGACGTCTCCTTCCTGAACGTCTGCGCGACGGACCTGAACGGGGAGTTCTCGTCGCGGTCTCCGTGCGCGACGACCGCGCGCGTGGCCATGCGATGCGTCCTGGCGAAGGAGGGCGTCGTCGGCCTCGTGGACGGCTTCGCCGCCGCGACGCCACCGGGCCGCCCGCTCCTCGCCGCCGCGCGCCTCGCGGCGACGCGCATGCGCTCCTTCTCCTCCGCCGCCGCCGCGCGCGACTTGTCCAACGCGAGCTCCTCCGACGTCTTCTGCGCCGCGCGCGCGCGCTTGGGCGGCCGCGAGAGGTTCGGCGAGATCGGAACGGTGAGCCTGGCGTGGGTTTTGGCCCCGTATTTGCCTCGTTCACCCGCGGAGGATCGCGACGCGTGTGTGCGGGGCGGCGCGGGAAGCTCGCGCTCGCGCTTGGCGCCCGCGATCGCGGCGGCGCGCGCGGCCATCGCGCGGGTCGTCCTCGTCGCCACCGCGGGGGCGACGCGGCCAGTGCGTGCGGCGGCGGGCGGCTTTGCCTCTGCGATGGGGGCGACGGAAGCCCCGACCCGACGGGGCTTCGCGGGGGACGTCGCCCTCCTCTCGCCGGTCGCCTCCGCCCGGTGAAGCGTCACGGCCTCCGCCTCCACGGCCTCGACCTGGACCCGCTGCTCGGACACGAGCACGCGCACGGCGCCGCCGCCGGTGAGGCCCTTGCGACGCCTCGGCTTGGAGACGGGCTCGGGCTCCTCGGAGACGGGCTCGGGCTCCTCGGAGACGGGCTCGGGCTCCGCCGAATGCGGCTCGGGCGCGGGGGTCGGCGCGAACCTGCTGGGCGTCTTGCTCGCCGCGGCTCCCGCGACTGGACCGCGCCCCGGCGTCTTTGCCGCCGCGACCATCCCCGTCGATTGACGCGCCGCCGCTCGCGCCGCCGTCAAACGCGGGGATTGCCTCGTCGGCGATGACGCCGACGCCGCCCTTTTCTCCGCGTCGTCTTCCATCGCGACCGCGGCCTCCTCGATGCGCTCGCGCGCGGAGGCGGCGGCGGCGAGCCTCGGCGACGTCCTCGGCGACGAAACCGGCGAGATGAGCGCGATCGCCGTCGACCGGGAAGCCGCCTCGGGCTCGGGCTCGGGCTCGGGCTCCGGCTCGGGCTCCGGCTCCGCGCCCGCCGCGACGGGCGAGTCGACGTCCATCGCGGTCGGTTCCGGCGTCGCCTTCTTCGACGTCGACGTCATCGCCGATCGTCGCGCGCGTTGGGACGAACGCTTCGACGCGGACGACTCCGGATGCGCGGCTCCATTCTTCACGGAGCGCATCCGTCGCGACTCGCTCGCTTCGACGCCGCCGGCTCCCTTCAATCCGTTCACGGGCGTCGCGCACTTGGCCGGGGTCTTGGACTCGGCGACGGACTTGAACGCGGTCCCCGGCGTCTCCCCCGCGGTGGCGTACTCCGCGCTGTCCTCGTCCGTCGCGCCGTCGTCGACGGGCGGCTCGGTCGGGAACGGCGTGCCCCCCGCTAGGCTCACCGCCATGGCGGACCTGCCCGTCGCGGGGGTCTTCGCCACGCGGGTCGAGGATCTCGGCGTCGCGCCGTTGTGGGAGCGAGGGGTGAGCACGCGGGTCGCGGAGGTGGCGCCCGGCGTTCGCGCCGCCTTCGCCGCGGATCTGACCGCCGACGGAGGGTTCTCCTTGGCCTGCTCCGCGGTGACCTCCGCCGCAGCCTGCTTCGCCGCGGCGTTGGTCTGCGCCTTGTCCAGGAGCGCGACCGGGGTCTTGAGGCCCGCGGTCTGCGCGCTGTCGAACCAGGCATCTGGCTGCGCATCCGCGGCGTCGCCCACCTCGAAATCGTAGTAGTGGGGAGCGCAGAACTCCCACCTGCGGGACAGGGGGTGTGAGGGGGGGTAGCGGTTAGATTTCAGATTCGCGGCTCGTGACACGGAGTCGGGGCCGTCGCGCGGGCGCGCGCGTCGCGCCCGCGGGTGTATCGAAACGCGCGGAACACGCCACGGGCGATGGATAGTAAGATCGTGGAATCGTACCTCTCCTCCATCTCGAAGGCCATGGTCGTCGCCCGACGGGCCGCGCCGTCCTCTGTGCGCCTCGCGTCCAACGACCAAAAAGAAAAGCCAACGGGGGGGGGACTTTTGACTTTGGTGACACCAGTTCAAATCTGGGTCATAACTCAAGGAACGTTGCTCATACAATTTCCGAGCGTTACAAATTTCAGGTGGCGACGTTTATCAGTCGGTGATGGAGTTTTCGAGGAGGAGACAGAGCTTTGGTATGAGAGGGAGACGGCGTTCGCCGCCAACCCTCGTACGAATTTCTATCGGTATTAAAACATGCAAGTCAAGTTGTAATACGTGCTAATGAATTCATGCGTGCTGCGATGCTACTGCTGCGTTTGGGTGCGGGGACGCCGCGCCACAAGATGCCATCGAGAGCCGACCGATTAGTCGACCTCCTCGATCTTGGGGCCGGGGCCGGCGCCGGGGCCCTCGGCGCCGGCACCGGCACCGGCACCGCCGAAGTCGGCGCCAGGAGGGGGCGCACCGCCGGCGCCCTGGTACATCTTGGAGATGATGGGGTTGCACACGCCCTCGAGCTCCTTGAGCTTGTCCTCGAACTCGTCAATCTCCGCAGTCTGGTTGCCGTCGAGCCAAGAGATGGCCTCCTCGACGGCGGCGATGATCTTGGCCTTGTCGTCGGGGTCGAGCTTGCCTCCGACGTTCTCGTCGTTCATGGTGTTCTTCATGTTGTAGGCGTAGTTCTCGAGCCCGTTCTTGGCCTCGACCTTCTTCTTGTGCTCCTCGTCCTCAGCCTTGTACTTCTCAGCCTCCTGGACCATGCGCTCAATCTCCTCCTTGGAGAGGCGGCCTTTGTCGTTGGTGATGGTGATCTTGTTCTTCTGGCCGGTGGACTTGTCCTCGGCGGAGACGTTGAGGATACCGTTGGCGTCAATGTCGAAGCACACGTTGATCTGGGGCACGCCGCGGGGCGCGGGGGGGATACCGGAGAGCTCGAACTTGCCGAGGAGGTTGTTGTCCTTGGTCCTGGAGCGCTCGCCCTCGAAGACCTGGATGAGCACACCGGGCTGGTTGTCGGAGTAAGTGGAGAAGACCTGCTCCTTCTTGGTGGGGATGGTGGTGTTGCGGGGGATGAGCACAGTCATCACGCCGCCGACAGTCTCGAGACCCATGGACAGGGGGGAGACGTCGAGGAGGAGGAGATCCTGAACCTTCTCGTTGCCCTCGCCGGAGAGGATGGCAGCCTGGACGGCGGCACCGTAGGCGACAGCCTCGTCGGGGTTGATGGACTTGCAGAGCTCCTTGCCGTTGAAGAAGTCGGAGAGAAGGGACTGCACCTTGGGGATACGGGTGGAACCACCGACGAGGACAATCTCGTGGACGGCGGACTTGTCAATCTTGGAGTCGCGGAGGCACTTCTCGACGGGCTCCATGCACTTGCGGAAGAGGTCCATGTTGAGCTCCTCGAACCTGGCGCGGGTGATGGAGGTGTAAAAGTCGACACCCTCGAAGAGGGAATCGATCTCGATGGAGGTCTGCGCGGTGGAGGAGAGGGTGCGCTTGGCGCGCTCGCAGGAGGTGCGGAGGCGGCGGAGGGCGCGGGCGTTGCCGGTGATGTCCTTCTTGTGCTTGCGCTTGAACTCCTGGACGAAGTGGTTCATGAGGCGCTGGTCGAAGTCCTCGCCTCCAAGGTGGGTGTCACCCGCGGTGGCCTTCACCTCGAAGATGCCCTCCTCGATGGTGAGGAGGGACACGTCAAAGGTGCCGCCGCCGAGATCGAAGATGAGCACGTTACGCTCCGCGCCGCCGTTCTGGTCCTTCTTGTCGAGGCCGTACGCGATCGCCGCCGCGGTGGGCTCGTTGATGATGCGCATGCAGTTGATACCCGCGATGACGGCGGCATCCTTGGTCGCCTGGCGCTGGGAGTCGTTGAAGTACGCGGGGACGGTGACGACGGCGTTCTTGATCTCCTTGCCGAGGTACGCCTCGGCAATCTCCTTCATCTTGACGAGGATCATGGAGGAGATCTCCTCGGCGGAGAACTTCTTCTCCTCGCCGTGGAACTCGACCTGGATCATGGGCTTCTCCGCGTCGCCGCACACCACCTTGTAGGACCAGTCCTTGATGTCAGCCTGGATCTGGGGGTCCGAGAACTTGCGGCCAATCATGCGCTTGGCGTCGAACACGGTGTTCTTGGGGTTCATCGCGGTCTGTCGGGTACGGAAAAGGGCGGGTCGTGAAGGTCAGCGACGTGCTCGGAAATTTCGGAGGCGAAGGAAGGGGAAGAGATCTCGGGCTCGGGCGGGAAAAAAAGAAGGCGCCAGTCGCCTCCTTCTTTTTTCCCGCTCGCGCCGCGGCGGTCCGAAGACCGCGTCCGCGGGGCGCCCGCGAGGCGCCCGGGCGACGGATGAGGGGCTGGACGCGTGCGTGATGGGGTTTGGTTTCATGCGGGCGCGTCACTCACCTGGTTCTTGGCGGCATCACCGATGAGACGCTCGGAGTCGGTGAAGGCGACGTAGGAGGGGGTGGTGCGGTTGCCCTGGTCGTTGGCGATGATCTCGACGCTGCGGGAGGCAAGGAGGGCGGGATGGAGAGGTCAGCGACGCGTTCGAAAGGGAAAACGGGGTCGATTACGGTTCAAAGGTACACCCTGAGGTGAACCGGGCCGTTCGATGCGCTGGACGCGCGCCGATCGACCCGATCTGGCGCGCTTTCCGAGGCGCCGATCTCGAGGAGGCGGCGGAAAAGCGAAATGGGAGGGAAAAAAGCGGCGAAGGGACGTACCGGTCGTGCTGCCAGACGCCGACGCAGGAGTAGGTGGTGCCGAGGTCGATGCCGATGGCGGGACCGTCAACCTTAGCCATGATGTCTTACTGTGGTGGAGTAAGTGTGTGTGGGTCGCGACGGTGGAAGCCGTGCGCGCGTGTTGGAAAGTGATGCGGCCGACACGTCGAAAACGCCAGTTTGCGTTTTTTCGCAGCCGCTGTTTTCGCTTCCACGATGGTCCACGACCTTCTTTTGAACCGGAACGGAAGGCCAAGAGACACGCCCGGGTTGACGAACCGCGAAAAATGGAGAAAATGGACGATGGAGACGACGGGGAAAAAATAGACCGAGGTTCTCGAGTCCCCGTGATTTCAGACTCCGATTCCGTGCGTATAACCTGAATGTGGGGCCCATGAGCCGGGCGGGGCGGGCGCGGAGGCGATTCCGAAGTTGAGAGCACATCTCTCACTGCTCTCACGCCTGCCCCACTCCGTTTGCACCGCCGACCACGATGAGGCTGAAGCAGCTGGAGTCGCTCCTCGAGGACGTGGAACCCTTCCGCGAGCCCAACAACGAGCTCGAGCAGTACCCCACGGGCGCGCACCTCGCCGCGTGCGTGCTCGCCGAGGCCCACGCGCGCGGGGACGTGGAGGGGCGCGTCGTCGCCGACCTCGGCGTGGGCGGCGGTGTGCTCGCCATCGCGTCGCTCCTGTCCGGGGCGCGGCGGGTCGTGGGCGTGGACGTCGACCCCGGCGCCCTCGAGCTGTGCAGGGACAACTGCGACGCGTTCGAGCCGGCGCTCAGGCCGACGCTCAGGCTCGGGTCCATCCCGGAGGACGTCGCGCGATGGAACGCGGACCCGTCCGCGGTGGCCGCGGCGGACGAGGCGGACGAGGAACGTCGCCGTCGCGACGATGGCGACGACGCCGGCTCGTCGTCGTCCGAGTCCGAGGACCTCGCCGCCGTGGAGAAGGATGGACGCGAGGAGGAGGGGCGCGAGGAGGAGGGGCGCGATCCATCGTCGCTCGGAGGTGGACCGCTGCGCGCGGACACCGTCGTGATGAACCCGCCCTTCGGCACCAGGGCGCGCGGCGTCGACGTCAGATTCCTCCGGTGCGCGCTCGGCGTCGCGCGCACGGCCGTGTACTCCCTGCACAAGTCATCCACCAGGGCCTACCTCGAACGCCACGCGTTGCACGTGCTCCGGGCCGCCTCCGCGACGGTGCTCGCGGAGCTGAGGTACGAGCTGCCGAGAGTTTACGCGCACCACCGAAAGGATGCGGTGACGATCGAGGTTGACCTGTGGCGGTTCGAGCCACCCGCGGACGGCGTCGTCGGGGGCTCATACGGCGGCGAGGGTGCCGAGGGTGCCGAGGGTGCCGACGACGCGGACGCGGCCGAGGTGGACGTGAGCGTCGAGGAGAGGGAGAGGCGAGCCCGGATCGAGCTGCGGTACGCGGGCGAGCGGAACAGGTTCGGGGACAGGGTCGGGCTGGAGAGGCACCCGGGCCGGGGGGGCCGGCCCGGCGGCGGCGGGAAGGGTGCGCGCGCGGCGGAGGCGGCGGGGCGGGGCGGGCGGGGAGGCGGGGGAAGGGGAGGGGGTCGACGGGGACGGGGAGGCGGGGGAGGCGCCCCGCGCGTCGTGATTCGGTGATCCGTCGCGATGAACGAATGAATGAATGAATGTTGGAAAGTAATATTACCGTCGACCTCGAACCCCAACGCATGCATCGACGCGCGCCCCTTCGCAAAAATCTTCTCGAGAGACTTGATACCCGCCCCTCGTCGTCACGCCCTCGCCCCGCTAGTATGGGACTGGCGGCGTCTCACCCTTTGCCTCTCGTGTTCCCTCGGCCTTCTCGTCTCAGTCTTCCTCTTCTTCTTCTTCTTCTTCTTCTCCCCCTCACGCGGCGGCGGGCTTGATGCGCATGCGGTCCATCTGCGCCTGCTTGGGCAGCTTCACCTTATCCGCGAGCCCGAAAAACTTGAGCACGCAGATGCACATCCAGGTCATGTCAATCTGCCACCACTCCAGCCCGTGCCTGGCGGAGAACTCGAAGGCGTGATGGTTGTTGTGCCACCCCTCGCCAAACGCCAGGATCCCGATCCACCAGTTGTTTCGGGACAGGTCGCCCGTGTTGTACGTCTGGGAGCCCCACACGTGCGAGACGGAGTTGACCGCCCACGTGATGTGGTACACCCAGCACGTGCGGACGCAGAAACCCCACACGAGCCAGGGCAGGCCGCCCATCGCGTACAGCGCCACCGCCTGCGCGAGCACGTGCCACATGTACGTCTTCTCCATGAACCTATAAAACGGCTGCGCCGCGAGTTCCTGCGCGTTGCTGCGGTCGCCGACGCGTTTCAGAGTCGCCTCGTTGTCGAGGAGCCAGCCGCAGTGCGACCACCAGAACCCCTCGTAAGGGGTGTGGGGGTCTTTCGGGGTGTCGCAGTGCTGGTGGTGGTGCCTGTGCGACGACGCCCACTCCAGCGGGTCGCCCTGCACCGCCATGGCGCCGCAGTACGCGAGCGCGTACTCGAGCCACTTGGGGGTGGTGAAGCTCTTGTGGCTCAGCTGCCTGTGGTAGGAGAGCGTGATGCCGAGGCAGCCGGTGATGAAGTACATCACGAGGAAGCAGTTGAACGCGGACCAGGTGAAGGTGAAGGGCGCGAGGAGGCATCCGAGGTGCATGACGCCGATGAAGGACGCGTACGTGATGTCCGTGGGGACCCACTTGCGGAGGAACGCCTCGCGCTTGGGGGAGTAGAGCACGTCGGACCAGAGCACCTTCTTCACGGGCTTGATGCCCTCCCACGTGCCCTTGGCGGCGGCGGCGGCGGCGGAGTTGACCGACGCCCAGATATCGGACGCCTGCCTCTGCCCGTCGTTCACGATGCGCCTCCAGCTGTTGTCCTCGGACGGAGCCGCGATCGCGCCAGCCACGCGGAGGGCGCCCCTGCGGGCGGACAGCTTGACAGCACCGGGCCTCTTGACGGCGAGGCGCGCGCCTGATCGGGACGGGGGAGATTGGGGAAGAGGCGTCAGCGATGCATCGATCGAACGGGGCGGTTCGGGCTGAACTGGACGATCGCGCGCGTGGACGGGGTCGACCCCGACCGAGCGCGCGCCACAAAACAAGATGCGACGTGGGACGTGGCGCGATACGTGATGACGTCGAGCCGCCGTCCGGAAATCGCGCGCCTCGCGGCGTGTCGAGCGTCCGAAGAGCCGTGAAGGCGGGACGTTCGTCGCATCTCGACACCGTAGAAGGCGACGACGCGTCCGTTCGGGCCGATACATCGTCGGCAGGGCCTGGGTCGGCGCGGCCCGACCCCTCGTCGGCTTTGTTAATCGCGGGTGGTCCAAGAGGCGGGTCTCACCTTCGGGCCGTCGGATCCGGGAGGAGTCGAGGCGACCAGCGCACGCCGGCGCGGCGACCGCCGCGCTGAGTGCCACGGCAGCCATACTTGACTGTTACGCGAGTGTTTGGTGACGACGGCGACGGGAGACGTCGCTCGTGCGCTTGCGTAGTGCCCGTCTCCGGAGGGCACCCCGTCTTATCGACCGGCTTTTCTTTCTCTGGTTCCCGAACCCCGACGTCGAGGCAGGTTGAGGCTCTCCTTTCACCGTTGGCCAATCTCCGTTCGCTTTTCATCGTCGTCGATCTCCATTATTCCAAACTTCTTGATTTGTGACTCCCCCAACCTTTTCCACTGGAGTATAAACTGAATTTTTGTCTTGGAGGGTGGGGGGGAGTCTTCGTCATTCTGGATCCCCTTCGCTCACATGGGAGCAACTTCTTCGAACGCAGGAAGGCCAGTGTGCCCGCGTGTGACTCTCACGCCCTCCGATTGGTCAAAAATCAACCAAATATTCGCTGTCCTACGAGGCAGAAAAGCTTTTTCAGGGTTCAGCATCAGGGAAAAGCTGCATGGATTGGCCTGGCCGAGAGCGAGCGAGCCAGCTTTGTCCTGTCTGCGCAGAACAGCGGCAGCGGCAGGTCCGTTATTTTTTA
>Ga0181573_10005346_pt1 | contig 10670 bp, 10 predicted proteins | sample 101ome_25_FD_148643 | JGI IMG/M metagenome (GOLD analysis project Ga0181573, IMG submission 148643) | Coastal salt marsh microbial communities from the Groves Creek Marsh, Skidaway Island, Georgia - 101409BT metaG (spades assembly) | ecosystem: Environmental > Aquatic > Marine > Intertidal zone...
GTGCCGGGTCTGGTGATGATGAATGTTCTTCAAAATGCTTTTGCCAATACATCATCTTCGCTTGTTGTCTCGAAGGTACAGGGCAATATTGTTGATTTACTGATGCCACCTTTGGGGCCGGGTGAATTGCTGTTCGGGCTTGCCGCGGCGGGCATGACACGCGGCCTTTGTGTTGGCATCGTGACGGCGGCTGCCTTGGTTATGCTTGATGGTGGTACCTTGCCACCGCATCCAATGATTGCAATTGGGTTTTTAATTCTAGGTGCGTTTGCCCTGTCTTTTGCCGGTATTCTTGCCGGAATCTGGGCTAATAAATTTGATGAATTGGCGGCCATTACGAATTTTGTTGTCCAGCCGCTGACCTTTTTATCGGGAACCTTTTATTCGGTTGATCGCCTTCCCGCACCATTTGATATGATTGCCAGTCTGAATCCGGTTTTTTATGCCATTGATGGGTTTCGTTATGGCATGATCGGCGTTGCCGACCGGCCACTCATGACCGGCTTTTACTGTCTTGTTGCGGTGAATGTCGTTTTGGCCATTTTATGTTATAAGGCTTTGCGTTCGGGCTATCGCTTGAAAAGCTAGCATCGCATACTAACCATTACCAAAGACGATTAGGATAGGAATCACCATGCCAGCCGAAGAGTTTGAAAACGGCATTTTGCCCGTACAGCATCTTGAACAGGCGATCCATGACGGTGTTATTGCCGCCGATCATCCGGTTGAGGAAGGCCAACTTCAGCCCGCAAGTCTTGACCTGCGGCTTGGCCGTGAAGCATGGCGGGTGCAAGCCAGCTTTTTGCCGGGCCAGCATTTGACCGTTGCCGACAAGTTGGCGCAATTTGGCATGCATAAAATCGACCTTAGTGATGGCGCGGTGCTTGAACGCGGTTGTGTCTATATTGTGAAATTGCAAGAGCGGCTTCGCCTTACGGCGGGCATTTCCGCCATGGCAAATCCAAAAAGCTCAACCGGCAGGCTTGATATCTTTACCCGCCTGATTACCGATGGCGCGCGTGAATTTGAATCGGTTGCCGATGGCTACGAAGGCCCGCTTTATGCCGAAATTTCACCGCGCACCTTTTCGGTTCTGGTGCGGGCTGGGTCGCGCTTGTCGCAATTGCGGCTTCGGCGTGGCATCAGCGCCCCGTCTGATCTGCTGATGGAATCACTGCAATCAACCGTTGGATTGGTTCATGGTGCCGAGCGAACCGATATTCGTGACGGTGTTGCCCTTAGCGTCAATCTTGAACCCGATGTCAAAAGCGGCATGATTGGCTGGCGGGCGCGCAAACATGCTGGTTTGATTGATATTGATGCGCCAGCAAGCCAGCGGGTTGACGCTTTTTGGGAACGCGTCACCCCATCTGACCTTACGGTTGGCGGGCTGGTTTTGAATCCCGATGAATTCTATATTCTGGCAAGCCGTGAATTTGTGACTGTGCCAAAAGATCACGCTGCCGAGATGCGCGCCTATGATACAAGGGTTGGTGAATTTCGCGCGCATTATGCCGGTTTTTTCGATCCCGGCTTTGGCATGGCCGAGCTTGGCGCCGAGGGAACGCGTGCCGTTCTTGAGGTGCGGTCGCATGATGTGCCATTCCTGATTGAACAGGGTCAAACGGTTTGCCGGCTGGTTTATGAACCAATGGTATCAGTGCCAGCAACGTTGTATGGCGCTGGCGGATCAAACTATCAATCACAAGGGCTGCGATTGGCCAAACATTTCATTCAGGACTAGCTAATTGGCGGTTTGGTAGTTATTGGCTGATATCTTGACAATTGTTCCGAAAATCGCGAGAGTTGCGGCCTGAATCGAGTGCTAATGGGCGCTTGCTGGGGCCACCAACGATGATATTGCGTTGGTGGTTTGATTTTTGGATATGAATTTGGGCGTGTTTGCCAGTTTGAGATAGCGGGCATAACAAGGACAAGCCGGGTGGTTTTGACATGAACCAAAAAGCCGTAGATTACGCAGCTGACTCAGCTGTGATGCAAACCTATGGACGCGCCGAAATTGGTTTTGTGCGCGGCGAAGGCTGCTGGCTTGAATCTGACTCAGGTGAAAAATATCTCGATTGCGCAAGCGGGATTGCGGTTAATACGCTTGGCCATAGCCACCCGCATCTGGTTGCTGCGCTGACTGAACAGGCTGGCAAATTATGGCATACGTCCAATCTGTACCGGATTCCTGGTCAAGAGATTGTTGCCAAAATGCTGGCCTCACTTTCGGGTCTTGATCAGGTGTTTTTCTGTAATTCTGGTGCTGAAGCCACCGAAGCTGCGGTCAAGATTGCCCGCCGTGCCGCCTATGAAAAGGGCGAGCCTGAGCGGATGACCATTCTGTGTGCGACGGGCGCTTTTCATGGCCGGACATTAGGCATGCTTGCGGCGACTGACAGACCAGTTTTCCGCACTGGTTTTGGCCCGATGCCAGCTGGATTTGACCATGTTTCTTTTGGCAATTTGAACGCGCTTCGTGCCGCGCTTGGGCCGCATGTAGCGGCGGTGATGGTCGAATCGGTACAGGGCGAAGGCGGTGCCAAGCAGGTGCCCGATGGCTATCTTGCCGGTGTGCGTGAAGCGGCTGATGAATTTGGCGCGCTGGTAATTGCTGATGAGGTGCAGGCAGGCATTGGTCGGACTGGACGGCTGTTTTCCTATGAAGATACCGGAATCAAGCCTGATATTGTTGCGCTTGCCAAGGGGCTTGCTGGCGGCTTTCCGATTGGGGCGGTTATTGCCAGCAAGGCGGTTGGTGCGGCGATGACACCTGGAACGCATGGGTCAACCTTTGGCGGCAATCCGCTGGCCATGGCGGCGGCAAAGGCGGTTCTTGAAATTCTTGGCGAAGATGGGTTTTTGACTGATGTTCGTGAACGTGCAGCCTATCTTGATACGGCGCTTCATCAGCTCCAGACACAATTTCCGGCAATGATTGAGGCGCTTCGTGGGCGCGGTTTTTTGCGCGGTATCCGGCTTCATGATTCGGTCGATTTACCCGCGCTTGTGGACCGGCTTCGTGATGACCATCTGCTGACAGTACCAGCGGCTGATAATACGCTTCGGCTGTTGCCACCATTGACCATTCATCGCGATGAAATTGATCTGGCGATTGCCAAGCTTGTGACGGCATTGACCGCAATGACGCCGCGTGACGATCAATAGAGCGCAATAATTTTTGCCAAATATGACTGAAGGACGGGATAACGCCGATGCGGCATTTTCTAGATTTGAAAGATTTTTCGACTGACGATCTGCAAGCGATGCTTGATGACGGCTTGCATATGAAGGCAGCGCAAAAATCAGGCGAAGGCCATGCGATGCCATTGGCAGGCAAAACTGTTGCGATGATTTTTGAAAAGCCGTCAACACGAACCCGCGTGTCATTCGAGGTTGGGGTTGCCCAGCTTGGCGGCACGCCATTGATCTTATCGGCGAATGACTTGCAGCTAGGCCGTGGTGAATCGGTTGAAGATACGGCGCGGGTACTGTCGCGCTATGTCGATGTGATTATGATTCGCTGTTTTCAGCATGAAACGCTTCTCACCCTTGCTGAACATGCAACCGTGCCGGTGATCAACGCATTGACCCAGCGTTCGCACCCTTGCCAGCTTATGGCCGATCTGATGACGATGATCGAATATCATGGCCCGCTTGCCGGACAAAGCGTTGCATGGCTTGGTGATGGCAATAATGTTGCGGTAAGCTGGATCGAGGCAGCGGTGCGCTTTGGCTTTCAATTGCGGATTGCTGGCCCGCAAAATTACGCGCCACCTGCCGATTTATTGGCATGGGCGCGGTCAAATGGCGGCGATATCATCCTTACCGACGAGGTTGGTCTGGCGATTGACAAGGTACAGACGGTGGTAACCGATGTCTGGGTTTCAATGGGCAATGATGAGGGCAGTCGCCGCGCCGATTTTGCGCCATTTCAGGTGAATGCCGAATTAATGAAAGCCGCCGCTGGTGATGCTATTTTTATGCATTGCCTGCCAGCATGGCGCGGCATGGAAGTGACCGCCGATGTCATTGACGGGCCGCAATCAGTAGTCTTTGACGAAGCCGAAAACCGGCTTCATGCCCAAAAAGCCATTTTGGCATGGTGCGTTTCGGGTAATTAGACGTAACGCTTCAAGCGGCCGTGCCGGCTGATGTGGTTTGCGGTTTTAGGATGTGATGATGTTGAATGATAATTTACCGGCCGATGCGCAGATTCTGCCTTTTTATCTGGCTGACGGTTCGGATGATGTTGCGTTAATTCGTGGCCGTATGGCGTCGGTTGGTCGCCCTGCCAATAACATTCTTGAGCGCCATGATTACCCGCCGCTTGTGGCAACCCTTCAAGCCGAGGCTTTGGCATTGGCCGCTTGTTTATCCAGTACCTTGAAGTTTGATGGTGTGTTCACGCTTCAGGCCAAAGGCGATGGTTTGGTTCGCACCCTTTTTGCCGATATTACCGAGGCTGGCCATCTTCGCGGCTATACCGCGATGGAGGATAATCCAACCGGTTTTCAAGCGGCGGCTTTGGCACATGATCCATCGGGTCCGGTTTGTCTTGGGCCATTGATGGGTAGCGGCTATATCGCCTTTACCGTTGATGATGGCACCAGCAATGGCCGCTATCAGGGGATTGTCGAACTGGATGAACGGCATCTAAGCGATGCGGCGATGCGGTGGTATGAAAATTCAGAACAGCTTGATACGATTGTTGTTTGCGCTGCCGAACATGGGGCAGATGGCTGGCAGGCGGTGGCTTTGATGTTGCAGCGGATTGCGGCTGATGGTGGCAAGGGTGATGGTGACAAGGGTGATGGTGGCAGCATGCCAAAAACCAATGAACAGGCTCGTGCTGCCAGTGATGATGCGTGGCATACGGCGAAAACCTTGCTTGGCTCGATCACGCGCGGTGAATTGCTTGATCCGGCCTTATCGCCAGAAGATATTATTTTCCGCCTGTTTAACAGCATGGCACCGCATAGCGCACCTGCGCGTCCAGTGCTTGATCAATGCCGCTGCAATGTCGAAAAGATCGAATCAATGCTTCAACAATTAGCACCCGATGACATTGATGATATGGCTGACAATGATGGTAATCTGACGGTCACTTGTGAATTTTGTAAAACGCATCGTGCCTATCATAAAGATGCGATTCCGCATCTTTGATTTTGCGCCAATGCTGGCAAGACATTGATAGCGCCGTTCCGAAAATTGCGGCATAATTGCAAAATTGCAAACTGATCAAAACGCATTTCAAAAACCCATCGCATTCGTGATAATGTTTGATCAGGGTGCCAATTCAATTGTGATGAGAAAAAGGGCTTTGACGATGTTTCGTTCAAAAATGATGACAGTCTTGGCGTTGGTTCTGGCCGGTGGGCTTCTTGCTGCCTGCAAAACAGCAACAATTACGCCGCCGCCGCAGATTTTTTCGGCGGATGCTTATCAGCCGATAAGCCTCAATGCCCGCCGTCTTGAAATCATTGATAATTGGCAGATGCCGGTTGCCGATCCTCATATCGGGCATCGGGTAAGCCCATTGCCAAGCACCATTCTTGCCGATTGGGCATCGCATGTGCTTCGCCCTGCAGGTGGCAGCGGTGAGATTATTTTCGACATGAAACGCGTTGCCGTGACGATGACCGATTTGCCGGCCAAGGTCGGGATTGACGGTTTGCTCACCGATCAGCAAAGCCGCAAAGTCACCGCTGAAATCAAAGCCAAAATCATGTGGCTTCAGCCGGTTGGTGGCACACAAGCATTGGCCGATCTAAGCGCTGCACATTCAATTACAATTCGTGAATCAGCCACCGCAAATGAAGTTAGCAAGGTGGTCAATGAAGCGATGAAGGGCGCGCTTGTCCGGTTGGACAGCCAAACCCGAAAGGAATTGGCAACGATTGACCGGATTATTCTGCCCTAGGGATTTTGGCGCGATATCTAGCGCTGCCAAAAGGCCGGATTGAGCATCACCAGAACGGTAAAGATTTCCAGCCGTCCCAAAAGCATGGCAAAGGACATGATCCATTTTGCGCTATCGGGAAGGGTCGAAAAATTGCCATCAGCGCCAATCACTTCGCCAAGACCTGGGCCAACATTACTGATTGACGTTGCGGCACCTGATAGCGCCGTGACAAAATCAAGACCGGCCATGCCAAGCATGATGGCGACCAGCACAAAGCCAAGAATAAAGAGATAGAAAAACCCCATCACCGAGTCCATGACCTCGACCGAAACAGGCCGTTTATTGTAATAGGCAAGCACCACCGCATGCGGGCGTAGCAAGCGACTGATCTGCACCTTGGCGGTACTGGCAAGAACCTGAAGGCGGAACACTTTGATTCCGCAAGTGGTTGACCCGCCACAGCCGCCAATGAACATAACGATCAGCAGGATTGTTGTTGCAAAACCGCCCCATGCCGAAAAATTGGCGCTCACATATCCTGTGCCGGTCATGATCGAAACGCCGTTAAAACTGGCTTGGCGTATCGCCTCGCCAAATCCCAAACCGGTTTGCATCAAATGCCAGATCAATAGCAGAACAAGTCCAACCGCAAGGATTAAGAACCAGCGCACTTGCGGGTCATTCAACAAGCTTCGCCACCCGCCGCGTACCATCGCCAGATAATGCGCAAAAGGCAGGCTGCCAACGATCATGCCCGTGATGATAATCCATTCGACAGCAACCGAATCAAACGCCCCAATCGACGCGGTGCGGGTTGAATAGCCGCCAGTGGCAAGGGTTGTCATTGAATGCGCAACAGCATCAAACATATCCATGCCCGCCAACGCCAGCATCACCGCCCAAAGCGCGGTTAGTCCGGTATAGACAAGGCCGATACCGCCAGCAAGCTGGGTTGCCCGCGGCACAACATTTTCAGCCTGCTCATAGGATTCGGTTCGAAATAGCTGCATGCCACCAACCGATAGCATTGGCAAAACGGCCATAGCCATAACAACAATACCAACTCCGCCAAGCCATTGAAGCAAGGCACGCCAGATCAAAATCCCGTGGGATGCCTGTTCGATTTCAACAAGGATGGTTGATCCGGTTGTCGTGATCCCAGAAACCGATTCAAAAACCGAATCGGTAAAGCTAAGATCAAGCTCGCTGAACATAAAGGGCAAAGCGCCAAAAATGCCGATCATCACCCATGAGCCGTTGGTCAGCAAAAACGCCTGCCGAAGCCCAAGATCAAGCGCGTCACGCTGGTTTGTTGCAAGCCATACCGACACGCCGACAAAACCTGTCAATAACGCCGATAATGCAAAAACCTGCCAATCATCAGATCCGGCATAAAGATCAACTCCCATTGGAATCAACATTGCCGCTGCCAAGATTGTTGCCAGAAGTCCTAGAATATTTAGCACGGGTGAAAGCTGCATGATGATCCGGTTGCGGTTACAATTGGCGGCCTATGCGTTGGTGCCTTATCACTAGCCTAGTTTTGTTTGATCAAGAAAGCGCCGGCTAAGGGCTTCATCCTGTTTAAACACACCGGTAAATCTTGTGGTGATCATCGACACATCGGGTTTGCGCACGCCGCGTGTTGTCATGCATTGATGCTGCGCGTCGATCAGCACGGCAACGCCTTTTGGCTGCAAAACTTTCTGGATGCAATCGGCCACCTGCGCGGTCAGGGTTTCTTGTGTTTGCAGGCGATGGGCAAAACCATCAAGAACCCGCGCCAATTTGGAAATGCCAACGACGCGCCGGTCAGGCATATAGGCAATATGGGCAACACCCAAAATCGGCACCAAATGATGTTCGCAATGGCTTTCCAGCCGGATATTGCGAAGCATTACCATATCGTCATAGCCTTCGACTTCTTCAAAGGTGCGCGCCAGCATCTGTGCCGGATCTTCGTCATAGCCGCTGCAGAATTCTGACCATGCGCGAACAACCCGTCCCGGTGTTCCGGCAAGCCCTTCACGGGCGGGGTTTTCGCCAATCCAGCGCAAAAGAACATCAACTGCCGCTTCGGCTTCTTGCCGGCTTGGTTTTTCAGTTACTGACCGATCGGGTGAGGCATCATTTATATCAGATGCGTCTTTGGTCTCGCCGGTGTCATAAGGAGTCATCATGTGTCTTGCCAAACCATTGTGAAACTGCCGCTGCCAATTGATGAGGCCGCTGCCTGAGTATATGACGAAAACAGTCCTGAAATGCAACTTTAATTGGCAGAAACCGTCAGAAACAATCAACTGGCAAATCACGCGTTACGACCGTAACCCAAATGATAGATCCAAGGTCTGAACGCATCCCTTTAATCGAAAATTTACCTAATCACGATAGATTATGCCTAACCAAGGAGATGGCATTATGCGGTTTCGTCTTTTCAAAAAAACACCAACGGTGCATTTGATCAAGCGCAAGGGTGGCCCGCCCTCGCCAAAAACTTTACCCGCCAATGAGCGCAAAGCACTGTTTTGGCATAAATGGCTGGGGTCAAGTCTAGTGACATTTGCGATCTTTGGGCATGCGGCATTTATGTCGGTGGCCTATCTTCTAGTCATGTTCTGGCCGCCTTACCAGCAAGCCTTTATCGTCACAAATTGGATTGCCGATATCCTACCACATAGCATTTTTGGCGTTTTGGCGGTAACACAGGAACAATTGAATAATGTTGGCGCCACCCTACCTCGTGCCGCCTACATCCATTTTATTGTCCCGCAACTCATTATGGCGATAATTTACCTGCTTTGGACATTACTTAATTGTCGGCAATATTGGCGGTTATATCCGGATTACGAAGCCTATCTTCGCCGTGTCTATGTTAATCTTGATGAGCGAAAAGCCTGGTTTCGTGAGCGAAAAAAAATCTTGCGACTAATTGTGGGGGTCGCTTTTCTCGCGCTAACCATCCAGACAGTACTTTCACCAGATTTTCTGCTGACGGTGATAGAATACGGTAAAACACCCGGCTTGATGTCTTATTATGCCACCAGCATGTCTTTGGTGGGGGTAGACCCTGCTTTCATGGTGCTGACATATATTTTTATTGTTAATTGCAGGGGCTTTCTTGAAGTGTCTTGAATCGACTTAAAACGTCTAAAAGATTAGGGTTTTTTAATATATAACCTAAATGGATGTGAAGTGGATTATGCGCCGAATGTGCGGGGTACATGATGCCTGTCAAACATATTTATAGCATCCAAAGCCGGTAGGAAAACACAGAACCCGCCGTGGAGTTGGCTGCGGGTATGGCGCTTTGCCAAAACGGCAAGCGCTGTTTTTGGACTTGCTATCAGCCATCGCAAACTCTTATTGTGCAGTTCTAAAGCGGGTGTAGCTCAGTTGGTAGAGCACGAGCTTCCCAAGCTCGGGGTCGCGGGTTCGAACCCCGTTGCCCGCTCCATTCATTCTATGGCTTTTTCGGCTGATTTGGCGTTTTTTAGCGGCAGATGCCGTGGCAAAGGCAGTTTTTCATAACCCCAACAAAAGGACTATTTCCATGACCGATCCGGTTATTTTTCAAAAGTCACCAATGCCAATCGAAGTTGAAGAAGGCAAAACCTATTTTTGGTGTGCCTGTGGCAAAAGTGCCAAACAGCCTTTTTGCGATGGCAGCCACAAGGATACAGGCATTGCGCCGGTAAAAATTACCGCTGAGGCAACCAAAAAGATGTTTTTCTGTGGGTGTAAAGCATCGGCAAAGGCTCCGCTTTGCGATGGCAGCCATAACAAGCTTTAAAAAACGGCCGCCGATCTGATGTGATTGGCACGGGCTTTGGCTTATGCCAACCAGCAATGGTCATGAGGCCAATGGTCATGAGGCCACATAGATAAACAGCCCCGCTTTGCCAAGCCGGGCTGTTTTGGTTTGCAAGGCTTTAAAATTTTCTTCTGCCAGATTTTTTCGGCCAGATTTTTGCCTGCCAAATCCTTTGCAGCTGATTAGCGCAGATGCGCCGCCAAGAACGTATGCGTTCTCGCCCATGCAAGCGCGGCATCATCCTCGTCATAGCGGCCGCCAGTCGGATTGGCAACGGCATGACCTGCCGTATACCAATGCGTTGTCATCAAATCGCTTTTACCAGCTTGGGCAAGGTTTTTTTGAAAAGCGCCAACCATCTCTGGATTGATGGATTTATCCAAAGTGCCAAAATGACCACTGGTGCGTCCTTTTTATCAGCCTCGGCAAAATAGGCGCTGACCGTGCGGCCATCTGCGGTTGTTTGTTTGATGGAAACGCCCTTTGCGGCTTGCGCCTCGGCAAGATCAACATTGGCAAGAATCGTGGCAAGTGGTAGCGCCAGCGCGCCGGCAAGAAACAACCGCCGGTCAGTTGGTGATACCGATGGTCGCGACAGATCATTCGGATCACAATTTTCCAGATCACAGATCTTATTCATCTCCATTCAAAAAAGATTGCGAAAAACATCAAAACCAGTCTGTTGCAAAAACTGCCGGATGATGATTTGACGCCTAATCCTAGGCCTTTTGAATGGTGCTGCAAATGCGCAAATATCCAAATGATGAAAAAACTTTGCGTATGATTTGGGCTTTGTGAACAGTCTTAATCAAACCGATGGCGAGTAAAGCTTGAACAAATTGGCAAAGCCATGTATACGCTGGCGCAATCCTAATTTTTACGCGGCAAGCGCGACCGGCGGACCGGTTGGTGCTAGCCAGCGTAACCTGCCTCGCAAACGTCAGTGCGAGA
>Ga0181573_10005349_pt1 | contig 10668 bp, 5 predicted proteins | sample 101ome_25_FD_148643 | JGI IMG/M metagenome (GOLD analysis project Ga0181573, IMG submission 148643) | Coastal salt marsh microbial communities from the Groves Creek Marsh, Skidaway Island, Georgia - 101409BT metaG (spades assembly) | ecosystem: Environmental > Aquatic > Marine > Intertidal zone...
CGGGAGGGCCCGGGCGGCGTCCTCCTCCTCCTCCTCCTCCTCCTCCTCCTTGTCCCCCTCCTCCTCGTCCTCCGCCGCCGCCGCCGTCGCCTCCGGGCGGGGCCGCGCCTCCGCCGGCGCCCTTCGCGGGTTGTCCGTGCCGCAAACCCCGGCCGTACTCCCCGTGCAGGCGCTGATGCATCCTGTACTCGTGCTCGTTCCAGTACGTCAGCCACCATATATCTCTCATGTAAATGTAGAGCCAGAAGTTGTCGTTGAGGCCGCCGTGGTGGTGGTAATACGGTCCGCCGCCCCCGCCGCCGCCGCCGGGCCCTCCAGGGCCGAAGAACAGCGGGAGCTGCCCGCCTCCGCCGCCCCTGTCCCTGCTCTGCGTCAGGGCGATGATCATGATCGCGACGAGCGCGAGGAAAACCAGCACCACCGACACCACGAGGAACACGCTGAAGCAGAATCGGAACGCCGTCAGGAAGCCCCGCCACGCCCTCCTGCGGAACGCCCGGTTGTTCTCTATCGCGTTGCGCGACAGCACCGCGGCGCGCACGCGCCTGGGAAACACGTATATCACCTCCCCGGTCACGGCCTCGACCTCCACGTGCGCCCCGGCGAGGTGCGCGATCCTCACGAGCGACGATCTCATGTCCTCGGCGGTGCCCGAGAAGGACGACGACGACGCGAGCATGACGTCTCCCAGGGTGAACCTCGGCGCGAGCCGCTCGCAGGTCTTCATGATCTCCCACGCCATCTTGCCGTCGGCGGCGACGCCCTCGGGCGCCGCGCCGTCGTTAGAACCCGGCGCCGCCATGCCTCGGCGCGTCCGATTGTGACGACGCCCCATCTCGAACGCACGCGCCCAGCGAGCAGCTGCCCAGTCTGCCAGTTTGGTGGATTTTGTTGGACGACTCGCGTTTTCGAGCCGGGGCGCGCGTTCGCCGGGGAGCCAGTGGGAAGGGGCGCGCCGCGAGCCAGTGGTGGGGCGACGGGCGCGCGAATGGCGCCCCGCGGGCCCGTGCGCGTCGCGATATGCGGCCCGCCGGGTGCCGGGAAGACCGCGCTCGCTCGCGCGGCGGCGAGCGCCGCGGGCGTCGGCCCCGTCGGGCACGGGGCGGACTTGAGCATCCACGCCCGTCGCCATCACGACCATCACGGCTGGGGACGGAACGCGCGGAGCACCGCGCCGCCCGCGACGATCCCGGCGCACGTCGCCGGGCCCGACGACGACGACGACCGCGCGGTGATCTTGCTGGACACGCCGGGGTGGGCGCCGTCGAGCGGCGGCGGCGGGGGCGCGAACGGTACCGTCCCCGTCTCGTGCCCGCCGCTGGCGTCGCTCGTGCCGCACCTTCGAGGCGTCGCGCGCCACGCCGACGTCGTCGTGTTGGCGTACGACGCGGGCGGAACGACGCGGGAAGTGTCGGAACGCATCGACGCGCTCGGCGCGCTGTGGCTCCCGGCGCTGCGCGAGGCGCTCCGGCGGCCGAGGCGACGGGCGCGCGCGTCGGGGGATTGCCAACCGTCGGAGCGCGAAGAAGAAGGCGACGACGACGACGACGACGACGAGGGCACGCGGAGGATCCCGGTGGTGGTCGCCGGGTGCAGGCGCGACGCGCGCCGCGGGGAGGACGCCAGCGGGCGGACGCCGGTGACGAACGGCGCGAACGGTAACGGACGTTCCGACGACGACGCCGGCCGCGCCGACGGAGCGCCGTCCGCGGACAAACCGAAGAAACCGAAACCAAATCTAAAACCGAATCCGAAACCCGCCGCGCCGGGGGCTTCGAACGACGCGAACGGCGGCGACGGCGGCGGCGACGACGACGTCGACGTGGGGGCCGCGCTGCTCGCGCTGATGGACGCGTGGCGCGAGATCGAGTCGTGCGTGGAGTGCAGCGCGCGCACGGGTTTCAACGCGTTGAAAACCGTGCGGCTGGCGAGAAGGGGGGCGATTTTCCCCGCGGCGCCCCTGCTCCGAGCGCAGCCGTCGCGCGACCCGTCCAGCTCGCCCGGCTTCGCCGCCGCCGAGCTGTCCGCGCGGTGCACTCGCGCGCTCGCCGACGTGTTTCACGCGCACGACGTCGACGGCGACGGCGCCCTCGCGGACGTCGACCTCGCGCGCATGCAGCGACGGGGCTTCGGCGCAGCGCCGGCGCCGGGCGAGCTGGACGGGCTCAAGCGGACGTGCGCCGACGCGACGAACGGCGCGGGCGTCGTGACGCTGGCCGACGGCGACCGCACCGGCCTGACCCTGCGGGGGTTCCTGTACGCGCACGGGCTGTTCGTGGCCAAGGGTCGCGCGGAGACGACGTGGACGTTGCTTCGCGCGCACGGATACGACGACAACCTCGAGGCGTTCGTCGACGACGACGACGACGGAGAGGGGTTTCGCGAGGACGGGCTCAGACCCGGGGATGGGGAGGCGCGCGGGTTTCCGTCCAAAACGGCGGCGGTGGACGTCGCCGCGTGCCTCGCCGCGGGGGCGGTGCTCGCGGGCGCCGCCGTGTTCGCGTTCCGAACGACGGGCGGGAGGGACGCGCGGGGGTCGCCGGGTGGATTTTCTTCCTTCGAGTGCACGCATTGAGACGCTTTCGTCATTGAAACTTTCGTCCGCGCTAACCCTCACACTCGTCACTTCGCGCCGCCGTTCGCGCCGGCGTTGCCGGTGACTGGCAGTACGCTCCCGCCCCCCTTCTGCTCCGCCGCCTTCTTATCCGCGTTCTCGGCCACCCCGTACGCCACCATACCCGCCAGCGCGATGGCAATGCCCAGGATGTTCTTCCCCGCCACCGGGTTGTTCAACGCGACGAATCCAAACATCAGCACGAGCATGGTCTTCAGGTGCCCGAGCACCTGGTACGTCACCGCGTCGCACTTTCCGATGACGAGAAACGTGGAGAAGTTCACGGCGACCGCGATGGCGCACGTCAGCGCCGCGACGAAGACGACGGGCGCGCTGTACTCGTAGTACAGCGGCGAGCCCCCGACGAGGAAACCGTCGAGCGGAACGGAGATGAATCCCAGCGTCAGCGCCATGTAGGGCGACGCCGCGTGTAAAAGCTGCGTGGACGACACCCCGTACGTCTTCTGCATGGTGTTTGTCCAGATCTGCGACACGCACGTGGTGACCACGGCGCATATGGACATGACGGACCCGATCGTGTTCAACTCCAGATCCGTCACCGTCGCGACGGCGACGCCGCCGAGTAACACGCACAGCGATCCCTTGACCCTCGCGCTGAACTGCTTGGCGTAGAAGATCGTCTGTATCGCCACCGTGCAGGGAATGATGGCGAGCTTGGTCATCTGGTAGAACCCCACGCTGTTGAACCCGAGGGACAGGTTCAGGAACCCGATGGAGACGCCGTTGAGGATGGAGAAGCGAAGCAGCGCGCCTCGATCGATGGACTTTGGCTCGAGCCATCCCGACCTCGCGGCGACCCTCAGGGCGCCCACGGTGACGAGCATGTGCAACGCGGTGAGGAACGTGACGTATCTGTACCCCAGCGTGCTGATCAGGTACTTGTTGACGATGACGATCGAGACGGAGGACGCGACGCTGAGGGTCAGCGCGCCGACCGTGCCGATCTCCATCGGCTTGTTGGACGACGCCATGTCGCCGACGACGGACGTACCGAAGCGTTCGCTCGCTGGCCAACGGTTCTGCCTAAGGGTCCCGCGTCCGGACCGAAAGCCTCCGCGTGAAGCGCTGTGAGCTGAGGGTGCGTTGGCGACGGCGAGAAACCGTTCGTTACGCCCGACGACCCCGTCCCGTGTCGCTGTGGCCGCACCTCCTCAAACGCGTCGGGCGGACGTAGATCCGGTGCCAACGCCAAACGGGCGGCGAAACCTGGGGCGGACAGCGCCCGGGATGCGTGTGTGCACAAACAGTGAGAGGAATCGTGTGGATTGCCATTTGCCGAATTTCGCTTTTCACCAGCGAAAAATATGCCACAAATGTCAACAATATATTCGAAGAGGGCATCGACCGTCGCGGAGTCCAGTCGCGCGATCCCGACCGGAGACTGGGGTTCTCGCGGTCGTCGCATCGCGAGAGCAGGACGTGTCCTCATCGCACGGGGTAAAGCAGCACCGCTTGCACGGCCGGAGGCGCGGGAACCCGCCGGCGTTCGCGAAACACCCGCGCGACGAATTAGGGCAGCCACCGGGATCTCGGACGAGGCGCGCCACCTCCTTTCGCCGGGAAGCCATGATCTCGCAGCTCTTCATCCTCTCTCCCAGAGGCGACGTCATCATCAACAAACAGTTCAGGCTGGACGTCCCGGTGAAGATCACCACGGAGGTCTTCTTTCGCACCGTCAAGTTCTGGAAGGACGGCGACAAGGCCCCCGCGGTGTTCAGCGAAGACGGCGTGAACTACGTGCACGTCAAGGTCGCGGGCCTCTTCGTCGCGGCGACGACGCGCAAGAACGTGTCGCCCTCCTTAGTCCTCGAGCTCCTCCACCGCGTCGCCAAGGTGATCAAGGACTACTGCGGCGTCCTGAGCGAAGACGCGCTGCGAAAGAACTCGATCCTCGCCTACGAGCTCATCGACGAGATGCTCGACCACGGTTACGCGCAAACCACGGACACGGAAACGCTCAAGCAACGCGTGTTCAACGAGCCGATACACGCCACGGAGGACGTAGGCAAGTCCTCTGTCGGCGGCGCGACGCCCAAGAAGTACGGGTTCTTCAGCGCGTCCGTGGGCCAGTTCGGGTCCGGCGCGCCGACGAGCGCGAAGAGAAGCGCGGTGAACCGATCGGTCATCGCGGCCCCGCAGGGCCCGGACGAATCCTCCGGCGGCAGGAACGAGATCTTCGTCGACGTCGTGGAGAAGCTCAACGTGACGTTCGCCTCCGACGGCTCGCAGGTGTCCTCCGAGATCGACGGCTCGATCCAGGTTCGCAACTTTCTGCACGACAGGCCCACGATCAAGCTCGCGCTCAACGAGGAGTTGGCCATCGGCGGCAGGGACCTGGGCGCGTTCGGGGGCCCCGGGCGGTACCAGGGGTACAGCGCGGGCGGGGGCATGGCGGTGCTGTTGGACGACTGCAACTTCCACGAGTCCGCGGATCTGTCGCAGTTTGACGTCGACAGGACCATCTCCATGACCCCGCCCGCGGGTGAGTTTGCGCTGATGAACTATCGAGCCGCGGGCGAATTCGATCCGCCGTTTCGGCTGCAGACGGTCATCGACGACGGAACCCCGTACCGGCTGCAGGTGACGCTCGTGCTCAAAGCCGAGTTCCCCGCCAGGAACACGTGCACGGGTCTGCAGGTGAAGTTCCCGGTGCCCAGAAACTGCGTCAACGCGCACCCGACGCTGGAGCAGGGATCCGCGGGATCGGGGCAGCAACACGCGGCGTACACGCAGGCTGACCGGGCGGTGGTGTGGCAGTTCAAGAAGGTGAAGGGCCAGGGGGAGCACGTGCTCACGATCAACGTGTCGTTCCCGGACGAGGCCAGCGCGAGGGCGTCGAAGAAGGAGTGCGGACCCGCGACGCTGAGTTTCACGATTCCGACGTACAACGCGTCTCGGCTGCAGGTGCGGTACCTGCAGATCGGGGGCGGGCCGACGGGGGGTGGGCCGGACGGGATCGCGCCGGGCGGGGGCGGGGGGGCCGGACGCGGGGGCGGGAAAGACGGGAAGGGGGCGCACAGGTGGGTGAGATACGTGACCAAATCGTCATCCTACGTGTGCCGGGTGTAGCGGCGAACCTTGGCGCAATGCGGTTGCCTTTGAATATCTCGACCTGATCCATCATAGAGGGCACCGATCAACCCCGCTTTCGGCACACGGTGCCTCGACGAGTTGTTTCACCGTCCAGTCTGTTTTTGATCGGCGAACCCAAAAATCTCGGATGCGGGTGCCGCCGCCCCACAAAAAATCTGCTTCGAAAACAGTTTGAACCGAGTCACCTTGGGCCGAGAGCGGCGGCCGATCGGCGCAGAGCTGGCACGCGCGGTAGCGTAAGTGGACACGAGGAGAGCCTTTTCCCCGCGTCTATCTAAGAGTTTCCCGAGGCACGTCGTAGCGTCGACGTCCTTGTCCGTGCGTTAGGGTCAGAGAGACCCGTTTCGCGCTCCCCGGCACCGCCACCGCGAGGGCGTTTGCAGAGAAAAAAGCACCTCAAAAAGCGAGCAAGATGGCTGCGATTGCGGTTGCCCAGGCGGCGTCGCTGACGTCCCGCCGAGTCCAGGGCCCCAAACCCTCGGCGGGTGCCGCCAGGCGTGTCCGCCCGGTTCGATCCGCCGTCGTCGACGGTGAGTCATCGACCGATAACCCCCGAGCTCGCGCGTCGGCCCAGCCGCCCAAGCCCCAGTTCAAAAAATAACCCACACGTGGATCGCGTGCCAGCGCCGACCCTCGACCGCCGACGCTGACCGCTCTCCCCTCGTCCCCTTTCGTTTCAGTCAAATCCATGGCGACCGAGAAGCCCTGGAAGACTCACGACTGCCGCCTCGTCCTCGAGGACGGCTCCGTGTGGTCCGGACGCTCCTTCGGCGCCAAGGGCACCGCCGTCGGCGAGGTTGTCTTCAACACGTCGCTCTCGGGGTACCAGGAGATCCTGACCGATCCCTCCTACGCCGGGCAGTTCGTCCTCTTCACCTGCCCCGAGATCGGCAACGTCGGCATCAACCTCGAGGACATGGAGTCCACCAAGGCGCACATGGGCGGCATGCTCGTCCGCCACCTCTCCCTCAACGTCTCCAACTACCGATCCTCCATGTCGCTCCCGGAGTACCTCGAGCAGCAGAACGTGATCGGCATCTCTGAGATTGACACCCGAGCCATCACCCGCAGGCTCCGCGACACCGGATGCCTCAACGGCGTCATCACTACGGACGCTGCCAAGACGGACGACGAACTCATCGCCATGGCCAAGGGCTGGACCATCGTGGGCAAGGACATGATCTCGGAGGTGACCTGCACCGAACCCTACGAGTGGCAGGATCCCACCGGCGCGGAGTGGGAGTTTGCGGCGGAGGCCAAGGCGTCGACGAAGGGTTCGCTGCACGTGGTCGCGTACGATTTCGGCGTCAAGCACAACATCATGCGCCGTCTCGCGTCCTACGGCTGCCGCATCACCGTCGTTCCCGCGTCGATGCCCGCGGCGGAGGTGATGGCCATGGAGCCCGACGGGATCCTCTTCAGCAACGGCCCCGGCGATCCCTCCGCGGTGCCCTACGCCGTGGAGAACGCCAAGGCGATCCTCGGCGAGGTGCCCGTGTTTGGCATCTGCATGGGCCACCAGGTCCTCGGTCAGGCGTTCGGCGGTGAGACGTTCAAGCTCAAATTCGGCCACCACGGCGGCAACCACCCGGTTCGCGGCCCAACCGGCCGCGTCGAGATCTCCTCGCAGAACCACAACTTCGCGGTCAAGCCCAACTCGCTGCCGAAGGAGGTGGAGGTGAGCCACATCAACCTCAACGATGGAACGTGCGCGGGCATGGTCTATCGCGAGAAGCGGGCCATGACCATCCAGTATCACCCGGAGGCGTCCCCGGGGCCGCACGACTCGGACCCGTGCTTTGAAGATTTCGTCTACATGATGAAGGCTGCGAAGAGGGAGAAGGCGGCGTGAGCGCTTTGAAGGCGGGGCGCGCGCGCTCGCGTATTACGATGGTGGGGTACCAGGGGGGTGTTCCGGTTCTTTCAAGTTCTCGTGTGAGTTGGACGGTGCGAGAGAAGTGGAGAGTCGCCCGGGCGAAGCAGCTCGGACGACGGGAACTAAACTAGAAGTCTTCGTTTTTGAAATGCGGCATTCTAATGCTAATCACGCGGCGCCCACTCGACAGTCTCGCGGTGAGAAGAAATTTGCGAGCGCTGATTGGACGACGAGATCATTATTAACAGATCACCTCGACGTCGGGTGCCATATCGTGCGCCACATCACTCCTTCTCCGCGGATCGCCATGTCGGTCGTCGCTTCCGCGACCTCCCCGGGCTCCGTCGTCTCCCCGCGCGCGACGCGCGTTCTCTCCAGGCGCGTCGCGCCGACCGCCCGCCGCCCCACCGTGCGCGTCAACGCCGGCGAAGCCAACGACGATGACCAGGAGCTCGATTTCGTGACCCGGATGGTGCTGAACGTCTTCGGCAAGGACGCGCTGGACGACCCTGAGCCCATGGGCCTCAAGCGCATGACCAAGGAGGAGTGGCCCGATCAGTGGCCGGCGCTCGTGGACGGCACCGTCGCGGAGCTCCTGCCCACGGACGACACCCCGGAGCTCAAGATGGCGCGCGCGGTGTGCAAGCAGACGCAGTTGGAGTTTCAGCCCCTCGGGCTCGCCTACGACGCGAACGTGCACGGGTGGCGCGCCTCGTCCTTTCACACGCAGCTGGACGGCCAGGGCGCCGCCATCCTCGTCGCCACCGCCGCCGACGGGACGGTGTTCGGAGGGTACAACCCGAAGGGCTGGCTCGGGTACGGCGAATGGCTCGACGCCATCTCCGCGTTTCTGTTCGTCTACCCCAGGGGACCGCTGGGCGTGGGGGGCGGCGGCAAGGCCGTGAAGCTCGCCAAGTGCGGCGGCAGCGGCATGGCCATCATCGACGAGGACAACAAGGGGCCCAAGTGGGGTCCCGACGGGCTGCAGATCGACCTGGAGAACAGGGTCGCGCGGTCGCGGCTGGGCACCTATTACGACAAGATGCCGGGGGGCGGGAAATCCATCTTCGGCGGCGCGAGCCTGGGCGGCGGCGGCGGCGCGGCGCAGCTGAGGGAGCTGAGGGTGTACGTCGCGCTCGGGGACAGCGAGAAGGCGAAGAATTACGTGCCGAACATGTTCCAGTTCGGGAAAGGGGAGCTCGAGAAGCTTCGAGAGAACGACCCAAAGCCGGGCCAGCCCCGAGGCGACGCCGGCGGCTTCAAGATGCCAAAGATGCCGTGGGACTAGCTAGTAGTGACTCTCATCGAACGTCTTAGTCGTGACTTAACGTTAGTTGTGATCGCTCAATCGCGCGCCCGCCGCTGACATTAGTCGCTGTCATCCTGCTCCGCCGCCTTGCGCTCCTCCTCCTCCTCGCGCCATCGCCTTCGCTCGGCGGCGAGCCTGGCTCGCTCCACCTTCGCCGCCGCCTTCTCGCTCCGCGTCTTGAGGTCCGCCCTGGACGGGACCCGCTCGCTCCGTTCCTTGCGCACGAACCTCCTGAACGCGGCGGCGCCGAGCCCGACGCTCGCCATCGCCGCGAGTGTCTTCTTACGTCGGGCGTCCTCGTCGTTCTCCGCGCCAGGGCTCTCCCGTCTCGCGCCCTCCCCGAAGTGCAGTAAGCCGTCGTCGCCGGTGACGAGGACGTCGTCGTCGTCGTCGCCCGCGATGGGTCGACCCGCTCGGAAGCACCACTTCATGGCCATCTCCCTGTACGCCCTCCCGCGCTTCAGACGCATCCGAGCCGGGTCGTCGTCCACCTCGTCGACGGTGTTGGGCACCTTGCCGACGCGATGGCCGACGCCGGCGAGGAAGTGCTCGGGGCCCACGCCTCTGCCGCCGTTTGCGAAGGATCTGCCGGCGCCGAGGACCACGGTGGCGCGGCGCCCGCGCCCGCTCGGAAGCGCGCGCATCACGCCGGAGATCCTGCGAAGGAGCGCGTCGAGTCGCCCGGGGAGGCGCTCGTACCTCGCGAGGATCGCGTCGGAGCGACGGGGGAGGCGGCCCGCTCGGGGGTCGGCGGCGTCGGCGGCTCGCTCGGCGTCGCGCTCGTGAACCTCCTCCGAGTCCTCGGGAATGGAACGGCGGACCGCGCTCCACAGGTCGGAAGCCCTGCGCCTCGGAGCCTTCTTCGCGTTCTTCGCGTTCACCTCGCCGTTCCCCTCGTCCTCCTCGCCGTCCTCCTCCTCTTCTTCCTCGTCGAGCGAGGTGAGCGCGGGGGAGGACGTCTGCTGCTCTTTTCGTCGCCTGTCGCGTTCCTTGGCTCGAGCGTCGGACGCAAACGTCGGCGCGGACATTCTGGATGTCGGACCGTTCTTGCCGACAGCCTTCACGCCGCCAGCCGCACCGCCGCCCCTGCCGCCGCCGACGCCCGGCGACTCGCCGTTGGCCCGGAGCTCCGCGCGCTTGGGCACCCTGGTGACCCTGGTGACCATGTCGTCCACCGCCTTTAGGCCCTCGTCCATGGTGGCGAGCGAGGACGTGATGCGGTTGAAATCGCGAATCTTCGCGTTCAGTTCCTTCTCCCGCGACGCGATCGAGCGCTCCAGTCGCTCGTCCCTCCTCGATCCCACGGCTGACGCCGATACGCGGTGATTGACGACGCCGCCGAAGGTTGGGCCCTCCTTCCCGTCGGAGGGTCTCGTCGCCGTCGAAGGCGGGAGTTTGGGCGACGGCGAAAACGCGGCTCCCGCGGAGATTGAAGCCGCCCGCATCCGCGACATCTTCGGCACCGGCGGCTTCACGCTCGACCGCCTCGTCCGGGCGCTCGTCCCGGGCGCGACGGCGGACGTCCGTCCCGGGACGGACGGACGGCGAACGTTGAACGGCGGCGGTGACCCGGTCGACGACGGGACGTTCGGCTGGAGCGTCGCTCGTCTGGCGCGATTGGGAAAAACCGAGCGGGCTCGCGACGAGCGACCGGCGTACGAATCGTCGTCGAACGAATACGAATCGTCGTCGCACGAATCGTCGTCGATGCCCAACCGAGCCGCCCTGAGTTCCTCCGTCACGGCGAGGAGCGTG
>Ga0181573_10005356_pt1 | contig 10658 bp, 10 predicted proteins | sample 101ome_25_FD_148643 | JGI IMG/M metagenome (GOLD analysis project Ga0181573, IMG submission 148643) | Coastal salt marsh microbial communities from the Groves Creek Marsh, Skidaway Island, Georgia - 101409BT metaG (spades assembly) | ecosystem: Environmental > Aquatic > Marine > Intertidal zone...
CAACGACGAGTTACTCTCATAACCACCCCCGCGTGGGATCGAATACGGCAACTTTTCATGAGCTTTCGCTCTGATCAAGTGTAGTATCTGTTCTAAATTACTTAAACGTAATTTTGACACAATATGTGTTAAACTGTTTAAGACAATTTCTTTCAGAGTCGTTCGTATATAGCATAGAGTTTACTCTATCAACGGACGTGCGCATGTTTTCGGCCTCACACACCTCGCCGTGAACGTGCACTCTGTTTTCGAGAGGGGTTGGCGCTCCTCGGTGGTGTGTGTGCGTGCGTGCGCGCGTCCGACGTGCTCTGCGTCATCCGCACGCGCGCGCGCACCATGCGCGTGTTGCTCACCGGGGGCGCGGGATTCATCGGGTCGCACGTCGCGACGCGTCTCGCGACGACGTACGCCGACTACCAGATCGTCGTCGTCGATAAGCTCGACTATTGCTCGTCCAAGAAGAATCTCGAACGAATCGTCTCGCTTCCGAACGTCACCTTTGTCAAGGGCGACGTGCGATCGTTCGATCTCGTGACGTACGTGCTGAACAGCGAAAAGATTGACGTCGTGATGCACTTTGCGGCGCAATCGCACGTGGACAATTCGTTTGGGAATTCGTACGAGTTTACGAGGAATAATTTCGAGGGAACGCACGCGCTGCTCGAGGCGTGTCGACGCGCGACGGAGACAAAGATTAAGAGGTTTTTACACGTCTCCACGGATGAGGTGTACGGCGAAAATTTGAGCGATTCAAACACCGAGCACGAATCGTTGTTGACGCCGACGAATCCGTACGCGGCGACAAAGGCGGGCGCCGAAATGCTCGTCATGGCGTACGGCCGCTCGTACGGTTTGCCCTTCATCATCACGCGAGGGAACAACGTGTACGGGCCGAATCAGTATCCAGAGAAAGCCATTCCAAAGTTTGCCATATTGGCGTCTCGAGGGGATAAAATCGCCATCCACGGCGACGGACTCGCGACGCGTTCGTACATGCACGTCGACGACGCCGCGCGCGCGTTCGACGTCGTGTTACACGCGGGCGAGACGTCGCAGATATACAACATAGGTTCGAGAGAGGAACGAACCGTGATATCCGTGGCGAGAGACGTGTGCGAGATTCTGGGCAAAAATCCAGACGACGCCATCACGCACGTCGAAGACAGGGCGTTCAACGATCGACGATACTTCATCGATTCGACGAAATTGCTCGCCTTGGGCTGGCGACAAGAGGTGGATTGGACCCAGGGTTTGCGTGAGACGGTCGAGTGGTTCACGACGCGCGATTTAAAGGCGTATTGGAAAAACTTTGAATCCGCGCTTCTCCCCCACCCGCGGTTCGGCGGCGACGAAGACGCCGACGACGCCGCGCGCGAGGGAACGTCAGCGACGTAGCGGCGTTAGTAGCTTTTTAGCGTGTAGGGTACATAGGTGGTAGTGATAGATTTTATTTTTCGTTCCGCGACGAGTTCGAACGCGAGAGCGCGCGCGTTCGAAGGCGTTTAAAAATGTATCGGCGCTCCTCGGGATCGTGTGGCGGCGACCTCACGGGGAAAGGGACGATCGAATCCTCGTGCGCGTCGCAGAGTACGACGCGTCCGTTCGTGCGCTCGCGACGCGACGCGACGCCGACGAGACCGACGTCTCGAGCGCCCTCGGCGCCACCGTCAACCGCGATGACGTCCGCGACGATGGACACATCGTCATCGTTGTCCCCGACCGAGCTCGCGCACGAAGAGGTCGTGTTGCAAAATCCACACGATGTCGAGGCGTGGCGGGCGTATCTGGACGCGATGGCGCGCGAACCCGCGACGACGGAGGATGCGTCCACGTCCTCTCACGCACACGGCGGCGGTTTGTCGAAGAAGCGCATCTTGATTCACGAACGGGCGGTGCGACACAATCCGAATTCCTACAAGGCGTGGTACTTTTACTTGAAGGAACGCGTGGAGGCGACGCGAGGCCTTCGGTGCGACGACGTCGAGCACGAACGGACGATTTCGTGCTTTGAACGCGCGTTGGCGACGATGCACAAGATGCCGAGGGTGTGGGAACTGTATCTACGGTATTTGATGTCGCTCAAGTACGTGACGAGGACGCGACGGGCGTGCGACGCCGCGTTGTGCGCGTTGCCTGTGACGCAACACGATCGCGTGTGGGCGATATATCTCGAATTCGTGCGCTCGGACGAACGCATTCCGGGCGATACCGCGCGTCGAGTGTATCGCCGGTACCTGAAATTCGAGCCCGGACACGCCGAGGAGTACGTCGAGTTTTTGAAAAAGCGAGGCTACGCGGGCGAGACGGCGGCCAAGCTCGCCGAGCTCGTCGACGACGATGCGTTCCAATCGCTCGCGGGCAAGTCGAAACACGCGATGTGGTTGGAACTGTGCGATATCATCACGAAACACCCCGCCGAGGTGCACGAATACAGCGCGGGGGCGAGCGGACGCGCGTTGGACGTCGACGCCGTCTTGCGCGGGGGCATTCGCGCCTTTAGCGGCGAGACGGGTCGTCTGTGGACGGCGCTCGCGGATTATTACATTCGACGCGGTCTCTTCGAAAAGGCTAGAGACGTGTACGAGGAAGGCATGGAGAGCGTGTCCACGGTGCGCGACTTTTCATTAATTTTTGACGCGTACGCGCAATTCGAAGAGAGCGTCATCTCGGCCAAGATGGAAAACGAAGACGAAGACGACGAGCAAGACGACGATGAAAACTCGGACTCTCCGGAGTCGTTCGTGCTCCGCTCGACCGCCACCGTCGATCTCGAGCTCAGGCTCGCGCGTCTCGAACACCTCATGGAGCGTCGACCGATTTTACTCTCATCCGTCGTCCTTCGACAAAATCCTCACAACGTGCACGAGTGGGAAAAGCGCGTCGCGCTCTTCGAAGGCGATCCGACGCGACAAATCGTCACCTACAGCGATGCGGTGAAGGCGGTGAATCCACATCTCGCCACCGGACGCGTGTCCACGCTCTGGATCAACTTTGCCAAGTTTTACGAGACGCACGGCGATTACGAGAGCGCCGAGACGGTTTTCGAAAAAGCCGTCGTCGACGCCGAGTTTAAATCCGCCGAAGACCTCGCCGCGGTGTGGTGCGAACGCGCGGAGATGGCGATTCGACGCAAGGCGTACGACTCCGCGTTGGACATCATGCGTCGAGCGACGACGCCACGTCCCGGGTATCGCGAACCGCGAACCGCCGAGGAGTACGACGCGTTGCCCGCCCGCGACAAGGTTTTCAAATCGTTGAAAATGTGGACCCTGTACGTGGATTTAGAGGAGAGTTTGGGAGATTTGACGTCGGCAAAAAAAGCGTACGACGCCATGATCGCGCTTCGCGTCGCGACGCCGCAAATCATACTCAATTACGCCCACTTGCTCAAGGAGAACAACTATTTCGAGGATTGCTTTCAAATTTACGAGCGCGGCGTCGACGCCTTCAAGTTTCCGTATTCGCGAGACATTTGGCTCGCCTACCTCGCGACGTTCGTCGATCGGTTCAAGGGCACCAAACTCGAGCGCGCGCGCGATCTGTACGAACAAGTCTTGACCGAGGCACCGCCAAAGGAGGCGAAACAGTTTTACCTCGCGTACGCGGCGTTGGAGGAACGGTACGGACTCGGCGCGCGCGCCATGGACGTCTACGAACGCGCGACGACGCGTCTTCCGCCTGATCAACGACTCGAGGTGTACGACGCGTACGTCGCCAAAGCGATGGAGTTTTTTGGCGTGGACAAGGTGCGCGCCGTGTTCTCTCGCGCCGCCGACGACGAGACGTTACCGAGAGACGCGACCAAGACGTTGACGACGCGATTCGCCGAATTCGAGCGTAAACTCGGCGAACTCGATCGCGCGCGCGCGCTCTACGCGCACGCGTCGCAATTCGCCAATCCGCTCGTGGATGTCGATTTTTGGTCGACGTGGCACGAATTCGAAGTGCGACACGGAAACGAGGATACGTTTCGCGAGATGCTTCGCGTCAAGCGCGCCGTCGCGGCGAGCTTTTCGGACACGCACTTCAACACGACGGAGGTGGCGCCGAACACGGAGGCCAAGGCGACGACGACTGGCGCGCCGACGGCGGCCGAAGGACCTACCGATGGCGGCGACGCCATGGCGCGATTAGACGCCGCGCACGAGGCGCGCGCGGCGACGGCGACGGCGGCGTCCGTCCCTGGATTCGTGCGTTCGCACGTCGAGGGCGCGACGACGGGCGGCGGCGACGGCGGCGGCGGCGGCGACGACGCGGAGATTGATTTAGGAGACGACGACGACGATGCGTTCGCCGAACGACCCGTACCGACGAGCTTATTCGGAGGAACGACGACGACGACGAATAAACGAGACGCCGCCGACGCCGAACTCGGCGCCGCCGAACGCTTCAAACGCGCGAGAGAAGACGCGAAGTAACGCGTCGCCCGACCGAACCGACGACGACTACATAGCTCATCATTGACTACAGTACTATACTAGCACACCACCACGAAACACCACACCCACGCCGTGACTGACCGCGTCACACCCACGTCCCACCACCCACGGTCGCCAGCGCCGCTAAGATTTTCCTCGCCGCCGCCGCCGCCCCCTCCGCGGCGTCTTCGTAAATGTCGTTGGCGCGCGACATTTGACTGTAATGTTTCGACGCCCTCGGGAGCTTAAAGTGCAACAACACCTCCTCATCCGTCTCCACGTCCGCCACTCGTCGACTCACCGCGCTCAACGCGTCTCTGTGTTGCACGCGCCACCGAAATTCAATGGAATCCGTCCGTTCGGCGCACTCGTACAACAACGCCGGACCCGTGTAATACAACGAGTGATAAAAGTGATGTTCGTTGGCGACATTTTCCGAAATCTTCACCATGGCGCGCTTAAACACCGCGCTTCCCGGCACCGCCACCATGAACGCGTTCCAAATCTGTCCCGGCCCACCGACGAGTTTATACACCCGCCTATCGAACGCGAATAAATGGTCGCGGCGCATGTTCGCCGTCAACGCGTCCAACGACTGTAACAATAAAATGTCATCATCCATCCACACGCCCCCTTCGCTGTACAAGATGCAATACCGCAACAAATCCGCCTTGAACGCCACGGGTTTCAATCGCTTATACGCCTCGGCGTGTTCGGGACATTTCAGTTCCATGTACGCGCGTCCTCGCGCGACGTCGTACGTCTGCGTCGTCCAATTCGGATTCATGCGCGCCGTGTAGTTGAGCGGAAAAGGCACGTCCCCTCGTAACGTGAGCGTGTGTAACGTCTTCGGAACCTCGCGTTCGATCAATAAAGAATCGTACCGCGGTACCGGACGCGCGTCCCAGTGTCGTCGCGCGCGAGGGACGAGGACGTCGTCGATGAACGTCGTCAGGGTGACGACGGTGATGAGACCGATCGCGCACCATCGGGACGCCGTGCCCGCGCGACGCGAGGACGCGCGACGGGTCGGTGGCGCGGACGCGGTCGACGCGTGGTGGTGGTGCGCGTTCGTCGCCCCCGCGGGCGAAGATCCGCCTCGATACGACGGGTGATGATGATTCGTCATCATCCTCAAATCAGAGTCGAGTCGTCGACTGCGGATGCGTTTCGTCGGCGCGCCGCGCGTTCAACGCGTATACGTGTGTACGATGTCGTCGTTCTTTGAGAGAAAAGGGCGATAAAGAGAGAAAATATTACAGATGGCCATAGATGGACGCGCGAGGACACCATCGATCGGTATCCGCGCGTGCGTTAAGCGCTCGTACGTTAATCGACGCGAAGCACCATGTTGCGCTCGAACCCTTCGCCGACCGTCGGCCAATCGTCCGTCGTGCGCCACTGATCGTCGACGAGAAATTTCACCTGATACGTCCCCGGAGGTAAAACGCACACGCACGAGAAGACGTCGCCGACGCCGTCGCCGCGATCGTTCCACTCGGGACTGAGATGAAACCCGCGCGTCCAGTCGTCGAAATCGCCCATGAGTCGAACGTCGCTGGCGTTTCCTCGCCACGTCACGGGAACCTCTCTCGAACACCCGGCGTCGGCGAGATCGGCGTCTCGACGACACGCGCGAGACATGCGATCGAGTCTGGCGACGAGGGCGTCCGTGGGTGGGAGATTTTGTCGCCGTAAATCAGACGCGGCGACGCGAAGCGTCTCCGACTCGAGCGCCGCGCGGGACAACGCGCGTCTCGCCTCGTTCAATTCCTCGTCTCGTTTCGCCAGTTGTTTCTCGAGGAATTTTGAGTACGCGTTCGCCTTGTGCACGCGCTCGTTCAGGCGCGTGCGCAGGGTGATCATCTGATCGATGACGCGTCGTTGCGACGCGGTCGGCGGCGTCAGCGGCGAAGACGAAGATGATGATGAATCTCCGTTCGACGACGACGGTTCGCCCTCCGAGCGCACGGGAAACGCGGGACGATCGAGATCAGACGAAGATGAAGAGGACGGCGACGCGTCCCCGCTCGTCGCGCGCGTCGTCGTCGACACAGAAACACACGTTGATGTTGAATTGTAATCCATTCGCTTCATCATCATCTTTCGAGTCCCCGCACCGCGTCCGCGAGACGCCGCGAACGCGCGTCCCGCGACCGGCGCGACCCGCGCGTCCGCGCACGATCGAACCGCCCGCGTCGCCATCGCCACCTCCGTCCGCGCGTCGACGCGTCCGTTGAATGACGTCATCGTTATCCGAAATCAATCCATGCAGCGCCGCGCGTCGTCACTCCTCGACGCGCGCGACCGATCGCGATGGCGACGACGACGACGACGACGACGACGCGCATCTCCGCATCCGCGTCCGCGCGCGCACCGCGCACCGCGCGTCGCACGGGACGACGCGGGTCGATCATCGTTCGCGCAGCCGGGGACGCGGCCGAATCGTCGTCGGAATCATCCTCGCCGTCGACCGCCGCAACCACCACCGCCGCCGCCGCCACCACCTCCGATTGGATGTTCGAAACGATCGCGGGTCGATGCGCCATGCTCGGCTACGCCGTCGGCGCGTCTCGAGAGGTGACGGAATCGATGACGATGTTGGAACAGTCGACGCGTCACGGTTTCGGCGTCGTCGCGACGTGCGCGCTCGTCGCGTGGGCGTCGACGAAACCGTTCGAGTTTAATCCGCAAGAATACTCGGCGAATCCCATGGAATTAAAGGGGAAGAAAGGGATGAGTGGGTTCGCGGCGATGGAGGAATTAAATTTGAATTGCGACGTCGAGCGCGCGCACGGGAGACTCGCCATGGCGGGGTTCGCGGGGACGGCGCTCGTGGAACTCATTCTCCATCGCGGTGTCTTCGGATGAGGATGTTTTGAGTGCGTGTTTGTGTTATGACGATGCATGAATGACCCGCGCGTGCGTGCGTGCCTTCCATCGTTCGCGCTCTGTTCGTCGCGCGTCCGTCTCTTCGCGCGCGTTGACTCGCTTCACAACGTCCCTCGTCGTTTGCGTCGCTCGCGTCCTTCGTTCGTTCGTTCGCGCGCATGACGCGCGCTCAAGCGTCGTCGTCGTCGTCGTCGTCGTTCGATCCATCGTCGCGCGACGGGATGCGCGCGTCGTCTCGCGGCGGCGGTTCGACGGCGAGACGGTTCGCCTCCCGCGTCGACGGACGACACACGTCCCTCGGCCACGCGACGACACAGACGACACAGACGACGCGGGGCGCGTTCGCATCGTCGTCATCATCCTCGTCGTCGTCCGCGCTCGTCGCCGACGCGCGCGGACGACGCGCCGTGAGTCGGTGCGCGGTGCGTCGCGTCGACGCGGGACGCGAAGAGCCAAAAATAATACTCGCGCGTCGTCGCGGTTCGACACAGACGACGACGACGACACGGACGACGACGACAACGACGGAGGCGCACCGAACAACCGACCATCGCGCGCGCGCGGTATCGTTATTCGAAACCCCCGTCGCGACGACCGCGACGACGACGACGATACGGACGACGGCGACTCGGCGAGACGTCTGTTCGCGTTCTCGTTCGCGCGCGAGAGAGACGCGACGCGCGGACGACGACGACGACGACGTCGATGCGACCAAAATCACACACACACAGACGACGGTCGACCATCGCGCGACGACGGAGACCACCGCGGAGGACGCTTCGCGTCTCCGTCACCGTCACGGTCACCGTCGCCGTCGCGACGCCTCCGCCGCCGCCGCCGCCGCCGCCGCCGCCGCGCGCGCGCGTCCTCCCCCCACCCCCGACGCGACGACCACGGACGCCAAAGCCGCCTTACGCGAGGAACGCGACGCCCTTCGATCGGCGTACGAACTCGTCGTCGCCGAGCGCGACGACGCCCGCGCCATTCGCGAGCGCGCCCGTAACGCCGAGCGCGACGCCGCGCGTCGACTCGAGGCGTCGCGACTCCGCCACGACGCCCGCGCGCGTCATCTCCGACGCGCCATCGACGTCATCGAGCATCTCCGTCGCGGCCGGGCGAGTTCGGGGGATGTGGATGATTTTTTAGCCGCGTGCAGACGCGACTTCGCCGCGTCGGACGATGCGTGAAGGATGCTAACGCGACGCGACGCGGACAAAAATCTGTCGAATTCGAAATCATCCCCAGAGACGATTTCATTCATTCCATCGAATGATTTCATTCGTCAGTCTGCGTCCGCTGAGCCGATCGTCCACACCGTCCGCGACGAGCACACCGATCGATGACGACGCACACCGCGCGCGCGCACACCGTCGCGCGTCTCGCCGTCGCGCGTCGAACGCGTCACCGTCACCGATCGTCGATTCGTCCCCGGGCACAAATTTCAGAAAAATCACGAGAGATCGCGTCTCGAGGTCTGACGCTGGACGCGTACGACGACGAGGACGTTAAAAATGCGCTGGAAAAACTTCGCGCGGACGATGCGAGCGATCAGAACGCGCTCGTGGACGCCCCGGATTGGCTCGTGACGTGGTTTCTTCGCGATCGGAAACTCGACGCGGATAAGGCGCGCGCGAAGGCGACGGCGTACCTGACGTGGCGGGCGAACGAAGGATTCGATGATTTATACGTTCCAGAGGTGGATGAGGAGGCGGCGACGGGGAAGGCGGTGTTGTTGACGGAGCGAGACGCGTGTGGACGGAGCGTGGTGTACGTGACGCTGACGAAACACGAGGTGGAGACGCGGGATTTGTCGAGGACGTGTCGACTGTGCGTGCGATTGGTGGACGAGGCGTTGGAACGGTCGAGAGCGGAGGGTGAGGGGGCGCCGGAGACGTTGATGTGCGTGTTTGATCTTCGTGGGTTCACGATGAAGAACGCGGACATTGAGTTTGTCAAGTTTTTCATCAAGTGCATCTTTGATTATTTTCCAAAACGCGTGTCGCAGGTGCTCATCGTCGACGCGCCGTGGGTGTTTAAACCGGTGTGGGCGGTGATTAAACCTCTGATGGGGAAGTACGCGTCGTTGGTGCGTCAGGTCAAGGTGGAGGAGGCGAAGGAATACTTTGCCGACGGGTCCACGGTGTTCGATTGAGGATGGGTGGGAACATCGCGCGAACCGCGTCGACCGGTTTTCGCGCGAAGAGGGGACGTAATACTTTGTATTTTTATTACTCGAGCACTCACGCCGCCGCCGCCATAAACAAAAAAACGACGAACGAACGAACGTATTACGCACGTATTACGCACGTCGCTCACAACAAACGAAGCTTATCCGCCACGCCCGCGCCCTCGGCGACGCGCTTCAACGCCTTGGCGGCGTCGACGTACGCGCGTCTCGCCGCCGCCGCGTCCCCACCCGCGCACGCCGTCTTCAACGCCTCGACGCCGGATTCGAACGCATCCAATCCATCGCTCGCCCCCAACGCGGTCGCACCGTCCACCGCCCGTCGAACCCAATCACCGGCGTTCAATTCGTTCGCCGCCTCGTCCAGCGCCCCGCTCGCCACGCGCGACCCGCTCTTCGACAACTTGTACACCGCCGTCTGCACCGCGCTCCCATTCGCGTCCAATTTCAACCCGGTATCGTTCACGTACTTCTTCCCCTTGGCCGTCTCGCTCTGAATCCGCTGTTGTCGATTCGCTTTCGCCTTGGCGAGGAACGCCTCGTCGTCCTCGTCGTTCGGTTGCAACAACGCGTCGGCGCGTCCCGGAACGATCGCGATCGACGCCACGCCGACGAACGAGGCGACGAACGCGCGTCGATCGAGCGTGACGACGCGTCCGCATCGTTCATCGCGAGACCCATCACCGGCGCTCGCGCGCGGCGTCGTCACCGATCGTCGCGCGGACGAGGACGAGGACGTCGAGGGACGCCTCGTCATCATCATCGTCGTCGTCGTCGTCGTCGTCGTCGTCATCATCATCGATACGCGCGCGAGAGAGAGAGATGCGAAGAGCGCGAGGCGTGCGCGCGCGTGCGCGTACCGAGCGTCGACGTGTGCGGCGTCGACGACGACGTCATCCTCGCGCGCGATCGTCGACATCCCTCGTCGTGACGTCACGCGCGATGTTATCGATAGATACCATATAGGTTTTAAAACGTGTATACTATGTGATCACGGACCGTGTACATAGTGTACTCTACTTCTAGAGTATCATTTGTATTTTTTGTAGGACGTGGTCGATCGGACATGTGGAAGAGGGCGGTCGGTCGTCGTGCGCGACTTTTGACGAAAACGCTCGGCGGGAACAAAGCGTGATCGAAACCGCACTCGCGCGCGCGCGAAA
>Ga0181573_10005357_pt1 | contig 10656 bp, 6 predicted proteins | sample 101ome_25_FD_148643 | JGI IMG/M metagenome (GOLD analysis project Ga0181573, IMG submission 148643) | Coastal salt marsh microbial communities from the Groves Creek Marsh, Skidaway Island, Georgia - 101409BT metaG (spades assembly) | ecosystem: Environmental > Aquatic > Marine > Intertidal zone...
GTAGTAGTCAGCCCTTGTAATCCGCTGAGACGCCAGAGTCGTCCGTTTCAAAAGAAACGGCGTCCGCCCTTTTACCCATGTCTCGATGGATCACCGTATTGTGAGGTAGACCATTGCATCAAGCACTATCTAATACCAGGAGGGGCAGTGATCGACGCGAGTATCCAGTCGTCGCGACCCAATGGTCAAACAGCGCTATAGCACGGCCGACCTGGCCGCAGAGGTGGGCACCCTGCGGCAGCAGCTGCACGGCATGCGCGTCACCAACGTGTACGACGTCACCTCCAAGCTGTTTGCGTTCAAGCTTGCCCGCGGTGGCGATACGGGCGAGAAGGCCATCCTGCTCGTCGAGAGCGGGCAACGGATGCACACGGTCGACGAGATGCCCGAGAAACCGGACACGCCGTCGAACTTTGTCTTGAAGCTGCGCAAGCACGTCAAAGCTCGACGTCTTGAGGACGTTCGGCAGCTGGGAAGCGATCGGGTGGGTATTTGGGACTCGACCGACGCGCTCTCACACACGACTCTGGAGTCGGCCCCGGCCCCGACGCTCCGACCTTCATGTGCCCTCACTCGCACCGCGCCACTCCCTCGTCTGCCAGGTGTGCCAGATGACGTTCGGGACCGGGGATCACGAAGTCAAAGTGCTGCTCGAGTTCTTCGCCAGCGGGAATGTCATCCTCGTGGACCCGAAATACAGCGTGCTCTCGCTGCTGCGGTCGCATCGAGACGACGCGAAGGGTGTGGCGACGATGAGCCAGCACGCGTACCCGATCCAGACGATCAAGCTGCGGACGGCGACGGTCGCGGACGACTTTCGGGAGGCGCTCGCCGCGTCGCTCGGGGACCCGGCAGGGAAGACCACGCTCAAGGAGGCCGTGGCGCGGTGTTCCGCGTACGGCCCGCAAGTGGCCGGTTATTGCATCCGGCGCGCGGGGCTCGACCCCAAGCGGCGGCAGCCGCTCTCTGGAGGCGAGCCGGACGATGAGGCCGCGTTCCAGGAGCTGCTCGAGCAGGTCTGGGCGTTTGAGAAGTGGGTCGACTCGTGCGAGGACACTGCGCCGGCGGGATGCATCACGGTCGATGCCAGCGGCAAGTATCATGACTTCCAACCGCTCGTGCACGGCGAGCCCATCGTGGAGCCGGCCGCCGGCATGACTCGGGTCGACTTTCCGACGTTTGACGAGGCGGCACGGGAGTTCTTCTCCAAAATCCAGGGAGATCGGACCGCGACCCAGGTGAAGCAGCAGGAGAACGCCGCGCAGAAGAAGCTCGAGGCGATCCGCAACGACCACGCCATGCGCATCCAGAACCTCCACAAGGAGGTCGACCTCGCCGAGCGCAAGGCGGCGGTGCTGTCGTATAATTTGAACGAGGCCGATGCGGCGATGGACTCCGTTCGTGAAGCGCTCGCTGCCGGCTTCAGCTGGGAGGACCTGGAGGAGATGATCGAGGAGGAGAGGGCCGACGGCAACCCGGTGGCCTTGCTGATCGACGGGCTTCAACTCGAGAGGAACGCAATCACGCTCTGTCTGGACGATCTGGACGCTGTCGATGCTGTCGATGCTGTCGATGCTGTCGATGCTGCCGATGGAGGCCAGCCGCGCGGCAAGAGGACGATGACTGTCGAGGTGGACCTGGGCCTGTCGTCGGCCCACGCAAACGTCGAGGCGTACTTCGAGATGAAGAAGCGGCTGGCCGACAAGGCGCGCAGGACGATCGAGTCAAACGACAAGGCCCTTGCGGCGGCGGAGAAGAACGTCCTCGTCAAGCTGAAGAAGATCCAGGAGGCCAAGCTGGAGCAAGCGGCCGGTGGCAAGTCGAGGACCGAGCGCAAGCCCTACTGGTTCGAGAAGTTCCACTGGTTCATTTCGTCCGAGAACTACCTCGTCGTATCGGGTCGCGACGCGCAGCAGAACGAACAGCTCGTGCGTCGTCACCTGCGGAAGGGCGACGCCTACGTGCACGCCGAGCTCCACGGCGCCTCGTCCACCATCGTCAAGAACAATGACCCGAGCGCTCCCATCCCCTTCATGACCCTGAGCGAGGCGGGGCAGGCATGCGTGGCCCGGAGCTCGGCGTGGGACGCCAAGGTGACTGCCGCCGCCTACTGGGTGCGCCCCGACCAGGTGTCGAAGACGGCGCCCTCCGGAGAGTACCTGACCACCGGCTCGATGATGATCCGCGGCAGAAAGAACTACCTGCCCACGTCGCAGCTCGTCATGGGCATCGGCTGGCTCTTCAAACTGGAGGAAGGCAGCATTGCCGCGCACCGCGGTGAGCGACGCGTCCGCGAGGCCAACGGCGGCGTCGACTTCGGCGGCGTCGACGCGGCACAGGAGGCGATCGCGTCGGCACAGTCCAAGTCGGCGCTGGAGAAGATCCTCGGCGGATCGTCGGCGGAGGAGTACAGCATCACGATGACAGACGCGCCGAAGCAGCGCGGAAAGGCCAAGGCCAAGGGCGGCGACAGGAAGGGCGGCGGTGGTGGCGGTGGTGGCGCTGGCGGTGGTGATGGTGGCGGTGCCAGGGACCCTGGCGCCCAGACCGCCAGCAAAGAGGTGAGCATGCGGACGATGAAAAAGAAGCAGAAGAAGCAGGGCAAGTACCGCGACCAAGACGAGGACGAGCGGGAGCTGGCAAAGGCGTTCCTCGCGAGCGGCGGCGAGAAGAAGAACCGCGATCGCAAGGCTCGCAAGGAAGTTCGGAAGGCCAAAATGACCGCCCGCAAGATGGCCGCGAGCGGCATCGAGCAGACCGAGGTGACTAAGGAGGGCATCGCCGAGCTGACGCAGCGCCTCGGAGACGTCGTGGTGAGCGAGGAAGAAGACGATGCGCGCAGCGACGTGAACGAGACTGCGGAGACGGAGAGTCGTGGCGCTGAGGCTGCCGTGTCGCCGTCGGAAGGCTCGGGGGACAAGGGCGCGGATCACGCCAACGCTGATCAGCGAAATGTTAATGCGCAACACAACGGCGCTGCCGACGCTGACGACGCTGACGACGCTTCTGGTTATGATGATGATGATGATGATGATGATGACTTTGAGCCGCTGGAGGCCAACGCGAGCATCTTGGACCAGCTGACCGGCAACCCACGGCCCGGCGACGAGCTGCTGGCCGCCCTGCCGGTCATTGCACCCTACAGCACGCTTGCGTCGTACAAATACAGCGTCAAACTGTTACCTGGGACGCAGAAGAAGGGCAAGGCCTACAAGCAGGCCGTCGAGCTGATCCGGGCCAAGTTTGCCAAGGCGTCGGCGCCCAGAGAGCTCACCCTCCTCGAGGCGATCACTCTCGAGGAGGGGATCAACGCCATGCTTGGCTCGGTGACCCTCCAGTCTTCTGGCATGCAGAAAATCCGCCAGCAGCAGAGGGACAAGAAGAAAGCCAACAAGGCCGCCGCGAAAAAGAGTGGAGGATAGAGAGATACGACGCCCTCGCGGCGGCGCTCGGGGCGGCCAGCGAGCGGCAGGGATCAGCTTTGTGTCGTGATCGCGGCGGCTACCCTCTCTCTTTCTATTTATATATATTTATATATACATGTATATCGTATATGTATATCGTATATATATATCGTGTACACGAAGAAGAACTCTACAAACAAAATAGACACGCGCCGCTCAGGCGGCTGGCCTGAACTTCTTGGCATTGGTCGTCAAGACCATGCCGACTGCCATCGCTGCAACGAAGAGGCCGTTCAGGTTGGCGAGCGCGGGCCCCGGGCACACCCCCGCGAGACCCCAGCCGACGCCGAAGATCGCGCTCCCGGTGACCAGGCTCGTCGTGATCTCCTTGGTCGACGGCAGGTTGAACGCATCACACGCGAGCGGCTGGCGCATGCCAAACTTGCTCAGCACGAGCTGATAGAGCGGCAGCGACACGCACAGCGCGCCTCCCATGACGAACGCCAGCGACGCATCCCACGTGCCGGAGAGAATCGACAAGAACCCGATCACCTTTCCAGCGTCCAGCATCCCAGAGACGGCCAGACCCAACGCGAACAACACACCGGTGCCAAAGTTGGCCACGTTTTCGAGCGCCGGGACCGACTTTCCGCCGTCCGAGGCAGACGCCTTGATGGCGGCCGTCACGGCGCCAAGGAAGGCGACGGTGGAGTAGAACACGCCGGTTGCCAGCTTTGTCAGCGCCTCGTCCACAGCCGGGACGATGAAGCCGGCCGGCAAACCGACGCTCTGCGCGCCCGAAAGCAGCGACACGGCCAGCGCACCGAACAGCATGAAAATGCACGTCGACAGGATGGACCTGACCGAGAGTCTGCTCATGCCGCAGATACCGTGGCCGCTCGTGCAGCCGTTCGACAGAGACGTGCCGACCCCCACCAGGAGTCCGGCTGTGGCTACGCGCGACGCCGAGAGCGAGGCGGTCGTGGCGGTCGCGCCGCCCGGCAGGTACGGGAGCAAGATGCCACCGGCGAGGAGTCCACCCACGAACATGTACCTGAAGACCTGGTTGCGATCCATGGACAGCGGCGCGCTCAAAATACCGCGCACTGCCCCGGAGATTCCGAGAATTCTGCCACCGATGGCCAGCTGGGCGACGGCGAGGAGGCCGATTGAGATGCCGCCGAGGATCGATGGGGCGTACGCCGGCAGGTTGGCCGAGATGCTGGAAACGGCGGCCGAGAGCGGGACCGACGCCATCGCCGAGCAAACGATGATGGACGAGGGCGAGGACAGGGTGGTGGAGGTCGTCGAGCCCCCGCGGGTTGTCCTTGGCCTGGTCGACACCAAGGCGCTCCTTGGGTGCCGAGCCGTTCCGGCACGGCACTGTGTCGCAGTTGCCATCGATGCCGCCTGCATCGCAAAGACAGATACAAGACAAATGCAGATATACAGAAAAAATTCGGACGAGGAAATACGTGGTGCCAGCAGATGCGATTGCGCCGCAACTTTAAGTCCACATGTGGTCAAACCGTGTTCGGGCCGATGTCCAAATTTAACCGAGGGCGCCGAGCCTGTCGAGCACGACGTTCATGTCCACCGGCTTGCCCTGCGCTGCCATCTCCCGCAGCACGTTCCGCACCTCCTCCCTCGAGAACCCCATCACGGCGATATCGTCGATGACGCGCTCCACCGGCACGGCCGACGGCTGGCGGGGAGGCGGTGGCGGGTGGGGAGGCGGTGGCTGGCGGTGGGACGGCTGGTAGTCGGACGGCGGGGGCGGGGGTCGATACGACGTCGGCGGGGGCGGCGGCGGGGGCGGGGGCGGCGGCATCCCAACGGGAGGAGGAGGAGGCATGGCTGTCGCCGCCAACCGTGTATCGAGCAGCTTCATCCGCGCCTCGTTCTCTCGCATGAGCGCCTGGAGACCTGCCCGAAGGGCATCGACGTCCTCGATCGAGCTCGTCGACGCCTGGGGCGTTTCTGCGGTTGGCGTGTCTGCTTTGCCCGCGCCTCCCTCTGCATCTGTCTCTTTTTCTGTACCTGCGTCAGCATCAGCATCTTGTGCTCCCGAGCTCCCACCCACGCCCACGCCCACGCCTTTGCCCAGCCCGGCATCGTCATCTGCCGCCCCGACGACCGGCGCCCCGCCCCCGCCGGCCTTCGCTTGCAACAGCTGTCGCAGCGCGGCCACATCCTCGCCAATCTCCCTCTGTCTGCGCTCCATCTCCTCGACCTTCTTCGCGAGCGCGCCGAGCTTGCTCTCGGTCGAGAGTCGGACGCGTTCGATGAGGGGGGCGAGCGACGCCTTGGCCACGCGGTCGACGACGACGCCCACGTCATCCGCCGTCATTGTCATTGTCTGTGGCCGCGCAACGGGCGGCTCGGAGGCCACGGGTGCCTGGGGTTTCGATTGAGTGGGTTTTGAACGTTCATCTCGCGACGAATTCTTCGGCGACAGGCTCGCGAACGGGTCGCTGTTCGGCTCCATGGTCGGCGTATGGCACGATATGGAACGGTTCTGCAGGAAAATGGCCCGGATTTATTTAAGCCGACGGGCGGGCGAGGTCGGTGTGGCCGAGGGAAAATGGCTCAGCACATCGTGCCCTCTTTCGACCCGACCGTCCCGGTTCGGGTCTTGTTCGCCGGCCTTTTCGGAGGCTGTGACCCGTCTGGGGGCGTCAAAAACTGGAAGGTTCAGCCTGCCCGGGAGGTACTGTGCGTGCTCAGGGATGCCGGTTCCGCCAAGATGTCTGCCTGTCCGACCGCCCCCGCGCGTAGGCGTGGGGGTTGCGAGGACATAATTGCACGAGAAACGCGTCAGGGCCGCAAGGCAGCAGCGCACTCGATGAGGGTGGACAGGCTCAGCGGATAGACTGGCTAGAGTTACATGCAGAGTCATACGTCCCAGCAACTGTTTCGACTTTTTGCCTGTTGCCGGTGTCGTGTCTTCTTCGTCGTCGTCGTCACTTTTTTCCTCCCTTGCTCACCTTCCCGAATCCCGTCGTGTCGCCAAAGTAGACGCTCTTAGTGCCGTCCTCCTGCGTCTTCTTGGCGATTTTCGCCGCGAGCGGATTCGCGAGCTCCATGCCCACGACCGGCGTGAAGGCCAGCGAGCTCGACAGGCCGCTCACGCCGGTGCCTCCAGCCGCGCCGACGGGTCGATGCAGCCCGTACTTCTTCTTCGCTTTGTCGCTGAGGCCCTGCTTCTGCTGGGCCGTGACGATCCGCACGCCCGCCTTGCCGAGCGATCCGAGGCCCATGGCTTCCTCCCCGTCGAAGAACTCGTCCTCTGCCTCGTTGAATCCCATCCGGTTTGCGGCCTTCTTCACGTCCGACATTCCGTACTTTTCCTTCATCTTCCGCGCCCGGCGCCCTCCTCGCTTTGACCGCTTGGCCTCGTCCGCGTCCGGCACGGGGAGCACCTCGGCCTTGCGCGCGGGCGGTGGCTCGAGCCACTTGGCAATCTTGGCCGCGGCCTCCTCCCTGTTGGACACGCCGATCGAGCCGTTCTTGTGATTGCCGTGGGCGTCGACGCGCGCGAGCAGCGAGCACTTGGAGCCGACGAGCTTGGCGGCCTTGGCGCGGATGCTCGGCGGCGACTCTTGGACGAGGGCGGCGTCGTAGACAAACCCGTAGATGCTCCCCGTGTTGCTCGCCTTGGTGCTGAATCCGGCGAGATTCTTTCGTTTGGCGCCGATCACTTGCACGTTGGACGCCGGGATGGTGGCCAGCTGCGTCAGGCCCCCGGCCGCGCCCATCAGCTTGGCGGCCACCTCGGACCCCACAAACGCCGTCAGGTTTGGCGCGACGCGGTCCATGCTCCGCTGCAGGTACCGCAGCACGCTCGTCTTGTCCGCATCCAGACGGTGTGCCAGGTCGCACGTGTCCATCACGCTGGCGAGCGCGGCGGGAGAGAGGGGCCCCGACCCGGCCGTCGTCGTGGCCGTCACGGTCAGCACCATGACTGTCGACGCGGGCAACAGCGCGTCGAGCTCCGTGACCTTGGTGAGATCATCCTCGTTGCCGATGGCTCTCACGACCGACACGTACTCGAGCGGTGTCTGGACGAGCGTTTCCAGCTCGGGAAAGCGGGGCCGGTAGCCGTCGCGGACGCGGTTGTACACCTCGACAATCTCGTTGTCCAAGTGCACGATCAGTTCGTTGCACTGGTTGAGAAACTCGGTCGCCGGGGCCGTGGACGCCGACGCGGTGGCGTTTGCGTTTGCGTTGGCGTCGCCGGGCTGGTCGTCGCGATCCAGCTCGTCGTTCACCCGCTGCATGACCGTCGCGTACAATTGGCCGTCGGTGACCGACGCCACGCTCGCCCGCCCCGGTTTGGCGTCCCCTTTTTCGTCCTTTACGACCTCCTCCTTCACGTCGTGCAACTCGTCGTCGCTCAAGTCGTCCAGGTCGGCCAGCATGGCTGTCGATGCTTTTACAAATCGAGCTGTTTTCGCGCAACGAAGGCCCCGCAATCGTATTCCTGGGGTCGCATCGACCACGGGTTGCACATGTACGGCACGCGGAGCCTCGAGAATCCCGACGGATGGATCGACCCGTTCGCGTCGTCTTCCCCGTCGCCGCCATCCCCGCCCCCACTGCTCTCGCCGTCGGGGAGCCGCTCGACGGCGAAACCGACCTTGGTCGCCATCTCCACGACGGCGTCAAAGCCCACCTCGATGCTGATCTCGTCGCTGCCCGCCAGGTACGTGTGCGCGTCCGACCAGTGCCACTGCAGCGGCCCCAAGTGCACCCAGACGCCGCCCGCCACCAGCACGTCCCAGATGGTCTCCATGTACTGAATGAAGTTGTGGGCAGTGTCGAGAAAAAAGCACGTCACCACGGCGTCGTACGTCCCCCGCTCGTCCTCGCCGCCGAAGCACTCGCAGAACTCGCCGGCGACCATCGAAAGCGCCCCGCTGTCGGGCCGGCCGGCCATCTCGCCGGGGAGCCGGTCCGGAAAGTTGCACGGCCGCAGCTGGTCGGCGAGGCGCCACACGTTGGACGACCCGATCATCCACGGGAACACCGTCCACTGGTTTTCCACTGTCGTTCCGTTGAGCAGGAACGCCGACATGAGCAGCATGAAGTACGAGTGCTCGTTCCCCGCGACGTCAAACCCCTGATCCGCGAGGTCGAGGCACAGGCGCGCGAGGCCGCACCCCGGCACCAGAACGTTCATCTTCGTTTCACCGCCGTTGCCATTGCCATTGCCGATGCTGTCGCTGCAGGCGGTGTTATTCTTGTTGTCCTCCTTGGCGCGTCCTTTCTTCCGCGCTCCGTCTCGTCCTCGTCTGTCGTCGCGGATACGCGTCAGTGCGCCGACGATCCGTCCGTACGACGCGTCGCGCTCCGCTTGAAACTCGGCCGACCAGTCCCGCGCGATGTTCTTCAACACGTAGAGCACTTTGTCAAAGTCCGCCGCCGTCACGCCGCTGCCCTCCTCGTCCACCCACATGTCGGCCGCCTGGAGGGCGTGACACAGCGGCCACGGGCCGCCCTGTTCCCCGAGCCACTCCAGCACGGCCCGCAAGAACATATCGTTGTGGTGCACGCCCTCGCGGATGAACCGCTGGCAGTCGCTCGAATAGATGGTCGGCGACGAGAGCGACGACAGCAGCTCCTTGTGCTTGTCGCTCAGTTTCGACGCCGACCTCGACCATCGCTGCAGCTCGTACTCGGCGCAGTCGACGAAGGATCGCATCGCATGCCCGATGCGGCCCAGGGCAAGCAGCTCGAGTCGAGTGTCTTCGTCGAGTCTGGGGCCGGCATTCTTCTGGTGATCGTCGCGGTCGTCGCCGTCGTCGCGGTCGTCGTCGCGGACGACAGCCCCGTCGGGATCGCCGTCGGATCGTGCAGAACCCATGACCGGCTGTATCTATAGAGATTGCGCGTGTGCGCTCCTCCTTCTTCTTCTTCTTCGAAATGGTCGGAAGCGAAGGCTTCTCTCTCTCGTTCTCCCCACCTCGCCTACGGAGCCACACGCCACGGAGATACAAGTCACGGATGCAGACGGTCAGGGTTCAACGTTAAACGAAATGTGCTTTGCTGCGAGGCCGAGAAAACGCCCAGTACCCGATGACCGCAGCGCCCATCACAGCGGCGGCAAACACGTACATCGTCGTCGAGTAGCCGCCCACAGACCACGAGGTCGAGGTCGAGGTCGAGGTCGAGTACGGGGACGAGTATTCCGTGTCTGGCGAGAACAGCTCTGGCTCCGGTGCGACTGCCTCCTCGCCATCGTCATCGCCTGCTGGTTTCGTTGAGGAGGATGCCGTGCAGGCCGCCCCGGCCGCCCCGGCACCCTCCGCGGCTGTCTTTTCCGCCTTTTTCACGTCCCCATCCACCCCGCCGTCGACCTCCTGGTACGCCCCGACCTCTTCCCGCAGCCCCTCGAGCGCCTTGCGACCGCTCACGGCGAGCAACGGTTTCACGATAAACTGCCGGAACATCTCCTTCAGCGTGCGCTCGTTCTTCACGTAGTCGCCCCACGCACCGCCGTTCGTGTCCTCGGGCACCACCTTGGTGTAGTTCGTCATCTGCAGCCCCAACACTTGGATGTTCTTCTCGCCAGACGCTTCCTCGATCTCTTCGGCGTGCACAAACAGCCTGCCACTGCGACGCTGCAGGGAACAATGCAACCGAAACGTCGCAGTCACGCCGTCCTTCTCGTGCCGATACTCGACGATCCACTCGTCCTCGTGCGCGTTCCACTTGGCCGGCGGCCGGTTCTTCTTGGACGACAGCGGCGTGCACCCTGCCTCGATCATCAGGCAGTGCAGACACAGGGGAACCACGTCATTGATGCTCGCCGTGGCCGACTGGGAGAAGAAAGACACCGGCGTGGGAAACACCTGCTCGAGCAGCGGGGTGAGCAGGTTCTGTTTGTTCGGTGGGGGATCGGGGGGATCGCCGCTCATTACTTCCTGACGCTCGCTGGGTCGCTTCCGTTGTCTATGAGTCGGTACGCCACCCGCCGACGATGATTCGGTACGTTCCGTTTGTTCGCGTGGTGTCCGTGCGAGTCGTCGGTCGTCGGTCGTCGGTCGGAACGCCTTCCAGCGTCTTCTCTTCTTCTTTTGTCGTTCGAATGAGAAGCGGACGCGTCCGTACGGGCGGCCGAGTTCAAAGCGCACAACTGTTCAAAACGCGACAACGAGGAGCCCCCGTGAGCATGAGCGCGCAGCCTCCTGTACGGGATGTTCTCACGCGACTGGAGGACGAAGCCATTGCGGCAAAGACGACGCACGGG
>Ga0181573_10005358_pt1 | contig 10655 bp, 7 predicted proteins | sample 101ome_25_FD_148643 | JGI IMG/M metagenome (GOLD analysis project Ga0181573, IMG submission 148643) | Coastal salt marsh microbial communities from the Groves Creek Marsh, Skidaway Island, Georgia - 101409BT metaG (spades assembly) | ecosystem: Environmental > Aquatic > Marine > Intertidal zone...
CGGGGTGGTTCGAGTCGGTTTATTGTCGAGGTATGTGAATTGGGTGCCGGGTGCCGGGTTGTGCGCCGGTCGGGAGGTCGTGGATCGGGATCGTTGTTCTTCTCTCTCTCTGCTCACGTGCGCTTGTTGTATCGTGTCTGTAGGAGGGGATGCAGCCGCCGCAGTCGTCGTATTCTCCGTCGCGGGGGGGGTTCGCCAAGGATGGGTTGTCGAAGGGTGGGGTGGGGGGTGGGCCGACGGTGGTACACGTGACGGCGTCGGCGGCAAACGCGATAATGGCATCGCAGCACGCGGTCGAGGGTGTCCAGTCGGACGTGTCGTCTCCGTCGATGCTGCTGGGTCAGGAATCGGCAGAGCTGCTTCATGATTATGCGCGTCTGTTCTGTCCCGGGTTGGAGGAGGCGGATGCGTTGGGGTTCTGTGTGGATGGCAGCGGGGGCGGCGTTGGTCATGGTCATGGACATGGACATGGACATGGTGGCGGGTTGCTGTATCCTGGCCAACGTCAGCCGCCTGGGTTTGGCCCCCAGCAGGTACGTCATGAGTATCCGTCGGTCACTTCTGTCCCTCCCTCTGGTGTGGTCGTTATGCAGCACAACGCGCAGCAGCAGCTGGAGATGTCGAACGTACACGCCTCGATGAACTCTTCTTCCACGAATGCTTCGCAGGGGTCGCCGTTTGTCTCTCTCTCGGTGCAGTCGGTGCAGTCGGCGCAGTCGATGGTGGCGTCTACCTCGGCCACGGGCCACAGCAGCGACAGCTACAGTTACAGTTACAGCATGTCGGGGGGGCACGAGCACTTGAGGGTGCGGACGTCTCCTGCGGCCGCCTCGACGCCGCCCCAGCCACATCGTCACGTCGAGCGGTCGGCGTCGCACCCGCCGCTGTCTTGGGCCATGCGAGTGAGCTCTCCGAGGCCCGCCGACGACCTCAATTTTCCGACGATGCAGTCGCCAATCTCGCACGCCTCGTGTCCGTCGCCCTCGAACGGCGTTGGCACGATCACCGCCGACCCCGAGGAGCCGCCGCCGGAGATTCTCGTCGGCCTCGACGGGCAGTATCAGTCCTACTGCAGGCAGATCATCACGCCTGCGCTGAATGTGGCGACGACGGCGGCGCTCGATCGGCTCCGGAACATTCAGCTGGAGATCGAGGCGAGCATGCTGGGGCAGCCGGGGGTGACCAAGGCGACCATTCCGCGAAAGTACTTCTGCAGCCTGAAGGAGGTGGCCAAGGTGGCGAAGATCTGCAAACTGCTTGTGATTGCGCCGGATATCAAGCCGTCGCCGACAGCACACATCAAACCGGTCAAGCTGCTCAATTCGCTGGTGGAGGACGCGCAGCACGCGGGCGTGCCCTACGTGTTTGCGCTCTCGCGCAAGGGGATCGGGCAAATATTCGGGCGGGACAAGAACATGAGCATTATGGCGCTGATGGATCTGGACCCGGTGCGTGCCGAGGTGGATGTGATGCTGGACGAGGCGGCGTGCGGCAGGCGGCTCTGGGAGGAGGTGCAGAAAAGGCGGCAGGCGTGACTTGTACGACTCGTTGGACCATCCAGACCGACTTGACCCTGCTCTGTTTTGACGTGCTTTGTTTACTCTGTAATGGAATGGATCGATATCGCTCGATCCTCGATCGATCATCGACCACTCGAAAACTTGGCGAGCCACCCCGACCGCACCGCCTTGAGCTTGATCGCGGCGTACGAGGTCAGCTCTCCGACCAGTTGCAGCGGCATGCAGAGGACCTGCAACATCCCGTCCAGATAACTCGAACTGATTCCTCCCAGCAGGAAAATGAAACTGAGGTCGACGGCCTGAATCGTCAGCCCCACCGCCTGAGGCACGATCAAAAACCCCCCGACGACCCCTTGCAGGCTCGGCGGCAGCCCCGCCACGTGCTCTCTCATCACCGCCCGCGCACAAGCATCCATTGTCCACCCCAGGGCGTAGAACGCCACGCTCTCCAGGTAAAACCGGAAGTCGTACGTGCTCAGCGACAGCTCCATGAGCAGCGACGACACCAGATTGGTCGCCATCGGCTTGAGCGCCCTGGGATCTTTCCGACACGTCATGATGAGCTTTGGCAACGTCGGCAGCTGCGCAATCGTCCGACACCCCGCGAACACCGTGCTATACAGCCACATCAGGTTGTCAAACCACCGCAGCCCTCGTCCGATCCGGCTGTTCATGATCCGATTCCGGAACGTGACCAGTTTGTACTTGATCCATGCGATGACCCCCACGTCTCGACGAATATCCAGCGTACCCAACGTGAACTCCTCCCCGCAGAGCTCGCACATCGGGTGCTTGTCGACACCGTCGTCCCCCCGCTCGACCTTGACTTTCATCCAGCTGTCCAAGCACTTCGTGTGAATGTATCTCTGCGTGCCCGCACACCGACACGGTGCCACGAGCGGGTCGTCTGTCGAGAGGTGGTGCGTGAGAGAGCGCGAGGGTGAGTGGGGAGCTGTTCCGCCCACGAGGGCAAGCGATTCGCACCTTCCGAGTGCTCACCCCAACATACTCGGCACATCGCATCCTCATCGGGTGCCATGAAATCATCGAGCGGGTGCGACCGGAGCGGGAGTGCGTTGTTCGCTTCACTAGGGCTGAATTCTGAGAAATCGGATGACTCCGGGCGTCCGGGCTCTGTCGCAGGCGTTCTGCACCTCGCGACGGGGACATCCATTGTGTGTATATGTCCGACAGTGACTGACTAGAGAGGGAAATGCATCTTTCGGAAATACCGGTAGAAGCGAGATACCTCGTGCTGAGCGCGAAGGCCTTCGCCTAGGCGACCACGTGAGTCGTTATGAAATACACGTAGAATAATCAAAACACAAGCTGGTCGGGGTTCTCGATCGTCTGCTTGAGCGTCTGCAAGAACTCGGCCGCGTGGGCTCCGTAGACGATCCTGTGGTCCGCCGTCAGGTTGACGATCATCTGCTTCTCGACGCCCATCCTTCCGTTGGCGTCCACGGACACGACCGGCTGGGATCCGCCGACCGCCAGAATAGCGGCAGTTCCCGGCGGCAGGATGGCGTCAAAGCTGTTGACGCCGAACATGCCAAGGTTGGAGATGGTGAAGTTTCCGGTCGTGAACTCGGCCGGGGCGAGCTGCTTGGCGCGCGCGCGCTTGACCAGGTCGGCCCAGTCCTTGCTCATGGTGTAGATATCGGTGACGTTGGCGTCCTTGAGGACCGGGGTGATGAGACCGCCGTCGGGCATGGCAACGGCCATGGCGATGTTGATGCGCTCGTTGTAGGTGATGCCGGATCCGTCGGGGGTGCAGGCGGCGTACAGCAGCGGGTGTCCCTCGAGGGCGTTACCGCAGGCCTTCGCGAGGAGGGCAGTCATGGTGACTCCCTTGGGCTTGAGCTTGCGGTAGAGCGCGTCAAGCTTGTCGGTGGAGATGGTCATGGAGACCCTAAATTCGGGGACGGCCAGCGAGTCGATCATGTTGCGGCTGACGGCCTGCTGGAGGGAGGTGAAGGGCACGGTGGTTCCGGCCAGGTCCGAGACGGTGGTGGCAGCCGGAGCAGCGACCGGGGCCGGGGCGGCGGCGGCGGCCGGCGCCGGGGCAGCGGCAGCAGCGGCCGGGGCGGCGGCCGGGGCTCCTCCCTTTCCGGCGTTCTCGACGTCGGAGGCTGTGATCCTTCCCGCGGGTCCGGTTCCAGCAATGGTATCGAGGTTCACGCCGAGCTTCTGCGCGAGCTTTTTCGCGTACGGGGTGACGATGACCCTTCCGTCGGCCCTCTTCTGCGGGGCCGGGGCCGGGGCGGCGGGTGCGGCAGGGGCAGCCGGGGCGGCAGGAGCCGGCGCGGCAGCCGCCGGGGCAGCAGCAGCAGGGGCCTCGGCAGCCGGCGCCGGGGCGGCAGGAGCGGCAGGAGCGGCAGGAGCGGCCTCCTCAGCAGCCGGCGCCGGGGCGGGCGCGGCACCGCCGCCGCTTCCCCTCGACTGAGCGTCCGCCAGGTCCGCATCAGTCTCGGCGATGAACGCAATCGCCGAACCGACGTTCGCCATCTCTCCCTCCTGCGTCACAATCGACCCGAGGATACCGTCGTTGAACGACTCGACGTCCATATCGGCCTTATCTGCAGTCAGGGCGAGCGATGAAGGTGACAGTGAGACGAGACGCGCGCAGCGGCAGAGCGCCCCTCGACACCCCACATCGTGCTACATTGTGTCCGAAACACCCATTTCACGGCACGGCGGGCCGATCTACCGCCGAAAGACCCGGCATCGACACGCCGAATCGATCATCGTTCGGTACAATGTCCCAACTCGGCGCCTACGTACCAGACTCGACGACGACGAGCGCCTCTCCCTTCGTGACCTTGTCCCCTGGGGCCTTGAGCCAGGAGACGATCTTTCCCTCCGTCATCGTCGACGAGAGGGCCGGCATGAACACTTCCTTCACGGCCGGGGCGGAAACATTCCTCTTCGAGGTGGCCGTCCGCGACGCGATCACGCCGGCAGGGCGCGTGGTCTTCATCAACGAAAGCTGCATTGTCCGTAACGTGAAGAAATGAATGAAAAAGTGGGCAACGACGTTGAAACGTGGCGACGACGTTTTCTCCCTCTCCAGTTTCACCGTTACATCCCACCGGCGCTCGTCTTCAAAAAGCTCCAGACCTCCTCGGCCTTCTCCTTCATCAGGCTGCTCTTGTCGCCACCGCCCCGCTTGGCCTTGCTCGCGATGCCTTGGCTCTCGCTCAGGCCCCGCTTCCGCCGTTCCTCGGCGGCGTGCCTGCACATGTGTCGCATCGCAATCTGACCGAGCTGCGAGGTCACGCCGTTGCCACCGGCGGACGTGGGGACTGGTCCGTAGTAAAATTTGAAGCGCTGCTGCAGGACCGATCGCCGCTTGGCCACCTCGACCTCCGGGGGGAGGTTGCGCAGGTAGTCGACGACGTGCTCCATGTTGTCGACGGGGACGAGCTGGTCTTCCAGCTTGACGTCGTCGAGGGGCCAGATATGCGTGACGAGCTTGTTCTTGAGGTGGTGCGGCGACGTCTCGTCGATCCACGCGCTCGAGTTGGTCACGTTCATGAAGATGGCCATCGAGCTGTAGTCGACGTCGAGGTGGAGGGGCAGCGAATGGAAGGGCGGCCCAATGAATACCGGAATGCACCCGCTCAATATTGCCTCGCTAATTCGTCGACTGGACTGCACGTTGGACGCCAGAATGGGGCAGAAGCGGGTGCGCCGGTAGCTCTGCATCACCTCGGCGTGGGGCGTGTGGTTGTCGCAGATGTCGCACGAGCACTTGATGTCGATGTCGGCGGATTTTCTGTCCGTCTCCACGGAGTGGACAAAGTCGTACCGTAGCATCTTGCCGGCGGCAAAGAGCCCCCGCACAGACGGGTCCGGGTGCCCGCAGCCGCCGCGGTAGTACAGCAGCAGGTCCCGGTCGGCGTGCAGCAGGTCCAACTCGAAGTCGAGATCGAGCGTCGCGACGTACGGCATGATCAGACTCGATCCCGAGCTCGCCGCGTCCGGCGTCCACACGCACAGGCTTGACCGCTCGGGAACCAGATGGAACGCGCTCGCCAGGTCCTCGCACATGGCCTCCTCCTTGAACAGCCCCTTCATGATCGGGCTGGGGTGCACGAACACGAAATCGCCACCCTTCGAACTGCTATATCGCTCCGACTTGACAATCTTGTCGAGCGTCTTGCGCATGTACGGCTCTGGGTCGGTCGTGTTTCTGTTCCCGAGCGGGTGGATGTAGGCGAGCCACGCGAGGTGGTAGCAGTACATGTCCACGAAGATGATATCCGCCTTATCCGCGTCCGGTTCGTGCAAAGAACTCTCTCGGATTGCCTTTGCGAGCCAGTATTCCGACGCGTACTGGTAGTGCTCCGGGTCGAGGTGCCCGACGCCGTCGATGCCCCAGTTGTTTCTCGAAAAGGGCCAGACGCGTTTGTAGTTGAGGTTGCACGTCCGGGCGCCGACGGTGGGGCCGACGACTTTGTTGACGTCCAACACGTGGATTCTGCACTCGCCGTCGTCGGTTTGTTCGTCTGGACTGGCCACGAGCGGCGTCGGCACGTCCCGCGTGATGGCCCGTCGCACCTCCCAGGACGACAGCGTCAGGCTGTGATCCGACTCCCACCATTTTTCCTCTGGCTTGAAGGTACCCTCCACGTCTTCGCTCTCGAGACCCTTGCTCAGGGTTTCCAGAAACGTCCACCGGGACTTTTCCACCCTGATATCCCGCATCCCGCCCCGGGTGAGTGGAAGCGAGACCACGATCGTCTCTGGGCGTTCCACCGCCGCCGCCAGCGCTTGCGTCGCACTTGGATCCTCTTTGATCGTCTCCAACGTCGAGTCCGAGACCGACGGCGAGGACCCGGGCGAGTCTCCAGCCAGCACGTCTGACCGCCTGACGACGATCGGCTCGTTCTGCACGATCCCGTCCATGAACGAACTCGGATCTCCGACCGCTCCAGTCTTTTCTGTGTTTCCGATCACGCTCCCTCCGCTGCTCATCTGGCCCATGAGCGGATCCAGGTGCCTCGTCGCCCCCTGTAGCCGGTCTGCAATCTCGAGTGCCTCCCGCTGTCTCGCCTCGCTGTTGGCGATTACCCTCGGTCGGTGCGGGTCTTTATTCGACCCGCCGTGCCCTCTGGACAACCGTTCGCCCCCGACGCCCGCCTCTGGCCGCACGAAGAGCATTCCCACCAGGAGGAGGATGGTCAACGTGGTCAGGTAGACCACCACCGGCCGCCTGGGCATCATCTTCGACTTCGACGGCGTGTTCGGCTGATCATCGTAGAGCCCGGACTCGATGTTTCTGGCGATGGGTCGGGGAGCGGGACGAGGGACGTCGTCGAGCAGAGCTGAGTAAGTCATCGTTCGAGGAAAGAGATCAGCACCAGACGTCGCGTCAGAGGACTCCACGACGCACCTGCCCCGGTTACTTAACGCGAGGTGATTCTTCTTCTGCCCTCCGATGGCCCGCATTGTGCTTCACGTGGCCGCTGGACTGCAATTCTACGACCGAATCCCTTTCTGTGTGACTTGCGTCGAGGCAGCGTTCGGAGTCACTGCCACGCGCTACTTCCCTTTTCTATGCGTTTGTGATACCTAAAAGATGGTGTCTGATGCGCGACGTCTGGTACAGGGGGAGCAGCGAGTCGGCATGCTCGAGGAATTGGTTGCCAAACCTGGATCTTGAAGAGCTCCTCGCGTGTGTTGTACGCCCGACGTGCTCCTGTCGCGGGAATGCTCGTTGTTTGTTGCGTTTATATGGAGTGCATGAATAGGGGCGTCGTGGGGAGTGAACACCGGGGACGTGGGGGGACGGCAGAGACGGTTGAGCGGATCCTCCACAGACGAGGTCAAACGGGGGCGTGGGCATCTCGTCACGTCAAAGTCTTCGGCCAGACCGTAGACCACAGACCATATAGACGACAGACGACAGACGATGGGTGGTGAATCGGCGGTGACGTCTCCCGCGCTGTCATTGTCGGGTATTTCTTGGGCGTCAGGGGATGAGTCCGGGCACTCCGAGTCGCCGTCGCCGTCGTCGTCGTCGCCGTCAACGTCGTCCACGACGCAAATCACCCTGCCGTTGCGGAGTATCCACAGCCGACTGCAGCTTGAGACAACGCGTGCGGCGTTCTGGGAGCTACTAGCGAAGCAAGCGCTGCGGCGTGTGCCGGCGGTTGCCGCCGCCGACGACACACATGTCGGCCGTCACACACGCACGAGTCAGGCGACGGCTCCCGTCCGCCAGCCCGAGGTTCACCCCGAGGTTCCGACGTTGGAAGATATGGCGACTCAGATGAACGAGCTGGGGGCAAGCCTGGAGGCGCTCAAGGAGAAGGCAGCGGCGGACGAAGCGACCATCGGCGGCCTGCGGCAGGACTTGAAGCGGACGGACAGGCTGAAGAGCAGCTACAAGCGGCAGGTGGACGAGATGAAGTCGATGTTGGAGGAGAAGGGGCGGGTCGGAAGTCGCGTCTTGTCCAATCAGGACGAGTCGGCGGCGCTGCAGCGGCGGGTCGCGGAGATGAGGGTGCAGGTGGAGGGGCTGCGGCGGGAGCGGGACACCTTGAAGGCGCAGTCGCGGGTTGCGGAGGGCCGGTTCGAAGAGTTGAAAGGTAGGTTTTCGCGGAGAGAACAGGCCCTTTTGAGTGCGCAGCGGCGATGTCGGGAGCTCGAGGCGGCAGCGGAGCAGGTCGGTGTGACGTGCGAGTCGATCGTCGAGGCGGTGGACGCGGGGACGTGCATGGATGTCGAGGACGGGGGCGAGGAAGATGTTGAGGTCATGGGTATTTCGTCGGGCAGTTCGGAGGAGGAAGAACGAGAGGACGGAGCCGAAGACGCGGTGGTGCTGAAGGACGACGCCGACGACGATGACGGCCATGCCGTCGAGTCCCACCAGCACTTCATCAGCACAACGTCGCCGCTCTATGTCAAGATATTTGGTCCGTCGGCCGACCTCGCCGCGGCTGCCGACGTCCTCATCTCGGCCGACGAGGCCCTCGCCCGGTGCGCCGGTCGGATCGCAGAGCTGTACCGCGAGCTCGACGCCCTGCGCGACGAGTCCCACCAGCTCAAGTCACAGTGCGCAGACCAATACGATCGGGTATTCAAGTACAAATCCATGTCGACGAGTCTCGCGGCCAAGGTCAAGACCCTGGAGGCGCATGCCGCGTCCGTCCAGCATTCGGCGGCCGAGTACCAGCGACAGATGGAGGAGCTCGTGAGCCGACAGCGCGCTAACGCAGCGGAAGAGAGCTACAAGTTGAGCAGTGAGATCCAGTTCATGTCGACGGAGCAGGCCCGATTGCTACTCAAGCTCCACGAGGTCCAGCTCTGTCTCGACAAGTCGCGGGCGGTGTCGGCTGAGATGGAGCGCCGGTGCGAGGCGTTGGAAGGGCGTCTGCGAGCAACGCAGGGGGCTCGCGCCAATGTCGATAGTGGCAGTCTTGGTGCGGGTGGACCCGATCGGGGTCGCGACCCCGGCTCTGGTGGTGATCACCACCAGAGCTAACGAAGTGCTGACGAAGTACATGTATTCGCGGAACACTCTAAATCAGCCATCTATACTCGTCAGTCAGCAAATATGATGATGCCACTTGTGGCGCTCCGCTGTGCCCAGGTCGGTTGCGCACGGCCCCGTTCGACTGCACTGTATCATGCGCCTGCTCCGATACCTCCTAGACCGCACATGCGTCGTCCGACACCTATACCTCGACCGCACGTTGCTCGCGCCGTCGTCATCCCGGACGCCTTCGGCTACGTCCTCGGTAGCTGCGCGGTGACCTGCTGCATCCTGTACTGGATGTCCTTTCAAGTCGCCTTTGCGAGGAAACGGCACGTCGTCCTCAACTCGGCCGACACCCGCTCGATCGTCCCCGCTCACGCGTACCGCCCGTTTTGCTTCTCCAGCTTCAACGTTCCCTACCCGAAGATGTACGCCGAGGGCGACTCGGAGGATGCCGTCGGCTTCAACTGCGTCCAACGCGGTCACCAGAATTCTCTCGAGCTCGCGCCGCAGGCATTTGTCTTGCAAATCTTGATGGGTCTCAAGTTTCCTATCACCGCGTCCATCCTCGGCGTCGCATGGGCCCTGGGCCGGATCCTCTATTTCACAGGCTACGCGAGTGGTGACCCACGGGGACGGATCAAGGGCGCCGCCGTCGCTGGCCTGGTATGGCTCGCGCTCGTCTTCGGCACCATGTACACCGGCTATGTAATGGTGCGCGTGGCTTGACACTCGATTTATTCATCTGTGTATTACAAGCACGATTCATTCACCTGCAAGCGAAAACAAACGCGAGTGGTCAGCACAACATCCAGCAACGCCACGATAACACGACACTGTATGTCTCTCGCAAACCCGGGGCTCAGACATCCAAGGAAGTTAAACCGCAGCGGTTCTCAACCCCTACGCACGGGGGAAAACCCTAGATCGGGCACTGCGAATGGTTTCTGAGAAACGCCCTTATGGTGGAATCTTCATCATCGCCAGCCGGGAGTTTTGCGAGGAGCGAGCGTACTCCGCGTACACCGCGCACGCCCGTGTCGGTCGAACAGAGCGTCCTAATCATCAAGAATCATAGGGAATCCGACTAAAACTCTGTAACTTCGTCACCCACGAGCGCTCGCACCGGTGATACTGGTCATGGTGGGGTCACGGCAACGACGGCAACGACGGCAACGACGAGACGGCGTGTGCTCAGGACAGCGGGGAAAATTTGTCAGCACGGAAGTTTGAAGACTCAGTCCTGTTGAGTTTGATTTTTGATTGCGTCATCGTCACCGCACACGCCCGTCAAACCAGCCCCGTCGTCGCCACCATACCGCGGCCCCTCCCTCATACCACCGCGCGCCGCAAGCCAACAAACGAAACGACGAAACGACGAAACAGCGAAACAGCGAAACAACAAACACAGCATCAGATAGAGCTAATGAAAGTCAGCAACGAACACCGGCCTTTGGCATCCCTCAGACAGGGATAACTGATAAAAAAGTCTATCATCATCTGCACCCACAACGCACGGTCGTCGCGGGAACAACAACGCACGAGCACACATCAACTCGAGAACCCCCCAACCGAAACAAAACACGCACCTCTGTATTTCACGCATTCAACCGTTCACTCACGCCTCTCTCTGTCTCTGTCTCTGTCTC
>Ga0181573_10005361_pt1 | contig 10651 bp, 7 predicted proteins | sample 101ome_25_FD_148643 | JGI IMG/M metagenome (GOLD analysis project Ga0181573, IMG submission 148643) | Coastal salt marsh microbial communities from the Groves Creek Marsh, Skidaway Island, Georgia - 101409BT metaG (spades assembly) | ecosystem: Environmental > Aquatic > Marine > Intertidal zone...
TCGCGCGCTGAACCCAAGCGACGTCGACATCGCGCGCGGGCGTCGTGGCAATGGGACCGCGGATCGATCGAGCGGCAGAGATATTTCCAGTCTGCGAGGCCAGTCCCACATCGACCTGCTTGATGGATCCGAGGGGCGCTCGGCGCGTCCGAGGGCAGTCTAACTTTTCTCTTCCGAGAGGTTGCGACGCGCGCCCTCTCGGTCGTATCGCCGCACGATAACGCGCGCGCCGCCGCGATCGAAACTCGCGTGACCCGCACACGAACCTCACCATGCGAGGCGAGCGCCCCCTGTTCGCCGGCGTCGCCCTCGGCACCCTCTGGGCGACGCGGCGTTGCTCGGGGCTCAAGCGGCTGCTCATATGCGCCGCGGTCCTCGGGCCTTGGCTTTTCGCCCTGCCGCTCGCGCGCGCGCACGATACCGACTACGACGCGTACCGACCCGCGCGGTCGCACCACCGGCGCATCGAGGATCACCACCGCGACGTGAAGGACGCGTGGAACGAGCACGTCGTCGCGCCCTTCGAGGACTTCGCCAACGACGTCGCGGAACTCTTCACGCCGAACGAGGAAACACCCGAGCGCGGGGAGATAACAAACCCAACCCCGGTCGAGGAACGATGCCCGTGGATAACCGAGGGCGTCGTGGGCGCCGCGCGCGCCAACCCGCTGACCAAGGCGCTCGTCGAGCGCACGCGGATGTCGCACCCGTTCGGCCCGGGCGCGCGCGACGAACCCTTCAAGGTGGTGTCCGAGGACGATAAAGGTTCCTTCGAAGGTAAAAAGTTTGGCTGGCGCGACGCCGTCGTCCTCGCCGCGACGGTCAAGATCGACCGCGCCGCCGCGGACGCGTGGCTCCCAAAGCCCGCGCTGAACATATCCGACGTGGACGAGGCCGTCCTCTTCGTCGCCTGGTACCGCGACTCCTTCTGCTGCGGCTCGTACCACGAGGCGGCGCTGCTGCTGAAGGTTGTCGTCGACGGCAGACGAGCGCTGCACTGCCCGTGGATGCTCGTGGACAGCGACGTCGCGCTCATCGCCGGTCGCGAGATCCTCGGGTTCCCGAAGAAGATGGGCGAGTTCGAGTTCGAGGTGACGCCGCCGACGGTCCCCGTCTCGGCGGCGTCCAACGGACCGACCGACACGGCCGGAACCGGACCGGAACCCGCCGAGGAGGTTTCCGGAAAAGACTTTGACCCGGACGCGCTCGGTATCGAAGGGACCCGAATCACCGCGCGCGTTTCGAGGAACGGCGCCGAGATCCTCGCCATCTCCGGCGTCGTCTCTTCGCCCAAATCGCCGGGTAGCACGATCATGCCGAGGTCGCGAAACGTGGTCCTCAACGCTCAAACGTCGCACCCGCTCCCGGCGCCGACGGCCGACGCCGCCGCCGACGCCGCGTGCCTCGGGAACAGGCCGCGCATCCTTCGGTTCGCGTTCGACGAGGTGCCGACCGAACCCGGGCCGTGGACCGTCGTCGACGCGAAGGTGGACGTCGGGAGCACGAGGACCGACCCGCTCGGCGTTCCCTTTGGCGTTGCCTTCGACGGCGAAAAAGTATCGGACGACGAAAAAGTATCGGACGACGAAAAAGTCTCCAACGCGGTCAGTCCCGTGGAGGTTGTCGACGCCGTCGTCGGCGTCACCTCGTTCTTCACGGGGGAGGAACCGACGCCGAGGCTGTTCGAGACGATACCGCGGGGTTGGCTCGAGGACGACGACGTGTACTGGCTGAGGTACCAGTGAGGGCCGAGGCGCGACAGGGACAAACGGGACGCAACCGCCGCTTGTCATCTTCTACACTCCATGCTCGAGATGCACGCTACCCATCGCGGGTACGTCGCATCGCCGCGGGTGCATCTCGAGCATGGCACGCGTCAAGCGGCGGTCGCAAGCGCGGCGTGGCTCCTTCTTTTAGCAGTGCCGCCACAACAACAAACAACGCACGAGAGCCACGCCGCGGCCGTAAGCCACCTCTAGCGACGAGATTTTTTTCATTTCCCTCCAAAAATTTTGCTGATCTGGCAGCTCGCCTTTTTGGCAGCGCTCCACGTGCTTCCCGCGGTCACTTCGAACGAGCGCCGGCACGACCAAGATGTCCGTATCGGCGCTCACGCTCGTCGCGCGACCCACCGGTACCGCCCCACTCCGCGCGCGCCCCGCGAAGGCCGGAACCCGCGCGCGCACCGCCCCGCGCGCCTCCGGGAAAGATGAGGAGGAAAGCGCGGGAGGGATTGACTACGCGAGTTTGGAGCGCCGTATGCTCGACCTGAAGAAGCAGGAGCTCGTGGGTCACACCGGACACCTCCCGGTCGTCGTCCTCGACGCGACGCTTCCCAACCAGCGCTTGGCGCTCCGTTTCGACGCCAAGGACGTGTCGCGTCGCATGCATGCTGGCACGGAGCTCGGCAAGATGGCCGAGGTGGGCGACAAATTCGCCATGCTGGGCCTCGCGCCGGGCAGCAGGCAGGTCCTCCCGCTGGGTACCGAGGTGGTCCTGAGCCGCATCTCGCCGTGGCCGGACGGCAGCGGGGACGTCGAGATCGAACTTATCGGCTCCAGGCGCATACGAATCGAGGGCCAGCCCTTCAACGAGAACGGCGTGCCCATGGCCAAGGTACGCCGCGCGCCACCCCGGCGCTTTTTTGAACACCGAACCGTCGGTTCAAAAAGCCGCCGACGCCCGCACCGCTTTTTCAGTCACCAAAAACTCTCTCTCCGTCTCACGACGACCTCCCGACCCCCCCCCGCGCGAACGACGCAGGTCACCTTCATGGAGTGGGCGCCGGAGGATTCGCCGCCCAGCAAGGACGGCGAGGGAGTCATCGGCGGCGCGCACCCGTCCGCGTCAAACGGCGGCTTCGCGTCGGGCACCAAGCCGTACGGATTCAACGAGAAGATCGCCGACGGTGACCGAATGACCAGTCAGTCCAACGCCGCGAAGTGCTTCAAGATGGCGGAGGATCTCGAACCCTTGGTGGACGAGTGGTACGGACTCGTGCGCCTGGGGGAGTGGGAGCGAATCCCCGGCCAACTGGACCTCATAAAGAGCCACATAGGCGAGATGCCGCCGAGGGAAGAACCGGCGAGGCGAGCCACGTGGGTCGCGAGCTTGATCAACCCGATTCCCGCGCTCGGCGTCGCGTACGAGATCAGGCCGGCGCTGCTGATGGCGCGCGACACGATCACGATGCTGACGGTCGCGACCGAGGGCATCAGGCTGAGCATCGAGCGGCTGAGGCAGGGGAAGAATCCCCCAAAGCCGGAGTGAGCCGAGGGGAAGAAAACTGCTCGTCGATTCGTTGTCTACCTCATGATATTTTTAAGGAAACTAAGCACGTTGTATGTTATCTCCATCGTTCAACTCGGAGTAGTATTACTCAACCCTGCATGATGTCGAAGGCCTCGAACGACGCCTTGAACGCGTTTGCGCGCTCCGTCTCCTTCTCCTCCGTCTCCATGCAGTTCTGCCAGCTCGTCCGCTCGGGGCACCCCAGCAGGTGCCCCAGCACCTCCCTCCCGAAACTCATCCAGTGCGGCTCGCCCCGGCCGATCTTTCGCAACAGAACCGTCCCGTCCGGCAGGTGCACCGCGTAGTACTCGCCGTCGCCGCAGTGCGACGCGATCGCCGTCTGCAGATCCAGCGCCGACTCCGGCGCCTCCACCACCTCCCACTCGAACCCGAGCCGCTTCGCCGCCTGCTCGAAGATCTTCCTCGCCTTTCGAGCGCGATCCGCGGGAACCGGCACGCAGTTCAGGTGCATGTGGTTCCCACCCTTGGATCGCAGCGCGAGGTGCCGCTCGAACGCCACGAGCTCCCTCGGACCGCCCCTCTCACCGGGCACGCCCACGGTGTCCAGCGGCGAGGCGGCGTTCTCGGGAACCGGCGCGCCGCCGCCCCCCGCTCGAAGGCACGCGCGAACGGCGCCGAGGTATCTCCAAATCTCGTCAGCCGCCGACGGACTCAGCGCCGCGAAGCTCGGCGTGTGCTCCACGGGCACCACCTGGCAGTGATCCGGCACGACGCCGCCCTTGTCCATGGCGATGAACGACTCCGTCGCGATGCTGGCCACCAGGTGCGTGTCCTTCTCGTTCGAGAGGCAGAACCAGCACCCGCCGGGGGGCGGCGGCGGCGGCCGACCCCGCTTCTCCTCCCTCCGCCTGTCCCTGTCCGCGTTACGCTCCTCTTCCGTCTTGGCCATCTGCACCACGATGTCGCGCCCGTAGAACGTCGTCTCGTGCAGCGCGAGCGCCTTCTCCGCAGCCTCCGCGGTGGAATACGCCACGTGGCAGAATCCCCGCGATCGCCCCGACTCGGCGTCGCGGCCCAGGCGAAGATCCGCGATTTCGCCGCACTGCGCGAAAAACTCCGCCAGCGCGCCCTCGTCCGCCCGAAAGGCGAGGTTCCGGACGTACACCGTCTTGTCCGGGTCGCCCTTGAGCGGTTCGGTTCGCACCTGCGACGCGACGCGCGCCCTCTTCGCGCGCGGTTCCTCCCATCGAACCCCCGCGAAATTAGCCGCGTCCCCGCCGGCCGCGTCGGTCGACCCCCCGTTTGCACCCCCCCTCGCATCGTAAGGGCTCCTGGTGGTATCCGGCGGGAGCTGCTGCAGCGCGGACGGGGGTTGCCTCGAAGCCGGGAGCAGCGCGAGCGCGTGCAGCCATCGCTCCTTGCGATCGTTTCCCACGGACGCGAGCGCCACGAGCCGCGTGGCGTGTCCCCTCGGGTTCTTGTACGGCTCCCTGGCGTAGTGGCACCCGCCAGCCGTGTCGCCGCCGGCCGTGTCGCCGCCAGCTGTGTCGCCGGCGCCGCACGCGTGGTACCGCGGTTGCGTGTCCCGCGCGACGTCGGCCACGACGGGGCTGCCGGCGGCGGCGGCGGACGCGACGGCGTGCCCCGGCGCCGTCGCGGCGAACGCGTCGCATCCCCGAGGCCACTCGCTCGTGAGCAGGAGGTCGACGACGCCGCCGGGATCTATCCCCGTGCTCGCGTTACTCTGGCGCAGGGAGCGGACGTCCGCGGCGCGGTACTCGCCTAAGCGCTCCGCGGTCGTCGCCGCGAGCTGCGACTCGTCGTCGTGCGCCAGCGGGTTGTGCCGCCCCGGTAACGCGGCGACTCGCAGACCGTGAATCTCGTAAACCTTGGCGCGTCTCAGGAAGGTGATGTTCGGGGCGACGACGCCTTCGGGATGGCGGCAGAACTCGCGACCGTGAGGGAGTCCGTCGATGAAGTACGTGGGCAGGGGCGCGGTGAGGGTGCCGTCGACGTACGCGCGGATATCCGCGTTGGGGTCCGAGGCGGTGGGGGTCGCGTCCGCGCCATCCTCCTCCTCCCCCGCGGCGGCGGCGGCAGATCCGAAGAAGCGGCCGACGCAGAAGAGCGCGGCGAATGGGCCCGCGGACGACGCGTTGACGGCCTCGACGCGCTTGTATAGGGACGCGAGGTTGCCGCGGACGTCGCCCGCGATCAGAATCTTGACCGCGTTCGGGTCTGACATCGCGTCGGGACTGTCCGGCGCCCGCGAGCTGTGGCGAGAGGTACTGGTAATCATCGGCACCTCCAACAGTTCAGACAGAGGGTCGGTTCCATTTTTTTTGGTTATTTTCCCAAACTGTCAAACACTAAATAGGGAAATACGTAAACCCATGATGACGTTTAGCGTACAAAGTTTCGTTCGTAATAGGCTGAAAATACAACCACGTACTCATGCAAACAGTTGGAATCGCTTTGGTCCAAGATCCAAGCGTTTTTGGGAGGCCCACATCGCTCCTGTGAAAAATCACGCGAGAGGGAGGGTCCACACGGTTCCAAGGTGCGGTCGCTTCGCAATCAGCCCCACTGCAAGGCGCGCGGCGTGGAGGCGGACGCTAAACACCCGCCGTCTCTCGCGATCTCACCGAACGGTGCGCACGGAGACGCCGCGACGCCTCGTCTCGAGTCCCGGGGGCATCCAAAGACAGCTCCGGTTCCGCCAATCGGGTCAGCGCCGAAGGTTTCCGACACCGCCTTCGAAGGGAATATGCCAGCCCGCGGCAAGAAGCCGACGCAGGACTGGATCGGGACGCTCCTGGACGAAAACACGGGCGACGCCGCGCCGGTTCCGCCGCAAAAGAAGCGGGGAAGGCCGCAGAGCCGCAAGCCCACCGTCTCGGACGGCGGCGACAGCAGGTGAGCGCGCGCGGCCCTCTCGTCTCCCCAGAATCGCGCACAAATCCCTCTGTGGGCCCTCTTCCGCCCCAGATTCCGGGGTTCCACGCGCCGTCGGACCGCGATCTGACCTTCGCGCCCTCGTCTTCACGCAGGTTCACCGGTGAATCGCACGCCACGAGGTCCACGGCCATCCCCGGCACCCCCGAGCACGGACCCGCCGCGCACGATGCCACCGCGCGGCCCGACGTCTCTCCCGCGGTGAGCATCGACGAACTCCCGCTCCCGCTCCCGCCGCTCGACCCCGGCATGCTCGACGATCACGTCGACGTCCTCGACGACTTTGACGTCGCGGGCGGGAGCGGGATCCTGGACGACGTCTTCACGCTCGATCCCGACCAGCTGTTCGTCCCTCCCGGGATGCAGCAGCCCGCGGGATCCGGCGCGGGCTCGCTCCAACACTCCGCGCCGGGTGGATCGCTCGGGGGATCCGAGCACGAGAAGGGCTTTGAAAACGAAGATCCCGAGAAGCGAACGGCGAGGCTGGCGCGGAACAGGGAGAGCGCGCAGCTGTCGAGGCAGCGCAAGAAGCAACAGCTGAGCGACCTCGAGCGCCGATGCAGGTCCCTGCACGCCGCCAACTCGCAGATGCACCAGCTCGTCGCCAGGTTGAGCCACGAGAATCACGCGCTGCGCCATCACATCGCGTCAACCGGGGGCGCGCCGCTGCCGCCGCACCTGCAATTGCCCGCGACGCCGCCGCCGGTGGTGGTGCTTCCGCCCGGCGCGACGCCCCCGCCGGGGATGGTGCCCCTGCACCCGAGCATGATGCCGCAGGCGACCAAGGTGCCACTCCCGACGAATGGAGCGACGAATGGAACGAATGGAGCGAATGGAGCGAATGGAGCGAATGGAGCGACGCCCCTCCCGACGCAACCCCCGGATAAGCCGGGGACCCTCCGCGACGACGCGACGCCGCCGTCGCCCGCCGGTAAGAGGCGTAAGGCGACGGGCGGCGGCGTCGCCGCGGTGACCGCGGGCGCGCTCGCCGTGCTCTCCGTGGTGTGCCTCGCGGGCTCGATGGGCTCGACGGGCTCGACCGCGGCTGGCGCGCAGCTGGCGCTCGGGTCGTCCGCGCGGATGGCGCGTCACCAGCGGCGCCTGATGTCCGTCGGGACCGTCGGCGCGTCTTCAGAGGCGGACGCCGCGGTGTCGGCGGAACCCATCCCCATGCGGGGTACGAGCCGGGAGATCGCGCTCAGGCCGGAGCCGCCGGGGGTGGACCTGTGGGACGCGCGCGGCAAGGCGACGTACGGCGAGGGTGTGCTCGGCGGCGAACGGGGCTCCGAGGATTCCGTCGACGCCTCGGGCGCCACGGCTCTCCACCGCGCCAGCCCCCATTCGTCGGGGGAGGCGTCGTTCGGCGAGGCTGATCCGCTGTTTGCCGCGTTTCGCGCGGCGGGACTCCGGGCGGATGCGCTGTCTCGCGTCATCTGCCAGGAGATGTTCCGATGGACCCCCGCGGGTAACGCGACGACGGTTAACGGCGTGGACGTGGAGCTCGCGCGGCGCGTGCGCGTGGCGATGGAGGAGGATGATGATGAAGATGGCGTCGCAGATGGGACGTTTGAGAAGACCGGGTTTGAGAAGACCGGGTCGACCCCCGCCGGCGAGTTGCTCCCCGCGGCGATACCGCTGCCGCCGTCCGTGGCGCCCGACGGCACGAGCGTGGCGCTTAACGTGATGGGGAGTCCGAGCAGGAGGACGACGGCGCGAGCGGCGGAGGCTGCGGCGGCGAGGAGCATCTCCACCGGGAGGTTCGACGGCGAGGACGACGCGAATTTGGTCTCGGTCCTGTTCGGGGGGCCGCAGTCCGCGTCAGAGACGGACGAGGACTCGCGGCTGTTCGTGGTGACGCACTCGCCGAGGAGCTCGGAGTACGTCACGTACGCGTGCAGGTTCCCCCGGGGTACGTACATCGGATCCGCCGCCGCCGCCGCTCGCAGCTGAGCTGAGCTGACGAAGGAAGACGAACCCCGTCTGTGATAAAAAAAACACGAACGAACGCGACGATTTATTGTGAAATAACGAAGACTCTCGCGTGTAGCGTTACATGTCCGCGGCGAGGAACGCCAGCGCCTCCTCGAGCCACTCCCCGTTCCAGTCCGCGTTCTCGTCGTCGAACTCGGTGCTGAACCTGTGCGGGACGCCAAACTCCTCAAACTGCTCCGCGAGTTGCTCCATCTCCCACCTCGTCCTCGCGCCGCTCCACATCCCGATCCTCGCCTCGCCGCTCGCGCTGAACCCCATCTCGCCGCTGACGTACTCGCACGTCGCCAGGGCGCCCGCGTTGTAGGGCAGGAACATCGCGTTGTGCGGGAAGGCGTGGGCGAAGCTGGCCCACGGGGGCTTGGCGTCGTCCTCGTCGTCCACAAAGTCCACGTGTCCCCACCGTCGCATGTACCCGGTGAAATCGCCGAGCACGGGCACGTCGGCGACGGCGACGCGGTGGAACAGGTGCGGGTGCCTCAGGAGCATGTTGAGCGCGCCGAAGCCGCCGTTGGCGTACCCGATCAGGGAGATCGTCCCCACGTTGTACCTCGCCAGCACCCTGGGGAGGATGACGTCCAGGAAGAAAGATTCGTGGTTGCTGGTGACGGTGTCCGCGAGCCAGGTGGGTCGGTTGAACCCGAGTTCGACCACCACGCACTCGTTCTTGTCGTGGAACTTTTCGTCGTCGCAGATGACCTTCGTGGCGCCCGTCGCGTTGAGCGTCTGCCCGAACCCCGCGTCCGCCGGCACGGCCACGACCATCGGGTACGGGACGTCGCGGTCGCCGTCGTAGTCGTTCGGGACGGTGACCCTGTAGGTGATTGGCGACGGGAGACTCCGCGGGTTGGCGCCGGGTTTCCTGTCGTCCACGCCGTCCTTACCGCCGTACTGGATGCGCGAGAGGTCGTGCTTGAAGTGCTCGAGGTCTCGGTACCTGCGGGGGATCGGGGCGAGGGTTGAGTTTGTTTTCGAGGTCGGCGGTGGGCGCCGGTGGCAAGGGAAAATCGTGGACGGGCGCGCCGATGGATGCGCACCTGTGAAACGGCCTATCCTCGTCCCACTTGAACTTGTCGGCCACTAAGGGCACCGTATCCTCCTGGCCGGGCTTATCGAACCCAAGCTTCTCCATCATCTCCGCCTGCTCCTCGGTTGGAAACGCGATGTTCATGCGCGCGCGCTCCGCCTGTTCGCCCTTGCCAGCGCTCTTGGAATCGGCCGCCGCCGCGACGGTAGATGCGCCGCGGGTGGCGCGGCGAGAGGATGCGCGCGCCGCGTTGGGAGCTCGCGTTGGGCCCACGAGGGACTCGAAAGCGCTCGTGAACGCCGACATCGGACCTTTGGATCGTTTGACCGCTGGTGGCGCTGGCACGTGGGGCTGCGCGCGCAAACCCTTGCCCTGGTTCGTTGTTCGAGTTGCTTTTTAACCATCACGGATCTCGTCAGGCGTTCACTTTTTGCCAGATTCCACTCGCGCAAGATGGAGGCGTACCTCGTGGGTATCGCCCGACTGGCTCTGACCCTCGCCGCTCTGGCGCTCGGGGGCAGGTTAGGAGCGCTCATAGACGCGCCGCTCGTGGGTGAAATATTGGTCGGCGTGCTCCTCGGTCCGGACGGCGCGGGTTTTGTCCCAGAGAACTCGGCGGTCGTTCTCGTCGGGGACTTTGCGCTCTGCTTGCTGGTGATGGAGGGTGGGTTGAGCATCGACATCGGGGCGCTGAAATCGGTCGGGCCGATCGCGTTCGCCATCGCCGTGAGCGGGACGATGCTGCCGATCGCGCTCGGATCGGCGTACATGTCCGCGTGCGGCTACGGCGTCACGGCGGGAGTAGCCGCGGGCACATCGCTCAGCAGCACCAGCATCGGGATGGCCACCAAGGTGCTCCAGACGCTCGGGGAGCTGACCAGTCCGCTGGGAAACCTGGTGTGCGTCGCCGCGATGGTGGACGACGTGCTATCGCTGGTGATACTCGCGGTGGTGTCCAACCTAGACGGCGACGACGAGGGGGGCGGACGCGGGGATGACGTCGCGTGGATGACGTCGCGGCCGATACTGGCATCCGTCGGCGTGTGCGTCATCGGAACCGGGCTAGCCGTCGCGACCCCCCGCGTCGTCGCGATGAACCGAGCGGCCGCCTCAACCGGTGGCAAAGCCCCGTGTGGTTCGGGCGGTTCGGGCGGTTCGGGGCTCGGGGCGGGCGCGAAGAAGCTCGCGAAGAAGATCGCGGAGAAGATCGCGGGGACGCTGTTCCCGACCGCGGACGACGCCGTCGTGTGGGCGATGCTGGGTCTCTCGTTGGGCGTCGTCGTCGCCGCCGGCGCGGCGGGGTCCACGCACCTCCTCGGCGCCTTCGTCGGCGGCGCCGCGTTCTCGGGCCTGCCGAACGCGCGTCGCGCGTTCGCGAGGCACGCCGAGCTCAACGCGTGGCTAACCTCGGTGTTTTTCCTCTCCGTG
>Ga0181573_10005363_pt1 | contig 10649 bp, 13 predicted proteins | sample 101ome_25_FD_148643 | JGI IMG/M metagenome (GOLD analysis project Ga0181573, IMG submission 148643) | Coastal salt marsh microbial communities from the Groves Creek Marsh, Skidaway Island, Georgia - 101409BT metaG (spades assembly) | ecosystem: Environmental > Aquatic > Marine > Intertidal zone...
GGGCCTTGCGGCCTTCGAAAAGGATCAAAGCTTTATCGATCGCTTCTTCCCCACGGAGACGGCCTCCCGGGATGTAGGCAGCGCGCGGGAAAGCTTCGCCGATTTCGGCCAGCTGCTCGCCCGCTTCCCTGGGAGCGAATACGCCCCCGATGCCCGGCAGCGAATGGTTTATCTGCGAAACCTCCTAGCCCGCTCTGAAATCCTCTCCGGACGCTTTTACCTTGAGCGAGACGCCTACGTCGCCGCCGTGAACCGGGGCCGGAACGTGGTGGAAAACTTCCCGAGCACCCCCTCCGTCGCCGATGGCCTGGCCCTCATGATCGAGGGCTACCTGAAGCTCAACCTGCCCGAGCCCGCAAACGATGCTCTGGCGGTGCTGGCGGCAAACTACCCCGATTATCCAAACCTCGATGAGAACGGGCACTACGTGGTTTCTCAGACCCTTCGCAACCGCGATCGCTCCTTCCTGAACATTGCCACCTTCGGGCTCCTCGACGACCCGGAAGCGGTCGCGCCCATCGAGCTCGCCCTCGACGAGCCGAGCGCCCCGACGCCGCCGCGCCCCTAGGGGCGCGCGGAAGTCGCACCGCCCTCGTCCGGCGGCGCGCACAAGCCTATTTTCCCCCAGGGCCTAGGCTGACCGTATCCCAACGTTCAGCGAGGCTTCGCCCATGGGCTTCACCCTCCTCGAGCTTCTCATCACCCTGACCGTGCTTGCGGCGCTCACGATCTTCGGCAATGCGCAGCTGCCCGACCTCATCGGCAACCGCGCTCTCCGCAGCGACTTGAATAGCCTCGCCCGGCACCTGCGCTATGGCCGCTATAGCGCCCTCCAGCACGGCGTGCCCGTCACCCTCTGCGCCTTAAGCCCGAAGGGGCGCTGCGAAAATGCTTGGAATGCCCCCCTCAGCCTTTTTATCGATCATCCCCCCAAGGGGCTCCGGCAGGGCCCGGAAGACCGCCTGCTGCGCCTCGTCCCCGGGGCCTCCCGGGGCGTGAGACGGCAATGGCGTGCCTTTGGTAGCCGCCGCTACCTTCGCTGGCGCACGGACGGGCGCACGGACGGGCAAAACGGTCGCTTCACCCTAAACCATGGGGAGCGGAGCTATGAGTTGGTGATCACGCAGGCAGGCCGCCTGCGGCAAAGCGGGCCCTAGGGCAGGGTCAGGCCAAGAGTGCGCTGCACGGTTACTTCGAGCCCCCCTTCGGCTCCGTAGCCCCGCGCCGTCATGCGGAAGCGGTGCCAGGTGCCCCCGTCCTCCGCCCCCAGGTATTCGAGGAGATAGCGCGGCTGCCGCTGCACCGGCGCCCCCAGGGCCGTAGCGGGGGTCAGCACCGCATTCGACGACCAGTCCACGGCGCTCGCCCGGGAGGGCGCGCCCGGGGCAGCAGGGAGGTAGCGTCCCGCGCGGTTATCTTCAAAGGAGGCAAGATCCGCCGCGCTGAGCCCCTTCAGAACGCGCTCTCCATCATTCAGGGCCCCCTGAGCCGCCTGGTAAGCGAGGGCATACTCCCGCTGCGCCCCCGCCATGCGGAGCTCAAGAACGGCGCTTTCGAGGCCCACCAGCCCGAGGATGGTCACGAGCAAAAGCACCACCAGGGCCAGCAGCAAGGCAATCCCCCCCTGGGGGCTTTCAAGACCACGCCGGTTCACGGCGGCTGGTTCCTTAGGGCGATGACCTGACTAAAGCGCTGGCGCAGAATCCCATCCCCCTCGTCGCTCACCGCGTCTACGCTGGTCGCCAGCACGGAGAGCTCCACGGCGCGAACGGTGGCAAAGTCCGCCACGGACCCGGCGCTAAGGTATTGCTCCGGCACCCCATCGCCGTCCTGGTCCACGGCAAAGCGAAGCTGAAGATCCTCCACCCCTTCCACCAAGGCCTCCGCGGCGCCGGCGCCCTTCTGATAGAGCGTGGGCGGAGCATCCCCCCGATTGTTCTCCCCCACCCCGGGGGCGATAAAAAAGCTGCGCACGGAGATGGCCTGGATGGTGGCGCCCGCAGCAAAGGGGCTGCCATCAAAATAGAGATCAGTGGTGAAGTTCCCAGGAGAGGGATTCGCTCCCCGGGTGCGCGTAAGACGAAAGCCTTGCCCGGTGGTGCCTGCGCTCTGAAGCTGAAAAATCGTGCCGCGCCGACAGTCGCTGATGAGGAGCACCGCCCCAGAAAGGAAAAGCGCCGGATCCGCCGGGGGCTCCGTGAACAGCACCGCGGAAGGCTGGGGCATATCGCTGACGAGCCGGAGCCCCTCCCCCTGAAAGCCCCGCACCACCAAAACATCACTGCCGGCGCGAAGATTGTCCGCATTCAAACCGAGGTCGTTTCCTGTCAGGGACGGCGCGAAGCCCTGGCGCCCTCCGTCATAACCGGAAAGGCCAGCGCCCAGGGCAAAGCGCGGCGGGGGCTCATCCCCCGCGCTCCCTCGCAGGGTACTGCGGAGCGTGGGCATAAGCCCCGTGCAGGGCGCAAGTCCTGCGCTCCGCACGGCTTCGCGAAGAAAGGCCAGGGCAAAGCGGCCATTCTCCTGCAGCCGCGCCTGCCCCTCCCCCAGGCTCGCGCTGCGCTGGCTCGCATCGAAGAGCTGGACGGCGCCAAGGGAGACAATCGCCCCCAGCGCGAGGGCAATCATGAGCTCAATCAGCGTGACCCCTCGGGCGTTCACGGCGCTGCGCTCAGGGTCAGGAGAGAGAGGGAAACGAGGGGGCTATCCGGCCCCTCCCGCCAGCGCACCGTGACCCGACGCTCAAGGCCCGACTCCTCCACCGCGCCGTCTCCCTCAGGCAGGGTGCTCGCTAGGGCCCGTAACCACTGAGCCTGATCAAAGCGCCGAAGCTCGGCCGGAGTGCAGCTTTGGGCGCGGCAATCAACGCTACTGGGCGGCTGGGCGTCAAAACCTAAGGCGTAGCTCTGGCTGGGATTGAGCCAGGCGCGTTCGAGCAGGTCTTCGGCCAAGATCGTGGCCTGGGTTCGCTCCAAGCTCCCTTGCTGGGCCCGAAGGACGGAAAGCTGTAAGCCCCCCATGCCAAGCACCCCCAGGGCCAGGAGGATCATGGCCACCAGCACTTCGAGAAGAGAAAAGCCGCGAGGCCTAGGCACAGCTCATCGCCCTGCGACTGACTCGTCCGCTCCGCCCTAGCGTAAGCTCGAGACCGACTCCGGAGGGTCCGCAGAAACGCAACACGGCGCCGCTCTGGAGACGACCCTCGGGAAGGATGGTCACCCGGTCCGCGCCCCCCACCTCCGCCACCTCCACGGCGGTCACGGAAAATTGTCGAAGCACGACGCCCCCTGCCGTTTCCACGGCGTAACCCGTTCCCCAGGGGTTTGAGCTTCCCTCGCCAAGGGCTCTTAAGCGTACGGCCTCGCCCCGGCTCAGGGCTTCCGTCCGCGCCAAGGCTAGGGCACGCACGAAGCCATTAGCTCCCGCCGCCAGCCGGCTCTGCTCAAGAACGTCGGAAAAGTCAGGGAGCGCGGCCCGAGATAGGATCGCCAGCACGGCGACGATCGCCAGCAGCTCTAAAAGGGTTATCCCCTCGCCCCTAAAACTGCCAGGACGCTTCATCGTCTTCAAAAAGGCCGTTGTTATTGCGATCCCAGTGCCGGACCCCGGAGGCATGAAGGCGCAGCGCGCCATCCCCGGCTTGGGCCCCCTGAGGGAAGGCCAGCAGCACGTAATCCGTGGCGCTCAAGCCACTTAGGGTGAGGGTGTAACGGGCATCCCCCTGGCGGGGGGACTGGGTGCCACAAAGGCTCGCCAGCTGGGCATTCGCATAGGTGAGCTCGGCCACGCGATAGCGCTCGAGGGCCTGGGCACAGCGAGCCAGGTCAGCGATGGCCGCGCTCCGATGGCCTTGGCGCTGATAGTCCCGATAGCTTGGCAGCGCTACAGAGGCCAGCACGGCCAGGAGCACCATCACCACAAGGAGCTCCAAAAGCGTGAAGCCCGCGGCCACCCTAATCGACGGCAACAACCCGAAGCTCCTTGGGTAAGGAGAAGGTAATGGTTTCCGGAGTCCCCGCGAGCTCCTCGGCCACCGCAGCCCCCCAGGCCCGCAGCTGGGCCACCACAGCCTGGACCACGTCCTCCGGCGCCGAGGCACCCGCGGTGACGCCGATGGCCCGAGCCCCCTCAAACCAGGCCAGATCCAGCCCCTCGGGACCATCCAGCAAAAAGGCCCGCGCCCCTTCCCGCTCCGCCAGTTCCCGGAGGCGGTTGGAATTCGAAGAATTGGCGGACCCCACTACGAGCACCACATCGCAGTGCGCCGCGAGGGTTCTTACGGAATCCTGGCGATTCTGGGTGGCGTAGCAAATATCGTCCTTCCGAGGCCCCTCGATAGCGGGGAAGCGCTCCCGTAGGGCGTCAATGACCTTGGCCGTATCGTCTACGGACAGGGTGGTTTGGGTAACAAAGGAGAGGGCCTCGGGATTGCGGACCGCCAAAGCAGCGACGTCCGCTTCGTCCTCCACAAGGTACATCTCGCCGCCCTGGCTACGGTCAAACTGCCCCAGCGTGCCCTCAACCTCCGGGTGCCCTTCATGGCCAATGAGGATGCACTCCCGGCCCTGACGGCTGAACTTCATGACTTCCATGTGCACCTTAGTCACCAGAGGGCAGGTCGCATCGAAGACCTTGAGCTTTCGCGCCGCGGCGGCCTCTTGTACCCACCGGGGCACGCCGTGGGCACTAAAGATCACCACCGAATCGTCGGGGACTTCCTCCAGCTCATCGACAAAGCGGGCCCCGCGTTGACGAAGATCCTCGACCACGGTGCGATTGTGGACCACCTCGTGGCGCACGTAGACGGGGGGGCCAAAGGCGGCAAGAGCCCGCTCTACGATATCAATGGCCCGATCCACCCCGGCGCAGAACCCCCGGGGGTTAGCCAGCTTGACGTCCATCCCCTGCAGCGGTTCGGAATTCATGGTTATTGCTCCTCCACCGCTTCCACGGTGATGACGGCAACCTCAAAGGTGACCGTACGCCCTGCGAGGGGATGATTGAAGTCCACCACCACCTCATCGTCTTCCAGCGCCGTGACCACCCCAGGAAGCTCACTCTTAGCCGCATCGGCGAAGGACAGCACCAGGCCCGGCTCGAGGGCGAGCTCCGGGCCAAAGCTGGCCCGGGGAAAGCGCTGAACGTTGTTGGGATTGGGCTGACCGAAGGCGCGCTCCGGCGGCACTTCGAAGGTTTCCGAGGCCCCCGCCTCGAGCCCCAAAAGGCAGGCTTCAAAGCCCCCCGGCAAGTTCCCATCCCCCATGGTGAAGGTAGCGGGCTTGCCCTCAAAGGTGGAGTCCAGCACCTCTCCCGAGGGGAGGCGCAGGGCAAAGTGCAGGGTCACCCGGGTTTGCGGGCCAATGGCAAGTGCGTTCACGAATCCTCCGCTGGCGTGTTGTGCCCGTCTTTCCACCACAGAAGCAGAAGCGCCATGACCGCTACGGTCAGCGCGCTGTCTGCCACGTTAAAGGCGGGGAAGTAGTGGTCCTGCCAATGAACCAGCAGGAAATCGGTGACAGCGCCGGAGACGGCCCGATCCAGCGCATTGCCGACCGCACCGCCGAGCAAGGCCCCGTAGGTCAGGGCCAGCGCCCGCTGCTCGGCGCCAAGGGCGCGAAGCTCCCGAAACACCCAAAGGGTAAAGCCCAGGGCCAGCGCAAGGAAAAACCAGCGCTGCCAGCCCGAAGCCCCAGCAAGAAAGGAAAAGGCGGCGCCCCGATTCTCTGCGTGGACCAGCGCAAAGAAGGGCGTAAGGTCCAGCCGTGCGCCCAGCGCCAGGCTTTCCCGAATCAGCGCCTTCGTGACCTGATCGAGGATGAGTAGCAGTCCCGCAAGCCCCAGGGCTTGCCCCCGCAGGCTCAAGGGGCGGACTCCTTGGCCCAGCGCGCCCGGGCCGCGGCAGCATCCCGGTGAATCTGCGCTTGAAGGGCCTCGAGGCCATCGAAGCGCTGCTCGTCCCGAATCTTTTCGAGAAAGCGCACGGTCAAAAGCTTACCGTAAAGGGATCCCTCAAAATCGAAGAGATGAACCTCAAGGAGCGGCTCCCGTCCCTCTACGGTGGGACGAACGCCGATATTGCACACCCCACCGTACGGACGATCGAGCCCCTCCACCACCACCGTAAAGACCCCACTTAAGGGGGAGCGATAGCGCTGAAGGCGAAGATTGGCCGTGGGCATGGAGAGGGTTCGCCCCAGCTGGCGTCCATAGACCACGCGACCGGTGATGCTGTAGGGCGCGCCTAGGAGTTGCTCCGCCGCCGCAAAGTCGGCCTCGGCCAGGCACGCACGAATACGACTGGAGGAGATGCGCTCCCCCCCCTCCCGCACCGTGGGGGTGGCGGCGACGGTAAAGCCGGCCTCTACGCCGAGGGCTCGAAGCAAAGCACCGTCGCCTCGCCGCTGGTGCCCGAAGCGAAAGTCGTCCCCCACCAGCACGTGGCGCACCGCGAGGCCGTCGACAAAAACCGACCGCGCCCAGGCTTCCGGGTCGCTGTTTGCAAGCGCTTCGTTGAAGGGCAGGAGCACCAAGAGATCAATACCCAAGGCCTTTAAGCGCGCCCACTTCTCTCGCAGCCGGGTAAGCCGTGCGGGTACCTCCTGGCCCTGGAAAAATTCCCGAGGTTGGGGTTCGAAGGTGATGAGCGCGGTTTTGCATCCCCATTCCTGAGCCCGAGCCTTGAGGGACTGAAGAATCGCCTGATGCCCTCGATGAACCCCGTCGAAGTTGCCAATGGTCGCCACGCACCCGCGATGCGCCGGGCGCACGTTATGCATCCCTCGGATCAGTTCCACGGGGAAGGCTCCTAAGGCTCGAAATTCAGAGACCGCAGTATACGGGGCGTAGGGGGGAAGCTCACCTATTGGGCAAGGAGCGCCCGAAGCCACCGGGGACCATAGCCGAGAAGGGTCAGCGCACTGGCGTAGATCCCCAGCCCCAGGGCTACGAGCCCCGCCAGGCCCCCCCCGCGGAAGAGCGGTGGAGCCGTAAACCAAAACCCTGCATCGGGAAGCACCAAAACCAGCGCCAGGGCCATGGCCAAGGTCGCCAGGAGCAAGGCAAAGCAAAAGCGGGCAAGGCCCGGCGCCGGCGCCCAGTCCCCGCGGCGAAGCAAGGCCCGAGCCAAAAGCCCCGCCTGCAAGAGCGCCGCAAGCCCCGTGGCGAGGGCTAACCCAACGTGCGCCAGGGGCCCGATCAAAAGCAGGTTAAGGGCAAGGTTGGCCCCTACGGCCACGGTGGCGAAGCGCACCGGGGTTTTCGTGTCCTGCTGCGCAAAGAACGCCGGCGCCAACACCTTAACGCCGGTAAAGCCCAGAAGCCCCAGGGTATAGGCCTGGAGCGCTGCGGCTGCAGCCCTGGCATCCGCCGGGGTCATGGCGCCGTACTGGAATAGGGTGCCCATGAGCGGTTGAGCCAACACCGCCAAGGCTACCGCCGCCGGCACGGTGAGCAGCAAAGCCAGACGGAGACCCAAATCCAGGGCGTGGCTGAAGCTTGCGCGATCCCCGGCGCTGTGGTGTTGGGAAAGGCGCGGCAACAGCACCGTGCCAAGGGCAATCGCGAAGATGCCCAGGGGCAGCTCCATGAGCCGATCCCCGTAGTAGAGCCAGGACACGCTCCCGCTTTGGAGAAGAGATGCCAGAATCGTATCGATGAGGAGATTGATCTGGCTGACGGAGGCTGCGAACAGCGCCGGCAGCATCAATATCCCGATCCTTCGGACCCCTGGGTGGCTCAGTTCAAGGCGAGGCCAGCGAAGATAGCCAAGGCGCGCCAACGCCGGCAGCTGAAAAAGAAACTGCACGATCCCCGCCAGAAGCACACCCCAGGCCAGGGCAAGGGCCGGACGGCCCAGCCAGGGCGCGAGGCCCCAGGCCGCCCCAAGTAGGCAGATATTGAGCCAGATCGGCGTGATCGCCGGGCGCGCGAAGGCGCCGTGAACGTTTTGCACCCCTGCCGCGAGGGCGGTAAGGGAGATAAAAAAGAGATAGGGCGCGGTCAGCACCAGGAGTTCGGCAGCCAGCGCGCCCCGGGGATCGGCGCCGAGTCCCGGCGCAAAGACCCCGATGACCGCTTCGCTGAAGATCATCGCGGATGCCGTCAACACCAGCAGTAGAAGTCCCAGGGCCCCCGCCACAGCGGCCACGAAACGTTGGACAGCCTCCGGCGGATCGCTCTGCCGCGCCGCCGTGAGGACGGGCACGAAGCCTTGGGAGAAGGCCCCTTCAGCAAACATGCGCCGGAAGAAGTTCGGAATTTTGAACGCCACATAGAAGGCGTCGGCCGCGGGCTGGGCCCCGAGCAGCTGAGCGAGCACCATATCCCGCAGCAGCCCCAGTACCCGGGAGAGGCTGGTCATGGCACCCACGACCGCGGAACGACGCCCCAGGCCACCCTGCGCCTCACCCTTCACGGGCTTCGCCCCTCCTGAGGGACGGTCTTACCGCCCTTAACGAGCTATACATTGACAAGGCCCCAGGCCATCGGCATATTACCGCGCCTTTCAAGCAACGCCCGCGATTCGGAGATTCCCCGTGGCGAATACTGCAACTGCTAAAAAGCGCGCCCGCCAAGCGGAAAAGCGTCGCCAACATAACGCCAGCCTGCGCTCCATGGTGCGCACCGCTATTAAAAAGGTCCAAGCGACCATCGCCGGCGGTGATTACGACAGCGCTACGGCCGCCTACCAAGCTGCGGTCCCGGTGATCGATCGCATGGCCGACAAGGGCATTCTTCACAAGAATAAAGCCGCCCGCCACAAGGCCCGGCTTAACGCCCAGGTTCACGCCCTCAAGGGCTAGCACCTCAAAGCACCACCAGATCGTCTCGGTGGATGACTTCCTGCGCGCCCGGGTAACCGAGGCGCGCGGCAATCTCGTCAGTCCCTGCCCCTAAAATCAATGCCATCTCCTCCGCGCTGAAGTTCACCAGGCCGCGGGCGACCACGCGCCCCGTTTCGTCCTCACAGGCGACGACCTCTCCGCGGGAGAACTGCCCCCGAACGGCGCGAACCCCTACGGCCAAGAGGCTCCGCCCTTGGGCCTTTACAGCGCGAACGGCGCCCCTATCCAGCACCACCGTTCCCCGGGTTTGAAGCTGCCCCGCAATCCACTGCTTCCGCGCCGCCAAGGGCGCTTGGTCAGGCAGCAGTAAGGTGCCCGCAGGCTGCCCGGAAAGGAGGGAAGCCAGCGCCTCTGGGGTACGCCCCCCCACGATCGCCGTCACCGCACCGGAGCGGGCCGCCAGACGGGCTGCCCGAATCTTCGTCACCATGCCGCCCCGTCCCAGCGCCCCTCCGGAGGGCCCGGCCATCGCATCAAGGCGCGGATCTCCCGCTGCCGCTACGGTGAGCACCGGGGCCGAAGGGTCGATGCGGGGATCGCGCAGGCGCAGCCCATTTTGGTCCGTCATGAGCACCAATACGTCGGCGGCCATGAGATTCGCCACCAGCGCTGCCAGCGTGTCGTTATCACCAAAGCGCAGCTCTTCCGTGGCCACGGTGTCATTTTCATTGATGACGGGTATGGCCCCCTGGGCCAAAAGGGTCCGCAGCGTGCCCCGGGCATTGAGATAGCGGGTCCGATCCGCGAGGTCATCGTGAGTCAGTAGCACCAACCCCACCGTGCGATCTAGGGCGCCGAGCACCTTGGCCCAGGCATCAATAAGACCCACCTGACCCACCGCCGCCGCGGCCTGAATGGCTTCGAGGGTCGTCGGGCGTTGCGCATAGCCCAGGCGCCTTGCCCCCTCGGCAACGGCGCCGGAACTCACCAGGATGACCTCATCGCCTCGGGTCAGGCAGGGCTCGAGGGCTCGGGCCCAGCCGGCCATGACAGACAGATCAAGCCCCGCGCCATCCGCCGTCAGCAGCGCGCTGCCAATCTTGATCACCCAGCGCCGAGCATCCCGCAGCCGTTCAGCGCCTGCTTCGGCCTGCACAGCGCTTTCCGATTCAGCGTCCATCGCCGCAGTCTCCGCAGCCCCCTCAGCGGACATAGTGCACCTCGACGTCACCGTTATCGTCTTCGTCGTCTTCGTCGTCGGCTTCAGCCCCCGCGCGCTGGCGGCGCGCCTCCGCCGTCCGGGCGAGAAGATCCTCGTCGATGGCCGCCTGTAGAGCAATCTCCGCTTCCCGCTGCGCGGGATCCTCAAGCTCTCCAGATCGCTGGGCCTCTAGGGCTTCTGCAGTGGCGTAGCACAGGGCCTCCGTGCCCTCGCCGGTGACTGCGGAGATCTCGAAGATCGGTGCCTCGGGAAGCACGGCTTTGCAGGCCGCATGCACAACGGCTCGCCCCTCTTCGTCTAGGGCATCGCGCTTGTTCAGCACGAGCCACCGGGGACGGCGGGCGAGCGCTGGGCTAAAGCGGGCGAGCTCCTGCTCCAGGGCGGCGAGATTCTCCGCAGGATCGCTGCCATCAATAGGGAGCATGTCCACCACGTGGTACAGGATGCGGGTGCGGGAGAGGTGGCGAAGGAAACGCGTACCCAACCCCGCGCCCTCCGCGGCGCCGACAATCAACCCTGGCACATCGGCTATCACAAAGCTGCGCTCCGCGCTGATGCGCACGGTGCCAAGGTTGGGCACGAGGGTGGTGAAGGGGTAATCGGCGACCTTGGGGCGCGCCGCCGAGACCGCACGAATGAGCGTG
>Ga0181573_10005364_pt1 | contig 10647 bp, 4 predicted proteins | sample 101ome_25_FD_148643 | JGI IMG/M metagenome (GOLD analysis project Ga0181573, IMG submission 148643) | Coastal salt marsh microbial communities from the Groves Creek Marsh, Skidaway Island, Georgia - 101409BT metaG (spades assembly) | ecosystem: Environmental > Aquatic > Marine > Intertidal zone...
AGGACCTGCTGGGCGTTTCCTACGACTTCACCGAGGACCTGCCGCCGGACCCGCCGTCCGAGGACGGCTTCACCAACTCCTCGGAGACGCTGCAGATCTCGTCGATCAGCTTCCGCGCCTACCTCGACGCGGCGCGCAAGGCGCTCCGCCTCGCGACCGTCTCCGGCCCCCGGCCGGCGCCGTTGCAGTGGTCGCTGCCGATGCACGAGGTCGCCGCGCGCGAGTGGCGGCACCAGGACGGGCAGCGCGACGGGCTCCGCAAGAAACACGGCGGCGATCCGGACAAGCTGGCCGCTGAGCTCGAGAAGCTCGACCAGCGGCTACGCGCCAACCGCAACCAGGTGCACTACGTCGAGCGCAGCAGCGGCCGCACCGCACGGACCCGCTGGAACTACAACGGCGGCCAGTTCGCGTGGCCGCCGTCCGAGCAGCTGAGGCCGCTGCCGCCTGCCGGCGACACGTTCGCGCACGTGCCGCCGCAGCGCGGGATCCGCGTCGAGCTGGGCGACCGCGTTCCCGAGCGCGGCACCCTGCGCGTCCGGCTCCGGGCCGCGCGCAGCGAGCGCGGCGGCGAGCGCCCGCCGCGGATCCGCCTCGTCTACGGCTGGCAGGCGAGCAACGACTCGCGCGCGCACGTCGTGGTCTCCCAGGAGGACGTCGTCGTCGAAGCCTCCGAAGACACGCCCGCGGTCTACGAGTGGTCGCTGCCGATCCCGAGCATCTACCCCCGCAACTCGGTGCGCGGCGTCAACAAGATGGGCGACCTGCCCAACCCGTCGGAATACCTGCGCATCGACAACGCGGCGCGCAGCGGCGCAGCGCTGCTGATCGAGCACGTCGAGGTCACCGCACCCGTCTACGAGCAGTGGCCGCCGAAGACCCACACGGCGCTGCTGCCGGCTCGGGGCGGCGCGGACGAAGAGACCTACGCAGAGCAGACGCTCGAAGCGTTCTTGGCGCGCGCCTGGCGGCGACCGCCGACCGCGCGCGAGCTCGAGCGCAAGACCGAGCTGTTCGGGTCGCTCCGCGACCGCTGTGAGACCGCCGAGCAGGCGCTCGTCGAGGTCATGGCGTCGGCGCTCGCCTCGCCGAACTTCCTCTACCTGTCGACGGCGGCAGACGAAGGCCGCCTCGCCGACCACGAGCTCGCGACCCGGCTGGCGCTGTTCCTCTGGTGCAGCGCTCCGGACGAGGCGCTGCTCGCGGCCGCGCGCGACGGCAGGCTGCGGGATCGCGGCGGCCTCGACAAAGAGGTCACGCGGATGCTCAAAGCACCCCGGGCGCGACGGTTCGGGCAGCGGTTCGTGCGGCAGTGGCTCAACCTCGCGCTGCTGGACTACCTCAAGGTCGACCGCAAGGCGCACCCCCGGTTCGACGCGGCGCTGCACGAGGCCATGCGGCGCGAGCCGATCGCGTTCTTCCAGCAGGTGCTGCAGGAGGACCGCAGCGTGCTCGACTTCGTGCACTCGGACTTCGCGATGGCCAACGAGCGCCTCGCCGCCCACTACGGCACCGACGCGGTCGTCGGCAACGAACTGCGCCCGGTCGCGCTCCGCCCGGAGCACCGGCGCGGCGGCCTGCTGACCCAGGGCGGCGTGCTCGCGATGAACTCGGACGGCACCGACTCCCACCCGCTCAAGCGCGGCATCTGGATGCTCGAGCGGCTGCTCGACGACCCGCCGCCGCCGCCGCCGGCCGCCGTCCCCGAGATCGACCTCGCGGATCCGCGCATCGCCCAGATGACGCTCAAGGAGCGCATCGAGGACCACCGGAATCAGGCCGCGTGCCGCTCCTGCCACCAGAAGATCGACCCGTGGGGCGTCGCGTTCGAGAACTACGACGCGATCGGTGGTTGGCGCGACCAGATCGACGGCGAGCCCGTCGACGCGGTCGGCGTGCTGTTCAACGACCAGCGCCTCGACGGAATGGACGGCCTCAAGCGGTTCCTGCTGCTGCACCGCCAGGACCAGCTGGTGCGTGCGCTGGTCCGGAAACTGACCACGTTCGCGCTGGGCCGACCGCTGACGTTCGGCGACCTCGCGGCGATCGACGACATCACCGCCGCGGTCCGCCGTCGCGGCGACGGACTTGCTACCATGGTGCGCGAGATCGTGATCAGCGACCTGTTCGCGACCCGCTGAGAGACCCGACATGAAGATCGACCTCGACAAGCTGGATCGACGCCGGTTCCTGCGCGGCACCGCGGCGGCGCTGACGCTGCCGTGCTTCGAGTCGTTCGGCGGCTGGCAGGTCGAGCGACCCAAGCGGTTCGTCTGCGCCTATCAGCCGGACGGCGTGCCGATGCCGCTGCCCGAGGATCCCGCCTACGAAGACTGGTCGTGGTTCCCGCACGGCGGCGGCCGCGACTTCCGGCTGACCAAGTGTCTCGAGCCGCTCGCGCCGCTGCGGGACCGGATGACGATCCTGTCGGGGCTGTCGCACCCCAGGGTCCGCGCGGTGCACGGCCACTCCAACGCCGACCAGTTCCTGACCGGCGCGGACACCGGCGCCCGCGACGACTACAAGAACTCGATCTCGCTCGACCAAGAGCTGGCGGCGCGGATCGGCCACCAGACGCGGTTCGCGTCGCTGGTGATGTCTACCGACGGCGGCACCGGCACGGCGCGCGGCGCGCACACGCTGTCGTTCGACCGACAGGGCCGAGCGATCCCGGCCGCGCACAAGCCCAAGCAGATCTTCGACGCCCTGTTCGTCACCAGCGACGAAGACGCCGCGCGCCGGCTGGCGCTGGACGAGTCCGCGCTGGACGACCTGCTGGAGGACGCGCGCGCGCTGCGCAAGCGGCTGAGCGGCCACGACCGCGCCTCGCTCGACGACTACCTCGACGCGGTGCGCGCCACCGAGCAGCAGGTCCACAAGGCCAAGCGCTGGGTCGACGTGCCGCTGCCCAAGGTCGAGCGCCACGACCTGCAGCTCGACGTCGGCCCGGAGGACTCGCGCAACTACCTGCAGGCGATGTTCGGGCTGATGTTCCTGGCGCTGCAGACCGACTCGACGCGCGTCGTGACCTACCAGATCGGCCGCGAGAACAGCGTCGGAATCAGCGACTACCTGTCGCGCGCGATCGGCTTCCCGCTCGCCCACCAGCTGTCGCACGAGACCAAGAACCCCGGCGGCTGGAAGAACTTCGGCCTCTACTGCCGCTTCCTGTGCGAGGAGCTGCGCCGCTTCCTCGACAAGCTGGCGACCACGCCGGAGGCCGGCGGCGACGGCAAGCTGCTCGACAACACCCTGGTGCTGTTCGGCTCGGCGTCGAGCGCGTTCCACCTGTCGCGCAACTACCCGCTGATCCTGTTCGGCGCCGACAACATGGGCTTCCGCCACGGCCGCTACCTCAACTACGCGGGCGACAACGTCTTCGGCGGCTCGTGGAGCGGCGGCACGGAGCCCTGGCAGCGCGAGTTCGACTACGAGGACCGGCCGCTCAGCGACCTCTACGTGACGCTGCTGCGGCGGCTCGGCGTCGACGTCGACTCCTTCGCCGACAGCACCGGCGCGCTGGACGACGTCTAGCCGCTGCGCGCCTCAGCGCGCGGCGCCGGCCGCCGTGCCGAGCAGCGCGTGCGCCAGCTCCTCGGCGGCGCTGCTGCCGTCGACGGCGGTGCCGTCCGCGCCGAGCTGCGTCGCCAGCTGCGGGACGTCCGCGAACATGCCGCCGCCGACGAGCACCGGGAGCGTCGCGAGCGCCGGCGCGCTGCGCAGCCATCGGATGACGTCGCGCACCCGCAGCAGCTGCGCAGGGAGCATGCAGGAGACCGCCACGGCGGCCGCGCCGCTACAGACGAGCTGGTCGAGCAGCACGTCGCGGCCGGGCTCCGCCGAGAACGGGCGCGCGCGCAGCCCCGCCGCCGCGAAGTGCACCCGCAGGCAATCCTGCCCGAGCGAGTGGTCGTCCCCCTCGACCCTCAGCATCGCGACGAGCGGCGCGTCGGGCGGCGGCGCCGGGACCCGGCGGCCGGCGCGCCCGATGAACTCGTGCGCGAGCCGCGACGCGACGTGCTCGACGCTCGGCGCCATCTTGCCGTTCTGCCAGCGCGCCCCGATCTCGCGGAGCGCCGGCTCGAAGCCCGCTGCGAGCAGCTGCGACGGGCTGCGGCGCTCGTCGTCGACGAGCCGCCCGACGGTGATCCTATCGCCCCCCAACAGCGCCTGCACCAGCTCGTGGGCGAGGCCGCCGTCCACAAGCTCGGGGTGGAGCGCCGCGCCGGTCCTGGCGACGTCGGGCGCGTGGCGGACGTAGGCGGCGGCGTGCTCGAGCAGCGTGAGCGCGTCCGGCTGCAGGCAGCCCGGCGCGCGCTCGAGCATCGCCGCGGCGAAGCGGCACGGCAGCTGCTCGACGACGTCCGGGTCGCCGCCCAACGAGCGCACGCGGATCTTCCACCAGCTGAAGCTCCGGTCGAGCAGGCCCGCGGAGCCGAGCGCGACCGCCGCGGCGAAGTCGTCGACGACCACCTCCAGCCCCCCGCGGACGTCGTCCGCGGGGCCACCCCAGCCGCCGCCGGACTCCAGCTCGGCGACGAGCTCGAACCTGCGGGAGGACAATTCGGCGGCGAGGGAGGCGCGTTCCATGGCGCCCCCATCGGCGCCGCGAGCGCGCCGCTGCGTGGGGACTATCCCCGAGCCGCCGACCCCGGCCTGGCGGCAGCCGTCGACGCAGCGCCGCAACCCCGGTCCCACGGGTGTCACGAGGAGCGCCGCGAGACCGGCAGGAGGTGGCAAGAAGCCCTCCCAACACCTAACTTCCCCGGGCTGCAGACCCCTCCCGAAGACCGTGCCAGCATGACGTCCGCCACCCAGACCGACTTCGCCCTGATCCAACAGGTCGCGCGCCGCGCCTTCGCGCACATGGTCGCGATGATCCACGTCGCCAACCATCGCGCCGACGCCGACAAGACCGACCCCAAGGTCGGCGGCCACCCGGCCGCGTGCGCGTCGAGCCTCGACTTCATGGCGGCGCTGCACCTGGTCGTGCGCAACCCGGGCGACTACATCTGCTGCAAGCCGCACAGCTCGCCCGTCGACCACTCGCTGCACCACGCGATGGGCCTGTTCCGGCACCCGGACGGGGAGTGGTTCGACGAAGCAGAGAGCGAGGCGGTGATGCACCGGCTGCGCAGCTTCTCGCACGACGGCAAGCCGGTCTTCCAGAGCTACCACGCCGAGGCCGACCCGGACAGCTGGCGCTTCTTGCCGTCGGGCTCGGTCGGCATCCCGCCCGTGGTCGCCGTCTACCAGGCGCTCGCCTACCGCTACGCCAACCAGCACGGCTGGGACGTCGACGAGCCGCACTTCTGGTGCATGATGGGCGACAGCGAGTTCCGCGAAGGCTCGCTGCTCGAGGTGCTGCCCGAGGTCGCCGAGCGTGAGCTGGGCAACGTGACCTGGATCATCGACTACAACCGTCAGAACCTCGACGGCACGCGCATCCCGAACAACCGCGGCCTGCAGGGCACCGACGCCGACCGCATCGAGCGCACCGCGATCGCCAACGGCTGGGAGGTGATCCAGCTGCGCCACGGCAACTTCCGCGAGTCGATCTTCAAGAAGAAGGGCGGCGACGCGCTGCGGCGCGTGTTCGAGCGCGGGCTGACCGACTACCACTACCAGGCGCTGATCTGGAAGCGCGACCCGCAGCTGATGCGCGAAGCGGTCATCGGCGCCGAGCCGTCCGCCAAGAAGCTGATCGAGTCGCTCCGTGACGAGGACGTCGTCAAGCTCTACTACGACACCGGCGGCCACGACCACGAGGCGATCGTGGAGGCCTTCGAGGCCTCCAAGAAGGACCGGCTGCGCCCAACGCTGATCCTGATGCACACCGTCAAGGGCCGCGGCCTCGAGTGCGTCGCCGCCAACGGCAACCACTCCGCGATGCCCGACGAGAAGGAGGTCGTCGCGGTCCTCGAGGCGCAGGGGCTGTCGATAGAGCGGCCGTTCGTGCGGCTCGACGCCGACAGCGAGGCCGGCAAGTTCGCCGCTCATCGCGGCCTCGAGCTGCGCCTCGGCATCGAGGCCCTGGAGGCGCAGGCCCTGGCGAACCGCCAGCGCGTGCAGGCGCAGATCGAGGAGCAGGGCGGCCTGCCCAGCTCGCTCGACATCAACCTCAAGCTCGCGCCGACCACCCACACCCAATGGATGTGGGGCCAGCTCGCGGCCAAGCTGATCCGCATCGGGGTCTACGACGAGCTCAAGCAGGCGGGCAAGGAGAAGAAGGCCGGCAAGGAGCTCACCGAAGCCGAGGCGAAGTGGAACCCGCTCGCGGACCTGATGATGACGATGGCGCCCGACGTCGGCACCTCGACCAACATCAACCCGGCGATGGACGAGAAGATCTTCGGCCCCAAGCACGACGAGAACTGGGAGTCGAAGCTCGAGCTGCACGAGCGACTCCGGCCCGAGCTGGCGCCGACCGACGAGGCCTGGACCCGCCACATCCGCTTCGAGATCGCCGAGGCCAACTGCATGACCGCGGTCGGCAGCTTCGGCAAGATGGACGACGTCGCCGGGATCCCGTTCCTGCCGATGATGACGGTCTACGACTTCTTCATCAAACGGGCCCTCGACCAGCTCTACTACAACCTCTACTGGGGCAGCTCGTTCATCCTGGTCGGCACGCCGTCGGGCATCACGCTGGCGCCGGAGGGCGCGCAGCACAGCTGGAAGAGCGACATCCAGATCCCGAACCTGATCACCTGGGAGCCGGCGTTCGCGATCGAGATGGAGTGGATCCTCTGCGACGCGATCCGACGTCACTTCTCGCGCGACAACAAGGGCCGCAGCGGCGTGATGATCCGCGCCGTGACCCGCGCGCTGAACCAGAAGGACCTGACGCGCTGGCTGAAGCGTCAGGCGCAGTTCAAGACCGACATGCCCGACGGCGCGCTGCTCGGCCTGACGGCCGAGGACGGCGGCCTGCACGAGGCCGAGGTGCCGACTTTGTCCGAGGCCGAGATCCTCGCCACGATCAAGGAGCACTCGCTCGCGGGCGGCTTCCGCCTGATCGACTGGCGCGGCTACAACGGCTACAACCCCGGCGAGAACGTCGTCGAGCTGTTCGTCATGGGCGCGCTGGTGCCCGAGGCGATCGCCGCCAGTGAGCAGCTGCTCGACCGCGGCGTCTACGCCAACGTCACGGTGGTGTCCTCGCCGGACCTCTTGTGCGGCGAGCTGGGCCGCAAGGACGGCTTCGCGCACCTCAAGCAGACGCTCGGCGTCGACGGCAGCCTGCACCTGCGCCCGGGCAGCGGCCCGCTCGACGCGCTCGGCGCCGTCAACCTCGCCGGCAGCCGCGTCCCGATCGTGTCCGTGCACGACGGCGAGATCGGCCTGCTCGACAACCTCGGCTCGATCCTGGGCGTGCCGCAGCTCGCGCGCGCGGTGGTCAAGTTCAGCAAGTCCGGCACGCCGAAGCACATCTACGAGTACCACCAGATGCACCCCGAGGGCATCGTCGAGGCGTGCGGCCAGGTGCTCAGCGAGACCGCGATGGAGCAGGTCCAGCTGCACCCCGAGGCCGTCGCGATGCTCCGCGCCCAGAAGGACAACCCGAGCGGCGACTGGCGCGACCTCTGGCCGAAGCCGGAGTAGCGCCGCAGCCGGGCGACGCGCGGCGGCCCGGGAATAGCGGGCCGCGTCGTCCGTAGCGGCCGCGACGGACCGCAACCCCGATGAGCAACTCCTACACGCAGTTCTCTCCGCGCCGCCCCAGCCCGCTGCCGCTGGTCTTCGCGGGCGCGGCCTTCGCGCTCGCGGCCTACGTGGCCCTCGACCGCTTCGGATTGTTCGACCCTGCACCACGGGTGGCGCCGCGCGCCGTCACCGCGCGGGGCGAGCTCGCGCCGCTGGAGAAGAACTTCGTCGAGGTGTTCGAGCAGAGCTCTGCCTCGGTGGCCCACATCAACACGCAGTCGCTGGTCGCCAACAACTGGGGCAACGTGCGCCGCCAGCAGGGCTCGGGCAGCGGCTTCCTCTGGGACGCGGCGGGGATCGTCGTGACCAACGACCACGTCGTGCGCGGCGCGCGCGAGGTCGAGGTCTCCGTCGGCGGGCGCAACTACCGCGCCAGCGTGCTCAACTCGTCGCCCGACCACGACCTCGCGGTGCTCAAGCTCGCCGGCCCGCTCGGCGACCTCACGCCGATCGCGCTCGGCACCTCCGACGACCTGCGCGTGGGCCAGACCGCCATCGCGATCGGCAACCCGTTCGGGTTCGACCAGACCATGACGACCGGCGTCGTCAGCGCGCTCAACCGCACGCTCAAGAGCGAGGACGGCAAGCTGATGCACGGCCTGATCCAGGTCGACGCCGCGATCAACCCCGGCAACTCCGGCGGACCGCTGCTCGACTCGGCGGGTCGCCTGATCGGCGTAACGACGGCGATCTACTCGCCGAGCGGCGCCAACGCGGGCCTCGGCTTCGCGGTGCCCGTCGACACCGTCAACGAGATCGTGCCGCGGCTGCTCGGCCGCAAGTCGACCCGCGCGGTGCTCGGCCTGACCCGCGGGGAATACGGCAGCTACCGCCTCGGCGCCGACCTGGGGCTCCCGTACATGTCCGGCGCGATCGCGCAGGCGGTCGCAGCCGGCTACGGCGCAGCGGACGCGGGCATGCAGCCGTTCGTCATCCGCGAAGGTGCTCGCGGCGCCCGCGTCGAGAAGTACGGCGACGTCATCGTCGCGGTCGACGGCGCGCCCGTGCGCGCGTTCCACGAGTTCGACGCCGTGCTCTCGGGCCGTAAGCCAGGCGACGTGGTCACCGTGACCGTCGTACGCGGCCTCCCGGACGCGCCGACCGTGGTCGAGTTCTCGGTCGAGCTGCGCGCGCAGGGCGAGCAGCGGTCGGGGATGTAGCGCGCCGGCGGCGCTCGCGCCGACGGCTCAGCCCAGCCCGACGACCACCGCGTTGTAGACCGCGTGCAGCACCATGCACGCGACGACCGACCAGCCGCGCAGCCGCAGCGCGGCGCAGAGCACCCCGAGCAGGAACACCGGCGGCCAGGACACCATCGGGTGCACGAAGGTGAACAGCAGCGCGCTCCAGACGCCTGCGACAGCAGCCGGCACGCTGCGCCGCAGCGCGCCGAGCAGCAGCCCGCGGAACAACAGCTCCTCCACCACCGGCGCTGTGAAGACCGCGAGCACGAACAGGAACACCAGCCCGTCGTTCGGCACCGGCGGCACCGCGTCCGGCGCGACGCTCTCAACGAGCTGCACGTAGAGCAGGCCGAGCCCCCCGAGGCCGAAGCCGAACGCAGCGGCGATCACGGATTGCCGCGCAGCGCCCGCAGCCTTCAGCCCGAACGCAGCGCCGAGCTGGATCCTGCGGGAGTCCAAGCGGATCGCGGCGAACGCCAGCGCGCCGGCGCCAGCGGCCGCGAACGAGAGCATGATGACGAGCGCTTCGTTGCCCGACACCGACGAGAACAACAGCGCAGCGAGCACCTGCAGCAGGAAGAAGGCGAGCATCGCGCCGGCAGCGTCCAGCAGCCGGACTTCGCCGTGCGGGTCCGTGACCGGATCCAGCATCCACCGCATCCGCTCGACGCCGCGACTCCAGATCGCAAACGTGAGGGTCGCGAAGATCGTCGCCCCGGCCACGCGGTGGCCGACCTCCTCCATCGCCAGCACGGCCGAGTAGGACCCCGCCAGGAACAGGAATAGCCACGAGTAGCGCTGCTTCGGGTTCCGCTGCACCGCGTCCGGGGTCGTGTTCGCGCCGAGCACGCTGATCGCCGCCGCGATGTGCGCAGCGCACCAGACGCCGACGACCACGAACACGAGATCGCACGCGAAGTCCATGAGGTCTGCACGCGCGCGCAGCGAGAACACGACCAGCGCGGTTGTGCCCAGGACCGCGCAGAGCGCCGCCCAGATCCGCGTCTTGCGTCGCAGGATCTCGAGCGTCGAGACGGGCAGCGCGTAGAGCATCCAGAGCGCGCGTCCCTCCGAGCTCAGCGCCTGGAAGCACCCGCCCCTCGCCCCGCAGAAGCCGGCCGCGTAGGCGATGATCGCGACGCCTGTGCCGCCCGCGTCGCCGAGCTTCGGGTTGACGACCAGCTGGAGCCCGATGATGAAGACCGGCACGAGCACGGTCTGGACCAGGAACGTGCGGTCTCGCTTGAGCAGCGCCAGCTCCTTGCCGCCGATGCCCAGCGCGCCCCCGCGCGTCCACAGGCGCGCGCCCTTGCGCGCGCCTGCGTCGACGCCGCCGGTGCGCATCACTCCGCCGCGCAGCGCGCGACCGGTCGCTGCGACCGAAGACGCGAAGGCCGCGGCCGACACGCTCACGCCGACCGCTGCAGCCAGCGGCCCCAGCACCGACAGGCCGATCGGCCAAGTCCCTGGCACCAGCAGGAACGCCGCCGGCAACGACGCCGCCAGGTCGACGAACCCGTAGGGCGTGACGTCGTTCAAGGCGACCCAGAAGACTAGACCGATCATCAACAGCGCCCCGATCGTGCAAGCTCCCTGCACGCTCTTGAGGGTCCGCAGCGAGCAGCGCAGACGCAGCTGGGTCTCGATCCAGAGCCGCAGGGCCCCGTTGAAGAAGGTGGTCGTCAGCGCCGCACCCGCGGCGATCGCAAGCGCCCACGGCTGGCCCAGCGCGGCGAGCACCTGCCACGTCAGCGGG
>Ga0181573_10005366_pt1 | contig 10646 bp, 10 predicted proteins | sample 101ome_25_FD_148643 | JGI IMG/M metagenome (GOLD analysis project Ga0181573, IMG submission 148643) | Coastal salt marsh microbial communities from the Groves Creek Marsh, Skidaway Island, Georgia - 101409BT metaG (spades assembly) | ecosystem: Environmental > Aquatic > Marine > Intertidal zone...
TCCGATTCTGGTATTGCGTACTTCTGCTCACCGAGAATCGGCCTGTTCGCGTGCCTGCAATGCACCCGTATCTGGTGCGTCCGGCCGGTTACTGGCTTCGCCTCTACCAGCGTCGCCTGACGCCAACGCGACAAGACCCGATATTGGGTAAGGGACTTACGACCCTCGGCACTCACTTTCACGCGCCGCTCGCCGGAGGACAAGGAGAACTTCTCAAGTGGCGCGTCTATGCTGCGTAAATGTGCAGGCCAGCGACCGAACACTAGCGCCTGATAACGCTTGTCTATACCGTCGCTCCGTAGCTGGGCGTGCAAATCCCTCAGCACACTTGCTCGCTTTGCCACCATTATTAACCCTGAGGTGTCTCGATCAAGTCGATGCACCAACTCCAGATAGCGCTGTTCGGGATACATGATCCGCAGCGTTTCAATAAGGCCCGCAGTAATCCCACTACCCCCGTGAACAGCGAGGCCTGAAGGCTTGTTGATGACGAGTAGATGATTATCGTTGTGGACAGTGGCTTGCCTGAGTTGATCGACCCAAAAATGTGACGCCGCCTGGCTCGTTGGCCTTTGCTGCTCTTGAAACGGAGGCAAGCGAATTGTGTCGCCTGCAACCAACTTGGTCTCAGGCTTCGATCTACCTTTATTAACCCGTACCTCGCCTTTGCGGATGGCTTTATAGATACGTGTTTTGGGAACGCCGTTGAGGGTGCGCAGCAAATAGTTGTCCAGGCGCTGACCCTCCTCGTGATCAACCACTTGCACAAGGCGAACCCCATGCTGAACGGTTCTATCTCTCTTGTTGTTTGGCTTTTTATCTGGCAATTGATTTTCTTCACTTTTAATGATACGTTCGGCGCCGGCTGAGGGCAGTTCGCCCGGGCGACAGGGTTAGACCCAACAGAGAGAAGACAGTCAGTACCCACCCCGTCACCAGACACAAGTGTCTGGAATAGCACCAGCTCGGAGCAATCGAACTTGAGATCGCCCTCGGGCAAACGGCACATCCCGGACAGAACACTCATTAGCCAGATAACGAGACGCCTGAAGACGTCGCCTGACCACTCCGTGTGCAACCTGTTAAGAGTACACGTTAGAGCGGAGGCGAAACAGCCAGGCACGAAAATATAACCCGCAGTTCCTCGAATGCGGTGCGAATTTCACCCAGCTCGCAACTGTGCTGAGCTGGAGATGTAGGACAATTGGATTAGGGCAGCGTTTGCCCGACACCGCGCTGAACAGACTTGTGCAGCGCTACATTGCCCATGCGGACAGTCTGTCCTGCGCACCCGTTCGGTGGCATTGCCTACTGGACACAAATCCATGAAAAAGATGCTTATCAACGCAACACAGCCCGAGGAGGTGCGTGTTGCTCTCGTTGACGGCCAGCGACTCTACGACCTAGACATTGAAAACCGCGCGCGGGTTTCTACCAAAGCAAACGTTTACAAGGCCAAAATCACTCGTGTAGAACCGAGCTTAGAAGCGGCCTTTGTTGACTTTGGCGCGGACCGTCACGGTTTCTTACCGCTCAAAGAAATCTCTCCCCAGTACTTCCGCAGCTCAGCTCCCGAAAATGATGGCCGAGCGCGTATTAAAGACGTTTTAAAAGAAGGTACTGAGGTCATTGTACAAGTCGACAAGGAAGAGCGCGGTACAAAAGGAGCTGCGCTCACCACCTATATTAGCCTAGCGGGTCGCTACATGGTGCTTATGCCAAACAATCCGCGCGCAGGGGGTATTTCGCGGCGAATCGAGGGCGAACATCGCAATGAGCTGCGCGATGCGCTGGCTCAGTTGAGCATTCCTGACGGCATGGGTGTGATTATCCGTACCGCGGGAATCGGGCGTAGCGCCGAAGAATTGCAATGGGATTTAGACTACTTGCTACAGCTTTGGGATGCCATTTCAAGTGCAAGTGCCGAAAACAAAGCGCCGGCATTGCTCTACCAAGAGAGCGATGTCGTTATCCGCGCAATTCGCGACTACCTTCGAGATGATATTGATCAAGTTCTCATCGATGACGCCGCCGCGTTTAAGCAAGCCACTGACTTTGTATCAATGGTGATGCCCAGATTTAACCAACGTGTGCGCAAATACGAAGATGGCATACCGTTGTTCAATCGATTTCAGGTTGAGGGTCAGATAGAAACGGCTTTTCAACGAGAAGTGCGCCTACCTTCAGGCGGCTCCATCGTTATTGATCCCACCGAGGCGCTGGTGTCCATTGACATTAACTCTGCGCGTGCAACCAAAGGTACCGATATCGAGCAGACGGCGCTACAGACCAACCTAGAAGCTGCCGACGAAATTGCGAGACAGCTTAGATTGCGAGATATGGGCGGCTTGGTTGTCATTGATTTCATCGATATGAACGCTAGCAAAAATCAGCGTGCCGTTGAGAATCGTATGCGCGAGGCTCTGGAAATAGATCGCGCACGTGTACAGATAGGCCGAATCTCGCGTTTTGGACTGCTCGAGATGTCGCGTCAGCGCTTGCGGCCATCACTGGGAGAAACCAGTGCCATGGTTTGCCCTCGGTGTACTGGTCAAGGCACCATCCGCGACACCAAGTCCCTTGGACTAGCGATTTTACGTTTACTACAAGAAGAAGCGAGCAAAGATCGCACAGGCGAGGTACGAACGGTTGTTCCCGTTGATGTTGCTGCCTTCCTGCTTAATGAAAAACGCAGCGCTGTCAATGACATCGAAACAGCCAGCGATGTGCGAGTGCTGATTATTCCAAACCCTCACATGGAAACGCCCCACTTTGAGGTAACGCGCTTGCGCGATGACGAGGTGGAAGAAATCGCCGTCGCCAGTTACGAAGTCGAGATAGAAACCCCCGACGTGCAAATCGTTAGCGATGAAGAGGCTGATGCCCCCTCTATACCACAGCCTCTTGTACGCGGTATCAAACCTCAGGGCCCTGCACCACAGACAGACGCGGAACTTACTAAGCCTAGCGCATCAGCGAAATCAGGCGTTGCTGCACAGGCCGCCGCATCCTCTACAAAAACGAAGCCGGGCCTGATCAGCAAGTTATGGCGAACAATGTTCGCACCGATCGAGGAGGATGCTGGGGAAATAGCTCAGGCAGGTGCGTCAGAGGACACCCCCGGTGAAGCGAATGACCCGAATAACGATGATAGCCGGTCAGCACGAGCTCGCACGCCACGCAACCGACGTCGTGGGGGTAAAAATCAGCGTTCAATCGATACGGTCACAAGCGATGAACCAGTAGGCCTACAGGCCGAATCCAGCACGCTTGACTCGGATAATGACAGCGATGCCGATAGCGACGACAAGCCAAAGCGGCGTCGACGTCGTGGCCGTCGAGGAGGGCAACGTCGCACGAGTGGTGAGCAAACTAACATCAACGATAATGGCGAATCCGATTATGACAGCGATCAGGACACCGATCTTGAGGATAATCGCGATGATGATATTTCAACGGTTCAGACGGCCGCTCGCCACCGCCCGTCTGATCAGAAGGACGAAGGTCGTCGTCGGCGACGTCGTGGACCCAAGCCCGACACAACACCCGGTGCGCTAGATCAAAGCGTGGTTTCGGCCACAACCGTCGATGCCTCGAAAGATGCGGAGGCTAGCACGGCGACAACCGATGACGACGTGGCAACTCAAATTCTGACTCAAACGGCCGTTAACGAAGCCATCCTCGACAACAACGCTGTACACGACGCCGGCGCAGACGCCGACACTGTCGAAATAAGTGATGTGGCAGCGACTGGTGTGGAAGCTTTAGCTGAAGAAAGCAACGTTTTAGACAGTGACACAGCAGCACCGACTACAAACACTGACAACACTCAAAATGGATCATTGGAAACGCCGAACACGTCAATCGCCGTAGCGCCAATTATCGAAGAGAACACGGCGCCCATCTCCCTGACGGCCAGTAACGCAGAACCTGAAACTACGTGGCCGAGCGCGGCCATGAGCACTTCGGGGCTGGATGAAAGCGGCAGAGCGCTTAATGACCCCCGTATTAATCCCAAGCCCGTTGAGGCGGTATCTGTGGCTACGGAACTCGCACGTATGTTTGACAAGCCCCAGTTACCTCCTGTGAGCGTGGTTACTCGTCAAATCCCGCGAGCAAGCAATGATCCTCGCGGTCCACGTCCCGGAGAAAATGTATCCGCCGCGGCCGAAGAAGCACCGCCGGCCGTGAATGATTTGTTCGAGAACACCGCTGAAGGTTAGCCTGATATTCACAGTTAACGGATTGACGGGCATTAAATGTTGTATCAAGGCACTTAAGCTCTTGATAGCTACGTCGGCATCGTTATAATGCGCGCTCTCTCGCAGAGCGCGTCAACATTGCGAGACTTTGGTGGGCTGGCTGAGTGGTCGAAAGCGGCGGTCTTGAAAACCGTTGAACCGAGAGGTTCCCGGGGTTCGAATCCCTGGCCCACCGCCATACAACAGAACCGCCTCCTGAGGGCGGTTTTTTTTTGACCGAATCATCAGAGCCGGGTATCGAGCAGTAATGGCGTCAACAGCATGCATTTAATCGAAAGCAATGCCAGTACGCTGACACCAACAGAATGCGCGACAAAATCTAGACGAATGTCGCCCGCAACGGGCGTATTTGCGTAACTAACGTAGCATGGAAACTACAGGGAAACGCCAATGAACCACTTCACCGATCGACGCACGTTTATAAAAGCATCCGCGCTGATTGCTACTACAGCAGTTGCACCACGATTGTTCGCGCAAGCCCCCATTGTCGCGGCGGACGACCCAACCGGTGTAGCGCTTGGCTACCAAGCAAACCATGCGGATGTTGATACGGCAGCCTACCCCAAGAAAGCCGCTGCCGATGGTGCCAGTCAAATGTGTAGCAGCTGCGCGCTCTATAGCGATATCGATGGTGAGTATGGCAACTGCCCCATTTTCCCTGGTAAGCGCGTACACGCAAAAGGCTGGTGCAATAGCTACGTCAAGAAGTAGCACCTTCGCCGCTGTTTATCGCTGCAGTCTTTATCTTTAGGTGCACATTCCGGCCCAAGGCTTCCCCTTAGGTCGGGTCTACTATTGGGGGTACAAAATCATTTGTGTGCAGCGATACAGCGCTATCGTCTTACCTGTTCTCTCATGAAAAACTTGCGCATCCCACACCTGAGTCGTGCGTCCTTTGTGTACCGCGTTGGCTGTGCAGGTGATCATCCCCTCGCGCGCAGTGCCAAGATGGTTCGACTTTTGCTCCACTGTGGTAAAACTTTCAGCACCCGCTGGTAAGTTTGCCTTGCAGCCGTAGCCACAGGCTGAGTCAGCTAGAGCGATAACAACAGCAGCATGCAAAAAGCCATTCGGCGCCATGTGGTGTGCCTGCAGCTCTATCTGTGCCTCTATAACACCATCATGAAGATTAGTCACAACGATCCCCAAAAAGCCGGGTAACAAATTAGCCGAGCGGGCATTGATGGCATCCGTTGCCGCGGGTCCGTCACTCATTGTAATCCTCCTAATTGAAAATCTGCAGCTATAGGGTGGTCAGTAATTATCTTGATCAACATTCCTCGATGGCAGAGCGGTACCTGTCAAATCATGACTAATCGGGGTAGTAAACCGTTCTACCGCTGCTTCAAAGGGCATTTTTTCGGCAGCTACCCCCATCAGTTTTACGTAGGCGCACTCAAAGGTCATATCCGACCCGTCAATCAGTGCACTTTGCGCTAACGCTGCCGACGCCTGATAACGCCGCCACTCTATCGCCCCTTCTGGACAGGTGGTCACACCGACGACAAGAATGTCTTGGGATGCGAGGGCGTCAACGAGTGATGCCCAGGCATTGACCGAAGGCGCTGTACCCACACCGAATAACTGCAGTAAAAGTCCATCAGGCGGCGTCCGCTCCAACACGTCTCGCACATAACTGATATCCATGCCGGGTGTCACCCGAAGATTGGCAATTCGCCCAGCAAAACTGGACAGTGGCTTGCCAGCAGAGCTTTGTGCACGCAGCTGTTGCCATGCAGTCAGAGTCGATTCAGTCGCTATAGCGGTGGCCCGCACATCGATTTCTGGGCATGCCCAACTTCTAAACCCCCTGGAAGCAACAGTGGAGTGCTTGGTTGCCCGTACACCACGCATAATCAAATCACCAAAGGCTACAACGGTGTCGCCTGCCATGTTACCGAAGCGTCCCGCTGCCGCGTCCAAAGCAAGCTTTAAATTTGCTGGAGCATCAGAGCCAACAGCGACTGCAGGAATCTGAGCGCCCGTGACAACAACCGAACCATGCCGGTAAGGATTGAGCAGTGATAATGCCGTAGCGGTATACGCGAGTGTATCTGTACCGTGCAGAACCACCACGCCTAGACAGTCCGTCAGCATGTCATCAATTTGCACTGATAAACTCAGCCACTGATGGGGCTCAACTTGACAAGAATCGACAAGTGGCATGTAGCCCTCGTCATTGCGCCATAATTCAACCTCAACCTCATAGCCGCGCTCACGCCCAATACTATGGGTAAGCGCAATGAGCTCCGATCCACATCGCGGCGCGTACATATCTCCCGTTGTAGCATCGGCAGTGGCAGCAATAGTTCCACCCGTTACAATAACACCCAGTTTAATCACTGTTTTTCATCTCAATACATGTGGTTGCGTCGTAGCGTAACAAAGGGGTTCTGTGCTCATGGATGACAACAATATCGGTCGCATCATTGAAATGGCATGGGAGGATCGCACGCCCTTCGAGGCGATTGAGTCGAATTTTGGGCTTTCTGAGCAACAAGTCATCAAACTAATGCGCAGCCATATGAAACCATCTTCATTCCGAATGTGGCGCAAGCGCGTTTCTGGTAGAACGACTAAGCATCGGCGCCTGCGCGGCTTTGAGGTAGGTAGGTTTCGCTGCTCGACGCAGAAAATGCGCTAGCCACCGTCATTGCTCAGATGCCAACCACCCCCAATCATCGATATCACTATTGGCCGCTAGCCAAGTGAATACAAGGAATGCTGCTACATTCTGGTCCATGGCCGCCGGCTCAATTTTATCCAAGGTGTCATCAGGGGTATGGTGCAAATTAAAATAATCATTGCCATCCTGCACAAATCTAAAGCTCGGCATCCCTGCCTCGACCATGGGCGTCAAATCGGGACCTGAACCGGCGATCGTATTCGGACCGGGCGCCACCCCTAAGGGCTCTACCATCTCGGCAATTAAATCGATAAGTGGCTTTGCCTGTGCAGAAACACGCGATGTAACGCGCCAAACGCGGCCTGCGCCAAAGTCACTCTCAGTGCCGGCAACGTGATTCTCAAGAGTGTCTTTGTATTTTTCCCGATACGCATAACCACCCAACAGTCCAACCTCTTCTGCACCCCACAAAATGAGTCTAATGGTGCGTTTTGGACGCTTACCAGAAGCGAGAATCCTGTGCGCTGTCTCTAGGGTAATCGCCACGCCAGCACCGTCATCAATCGCACCGGTAGCAAGGTCCCAGGCATCCAAATGTCCACCAATAATTACCACCTGGTCAGGATGTTCACTACCAGTGATATCAGCGATGACATTGCCACTGGCCACTTTCCCAGTGAATGTTGGCGTCAGCGTTAGGGACACACGAATGGGTTGATTGCGACGTGCTATACGCTCAATTTGATCGGCATCAGGGTTAGACAAAGCCGCCGCCGGAATTTTCGGCTGTTCAGCCGCATAACGCATAGCTCCGGTATGAGGCATGCGATGACTATCTGTTCCGATAGAGCGTATGAGCAGTCCCACGGCACCTTTACTGGCGGCGACACTCGCGCCCTCACGTCGCAACGCCCCGAAATAGCCATAGTGAGACCCGTCCTGGGTGGCACGCATTGCATGGCCAACATAAGCTATTTTACCGGTCAGGCTACCCACCGGCGCACGCTTGAGCGCCGCCAGATTCGCAAATACTGCTACGTCTGCTTCTAGCCCTTCAGGTGGTGTGGCGACAGACCCCCCGAGTGCTGTCAATATCAACGGCTGAGGATACGGAGTAACAATCCGCCCGTGCTCCTGGCCGCGCTCCCACCCATCAATCTCAAAAGGCTCAACGTGTACATTGTCAAAACCTAGTTCAGTCAATCTAGCAACTGCCCATGTTCGCGCACGAGCCTCGGCAGGCGAACCCGCCAACCGCGGACCCACCTCAGTGGTTAAGCGTTCCACCCAGTCAAAGGCATGAGTGCCCTGCATAGCCGAATCACGAAACTCAGTGGCCTCGGCTACAGTATGCGCCGACACTTTGGCTGCCTCCCAAAGCGGTTGGGCGGCTGCGTAAGGACCCAAGAGTAGCGAAAAACACAAACTCAAACTCAAAACCCTTCGGCACTGGGCTACTGCATACATTTGTTTATTCCTGCTATTACTAAGTTACGGATGATATGGCCCACCCACACTAACAGTTAGAATCGTGTACGGGCAGATCTTTATCATTTTCTAGACCAGATCGATAAGGTTCCTTATCACTAAGCATGCTTTCAACGATCTTTCCGCGATTAACTCCCTCTGAAATAATTTATCACGCGGCCCTAAAGACCGCGAATAATGGGAACCATCAGCGCACAGCGCCGTCAAACCACCATAGTAGGTCGTCAAACCATCATAGGTAGCCACCCGAGAAGTTCGGTTCAGTGGTAACCATGAGGAGAATAGCCGTGAATGCCAAGATTTTTTTGAAACAACAGCCTGACAAACAGCGTCTTTGCGCCACCCTACTGGTTTGCGTGACCGCATTTTGGTCGACCGTGACAACAGCGATTGAACCCACAATTATTGAGGTGAGCGGTAGAGGCGAGCAAGCGGTAACCATGGATAGAGCCCGGATCACCGCGGTGACTAGCGAATCTGGGGCTGATGTGGCGCAACTTGAGATGAGGGTTGCTAAGACGGTGGCACGCCTTCTCAGCCTTACCGACTCACTTGGTATAGATCGTCTCCAAGTCGACACCACCGGCATTCACATTATGCCTCGATCTCGATTTGACCCGGTAACCAAACAGCGAATAGATGATGGCTACACTGTGGAGCGTACAATCCGTATTGATTTGCATGCGCTCGATAATCTGGGACAACTTATGCGAGGGGTATCTCGTCTGGGTATCAACCGCATTAACCCCCCACAACTCTACGCGAGTACCGAGCGCGAGGCTTATCAAGCCGCGCTTGGTAAAGCGGTGAAAATGGCCAGTCATAGTGCCAACACCATTGCCAGCACTCTTGGTGGTCGCATTCACCGAGTGCGTGGCGCCTCAGAGGGACACGCACAAAGATCTCCGGTGCTGCAAATGGCACGGGTCGCCGCTGTTGCCGAAGCGGACAATGGGGCATTTAATGCGGCCCAGGGTATCGTGTCCGCGACGGTGACCATGACGTTCGAAATGGCAGATAACTGAGCATCAAGCCTTGGAAATTGGCCGACACACCCCTATTATGGGTACTTCATGCCGTACTAGTCGTATTGGTATGGGTAGCTACTACAGGAGAGTTTCATGAACGACAAAACGGTTTTTACATCGAGCCAGGCGGGTTTTGACACCACGGGTTTGGTTAGCACAAATAAAGTGCTCAAGAACACTTACATGCTGTTGGGAATGACACTGGCCTTCAGCGCTCTCACGGCTGGCATTGCCATGGCCATGAATCTATCACACACCACCGCCTTGGTGCTGACGCTGGTTGGGTTTGGGCTTCTTTTTGTGGTTAATCGTATGGCCGACTCGGCCAAAGGTTTACCCGCTATTTTTGCCTTTACGGGTGTCATGGGCGCCTCACTGGGTCCCATGCTGAACTACTACCTGTCTTTGCCAGGCGGCCCAGCACTGGTGATGCAGGCACTCGGTGGTACCGCTTTAGTTTTCTTTGGTCTGTCTGCATACGCTCTAACGACACGCAAAGACTTCTCGTACATGGGCGGTTTTTTAATGGTGGGCTTAATTGTGGCGATCGTCGCCAGTATCGCCAACATCTTCTTGGGGATCCCCGCCCTTTCCCTGACCATTTCAGCCGCCATTATTATGATCATGTCGGGCCTGATTTTGTTTGATACCAGCCGTATCATCAACGGTGGGGAAACCAACTACATTCGCGCTACGGTGTCGCTTTACCTGAATATATACAATTTATTCATTCATTTACTGCATCTGTTAAGCGTGTTTACTGGTGGTGATGATTAAACATTGTTGAGCTTCGATTAAACCCCGGTAAGACCGGGGTTTTTTATTTACCATGCCATCTCTCACCTACACACTCGTTGTCAATAAAGGGCCTGCCGAAGGCGATCAACAGCGCCGGGTATTACGACTCGCCCAAGCACTAGCGAGAAGCAAGCACCACTTACGTAGGGTATTTTTCTACGGAGACGGGGTCAGCACCGCATTACCTGATAATGAGGCAGCCGCAGCCCGCTGGCAGACATTAGTAGATTTGACCAATAACCAGTTAGAGCTGCTTTTATGCAGCGCATCCGTTGAGCGCCTTGGTGTCCATGAAGTGCCGGGAAAATTTATCATCGTGGGTTTAGGCAGTTTGATGGAAGCAGGCCTCGACTCGGACCGAGTGCTAAACTGTGACTGAGCAGCCAACTTGGTTAATTCTTATACGTAGTGAGCCTTATAGCAGCACTAGAGCAGAAGCCGGCA
>Ga0181573_10005367_pt1 | contig 10645 bp, 9 predicted proteins | sample 101ome_25_FD_148643 | JGI IMG/M metagenome (GOLD analysis project Ga0181573, IMG submission 148643) | Coastal salt marsh microbial communities from the Groves Creek Marsh, Skidaway Island, Georgia - 101409BT metaG (spades assembly) | ecosystem: Environmental > Aquatic > Marine > Intertidal zone...
TGGAAAGTGACGATTTCTCGGACGCGGTGTCCGACTACATCGAGCGCGCCGCGATCGGCCTGCTGAGGCCCGGCCAGAATTTCGAGGAAATCCTGCCTGTCGGCCTGGTCGGCTCGATGGAGAGGGCGATCGCGAGTTACCTGCCTCTCGCGGCTCAGCGACTGGGCGGGCTTCTCGACGACCCCGAGACGCGAAGAAAATTCCAGAGTACGATCGAGGAACTCCTGCAGCGGTTCCTCCGAGACCTGAAGTTCCACCAGCGGGTGGTTGCCCGGGTCGTCATGACGGAGGATACCATCCAGAAGGTGCTCGACACCATTCAGGAAGAGGGGGCCGAGCGGCTGTCTGAAATCCTCCGGGATCCCGCCGTACAAAGGTCGATCGCCAAGGGGGCCAACGAGGCCATCGTCGACTTCCTGCGACGGCCGGTGAACGAGGTGTTGGGCCAGGCCGACGATCCAAGCATGGTGGCGACCCGTGATACCCTCACGGGGTGGGTCGTCGGGATCGCGCGGGATCCCGCGACTCGGGAGTTCCTGGTCGAGAAGCTACGCGACGGCCTGGACCACGCCGGAGCCCGTACGTGGGGAGATGTACTCGAGCGGGTTCCGGCTCAGAAGATCGCCGACCTGATCGTCGCGACCGCCCGTACGGAGGTCGTGCTCCGCGCTGTCGAATCAGGTGCTCGCAGGCTTGCCGCTCGAGGGATGGAGCACCCTGTCGGGGTGCCTGCACGCTGGTTCCCCGACGATGGCCCCGATCGGATCGAGGTCGCCCTCGGCGACCCGATCTGGGACTGGGTACAGACTCAGGTACCGGCAGTCGTCGAGCGGCTCGATGTCGCCCGACGGGTGGAGGAAAAAGTCCTCCACTTTCCCACGGCCCGAATGGAGGAGATCGTGAGGAAGGTCACGGACCGAGAGCTGCGCCTGATCGTGCGCCTCGGTTACGTCCTCGGAGCCTTCATAGGGCTGCTCATGGTCGCCGTCGATGCTCTGGTGCGTTGAGGGAGCACCCCCGCCCCCCCATGCTCAGTCGAACGTGAGCCGAAACGAGCCGTTCTCGATGGTTACGTTGGGGTAGGGCGGCCCCGAGCCAGTGGCGTCGTAGACGATGAAGTGGAAGGTGCCCTCCGCCACCTGCGAAGTCAGCGTAGCGACGACCACCTCTCCCGACCACGGCTGAATTGTCGGATCGGAGTCATTCGATCCGAATTGTGAGATCCCCGGGTAGGTAAGGTCGTATTGCGCCTCCGATCGATTGCCGGTCGGGCCAAAGCTCTCGGTCGGGTATGTGCCCGTCTCCAGGGGTGCGCCCAATTCGTGATAGACGTCGATGTTCAGGAGCCGGCACGTCATGCAGGACGGGTCCAGCCCAAGCTGGTCGGGGTCGAAGAACCCGGTAAGACGAAGAAAACCACTCGAGATACCGGCGGGCAGATTGATGAGGAATGAACCCCGCGTGCTGAAGTCGGTCATGATTCCGTCGACCTCCGCGGACATCACCATGCTCATCCAGCCGTAGTCGGCGCAGCCCGGCATCGACGAGGCCGAGCCGAAGGTGCCCTGCACCCCCGAAACGGACGTGATCGTCAGGGTGTTGCCCACTCGTGAGAACAGTGCCGACTCGACCGAGTCAGACACCAGTTCACCATTCCTGGTGGTGACCCGGAGCGTCAGCGTTCCATCCGAGACACTCCAGACTCCCTTTTCCGATGAGCAGCGGCGATCGACGTAGTCCGCGTGGACGAGAGAGAACTCCTGACCGGCCCGAAACTCGAGGGTGGTCTGAGCGACGTCCGGTACGGTGGATTGCCAGAGACCGACGAGTGACTCAGCGGATTCCGGGACCGGCGCTGTAGCAGAATTCGAGCACGCTGAGACACCCCACGCCAGGCAACCCACAGTAATCAGACGCGAGGCAGGACGATGGACGATTCCTGAGCGGATGGGTGACATGGGCGTTCAGTGAGGATTGGCGGGCGCTCGGCCTGCCTCGAAAAGATGCGCCGCGCCGCGCACCACCGAAACGACGCGACATGCTGTCGGACAGTGCGGGACGGCCCTTTGTACGGTCAGTTACGCTCGTCCGGGGCCTCGAGCCTGAATCCCGCCCTCGACCGACCTTGTCGACGACCTCGCGACGCCGTGTCCTTTGCGCTCACGCGGCGCTTCATCCATGCGAGAGGGGTGAACACCTGCTTTCGTCGACCACGCCGACCCACACCCGTCTCCATGATGTGCTCGATCTCGTCGGATGTCTGGGTATACCTCCCGGGCATACCCAGCCAGATGCCGACTCCGAGACCGATCACACCCGTGAGGATCAAGGAGACAGCGGTCATGAAGATCTCGCAGATTGGAGGTTGACTCGGCCGAGTGCGCTCACGCGGACCATTTCCCCGAGGATCCTGCCGAGCCGAGCCGCATGGGGAAGCCGAGGCCAGCAAAAAGAGCGTCCCCCGGGACGGGAACGCCCACTCGACGATCCAGAAGCTGCAGGGCTAGCGTTGAGTCAGCGACTCGATGACCAGAAGACCGAGGCCAACGGACAGAATGATCGCCACGGCGTTCGTGCCAACCGCAACCATTCCCACAACACTCCAGAAGACGGCGTGGGTGAACAAGTAGCCGCCGGGAACGAGATCGCGCATGCTCGGTCGTGGTTCAAGTGGATGGTTCGCTGAAGAAATATGCGGCTGAGGCCCCTCGGTGTCACCCCTGTGGCCGGGGGGCCGGAGTCGCTCCCTGCGGCGAGCGAGTGTGTCGCTCCCGGGCCTCCGCGAGGTACCCCGGTTCCAGCCTGAGGAGATTGCAGATCTTGCGCATGAGGTAGTCCTCCTTGCTCGCCAGATCGCCATCCGCATACACCAATCCCCACATGATCTCGGCAAGCACCATCTTCTGCCCGGTGGAGTAGTTCTCGGCAATCAAATTCGTAAACTGCCAGAGATCGACGGCCTCCTCCCGCTCCCGCTGCGCGAGTTCCAGGAGCTTGACCGCCTCGGCTTCCTCAAGGCCGAACTGGCGACGGACCGCAGACTCCAGGTGCTGCTGCTCTTCCTCGGAGAACTCGTCGTCAGCGTACGCAAGTTCCAGGAGCAGCGCACAGGCGGCGAGACGGATGTCGCTCGATCCACCGACGCTGGACTGGTCGGCGGATGGCGTCATGGACGAGGAGAAGAAACTCTTGATCGATTGCAACATGGATGTCTCCGATACGGCGACTGACGATCAGAAATCGACTGATTGAATCTTCCTGATTCCTGCTCGCAGGGGGAGCCAGGTAGCGAGCGCGGTCAGGATCGCCGCTCCGCAGACGCCGAGCAAGAGCGGAGTCGTGCTCACCTCGGCTGCGCCGCCCTGAACCCGCGAGTTGAGGTAGAGGTAAACCGGCCAGGCCTCGAGAATGACCACCCCGGCCAGGTACGAAACGGCCGCCATCATGAAAAGGAGGCCGCCAAAGGACGTAGGGATTTCGGCCACATTTTCCGTCTCGTAGTTCGGGTACAGGGCTCCGAAACCCAGGGCGAGCGCAGTGAGGGCGAACGTCACCCCGATCATCGTCAGCGACGTGAGGACGAGAATGAACGGCGTCGCCTCGAGCACGAGGTTGGTTCCGACGATCAACGGGAGTGCCACCAGAAGCAGCGGAAACGTGCCCACGCGGTACTTCGACCAGAAGATCGTCCGAAGGTCGACCGGTGAAGACTTGAGCAGCCACATCATTCGCCCCTCGATCGACATGGCCGGAAACACAAACCGTGCTGCGATGGCCGCGACGACGAAGCCGGCCAGGCCCAGATTGAGAAAGGACACCGCATTGATGAGCAGGAAGGAGACCTGTTCACCGGTATACAGGGGGAGAACCGTGATGTTGTACACGTAGACGGCGACCAGGACGCCGAGCAGGATCAACTGCGACCACTGCGTCGTGTCCCGGAAAAAGACCCGGAATTCCTTGGTCAGCATTTCTCGAGTCGCAACATCCCTGGCCCGGAAGATCTTCTCCAGGAGTCGGGACCGACTCCGCCCCTCCTTCTTCTCGGCCCCTTCCTGGGCTCGAGTGAACCCGGTTTCGAAATACCGTCGATGGAGCCACGCACCGACGACGAAACACATGGCAGCCGTGGACCACAGAAAAGCGAAGGGAAACCACTGAAAGCGGCCGTTCAGCTGAGAGATCAGAGCCTCGGCGGCCCACTCGCTCGGGAGCCATGCGGACGTCGGGGTACGGAGAACCGCAATGAAGTCGACGAGGCTGCTGAACTCCTCCGGACTCATGAGCCGTTCCGGGCGAAGAAACCGAAACAGCGCCAGCACACCGGCCGCGGCCAGCAGCCCCACCAGCGCGAGCAGATCCCGCGTGCGACGGGCGGGGAAGATGTTGACCAGCAGCAGGGTGATGCCACTCCCGACCACGGCCGGAATCACCAGGAACGGAACGACGGTCCCGATCGCGAGCAGGAAATAGAGAGGACCCGCCGAGTACACCGCACCGTAGGCCGACAGCAGGGGGATCGCGAGCAATGCGACCATCCATGAGGAGTCGACGATCGTTTCGATGAGTCGAGCCGAGTAAACCGTCTCGGCCTCCACGGGTGCGGCCACGACGAACTCGAGATCTTCCGAAAGGAAGAACGTCGAGAGGGCGGTGATGACGTTCGATAGAATCAGGATCATCAGAAACGTCAGAAACGCGAGTCCAAGGAGCTTGCCCGCCAGCAAGTCTCCGATGCCCTGAGTACCACGGAAGTACAGGAGCATCCGAAAGATCACTGCGAAGATCAGCGCCCAGAAAAACAGACCGACGAACCCGAGGAGGAGTGCCTTGAACACACGCCCCTCGTCCGTCTTCGCCCGGTTGAGTTTGGTACGGATTTTGGGACGAAGAAGCCAGATCAGACCCGCCCTGGTTTGAACCCCGCCGGTCACCGCTCGATCGCCTCCCGAAGGCTTTCGATGACGTGGCTCATGGCCTCTCCCCCCGTGACTTTCAGGAAGATTTCCTCGAGGTGCGCTCCCCCGGCCTCCGCCTGACTCCGAAGCTCGTCCATCGTACCGGAGGCAATGATCTCCCCTTGATTGATGATCGCGATCCGATCGCAAAGCGCCTCGGCGACCTCCAGGGTGTGCGTCGATAGAAAGACCGTACCGCCGTTGGCAACGAACTCCCGAAAGAGGTCCTTGAGCAGACGAGCCGACCGGGGATCGAGCCCTACCATGGGTTCGTCGACAACGATCAGCTCCGGCTGATGGATGAGCGCCGAGCTGATGAGGATCTTCTGTCGCATACCGTGCGAATAGCTCTCGATCAGCTCGTCCTTCCACGGGCTGAGGTGGAAGAGTTCGAGCAGGCGATCGGCTCTTGCCTCCACGTCTCCTCCCTCGCGACCCCACAGCCCGGCCACGAACCGCAGGAATTCCCCTCCTGAGAGCTTGTCGTAGAGATACGGTCGGTCGGGGATGTATCCGATCCGCGACTTCGCCTGTTCCGGCTCCCTGTCGAGGTCATTCCCGCCCACCACGATGTCTCCGTCGGAGGGCCGGAGGATACCCGCCACCATGCGGATCGTCGTCGTCTTCCCGGCTCCATTCGGTCCGAGAAATCCAAAGATCTCTCCCCGGCGAACGGCGAGATCGATCCCCTTCACCGCCTCGAAGCTCCCATACTTTTTTCGAACGCCTCGAAGCTTCAGCATCTCGTTCGTAGCCTCGCTCTGCCGGAGACCCTGAGGTTCGTTCGGTCGTTCCAGTCGATCGGAGGTCGAATCCGTTTCGGTCTTCACGGTTGCTCCTCTGCCATGATCCCGTCGAGTACCTCGATGTCGAGGCTCCCGATCAACCGGACGATCTCCACCTGCTGGGCCAGCCCACCGATGACGAAGCGTATGTGGGAGGCGTCCGCGGGGTACTGCCCGAACGTCGGATCGACCGCGACCCACTCATCGAGCCAGACCTCGGGCCACGCGTGATAGAAGAACGCGCCGTTGACGAAGACGAGCCCCACCGCAGTACGCGCCGGCAGGCCAAGCGCCCGCGCCATGGCGACGTACAGGACAGTATGCTCGTTGCAGTCCCCCTGCAGGGTCTCCAGGACCTGGACAGCGTTGGGCACGGAAAAGGTGATTTCCTTCTCGAGCATGTTGTAGACGGCCGTGGTCAGCTGTCTCGCGACCTCCTTCGGGTCCTGAGACCACTGCGTCCGACGGTTTGTGATCTGGCGCGCTCTTCGGATGATGCGCTCGTCATCGCTCTGAATGAGAGGTTCGGGTTCGAGCGACTCACGAAGGTCCATGAACGCGTACGGCAGGCGGTAGCCCGGATCCACCTCATCCCAGCTTGCGCGGCGGATGATGAGCGTGTCACCCCGCAGGGACTGCCGCCCACCGTCGAGCTGAAAGCCTTCGAGATCGACCCCGGTCAGTCGAAATCGGAGCTCGTCGTGCTGTGTCACGTCGTCGAAGTCGACGTTGCTCTGAACCGCGGTGGAGAGAATGACATCGTCGTCGATCGGAGACCCCGATACCAGGCGGGAGTCTTCCTGAGCCTGCCGGGCAAGCTCGTACTCCGTCTTTTGCATGGCAAAGCCGAGCGCACTGGAGGCCTGGAGGATACGTCCGTCCTCATCCACCCAGCTCTCGACGCGAATTCCGCCGAACTCCTCGGCAATCTTCCACGCCGGCACAGGATCCTGTCGGGCCGATGCCCAGCGGCCATCCGCGCCAATCGCCGCCGAGTCGGTCACCAGAAGCGTGTCGTGGTCGAGAATGTGCACTTCCACGGTCCGGGTGCTCAGACTGGTCGGGTCGAAGACGGGCAGTCGCACGGTTTTCCCGACCTCGAGTCCCTCGCCCATCGCTACCCGAATCGGGACGACGTTGGACATGATCGGGGGCTGAGGAAGCCGAAACGAGAGATTCTGCTCGCTACCGGCCGACACGATGCGAACCTCCAGGGTCGTGTCCGGGAGCAGTTCTCCGCTTGCCTCGAAGCGGCCAACCTCACTGTCCAGCGTAAAGCTGAAATTCTCCATGACGAGCGATGGATCGAGCTTCACCCGCGTCCGGGCCACCGCAAATCCCGTCTGACCGAGAGCCGGAAGCTCCAGGTTCATCAGGTCTTCCAGTTGGAATCCGTCGGGAACGGTGTCGAGCCGAGAGGTCGCCTGCCCCACGGTTCGATCGTTCATCGTCAGGGTGTAGAAGTTGATGCCCGGTGCGAGCGTCAGCGCCGCCTCAGCGAGCCGAATCAACTCGGGCTGGAAGTATTCGTCGCGGGCTTTCCACCCGACCATGGCGATCCAGACCACCACGATCATCGTCCCGATTATCCGCTTTCGCATGAGCGTTCGTCCGTTGAGATCGCGCCCGTGCGGCTACGATACGCCGTGGGTACGGCAGACCTCGCGCCATGTTCCCACGTACCTCATGGCTACCCCCGCCTCTCGTCAGCCAGTTCCTGAACCATTCTGGAGAACACCTCTTCTTCGTAGGGAGACGGCACGACCACCGTGATCTCGATTGGTTCGCCTTCGTCCACGTGCTGGAAGAGAATCTCACACAATGACCGAGCCGCGTCCTCGGGCTCGGTCATTCCCGCCCCGAGGCCCAGAGGAGGTAGGGCGAGGGAGGTCAGACCCATGTCCGACGCACGGCGCAGCCCGTTCTGAACGGCCTTCCTGACCGAAAAGGACGACTGTGCTTCGTCCGCAGAGCTCACGACGACGTGGATCAGGAAGTCGCAGGGGAGGTTCCCCGCGGGCGTCATGACCGCACCCCCGACAGGCAAGGGACCCACCCGGGAGAGTTTCTGCTCGACGCGTTCGCCCGCCGCCGCCACCAGATCTCTGGATGCGTGGCTTACCGGTGAGAAATCCGACTGCACGGGGCGCATGACACCCTCGACCGTCTGGTCGGACAGCTTCCCTACACGAACGCGGATCATGATGGCTGCAGGTCCCGCGCTTTGCGATACATCTCGGCGGCCTCGGCCGGGCGCCCCTCCCGATCGTACAGGTGGCCCAGTGTATAGAAAGGACGCGCATCATCGGGGAGCAGTTCAGCGGCCCTCAACATGAGCTGGGACGCCTCGACGAAGTGGTCCGTTCGATTCAGTGCCTCGGCCCGATAGTAAAACGCCTCCCCGTTCTCCGGATCACGTTCGCAAACCCAGCGAAGCTCCACTTCGGCCTGAGGATACAGGCCTCGTCGGAAGGAAAGGGTCGCCTGGGCGAGCCGTGCCGCCACATCATCCGGAGAGATCCGCAGTGCCTGCGTGATCAAGGCGTCCGCCGCGTCGAATCGGGCCAACTTCGTCAGGGCACTCGCCAGATTGGTCAGGACCTCTACGTTCTCCGGCTCCAGCTCTCGTGCAGCCTCCAGATGCTCGACCGCCCGGTCGTGCCGACCGAGCTCATCGAAGAGAATTCCGAGGTTGTTGTGTGCTCTCAGATTGTTCGGGTTCTGCGCCAGAATCTGCAGAAACTCCTCGATCGCCTCTTCGATACGACCGGACTGAACGAGGTCGCGGGCCCTCGACAGCTGATTGCCCTGAGGACGCGGTGCTTCAGGGAGACTTTCGACACGATCCGCGTCACCGTGAACGACCTTGCCTCCCACCTCCGCTTCTGCTTCAACCGGTGACTCCGGCTGCACTTGCGGCGCTTCGACCGAGGGCTTCGGCTCATCGTCGCCGGCGACTCCGGCCTCATCGACCTGCCCGGAGGCCTCGCTGGTCAGCTCCGGCAGCAACTCGACCTGAGACGCATCGGTAGCCGCTTTCCTGCTTCGCTTCTTCCGGCGTCTCGCCATCATCCCGTCACCTGAGCCGTGATCCAGTCGAGGTACGGCCGGTGACCGCTCGCAACGGGCAGCACCAGGATCTCAGGTACGTCGTAGGGGTGCAGATCGTGGACGCGCGATTGAACCAGCTCAACCCGCTCGGCAGAGCTCTTCATGACGACCAGGACCTCCCCTTCGTCCCTGATTTCTCCATTCCATCGATAGATGGACCGAACGCCCGGAACGAGGTTCGCGCAGGCAATCATCCGCTCGTCCACGAGGCGCGTGGCGAGCGTTTCCGCAGATTGCTCGTTCGGCATGGTCGTCAGCAGGACCACCGCAGCCAGCTCGCTGGTGTCGGCCATCAAAGTCAGCCGGCGGTCGCGTCCGCCGCTTCGTCTTCGTAGAGCGCGTTGATCACGTCCCCGAGGCGGTCGCGCAACTCGCGCCGCTTCACCTTGAGCGTCGGGGTCATGAGGCCATTCTCAACAGTGAACTCCTCCGCGAGGAGGGCGAGCTTCTTGGGTCGTTCGTACGAGGCGAGGTCGTTGAGCATCGCGAACAACTCCTTTTGCACCCCGGAGACCACATCCGGGTGCACGACGAGCTCCTCCACCGAGCCGACCTGGATTCCCCGATCATCCGCCCACTGGCGGAGTGCATCGAATGCGGGCACCACGAGCAGCGAACAGTATCGGCGGCGATCTCCCACCAGCACTGCCTGCTCCACAAGACCATGTGTCTTCAGGAGATTCTCGATCGGCTGCGGCGCCACGTTTTTCCCGCCCGCCGTGACGATGAGATCTTTCTTGCGATCGGTAATCGCGAGGTACCCGTCCGCATCGATCTCTCCAATGTCTCCCGTGGCAAACCATCCGTCATCGAAGAGCACCTCGGCAGTGGCCTCGGGCTTGTTGTAGTACCCCTTCATGACCTGGGCACCCCGGATGAGGATTTCTCCGTCCTCGGCGATGCGGACCTCCGTGCCGGGCACGGGGTGACCGACCGTACCGATTCGGAAGAAGTCCTCCTGGTTGGCGTTGGTGACGGGACTCGTCTCCGTGAGTCCGTATCCCTCGAGGATTGTGAGCCCGATCGAATAGAAGAACCGGTTCAAAGCCGGGGCCAGAGGCCCACCTCCGCTGACAAAGAACCGCATACGCCCACCGACTGCGGCCTTCACCTTCGAGAAGACGAGCTTGTCGGCAAGCCCATACTTGAGCGCCAGAAGACCAGAGGGTTGGGATCCGGCCAGCCGCAGTTCTGCCGCCTGATCAGCAACGCCCGCTGCCCAGTCGATCAACTTCTTCTTCGGTCCTCGTGCGGACATGACCCCGTTGTAGATCTTTTCATAGATCCGCGGGACGGAGACGACGACGGTCGGAGCCACCTCCTTCAAATCGACGATCAGCGTGTCGAGCGACCGGGGGTACGCGATGGTGACGCCGACCCAGAAAAACAGGTAGTCGGCCATTCGCTGAAGGATGTGCGACAACGGCAGGAAGCTGATGGTGTTGTCCGAGCTGCGGATGTCGAGGTGCATCTCGGTGGCGCGGACATTCGAGGCGACGTTGTTGTGCGTGAGCATCACGCCCTTCGGGGCTCCCGTCGTTCCTGACGTGTACAGCACGGTCGCCACATCGTCCGGCTGTGCACGGAGGGCCTCCTCGCGGAAGCGCGCTCGATCCTCCGGCCCATCGACGGGGCCACTGCGTGAGAGAAAATCTCCCCACGCGATGGCGTCAGCCCCCGACCCGGGATCGAAGCTGACCACCAGAATGTCCTGGGCGCATCCCGCCGAGGCTTCGAGCGCCTTTCCCGCCAGTTCGGGCGTAGAGGCGAACACGATCTTCGCACCAGAAT
>Ga0181573_10005372_pt1 | contig 10641 bp, 7 predicted proteins | sample 101ome_25_FD_148643 | JGI IMG/M metagenome (GOLD analysis project Ga0181573, IMG submission 148643) | Coastal salt marsh microbial communities from the Groves Creek Marsh, Skidaway Island, Georgia - 101409BT metaG (spades assembly) | ecosystem: Environmental > Aquatic > Marine > Intertidal zone...
GAGCACGTTCCCGTTCAGGCCTTGACTTGTCACGCCTATATTCGCCAGAGCCTGTGCGGGGTTTTGTGTCAATCCGGGCAACCCAGCCAATCCGGGCAGCCCGGCGGCACCAGCGACACCAGCGACACCGGCGACTCCACCGGCGACACCCGGTACGTTAGCCACGCCGGGAATGCCGGCCACCATCGGGGACATCAGCGGGTTGGAAATCGGGGCGCTGGCGTCGCACATCTCCGGCATGGCCCGTCTGGCGTCAGTGAACCGTTTGAGGTCCGGAAACGCCGGCATCCTATTGTTATCGAGCCCACTCAGTCCGCCCCGTTGGATGCACTCGTTCTCGTAGTTGGCCAACGGGAAGTTTGTCAGATGGCCCCACCCGAACCGTTCCAAAGACTTCCAGTCATAGGCCCGCGCGGCGTCCCGCGCCGAGAAGAACTCCCCGATGATCTGCGGCGACCGAAGGTGGTCCGTGCTGGCAACGTACACGGTGATGGGCGGCGACGTGTTGGTGACTTTTTTCTCCACACCCTTGAGTTCGGGCAAGTAACGGTCCAGTGGACCCGATTCTTCCACAAACTCCTTGAATTTGGCAAAGCTCTCATCCCGAAAGTTGAGCTTGTTGAGCGTCTCGTCGTCGCAAGAATACCGCAAAGCCGCCTGGTCCCAGCACCGCGCCGCCGCTTCCTCGTCGTCAAAGTATCCGACGTGGCGCGTCTTGTCGGTGTGGAGTCGGGCCCGCCAGCGGTTGTTCTTCTTGTCGCGCTGCACGCCCCTGTACTCGGACTTGATCGACGTCACCTGGTTGGGATTCTCGGCCGTCCGTTCCGAGTCAGACGCCATCGGGGCGCTCTTCGCACCAGCCTCCTCCGTCCGCGCTTTTTTGGTGGCGGGCTCTTGTCGCAAGTCTGCCTCCCCGCTCGGGGGTGTGGTCTTTTCTCGATCCCCCTGCTCCATGAAGACGCTGTTCTTCTTCTCTCCCTCTCTCGCCGTATGTGTCTCTCTCTGTCTCTGTCCCTGTCTCTGTTTAACCAAGCACACAGCTTGAACGTCGAGGCGTGGACGCGCACGTGTGAGAGAATGAGTTTGCAAACCAATTGGTTTGCAAAGCAATTGGTATTAAGCTGGGGATGATCACCCCCGAGAGAACCACGCGTGGGCACCCCGAAGCGCACGCCACCAACTGCCGATGAGACAGATGGAGACCGCGGCCGCCCATCCGATGCCGCCCCGCCACACTGTCCATTGCGTCGACTGGAGGCGCGACCAGCCGCGGTCGCTCTCGCCCGCAACGTGCAGGCACAGGTTGGCACGTCGGCGGCGTGCAGTCTGGAAGACACGTGCCATGTCCCGACGCTGGTACGCCGCTGCCGCATCCCTCGCAGCAAGCATCTGGTGTCCCTCCCAATCCTCCTATATCCTATATATCCTATTTCCTTTACTATATATCCTATATATAGGAGATATATATCTTATAGGTCCCCCTGCAGGAATCCACGGGGGACCGATAGATAGGTCTCTCTCGCCATCGACGAGCTTAGGGGTTTTTTCAATGCGCGCGCATTCAAATCAAAGCTGCAACAGTGCCACGGGCTGAATGAACGAGGCATGGCGGACCCGACAGTGATACCCACGCTGCTCCGAATCGATTTGGAGCAGCCGGTTTCGATTCCCGCCCCAGAGGGCGCCTTAAAGGAAAAGCGCAAGAGGAAGGCACGAAACGTAAGTGGAAATTCCGTTAGAGGCCGGAGGCGGTCCCGTGTCGCCGCGAAAAACGCTTCCACGGACTACTCGCCATCGCTGGTGTGCTGTGCAACTTACCCTAACTGCTCGCTCCCCCTCCCCCAGGATCGACTGCTGTCCGAAGTGACGCTGGAGGAGCTCCAGGCGCTGTACCACCTCCCTATGAAGGAAGCCGCCTCAAGGCTCGGGATCGGTACGTCGTCGCTGCCCCCCCACTGAATATGCTGGCTGGTGTGTCCCCAGACACCAACGTCGTACTGCATACCTCACTCCACATGATTCATCCAACAGGACGCACGAGCCTCAAGAGGTGCGCCCGCGACCTCGGCGTGCCCAAATGGCCTTATAAACGGCACAAAGTGAACGATCTTGGACAAGGCACCAAGGGGCACGCGGGCGCGGGCGCCGGCGAGGAGGCTGCGGTCGCAGCCTCGGTCAAATCGATCAATTCGTTTGATTTTGCGTCCCTGGATGAAGCGCAGCGATGCAAGCTGAACGAACGCGTGACGGAACTCCAAAAGGAGTCATACGAGTACGTACACCTGGGTTAGGTCAATCTGCTCGAAGTGTCGCGTTTCCACGACCGTACGCACCCCTTGGTCTCACTCCAACACCGTATGCTCGCCCCGTGACAGGATGAGAAGCGTGTATGGCTTCTCCGTGATCGATGATGAAGCCATAGACGCCCTGCTGTTGATGATACAGCCAACTAGTGAGGGGGTCAGTCTAGACTGTCTCGTGTCGGGAGACACATACCAGTACGCTACAGTTTAGCAACTATTTTGTTATATATGGCCGATTTGAGCTTGTGTCGCGTGGATGTCGTGTGTTCCTTGGATCATGGATGGATCATGGATGGCTAGGTCTTGCTGATAGGCGAAATGGAGAAAGTGAACATCTCAGCGTGGCCAGCGCCCAGTGCGCTCTCCGTTTGGTGCCCAGGACGACCAAAATGCAGGGACCAGGCCTGGAAGAGGGGGGGGAGGCACGTATTCGACGTTTCGTTCTGTGGAGGTCGAGGGAGTAGGGCCACGGCCTGGAGGGCCATCATGGCGTGTGGGCCATTCTTCTGAGATATTTCCGCGATCCGTTCTCGGCTCCGAGTAGAAATTTTCACGTTTATGCCTTTTCCGGAACCATGGCATCTCAACTCGTCAAACACGCTACCTCTGTCGGGAAGAGCAAGGGGACGCTGGAGGCGCTCGCCCTCTTGGAACAAGCAATTCTAATGGACGGGGAAAATCGTTTCGGAAAGGTACGCAGCGGTCTCGTACGCCCATCGGCTGTTCGATACGCATCTTACGTCCCGTAATTCGTCCAATTCCGCGCGCAGATGCAACATACCCCGCCGGTTGAGCCAAACTCGAAATCGACCTTACCGACGGGCCCAAAGCCTGCAGGCCCTCCCGCACGGAGGCCCAAAGCCTCGTTTTCCCTCCATGTCGGTGCCAATTTGAGGCTTCCGGGGGTCGAGAATTTGACGCGGGTGCGCCCCGCGCCGAAAGACACGCAGGCCCTGCAAGAGGCCGCGGCTGCGTCGGACCCGTTTGCCGGACTGCCGCTGCACGCCCTAGCCGAGTACCTGGGAGACAGAGTGATGCCAGCGCTCGAAGCGGCGAAGGAGGAGCAGAAGAAAATGAAGCGGGAGGCCAAATTGGCCGGTCGGGAGGTGCCGTTGCCGGAGCTTCCCTACATTCCGCCGCTGCTCCCCGTGACCCGGTGGGCGAGCAACGACCCCCAGTTCCGGTCGACGCTGGTCGTCGAGGAAGGGGCGCAGAAGAAGGCGAGGTTGAGTTGGTATCACCCGGACGATACCATGGTGCCACGGGAGTGGTTCAGCCGCGGTCTGCTCGACGACCTGCGGTACTTCAACCCCTTTGGACTCGGAAGCTGGATGGCCAAGGAAGCGACCAAATGAATCTCGAAGAACGAAGAACGAAGAACGAAGGACGAAGAAGACGAACCATGGTGGTCAAGCATACACGAATGATACGAATTTCCTTTTTTTGGATTGGGTTTTCCGGCTGTACACCCCCAATCACGTTAATATGTAATACACGTTTTTCCGTCGTCTGTTCTCATCTGTCGAACAGTGCCAGAATATCATCGACACTTTTATTGCTCGGTGCTGCTGCTGCTGTTGCCGCTGCTGCCGGGGCGGTCCCCGCGTGCTCGCTCGCCGTCACCGCTACTGCCACGTCGCCAGAGATCCACTCAATGTCGCCCCACACGTCCACTTCGTCCGTGCGCTCCTGTGCAGTGTCAGCCGCAGCGACAGCCGCAGCGTCGTCACGCACGTCCAACAGCAAGAGCTCGTCGACCACCTGCCTCGTACCGTCGACGGTGTCGACACCACGCCTCCCGCGAGCATCTTCCTCCTCCTCCCCTGCTTCTCTTCCTCCTTGTCGTCGAACCATTGCGCCGGCATAGTACCGGCCAAACTCCCCGGCCTCCATCCGCCGCACTGCTTCCCCCACATCCCGGCGAACGTACCGCCGGTTCACGTATTTGTCCACGATGAACCGCTTCAGCTCGTGCACGTTATTCCCGTCGGGGCGGTCGAAGTTCCCGTCGAGCGCTCCCTCCCAGAACGCGTTGCACCGCATGTTGCCGCCCACATCCTGCACGAAAGCTATCTGATCCGCCGTCCACGTGTCCAGCGTCGTCGACCGCACCTGAGAGATGTGCACACCCTGGCGATCGAGCGAGTGCGTAGCGTGAGTGAGAGAGTCGGCGGGCGAGCGCACATCGTCGGTCGAGATCGATACCCACCAGACTCCGGTGGATCCCGCTGCACGTTAGGCAGATGAAACAGCCCAGGTTCACCGATGCCCACGTGGGATGCTTTCCGCGGCAATCCGCACACGCTTTATTGCCCGCAGAGGCGTCGGACAGAAGCGTCTTCAGGACTCGTCTATGCAAAAGCTGCTGTGATTGGGTGACTGCAGTCTTGCTGTTGCCATTCGCCATCGACGTGGGTATCTCCGTGGGTATCTCCGTGGGTATCTTAACTCTCTCTCTCGGGCGGGAGCGGCAAGACGCGGTAGGACGATGGCTCGGGAGGTGGTTGAATCGGCCTGCGCAGGCGAAGAACACCCAGAATCGTTTTTGACCACGAACAGAGACTCCGAGCATTGTTGACGTCCACATCGCCATGATGATCACGATCACACAATCTTCCCGTCTGTCGCCGGCAACGCGGCGTGCGTCCTTGCGCCCCGGCTTCTCGTCCCGGGTGCGAGTGCGAGTGCGCAGCGAGGACCCCAAAATCACCAGGGAGTACAGGGAGGACGATGACACGGTGCTGAACAATCTGGACCAGATGGTCGGCGGCACAGCCAAGGAGCAGCAGGAGGCCGAGACGCCCAAGGCCGGGGGGTCGTCGTCGGGGTACATTGACGACATGCCGGAGATCCCCCGCACGGAGATGAGCGATGCCATGAAGGAGAAGCTGCGGCGGGAGTACTACAGTCTCGGAGGGAGTCCCAACAAGAGCATGGGCTCGAACTACTTCCTGAACATCATCCTCGTCATCTCGGCCCTCGCCATCGCGAGCGCGGCCCTCGGGTACTTGTGAGGAGGGCGTTCTTCTTTTCTTTTTTCCCCCAAAATTTCTTTGTCTCATTCGTATGGGCAACATTTTGAACTCTTCTTCAACGAACCCCGAGAATCAAGCTATGGCAAAAGCGATCGTGGATAAGGCTGTCGCGGCCAACGCTGTTATGGTACGCGGTTGAGATCGACTGAACTGCGCTCGCACGCTGGCCCTCTCCCACTCGCTCGCCAACTCGTCCACCCCCCCACCCTCCCGCTTCCCACCCGTCCATTCGCCCACTCGTGCTTCGCGCTCGTTCGTTCGTTCGCCAGGTCTTCTCCAAGTCGTACTGTCCGTTCTGCGCCAAGGCCAAGCGGGCGCTCGAGACCGTGCTGCCGCGTGAGAAGATTTCGGTGATGGAGCTTGATTCGAGGGCGGACTGTGCGGATATTCAGGACTACTTGATGAGCATCACGGGTGGGCGCTCGGTGCCGCGGGTGTTCGTGGCCGGCAAGTTCATCGGGGGCGGGGACGATACCGAGGCCCTCGCGCGCAGTGGCAAGCTCAAGGAGATGCTCGAACAGAATGACATCCTTTGATACTTGAAACTCTACTGTGTTTAATACGTATAAGAACGACAGTCTATTTCCTGCCCTTGAGCATCTGCCACAGCGCGTCGGCCGCCCCCTTGTTGGACGCTTCCTGCTGCTGTGCCTGCTGGACTTGCTGCACGGTCATCGGCTGCTTCTGCGGCGACGGGGCAGAGGCCTGCGGGTTGGCGCCCTTGAGCTGTCCCAGGAGGGCCATGCCCGCGTTGGGCGGGGGCGGGGGCGCATGCGGCTGCTGTGGCGGGGCGCCAGGCTTTCCGGCGGGCGGCATCCACTGGCGCTGCTGTTGCTGCTGAGGCGGCTGTTGATGCTGTGTAACAGCGGGGCGCTGCGAGGGCGGGACCATGCCAGGCAGCATGACCGGGATCGGCGGGCCATGCGGCGGCCGCATGCCACCCATCAGCACCGGGACCGGCATCGGGGGTCCTCGCGGCGCACCAGGCGGAGGACCGCCCATTGGCGGCGCCGAGCCGCGTCCCATGCCAAATCCCTTTGATTTTCCCTCGGGGATACGGGGCTGCACGCCGTGGTTCGCCCAGGGGGCCGGTTTGGCGGGCGCCGCCGCGGGCATCAGGCGCTCGCCTCCGCCAGTGACGGCGTGCGTCCTCGACAGGTTGATGAGCATCGACGGCATGCAGACGGCGCCATGCGCTCCGAGGCAGCGTCCTTGAAGGTCATTGCCCCCGTCAAACTCCTGATCGAAGAGCACCTCGACAAACTGCTCGTGGACGCCGACGATGGTGCCGCGGAGGCCAAAGGGCACGCCGGTCGAGCCGGCTGCGACAACCCTGTCTCCGAGGACAAAGGAACCACCTGAAAATGCGGCCATCATGCCTCCCGGCTCTATGGGCGGCAGCAGCATGGCCGGTGAGACGTTCTCCATCTCCACCGTGAGCTGCGCCGTCTGCGGCGGCGGGATTGAAGCCTGGAAGTAGCGGATGGCGTCTGCCGAGGCGGTGATGGACGACCCCTTGACGAGCTTGCGCTTCGCGGAGGGCAGGCTCGCGAGCCACTTCTTGCAGCCCTTGAGCGCCTTGACGGCCGCCTCCTTGTCCAGCCCGGGAAAGACCTCCTCCACGCTCATCCTGTCCTCGTCCAGGCACGCCCAGACGTTGGGATACTTCTGCTTGTAGGTCTTCATCACGTTGATGAGCTCGTTCGTGTACCCCCACGACGGCCTTCGCGTCGGGTCTGCCGACGGGATGGACCCGCAGTAGTCGGGCACGAGCAGGTCGTCCTTGGCGTCCTTGACACGCAGCCCGATGTCGATCGAGTCGTTCCTTCCAGATCCGTGGCGCACAAAGCAATTGCCAGTGATGCGCCCCAGGGCCTTCGGAGAGACCCCCAGCATCCTGGCGACCTTGCCGGCCAACACATAGTTCGGCGCCATGGACGGCAGGATCCGCTTGGCGGCCGCCTGTACGGATGCCGACGCGTCGGACGCCGTCTCGATCACGATGCGGTACCGGGACGCCGTCGACGACTTCTTGGCGTTTCCGTTTGCGCCGGCGAGGAGCTTTCCGTCGTGGTCCCTGCCGAGGGGACCGGAGTGCGAGATCTTCGCCGGGCAGCCATAGTATGCCTTGCCCAGGAAAATGGCCTTGGTGCCCTCCTTGAAGTCGTGCCACACGACACTGTCGTCCCCTCCGAGCAGCTTTGGGTCGTACCGCGGGTCGGGCGCCGGGTTCTTGCGGAGGGTCATCTGCAGCGGGAAAGCGACAGTCTCTTTGCCAAACCGCTTCTCCACGGAGCCGTCGACCTGGCGAATCAGTCCCTCAAGCGGCCGCACATGGACCATCAGCTTGACGTTGCCCAGGTCCACTCCGCGCTTGGACAGGAACTCCTTCTTCATGTTGCTGACCACGATGTCCCAGTCGGCGGTCCTCCCCTCGCTGCCGTTGGAAGATACGGAAGTCGTCGCATCCGAAACCTTGTCGACGATGGACTCCTTGACGTAGGGCCACGCAACCCAAGCTCGCTGCTTGAGGACGGCCTTCGAGATGGCCTGCGCCGTGAGCATCCGAGGGTCGACCCCCTGCGTCATGTCCTTGACCTTCAGAATGAGCGACTCCTTCTTGGAATCCATGCCAAAGACATTGACATTGGCCTTTTCCAGCCTGCCGTGCACGGCAAGCGTCTTGAGCGTCGGGAACCCTGGGATCGTGGAGACGCCAGTCGAGGTGCCCTTGACGAGGATTGGCTCGAAGCCCCGTTCTCCTGCAGGGAGAGGCGGTGGCGCCGGCCTCACCTTGGCACTGCTATTGCACCGCACGACGTCGTTGAAATGCCCGGGGATCGTCGACTTGCAGAACGACTTCTCCTGGGACTTGGGGTCGTGGACAAACACGAGGATGTTGCCCGGGGCATTCCTCCGGCGCTCTCCAGCCGACAGGGATCCCTGCGGCACGGAGCTCATGGCGCGCAAAAGCCTGTCCTCGTCGATGAATGGGATGAGGACCACGCCCTCCCACTCGGCCCGCTTGCCCTCGACGTCGACGAGGAAGTCGACCGGGTAAAAGTCCTTGATCGGCGAGTTGACGTCCGTCATCAGGTGCCTATACGGCTCCGGAAGCAACTTGCAACTGGAAGACGGCTGGACCGCCATGAGCTGCTCGTAGGGCAAGAAAGGTCTGCCGGGCGTGAAGGCCACCGTGACGGCCGACAGGTCGACCAGGTCCGACACCATGGGCGCATAGTGGTACGGGTAGTACCAGTCCCACGACGCGACACCTCTGTAGTAGTACTCCAACACCCAGTGCAGGCCCTCGATGTACGAGCTGACGACCCGCCTCCGGTCTGCCGGCTTGGGCGATTTGAGCTTCTCCCTGTAGTACCGCTCCTTCCACGCCACCAGCCCCTGGTCCCTGTCACCCATCTCAAAGAACTGCCTCGCTTCCTTGCTCATCATGGTCGGCTCCTGCTGCACGGCCTTCTCTTCCGTGCCAGCGCCCTCTGCTTCCGACTCGCTGCCCTCCACGGCGGCCAGGAGCTCCAGCTCGTGGCCCTCCTGTTGCAGCGTCTGCAAGGCAGTAAAGTCCATGGGCTTGGACAAATCCTCCACATTGAGGTCTGCAAAGGCTGCGTCCATCTTTCCCGGCCCGTTCCGCCGATCCCGCTTCGCCTCGAACTGTTCGGCCTCCTGGGCCCGCTGCTCGAGCGTCTCGGCCTCATGCAACGCCAGGTCTGCGAGGAAGATCTCAACCCTTCCCCTGTGCAGGCTCCCCGCGTGCGTCAGATAGCCTCCCATCTTCGGCAGCAGCCGCTTATACGTAGAGAACATGAGGTTCAGCGATCCCTCGTTGATGTCGCAGGTGGGCAGCGGCGGCAAAAAGTCGTTTCCGACCAACATGCAGAAGAGCACAAAGTCGTCAATCACCCGCTCGATGTCAAACTTGAAGGGCAACGTCGACGCACATTGATCGAACTCCAGCTGCACGTAGTCCCTGAGCAGCCCGATCTGCAGCAGCACAAAGTGCTCCTGGCTCGGGTTCTCGAGGGCCTCCCGCAGCGGCTGTCCCTTGTTCTTGTAGTCGACCACCTCGCGGAGCAAGCAAAAGTGTGGCTCGTGCGTGACCAGGGACAGCATGATCAGGTCGGCATCCAGGCCGTACAGGCAGTGCCTCAGGTTGGGCTCGTAGTTCGGCGCCTTCTTGCTCCAGCGAATGTACTCCATGATCTTGTGCTCTCCCTCCCCGGGGACGTCGTGGCCAGACAAGACAATCGTTGGAACTTGCCAAAGCGGATCTTCCGCCACCTTGTGTCGCACGAAGAACTTGAGGTGCTCGGCGAGTCGTTCCATGAAGGGCGTCCCGGGCGTGATGCAGTTCGAGTCGAACGGCGGCACCTGACTGGCCCCTTCCGAGTTGCCGGGTTCTTCCAATGCCTTTTTCGCAGCATGATCCGCCGCCTCTCGTGCCGTCTTGAACCGCCGAGCACGCTGCTGGTTCATCTTTGCACGGGGCGCGACGCCGTCGATGGCCATAAACATGAGCTTCTGGGGCTTGACGATGTGAAACAGCTTGTCGAGGTACACGAAGATCTTTTTGATCATCTCTTCCTCCGTCAGTTTGACGTCTGGGTCGTTCCCGTGCGTGCAATTATGGACGATGCCATTCATATCGAGGTAGAAGTTGTCGATGACCGGGATGACGGTGGCACCGCCCGGCTGGTTGATCAGCGGGTAGCGCTCCGATAGCCACCTGTAGAATTTGGGAATTCCTGCAGTGGAGATACGCGAAGCGTGTGTGTGTGCGTGCGTGAGTGGCCGGGTGAGCGGGCGGGCGGGCGGGCGGGGTAGGACGTGGGTGGAGAAATGCGAGCCGACACTGGGGTTGGCCAAGACCCAGAACTCCGAACAGGGGGCCGAAACAGGTACACTTCCCGCGCCGTTCGTGAAACAAACCATCCCGGTATGCAGGGCCGCGCGCGGTCGGCGGGAGGGAGAGAGGCGGCAGGGGCGAGCACGGGTTTGAAAACTTCCTCGCAAGAATCTCGCTCGTATATCGCACCACCGGCGTCCATACGTACCCATGATGGATGTAGTTCTCGCGTGTTATGTATCGTGTGCAGCGCGGACCAGGAGTACGCGTGCAGTTCTTTTATCTGGTTTCTCTCGTGTGAGTGCTAATTAGCATCCCTATAGGGAAACAATTGTTTCAAAAGTGGCCGGGCGCTCGCCCCACTCCCATTTTCAACTCTTTCTCTTTTGTTTCTTCTCGTGTATTCCTCCGTGGGCGTCGTATTCTAACGCGTCTGACG
>Ga0181573_10005373_pt1 | contig 10641 bp, 5 predicted proteins | sample 101ome_25_FD_148643 | JGI IMG/M metagenome (GOLD analysis project Ga0181573, IMG submission 148643) | Coastal salt marsh microbial communities from the Groves Creek Marsh, Skidaway Island, Georgia - 101409BT metaG (spades assembly) | ecosystem: Environmental > Aquatic > Marine > Intertidal zone...
CCCCACACACACACGCTCGATGATGCCCCACAATCAGCGATGATCTTGGATCCAACGGACAAACAAAACAACTCGTTCAGCACGCCGAAAGTCCAATTTTACATCGATTCAACGGATCAGAGTTGAGCTGATATCGCATGTCGCGACATATCGTGGCGTGGGCCGCAGCCGCGGTGCTGTTATCTCACGGTGCCAGCGCCTTTCTCGCGACAACGGGTAGATCGTCGGCATGGCATCGGCCTGTTTCGCTGAGCAGTCGCGGCGGGATTGTACGAAGTGCCACAGGAAGCCTTGTAGGGTGCCGTGATGAGACGCCGCTGCTGGGCCCGCTCGTGACCCAGGAGGCGAGCCAAGCGCTTGCCGATGAGGCCGTGGCGTGGGCAGAGGCCAACGACTTTCTTATGGCCCGGGCGCCCACGGAGCCGGCCCGGGTTAGCGGCGGTATCGGCGGCTGCGGTGGCTGCGGCTTGTCTGGGGGAGACGCGCCGCAAGGGCCCTCGCCCGAGCTCTCGCCGCCGCCGTTCTCGCTCCTGCCCAACGCACTGCCGCGGCGCGAGTTTGAGCGCGCCGTGGCGCTGGCGCCGCTCTTTAGTCTCCTCGTGGACGCGGTCGCGTGCGACGAGGCCTGGCTCCTGGCCGCTCTCGCGCCGGCGCTCGCCGCGGATCCCTTCACGGCGCGCCTCGCGCGCATCATGGCCCGCTGCCCGCGCAAAACTGTGCGCCTCGGCCTGCACCGCTCCGACTACCTTGTGGACGGTCGGGCTGGGGGCGGGGCAGGGGGTGGAGACGGCGGTCGGGGGCGCCTGCGCCAGGTGGAGCTCAACACCATCGCCGCCTCCTTCGGGGCGCTCTCGGCCAAGGCCCGCGACCTCCACGCACACCTCCTGCGCCGCCTTGGTTTGGGAGACGCAACATGCTCGGGGGACCCGGCAACGGCGGCGGCGGCCCTCGTGCAGGCCTTGTCGCCGGCCCACGGCGCCGTTGCTGGCGCGACCACCGGGGCAGCGGCGGCGACCGCCACCACCGGGATGGCTGCGCCTGGGCTGGCAGAGCTGCTGCCACCAAACCCATCGCTCAAGCGGCTGGCTTCGGCCCTCGCCGCGGGCCACCACGCCTACCTCCGGCGGCGACGGTGGCAGCAAAAGCAGCGAAGGCTGCAGCAAACGCCGGCGCTGGCGTCGACCCCTGCCACCGGCGAACCGGGCAGCGGCGGCAGCGGCAACGACAGCGACAATGGCTGCCGCGGCAGCAGCGACGACGACGGCGACGGCGAGGGCGACGTAGCCATTCTATTCGTGGTGCAGGCCAATGAGGCGAACATTGTCGACCAGCTCCTGCTCGAGCGGCAGCTATGGGAGGTGCACGGCGTCAGGACCCTGCGGCGCACGCTCGCAGAAGTCCACGCCGCGGGGCGTCTCGCGACAACCCCCGCCAACTGCGGCGGCGGCGGCGGCAGCAGCAGCAGCAGCAGCAGCAGAAACAACGGATGGAGCGGCGGGAGCAGTGGGCCCGGGGCTCCTCCTGGGGCCCTTCTGCTGCGCGCTGGCAGCCGGCGCCGCGCCTGCGATGACGGCGACGACGGCGATGTCGATGACGGCAACGGCGCGGGCGTCGAGGTCTCGGTGGCCTACTTCCGGGCGGGCTACGGGCCGTGCGACTACCCGACGGAGGCGGAGTGGCGCGCGCGGGAGCTGCTCGAGGCGTCCAGCGCGGTAACCTGCCCCTGCCTGGCCTACCACCTCGTGGGCACCAAGAAGGTCCAGCAGGCGCTCGCGGCCGCCGCGAGAGCGGCCGCAGGGGCTACCACAGGGGCTTCCACAGTGGCCGCCGCCGCAGAGGCCACCGCCGCAGAGGCCATCACTTCCGTCGAAACAGAGACTATGGCCGCGGCGGCTGCAAAGGCTTGCGCGGCTGCCGCCGGCTCAGCCGCCGGCTCAGCCGCCGGCTCAGCCGTGACCGTCGGCTTAGCCGTGGGCTCGGCCGTGGGCTCGGCCGTGGGCTCGGCCGTGGGCTCGGCCAGGACCGGCGCCGTGGTGCCCACCGTGGAGGAACCAGTGGTGGAGCGCTTCTTTCGGGCCACGCGCGAGCGCTACTCTGGAGCGGCCATGTGGCACGTGTTTCCGCCGCGGCCGCGCACCAACGCTGACGACCACGCTTCAGCCGTGGCCGCAGCAGCACGCCGCGTGACGTCCTGCTTCGTGGGCCTGTGGCCAGCCGAGGCCCCCGCCTCGGGCTCGACCGCCTCGGGCTCGACCGCCGGAGGCCCGGGCGCTGCCGGTTCAGCTCCGGTCTCGCTCTTGGGCTTGTCAGCCACGGCGGCGGCGGAAGCTGCGGTGATCGACCCGTCCCGCTTTGTGCTGAAGCCCCAGCGAGAGGGCGGCGGGCACAACCTCCACGGTTCCGCCCTGCGCGCCCAGCTCCTGCATTGGCAGAGCCACGGGAGCCGCGCGGGGGGGGGGAGCGCTGCGGTCGACGGGGACTGTGCTGGGTCCTCCACCGTCGCCGGCGAACATGTGGGCGGCTGGGTCCTGATGGAGCGGATCCTGTCAGCGCCGCAGCCTGCGGTGCTGGTGGCACCGGGCGGGGCCGCGTCGCCGCCCATGCTCGTCACCAGCGAGCTCGGCATCTTTGGGGCCTTCCTTGCCGTGGACCAAGACGGCGGCTACGACGACGACGGCGGCGGCGGCGGCGGCGGCCACAACGACGAGCACAACGGCGACGAGGTGGAAAATAATGAGGAGGATGACGACGGCGACGGCGACTGTGGTCCTTCGGTGCGCGCTGACGCGGGGAACGCTGGCGGCGCCACCGCGGGTTGGCCTGTTGGGACGCGGCGGAAGCTGGCGCGCAAGACCTCGGTGCTGGTGAACGAATACGCAGGCCACATCCTTCGCACGAAGCGCTCAGGCGTGGACGAGGGAGGCGTGGCTGCCGGCTTCTCCTTCCTCAGCAGCCCGCTCCTCGTTTAACCATCACTTTAGATATTTACGATGATTAAGCTTAGGTGGTAGGTGGTACGTGGGGTTAACTTAGTAAGAAGCAAGTGAGGCACTTAGGTGATTTTTGCGTGGGCTGAAGTATGAAGGGAAGAAGAAAATAATTACGACGGGCGGCGCCCGGGGGATGTGGCTTCGAAGAACAGGCAGGGGCGCATGCGCGTACAGAAGGGGGTCATTTCCTATAAGGACGAGCACTTGAAGGACGTGGCGCAGGACGTGGCGCAGGACGTGCCACAGGGCGTGGTGTAGGTGCGAGGCACAACACGCCTGCGGTCATATCGACGGAAGCCGCTGTGAACGCGCGACAGCCCCCACCGGCGTGGCCGACATCGCAACGCCAGCCGGCGACTTCTCAAGGGGGGGCAGGAGTTGGCCGGGCGATGGCGATGGGCCGTGGGCGGGCGCTTGAGCCGGCGGGTTCACAGACGAGAGCGCCGCCGGATGTTGTGCCGAGGACGGCGCGCCCGGAGCTTGTAGAACCTGCCTCGACGGCGACGGCAGCCGCGTCGCCTCTTTCCTCCTCCTCACAAAGGCGAGGGTCCGCGGGAAGGGCGCGCGCCCGAGTGCGGCACAGGCCTCGGCGAAGCCCAGTCCACCCAGCGCCCGGCCGTTCACGCCGCACAGCACGTCCCCCGGCCGCACGCCCAAAGCCGCCGCCGCGCACGCGCCGCTGCTGCCGCTGCCGCTTCCGACTCGGCAGTCTCCGCCGCTATTAGATTTGGTCGTGGCATCGCACTCGAGCTGCAGCACGGCCGCGCTAAAGCTCAACACCGCGGCAGGCACCGACTCTGCAGCGAGCGCGCTGGCGGCTCCAAACCCACCGCTGCCGCCGCCCGGGGCCGCCAATGCCACCTCAGAGTTGGTAGTCGCAGCACCATCAAGCCTGTCGACGAGCGTGAACCCCATGGGGCCCGGCGCGCGAAAGGTCACCGGCGGAAGCTCCTCCCATTCCTCGCCGCCACCAGCGCCGTCGGGGCCAAAACCGCCACCAACGCCACTGCCGACTTCGCCACCAATGCCACTTGCAGCAGAGACGATCCCAGAGCCCGGCAACAGGACGTCGCCGCCTCGCTTGCCCGGATGCCCTGCAGGTTTACTGGGCGCCGCCCTCACCGTCGGCTTACGGCTCCAAGCGGACGAGCGCGACGACGACGACGACGACGACGACAAAGGCTCCGCTGCTGCTGCTGCCTCCACCGGATCCCCGCCCCTTGTTTTCTTCTTTTTTGCCCCCGGAACCACCGCTCCCGCCGCCGCCATCGCCACTTCCACCACCGTTGAAGTCCCCCTGGCCTCGGCCGGCGCTGCGGCTCTCCTCTCCACGAGCGCCCCACGCTTGGCGAGGCGCCAGGCTTGGTGCCCGGTATTCTTCTGCGCACGCGCAGCCTTCCGGGCCTCCTCCAAGGCCTGACGCTGCGCCTCAAGGCTCGCCATGGCGTGGCCGCATGCCGCCGCCTCCGCCTCGAAGCGCCGCTGCAGCTTGAGCGACGCGGCCCGCTTGCCCTCCTCGTGCCTCGCGGCTCGGGCCTTGTCGTGGCCCGACGCCCGCGCACTCTTGCTCCGAACCAGCTCGGCCCGCCGGAACGCCGCGAGCTTGGCTGCCGCTCGCTGCTTGGCCTCGGCCGCGTCGGATTCCTCCCAGGCAGCGTAGGTGGCCTGCTGCTGCGCCAGCCAGGCCTCGTGCCAGGCGCGCTCCTGCGCCCGGCGCTCCTCGGCCTGCCGCCGCTCGAACGCCGCCGCCGCCCGCGGGCCCGCCGCCGCCGCCGCCTGCCATGCGAGCCTCTCACTGGCCCGCTGCTCCACAAAGGCGGCGCCCGCCTTCGCGCTGCAAAGGCGCTCGTAGGCGGCGTGCAGGCAGGCGAACGCGTCCGTCCCTGCGGCCCACGGGGCCTTGTCCGGGTGCAGTTCGAGCGCCGCGCGCCGGTAGGCCTTCTTCACCGCCGCGTCACCCCCCGTGGGCGAGTCGCCGGCCACGGCCGCCTCGTCGAGCGCGAGCATGAGCCAAGGGTCCTCGCGGAGCTGGAGGTAGGCGGTGTGCACCAGCGCGCCCGCGTCGTCGGCGCCGCTCGACCGAGCGCCGCCGCTTGCGCCGCCGCTCCAGCTCGGGCGGTCCGTCTTCTGCTGTTGATGTAGCTCCTGGAGCTCAAAGGAGCCCTTGAGGGCAGCAACGAGGGCATCTCGCACCCGGCCCTCTGCGATGAGGCCCTTTGCGAGTGCCAGGCAGTCGGACGACACGAGCACTTCGGCGCGTGGCGTCACCGCGTACGTCATAGTGGCGCCCAAGAACTGCAACTTCCCGCCACCGCTTCGTTTTTGCTTAGCTGAGTTAGACGTCGCTCGGTTGCAATTTAGATGCAATGCGCACTGGCTGGTAGGTTACGCGGATGTTTGGTCGGATCCGCGTCGGGGCGGTCGGCGGTCGGCGGTTCCAACGTCTCAACAGAACTAAACATGATAACGGTCGGTGTAGCGATGTCGCGATGTTGGTAGACGGACTTGCACGGTTCATCCTCTGCGACCTCGTCTCGGTACGTTGGCCCCAGTACTTGTCACACAGCCTCCAGCGCTCTGCCTCGCTCCCGGCTTCACCGCCATCGAACCGAACGGGCCTGCAGCGCATGTCATCCCTCAATGCACCATCTGCCCCACCGCCTACACCCCCCGGCCTTTATTCACCTGACCAAGTTACTGCCGCGGTTCTTCTCGACCGCCACCTAGCTCACCATTCCCCGCAGACGCGCCCAAAGCGGTCCCTTCTCGCCAAGATGTGCCCCCCCAAACCCCTTCCAACTGCGAACTGGTACAAGGGTAAACGCGGCGAGAACACAACGTTTGCGGAGCATCCGGAAATTTTGCGTCCCGAGGTTAATTGTTTTCTCTTCGCGCTATGCAAATCAGCTGTGGGAGCGCTGTCCAATGTAGATTTAGAGGCAGGCGCAGTGTTTGCAGAAGTTTACCTCGTCCCTCGTCCCTCGTGGTTGGTGTCAGTTGGCGCTTAGCGCCGTGTTTCGGCGTTACCTGCGTGGGGAAAACGCCAAGTTTCTTCGCGCTCAGCAAATCAGCAACGCGCGCGCTGTTTGTGCTTTTGGCTTTTGGAGGGCTCTCGGCCAATCGCCTTGTGCTTATGCGGAAAAGTACCCTCATCTTTTGCAGTAGCAAGCCGATTTTTTTGTGCTTAGCGCTTTACGAGACACGACCCCAAACCAAGCCCCGCCCCTCCTGCCTGCTGCCTGTAACTTACAGCAACGACAACAGCAGCACGCGCGACGAGAACGCCCTCAGCGGAGCTGCATCGCCATCCTGGCTCTGGTGTTCGACGGCCAAGACTTCCCACCGATCTTCGCGAGTCCCCCATTGTGCCCTTTCCGGCTCCCTTCGCGCCGCCCGGGGATTCAGGGAACAGACGGATCGGAAGACTTCCATCGGCCGCCCTTGCCGTGCGCATGTTGCCTTTCCGCGGCACACGGAGGCTCAAACGGAGCGCCGCCCCCTTTGCCCCCCTCCCTCATCCTGCTCATCCCCACAGGCTCCCGTTCCCGTCTCCGCTCCCGCCGCCGCCACCGCCACCACCGCCGCCGCCCACACCGCCGCCGCCGCCGCCGTTGTCGGCAAAGTAGCCCATAAGGCATGACGGGCCAACGCTGCCGCTGCCGCCGCCGCCTTGGCTCTCGAAGTCCTCCAAGCCCTGGCTGAGGCCCGCCTTGGTCGCCTCCTGCAGGAAGTCCAGGTCGTCCAGGTCGCCGCTTTCGTCCGCGTCGCCCCCGGCGCAGCCGACGCCGCCGCCGCCGCCACCGAGGCCCCCAAAGCCGGGGGACGGCCCACCGAGGCCGGGCGGCGCGTCGAGGCCTGGGGGGCGGGGTGAGAAGCCATTAGAGCCCCCGAGCCCGCCGTCGCCGCCGCCGCCGCCAAACCCCGGCGGCCCACCGCCCGGGCACGCCCCCACCAGCGCGAACCCTTGCCCCGCCGCGGGCACGAAAGGCGCCGCGGCCGGGGTCATGCCGCCGCCCGCGAAGTCGCCCCCGAGGTCCCCGAGCCCGCCGTCGAAGCCACCGCCGTCAAAGAGGTGCAGCTGAGCCAGGCTGCTTCCGAGCAGGTCCGCTGTGGGGGGAGGCGGAGGCAGGGCCGCGCTGCCGCCGCCGCCGCTGCCGCCGCCGCCGCGCGGGAACGCGCCGCGGGCAGAGCGCACGCACGACACGCACCCGGCGTCGCCGCACCCTCCAGCCCCTCTACCGCCGCTGCAGCCCCAGTCCCCACCCGCCATGCCCGCCAGGCCGCTGCGGCCGTCGCTGCGGCCGCCGCCGCTGGCCTCCGCCATGGCTGCCATGCGCTGCTGCTGTGCCACCCGCGCTGACGGTGGCTGCGGCGACTGCTGCTGCTGCTGCTGTGATGATGATGATGACGACGACGACCGACTTCGCCCCGCGAGGCCGGGCGGGGGGCCGAAGCCCTCGCCAGAAAGCGCACCCCCACCCGCGGTCGCCGCCGCCGCCGCCGCCTGCTGTTGCTCGTAGACGGGGCTGGGTCGGGCGCCCGCGGCCTGCGCAAAGGTGGCGCCCGGACCGACGGGCGACGACCGCCGCTTGAGCGCCGCGGCGGCCTGCTGTTGCAGCTGCCCTTTGCCCGCTACGCCCGTTACGCCCGCGCCGCCACCGCCAGAGCTGCCGCGCTTGGGAACGCAGGAGCGGCAGAGCACCGAGGAGGCGCCGGGCCGCGTTGGGGCGCCCTCCCGCGTGCGCTCCCCGCAGTTGGCGCAGAAGAATACCTGCCCGGCTCCGGGGCTGCCGCTGCCGGGGGAGCCGCCGCCGCCGCCGCCGCCCTGCCGCCCGGCCACCGACGACGGCTGAACTTGCATCTTTGACGGCCGAACCTGCTGCTGCTGCTTCAGCTGCTGCTGCTGCTGCTGCTGCTGCTGCTGCTGGAGTTTCTCCTTTTCCTTTTTCTTCTTTCGCTTCCTCTTCGCCGCGGACTCTTCCTCACTGCCGCCTTCGCCGTTCGCCCCGCCCCCGCCGCCGCCGGGCAACCCGCCGCCGTGCCCCGGAGGCAGGTCGGCCATCGAGGCCCTGAGCGCCGCCTGCAGCTCGGCCTCCTCGCGCGCCGCTTCGCGCGCCGCCGACGCCTCCGCCGCCGAGGTGCGCGCCGTCTGCGCCGCCCGGACACGCTCCGCTTGTTCCGCTCGGGTCGCCGCCGCCGCCGTTTGCCGCCGCTGCACCTCCTTCTGCTCATGCTGCTCCCCCAGCAAGATCTCCTCGTCGTCCTCACTCTGCTGCTGTTGGCCATGCGCCACAAGCCGCGCCTGGCGCTGCTGCGCCTGAAAGAGCTCCGAGGACACGGCGGTGGAGCACGGCGAGGTGTGCTCCCTCTCGGCGCGGTAGAGCTCGGCCTCGTCTTGGCGACGCTTGGCGCTCGCCGCCTGCCACGCCGCCGCCTCCGCCTCGCGCACCCGCCGCTCCTCGAGCAGCTTGGCGCGCATCTTCTCCTCGCGCTCGGCCTTTGCGGCCGCTTGCCGCGCGAGCTCGGCTGCGGCTTTGGCATCCGCGTCGGCCTTCTTTTTGGCCGCCACCGCCTCGCGCGCCTGCTTCTCTCTGGCCTTCTTCTTTGCCTTCTTGCTCTTGCTGCCTCCGGCGTCGTCGTCGCCGTCTCTGTCTCCGCCGTCGCCACCGCCGTCGGGGCCGTCCTTGGCGCCGCCGTCATCGCCGAGCTCAGCCAGCAGCGCCTGCGCCATAGCGTCGGCCGATTTCTCCGCCTCCTCGATGAGCGACATGCGCAGGCAGGCGTAGAGCTCCGACACCGGCAGGTCATGGCCCGTGACCACTAGGAGGTTCACGCGCGGCTCGCCCACGCCCCAGGGCCGGCCCTCCGACTCGGTGATGGTGACCACAGAGTGCACCGCGTGGAAGAGCCAGCGCGCGTCGTCGGTCTCGGCGTAGCACAGCTCGCCACGCATCCGGAAGATGTTCTCCTTGCAGAGGCGGAGCAGGGCCGACATGCAGTCGCGGAAGCGCCGCTGCATCAGGCGGCCCTCTGCGAACACTACCGTTGTGGTGACCCCGGATGGGCTCAGGCCCTTGGAGGGCGGCGGCATGGCCGAGAGGCCCGACAGGTCGAGCCGGTCGAAGGCCGAGGCGCAGTACGTGTTGAAGCCCACGACGTGGCGCAGGATGTCGCCCGCGACGTACGGTCCCCGGCCCGACAGCCGCCGCGCGCCCGCGCTGTCGGGACCCTCACCGGGGAACACGCGCGGCAGTTCCTTGACCTGCACCAGCGGGTTGATGGAGCAAATGCGGTGGCGCGCCGCCTCGGGCAGGAGCGGGCTGAAGCTCGTCGCGCTCGTGCTCGCGCTCAGGCAGCCGCGATTGTCGTCCGAGGGCGGGTGTGCCAGGGTCAGGGTGACGGACTTTGGCATTGCTGCGAGCGCCGCCGCCGCGCCCCCCGCCGCCAGGACCGCCACCGCCGCGCCCCCGAGAAGCGCCACCGCCTGCTCCCCTCCGTCGTCGCCGCCGCCGCCGCCGCCGCCGCCCTTCTTGCTCTTGCCCGCGCTGTCCTTGCTCTGCTTGTCCTTGCCCTTAGGCGGCTTCTTGCCCGGCGAAGACCCCGCGTCGCCCCCCGCGTCCTCGGCCGCCTCAAGGGCCAGCTGCCCGCCACCGCCGCCCGCCGCGGGGGGCAGATCGTGATGCACGGTGGCACGGTTGACAACGATGACGTCGGCGAAGGCGAGCTGCCGCGCCTCGTGCACCGTGCGGCCGAGCGCGCTGAGGTTGCGGCCGTCCACGACGCACACGACCGCGTCGAGGTGGAAGCACTGGCTCACCTCGGGCGTCACAACCTGCGGCAAAGATGCGCGGCAAAGCAGTGCGGCAAAAAAGCGCAGCGCGAGTGATCGGCGCGCACGAACGTGGAGGAAAGCGGAAAGCGTAAGGTTCAAACTACGCGCGCGCCCCAACGATGGAACGTGATTTGAATGTAGATTAATGAACGCCAAATCTATGGGTACACGCAACAACCTGCCGCGCACCTCGTTGGCATGCTCCTCGAAGAGCGTGGCAATAATGGGCATGGGGTCCGATGCCGCCGCCGTATCAATAACGACGAGCTCAAAGCTGGGCGCCCCCGCCAGGGCCTCGTCCGCGAGCACGTCCTCAATGTCCCGACGCACCGTGCAGCAGACGCAGCCGCCCGACACCTCCTCCGCCACCTGCGCCACGTCGCACCCGGGGGGCAGCGGCTCGGAGGGCGCGGGCCCCCCTGCGCGGTGCAGGGCGTCGCGGAAGGCCGCCACGGAGGGCACCAGGGCGAGGGTTCGGAGGTTCTTGGCGGTGGCCGCGTCGAGGAGCACCGCCGCGCTCACCGCCGTCTTGCCCACGCCCGGCCCGCCCACCACCAGCACCACGGGCACGCGGCCCTCCACCATGGCCCGAGTGTCCATCATTGACGTCAGGGGCATGGCGGCCTCTCCCCGGCCTGCGCCCTTGATTTTCCCCTTGACCGCCAGCGTAGCGACCCTGTGCGTAAACTGATCTGCACCAAGCGCCGTACCTCCCTTTTGCTTTGCTTCTACCTGCAAAGAGTGGAACGAGCGGCGGGGGAACCACAATCAGGTACTGAAAAAAAAACGAGCACGCCACTTCTCCCGGCAGACCATGAG
>Ga0181573_10005376_pt1 | contig 10640 bp, 2 predicted proteins | sample 101ome_25_FD_148643 | JGI IMG/M metagenome (GOLD analysis project Ga0181573, IMG submission 148643) | Coastal salt marsh microbial communities from the Groves Creek Marsh, Skidaway Island, Georgia - 101409BT metaG (spades assembly) | ecosystem: Environmental > Aquatic > Marine > Intertidal zone...
GTGGGGCGAGATGATGATGATGATGATGATGATAATGATGATGATGTTAATGATGATGATGGAGAAAGCAACGACGACGATGGAAATGGCGGCAAGGCGGGTCGGCGGCGGGTGACGTCTAACGACGAGGGGTTGAGCGAAATGGTAGCTGCGGGGAGGGCGGCCGAGGACGCACTGCGGCGCGCCATCGAAGAGCTCTCGGGCCTGACTGCAGACATCCAAGACAGTGTGGTGCTGCCCGCGAGCGGTGGCGGCGATGCCGCGCGGGACAACGGCGGCGTGCTTGAGCGGGCTGTGTACGCGCTTGATGAGCTGCAGCGTGCGATCAAGGTGGGCCAGGCCTTCGCCGCGCTCGGTTTCACGCTCCCACGCCGCGTCTCGTCGCCGCGCACGGCCGGCAAGGGCGACGACGGCGACAGCGGCGGGGGCGGCGGCAGTGGCGGCGATAGCGACAGCGGCGACGACGACTTTAGTGGGCGCTGCCAGCGGCGGACGCGGAGCACGGAGGATGCGACGGTGTCGGGGCAGGCGGTGGCGGCGGTGTACGAATCGGCCAAGCGCGGCTTCAGCTCGCCGTCCCTCTCGCCGCAGTCGCTGGCCCACGCCCCGACCTTAAACCTCGACGGCCTCCCCGATCAAATTGCTCCCGGGTCGCCCAAGGATGCGTTGGCGGCGGAGGCGGCCGCGCGCGAGGCCCTTAGATCGCTCATCGAGACCGTGCGTTGCGGCGGCGGTCTGCAGGACCAAGGCGCATCGCGGGGCAGGCGGGGCCGCCCTTCGAGCCGACTCAGCTGCACGCGCCAGCTCTCCGCCGCCGTGGCCAAGTCGCCGCCCACGTGCGACGCCGCGTTCGGGCTAGGCGCCCTGCGCGCCGCCGCCAAGTGCTTTGAGTCGCGGCAGGCGCTGGACACGCCCGTGCTCGAGATGGAGGCGGCGCTGTGCCTGGCGCACCTGGCCAAGGGCGCCTCGTGCATGGGCGACCTGCTGCCCCATCTCACCTCGCTGCTCGCCGCGCTCGAGCTGCTCTTGCGCCGCGGGGTCGCTAACCCTACGCCCAGAGCCTCCGCCACTCGAGCGGCAACTCAACAAACTCAGCCGTCGGCGCCTTGGTCGTCGTCACCCCCCGCGTCGTCTCCCGTTTTGTCGCCGTGCCTCGACCCCGCCGACCCCGACCGGCAAGATGGCGAGGATCCCGCCACGCCCCCGCCGTCCACCGCGCCCTCGATCGACGGGTCCGGCGACCCCGGGGACAATGCCCACGCCGAGGGGGGGCACGCCGGGGGCCGCCTGCTGTCGGAGCCGCCGCGCGACGTGCGCCGCGCCGTTGGGCTCGCGCTGAACCACACCGTGACCCTCCTGCAGATCGAGTGGGCAACCACGGAGGCTCCGGACCCCGAGGACCCCGAGGTCGACAGCGGTGGGCTCAAGGCTCGCACGAACAGCGTGGACGCCTCAGGCCCTGGCCAGCTGGACCTCGCGGGCCTCGATCGCGACCGCGTGCTGGCGGCCATCGTGCACCTCGCGGTGCTCGTGGCGCAGCCGCAGGGGCGCCCACCGAGGCCGCACCCGCGCGCCTCGCAGGTCGACGTCGAGTCCGACTTCAACCACCTGCCGCCCGTGGCGAGGGCCAGGGCCGCCGCCGCGGCGGCGGCCACGGCGGCCACGGCCGCAGAAGCGGCGTCGGCTGCTGCTGCTTTTGCAGCAGAAGCGGCGTCGGCGGCCGCACTCACTGCGAGCGGCACGTCCGAGAGCGACGACGCCGCGGCCGAGGAAGCCCAGGCCGCCGCCGCTGCTGCCGCGGACGCCGCGCTAGAGGCCAAGGTCGCGGTGGACGAGGCGGCGGCGGAGGAGGCGGCTGAGGCAGACGCGCACAAGTTCAGCGCGTACTGCGTCTGCACTGTGGTGCGCGTGGGCGGCGCGGGGCCTCTGCTGCGGCACGCCGAGTCGCTTCCGCTGCTCGTCAGCTGGCTCCGCTCCGAGTCGCGCCAGGTCGCCGGCTTCGCGATGAACACGGTCGCGGCGATGTGCGGAGCTGCGCCCGACGCCAAGACGGCCGGGCACGCACGCGCCGCCGCCACGGATTCTTCTTCCGCCGCCGCCGCCGATCCTGCGACGAGCAGCGCGGGCGGCGACGTTTATGCGAGCGGCTGGCTTGACGCCAAACTGGTCAACGAAGGCGTTGTGCCCGCGCTGGTGCACCTCATCGCGTGCGACGGCGAGCGACCGGCCACGCACCCGTCCGCGAGCCTGCAGGGCCTCCGCTGGACCGAGGTGGCGCTGCTCGCCGTCGCGTCGCTGCGCTGGCTGCTGCGGCATCCGCCCAACCGCGACGAGCTTCTGCGCGCTGGGGGGCTCGGGGCGCTGTCTCGGCTGGCGCGCGCCGCGTGTCGACCGCAGGGGACTGTTACAGGGACTGACGGGGAGCCGTGCGAGCCGTACCACGCGCGCTTCGCGGACGAGTCCCTGCGCTGCCTTCTGGCGCTCACCGACCTTGGCGACGGCGCGGACGCCGGCGACGGCAGCGGCGGGAGCCTCGGTAGCGCGCTGGTCCCGACCTCGAGCCCGCACCTCGGCTTCCTCGGCCTTGGCAGCCTGGGGACCGGGGCTGTGACAGGGGCGGCCGCGGCAAACGCGGCGTCGGCGAGTGGCGGGGCGCTGGAGGGCGCGCGCCTGCAGCGGTTCAGCAGCTCGGCCAACGTGACCGCGGACGAGGTGGCCAAGCGCTTAGAGGAGCTGGCGGCTTTTGGCACGGTGCCGGCGCTGTCGTACGCCGCGGGGCTGCTCGCCAAGGAGAGCGCCGAGCTGAAGCCGTCGGACCCGCGCGTGCTGGCGCTTCGACTGCTGGCGCGAGTGGTGCGCGTGCGGCGGCTGCGGCCGGCCTTCTTTGACGCGTGGGCCGACGGCGCGTCGGGCGGCGTGGAGTGGGACGACGGCGACGACTACGACAGCGACGACGGCCCGCGCAGCCGGAACAACAGCGTGACGGGCTTACCGGGCGGACGCGGGTCGATGGCCAGCAGCCGCGCCTCCGCCCACAAGTGGTCATTCAGCAGCGCGACCGAGGACGAAATGCCCTTCGAGGCCATCCTGGCGGTCGCGGCGGCGGCGGCATCGAACAAGCACGCCCTGCGCTCCAGCTTAGACGGCGGCTCGGACGGCGGCGGGCGAGGGCTTGGCGGCCTTGCCAACGACCTTGGCGGCTTTGGGCGGCTGCGGGGCACGTGGGGAGAGGCGGCGCTGCTCTGCGCGCGGGCCGTGCAGCTGCTTTGTGCGTCGGGCGACGGCGAGCAGCTTCAGGCGCTTGTCGACGCCAAGGGCCCCGAAACGCTGCTGCTGTGCTGCCGCCTCGCCGAGGAGAGCCTCTCTACGGCGCTGCTTAGCCTCTCCCTTGCGCCGCTCGCCGTGCTTGCGCCGCTGCTGCTCCCTGACAGCACCTCGGTGGGCAGCCCCGGGCCGCTCATGCCCGAGCTGCTCCAGGCAGAGGTGCTCCAGGCAGCCGCGCCTGAGGTGCTCTTCCGCGGCGGCCCCGACCCGCGGGAACGGACGCGGCTGCGCATACAGTACAAGCTGCTGCGCGTCGTGAAGATGCCCCGCCCCGTAGCGAAGCCCGAGGACGCCTGGCCATTGTCGCAGCCCGTGGACGCGAGGGCCGAGCCGAGGCCCCCCCGCGGTAAGGCGCACGCGGCGCGGCGGGCGCCGACGCGGCAGGAGCAGGCCGAGGCGGCGGCCGAGGCGGCGGAGAAGGCCGCGGCGCACGCGGCCGAGGTGTCGGCGTGGGTGCGCCTGCAGCGGTCGGCGGTGCGCGGGCTCGAGGCGCTCGCGGTGCATCCCGTCGCCCGCACGCTCGCGGTGGACCATTGCCTCGCCGAGCTTGTCGCCCTCGCCGTGGGGGTGCAGGACAACGGGTCGCCGGCTGCAGGCGCTGCATCCCCAACGAGCGCTGAGACGAGGGCTGAGGCGAGCGGCGACGTGGGCGACGGAGCCTTCGATGACGCGAGTGCATCACCGCCGCCGCCAGCACGCACCGTGCTGGTCCGCTCCAACTCCGCCGGGGGCTCGAGCGCGGGCGGCATCTTCGGGCGCGGGCGGCTCGGTAGCTCGCCGGCGGACAGCGGGCGCGGGTTTGTGGACCCTCTGGCGGCGGCCGAGGCCGAGGCTGAGCTGCGCGTGGGGGCGGAGAACTTGTTGGTGGCGCTGGGGTTTGAGGAGGGCGTCAAGGACCTGTCCGAGTTCCTCTACGACGCAGCGCTGCTCGCGTTCTGGTTTCACCAAAAGCGTAGCCTCCAGCACCAGAGTAAGGGCGCGCGTAATACCGCACCGCGCGGCACTTCAACATTCTGTTTGCATCTGGTGCTCGCACCCCGTCAGCCTCCATTCTGTTGCCCCTTGGTGCTACGTCGATTCAGCGGTCGCGCGCTGGGAGCTGGCGGTCGCCCTCTCGACGCTGTGGGGCGACCCCTCTGCCTCGCTGGCCTTCGGAAGCAGTCTGGACGCGCCGCTGTTCGACACCCTCTCCGTGCGGAGGGCGACCCGCGACTCGCGCCAGCGCTCCGCCAAGTGGTTAAACAACGACGAAGGTGCGTGGGGGCCGACCAATGGTGCGCGGCGGAGCCGCTCTCAGCGAGTTACAGAGCGAGCGCCCAAAGGCCTTCCCCGCCCCTCCTCCCCGCGCGTCGGCATAGTGTCCAAGATGGGGAGCATGCCGATTCCAGACCGCGTCGTCCCCGATCCCTTTTCCGCGCAGTCCGCCAGCGAGACATGGAGCGAGGCCAGAAGCCCTAATGCCACGAGCCCCAACGCCACGAGTCCCGACACCAAGGCATCGAAGCGGGCCGCGGCGGTTGACGCCGTCGCCAAGGCCATCACCACCCCCCGCTTGTCGCAGCCCTCGTCCATGGGGTTCAGCCCCCCCCCAGCGCCGCTCTCGTCGCAGCACAAACGGTCCAGTGCGCCCATGGCCAGCAGTGGCGGTGGCGGTGGTGGTGGCGTTGGGGGAGATAACGCGCACGCCCCGCCATCTTGGATCAGCAAGTTTGCGACCACGGGGATCAGCATAATGTTTGGCTGCGCCGCGCCACATATGCCTGATGGCTCCCGCCCAACTGGAGCGCCGCCCCGCCCCGACGGCCTCGGTGGCCACCTCCTGCGGAACTCGTCGGTGCTGCGGCCAATGCTGCTGCGCGAGTACGACGCCGTGCAGAGGCGACTCGGCGATGCGGGCCTTGCGCCGGTGCAGCCGCTAGCCGGACGAGTCGCACTGGACTTGGACGCGTCTCCGAAGCGCCCCAAAGACAGTGGCGAGGACGAGGCGGAAGCAGCGTGGGTGCAGCGGCACACGACCAACGGACTCGCGCTGCCGCTGCCACGGGAGCCGCGGAGTGAGGCACCGGACAGGCGCTGGCCCGCGCCGGACCACCTCGCGAGCGCCGTGTCGGAGACGTTTTTGGCAGCGAGCGACCACCTACGGGGCGAGCCGCACGATGCGCTTGAGATGCCGGGCCGCAAGCCGGGCAACGGCGACTGGTTCGAGGCGGGTGCCGACTTTCTGAGCACCTTCTGGCCTGCGCCGCTGCAGCAGGCCCTCTTCATCGCGCCGCACCGGGCGGGGTCGCCGTCGGGGTCGGCTTTGGGGCTGCCGGCCATCGCAAGCGCCGCGGGGCTCACGATGCCGCGCCGCACGTACTGGTCCTTTAGCCGCGAAGCTCGCGTGTTGCGGCGGCTGCTCGCGGGGCCCGCCACTGGCGTCGGGCCACTTGTGCCAACCGGGCTCACCCCGTCGGGCGCGTCCGTGACCGCCATGGCGAACCTCGTCGCCTCCGCGGGCGGCGAGAAAGTCCTGAGCGGCGGCGCGGACGGCGTGTCGACCGGCGAGGGAAAGGTGCGCCTGTCCGGCACGGCGGAGGGCGGGTCGTGCTGCGCGTGGGCGCTCTGCTTCGAGGACTCGACGTACCACGGCGACTTCACGTCAACGCTGCACGATGCGCTGCACCGGCTGCCTGCGATCGACTCGCTTTCCTTTCGCGCGGGCGCCGACCAGTACGACAGCAACACAGACTGCCTGGCGTACCTCGTCAAGGATCTGCCCCCCTCTGTGAAGCACGTGACGTTTGACGGCGTGCTGAGCCGCGGGGCCCTCGAGGTGCTCGGCGCGGGGCTCGAGGCGCGGCACAAGAGCGGCGGCTCGCTTCGTGGCCTGGCGGTGCGCAACCACGGCCACCTCCGCCCGGAGGACTTCACGGCCCTATTCGGGGTCCTCGACAAGGGCGACGGGCCCGACGACAGCGACAGCGGCAGTGAGAGCGAGAGCGACGATGGCGGCGCCTCGCTGGCGCGTACGGTGTCGGGCGACGAGGGGACGGACGAGGCGTTCGAGCGCGTGATGGCTCCGCTGCCGGAGCGCGTGGACCGCCGCACGGTGGAGACGCTGCTGATGGCGCACTATCCCGGCGAGACCTTCGATCGCGCGGCGTGGGACAAGTTCGCGAGCCAAAAAGACGGCACCATCGCCAAGGAGCAGCTCAAGATCGCGCACCATTTCGTGGCGCGCAGCTTTTGGTCCAAGCAACCCGGCGGCGCCTGGTGCTCCCCACCCGAGGCCCACCGGATCCCGACCGCCACTCCGCTCGGGGCTACCGTTGGGACTCCGCCGAGGAGGCGCCGGTCCAAACGCAAGGCCGCGATGCCGCCGTCGCCGTGGAGCCGCGGGACGTCGGTGGCCATGGCAGAGGGGCTCCTCTGGGTGGATCTGTCCGGCAACAAGCTCGGCGACAGCGGCGTGGCGGAGGCGGTGCTCGCGTGCCGGGGCCTGCGCTCGCTGCGGGGAATCGACCTCTCATCCAACGGCAACCTCGCGGGCGCGTCGCGCACGCAGGACGCGCTTTGCCGCACGCCGGACGGGCTCCTACGAATGACGAGGTTCCTCGAAGTGCTGCTGCTGAATGACAACCACCTCACGTCCAAGGGCGCCCTTTTGCTGGTCGAGTGCATCGCGAGTGGCCCCACCTGCAAGCCCAAGCCCGACGAGCCCAAGCCCGCCGTGCCCGCCACTCCCGAGAAGCCACGCGCGGGAACCCTCCTCGTGAACCCCGCGGCGCACTCTGCTAACGCGTGGGGCTTGCCGCACGACGTGGACCACGGCGCGAGCCTCCTTGACCGGTCGTCGCACGCCGCGGCTCACTGGATCGGCGCCACCAAGGATAAGATCGCCCACGCCGCCGCGCACGCCGCCGCCAACGCCGTCGCGTCTCCGTTGTCGGCGGCGTCGACCCTGTCCCACTCGAGCCTTGTCAGCCCGCCCTCTGAAGTCTGGGACCAGGACGCCGGGCCGCGAGAAGAGGCGCCGAAGCGCAAACCCCAGGTCCGCGGCCACCACCGGAGCTGGCGCGGCCTGCGAGAGCTGGGCCTCGACGGGAACAACCTGGTTGCGAGCGTCTCGCCGGGGCCGCAGCTGCTGGCGCAACTCCGCGACCTTCTGGCGCGCAACCAGACCCTCCGCGTGCTCGGGCTGGGCCGCAACCGCCTCGGCGACCCCGGCGGCCGGAAGGTGATGGAGGGACTGCTGCTCAACACGGGGCTTGACACGCTGCACATCCTCCGCCTCGACGCCAACGGCGTGGACCACGAGTCGCTCGCCATCCTCAACGACATGCTACGCAAGAACCGCGCGGCTTTTGCGGCGAAAGCACGCGAGGCGGCGGACCGGGTGGCAGCGCTGACCGAGCAGTCGGAGGCCAAGGCCGTGGCGAAGTTGGCCGAGGAGACTGCCTGCGATCCATCGCGACGCGTGTCGGAGCCGGCACCGTCGCTCAAGTTCAAGCGCACCGACTCGCACGGCAGCACCGGCAGTAGTGGCGGCGGCGGCGGCGAAGGAGGAGGAGGAGAAGGCGGCGGTGAAGGCAGCGGTGAAGGTGGCACCGAGGGTCTGTGTCACAGTCTGCGCGTCGCAACGGGGCACACCAGATCAGGCGACGGCACGCCCCCGACTGCGCAGGCCGTGCGCGACGACGCACACCTGTCGCCACGCCTGCCGAACCTCTCTTCACACATGTCGCCGTCGAGCTCCATGGACGACGCCTTGTGGGGCGACCCCTTGTTGAGCGAGGAGCCGCGAGGAAGGCGCGCGTCGTCAGACCCCGCCGCGCCCACGCCCGTGCCCGCCTTCACGTGGCCACCGCCGGCCCCGGCAGACCGGTCCGACGCTCTCGACGCCCTCTCGCCGCGCAGTTCGCTTGTAACATCGCTGCCGCTGGTCGCGGGTGCGTGGGGCGCCCCTGTGGCCTCGCCGAAGACGACCATTGTGCCGCTGGGCGTGCCGCTCGACAATGTGCCTATCGTGGGCTGGGACAAGGCGCCGGCGGTGACACCGGCCGACCTGCTTGCTCCTGCGACAGCGCCGGGCGCAGGGATGGCAGCGCCGAGTGCTGTTGCCCCGACGATGCAGCCCGCGGTGTCGGACGACGAGGACGCGGCGGAGGCGGCGGACGCGGTGGGACCGGGCGCAGAGGAAGAGGAGGAAGGGCTGCACTTCTCGGTGCTCTTCAGCGCTCCGCTCGTGTGGAGGGACCAGCGCGGCAGCTACAGCGCCATCCCTCTGCTTGACCAGGCCGCCGAGCGCGACATGCTTTCGCAGGTGTTCCGCGACGCGCGCCGCCCTATCGTGCTCGACTTTGACTTCGCGACGACGGAGAAGCTGCGGTCGCTGGTGACCCTCGGCTGCCACGCGCTGCACTTCAGCGGCCACGGCCACCCCAAGTGCCTTACCTTTGAGGACGGCAGCGGCGGCCTGCAGGCAGTCACGCACGACCGCCTCCACAAGCTCGTCGGCGCCGCGACCGTGGGCGCAGGGCGCAAGGGGATGCTGGTGGGCGCAGCGCTGCGGTTCGTTTTCGTGTCGGCGTGCCACTCACACCTCTCCGGGCAGGCGTTCGCGGACGCCGGGGTGGCGCATGTAGTGTGTGTGAACCAGGAAGCCGAACTTCTCGACAGTGCCGCTCTCTCATTCACGCGCGCCTTCTACCTTGCGCTCGCCGTCGGCCGCACCGTCGCGGACAGCTTCGAGATCGGTCGCGAGGCTGTGGCGGCGAGCCCTCACGTGGACGCGCGCCGCAGCGTGGCAGAGTCGGGGAAGTTCCTGCTACTGCCCAAGCCCTCGGGCCCCGACGACCGCCGCCACCACGTGCCCGTCTTCGGCGCCGGCATCGCGCGGGCGGCCAAAGCGCTTCGCCTGGAGCAGCCCGGGCGCGTGTCGCCCATGGAGCATCGGCTGCGGCACCTAGTCAGCCTGGGGGCCCTTGACGCTGCGCGCAACCCGGTGCCGCCCGAGGACTTCCTGGGGCGTGAGGTGGACATGTACCGCGCCATCAACACGCTAACAGTACGCCGGCTCGTGACGGTGCAGGGCCCGCCCGGCGTCGGCAAGTCGGCGGTTGTGGCAGGTGCGTGTCAGTACCTCTCCGCGCGCGACTTCTTCAAGCACGGCATCATCTTTGTGCGGCTGCGGCACCGTGGCACCACACTGGACCGGCTCCTGGCGCTCGTTGAGGGCGAGATCCTGCGCCAGGCCTCATCCGCCGCGGACGCCGAGCACGCAGCCAACGCCGCATTGCAAGCCGCGCACGGCGCCGCGCAGAGTCGCCGCCGCCGGTCTCGCGACCCGACCGTCCCGTCAAAGCTGCCGCCGCTGCCGCCGCTGCCGCAGAGCCGGGTTGCCGGAGCAGCAGCAGGTGGCGTGCGCGGACGATCGGGGCGCGAGTCAGCGCGGGGGCGTGTGCGGCATGAGCGCGAGGAGTGGGTGCTGGGCGCACTGCGGGACCGCACGTCGCTGCTCGTGATCGACCAGGCCGAGCTCATGGCTCCTTCAGCGCTGGGAAAGAAGGACCGTGGGAAGAGCGACCGGTGGAGCCGCCACTTTTCCGGCACGGCTCACGAGGGCAGCCTTCCGACGCGGCGGGCGAGCCACGACGGGCTGTCGCGGTTGCGGGGCGACGACTTGGGCGGCACAAACCAGCAGGACGAGGAATTCGATGCGAGCGACGACGAGAAGGACGGCAACGAGGACGAGGACGGCGGTCTGCGTGGGTTCCTGGCGCGCCTCTTCGACGCCGCGCGGAGCATGAAAGTACTGCTTGCCTCCTCCGCCGCCACCCCCGAGTCAGCGGGCGACCCAGCAGCCCCCACACCGTTGCCCCCCCAGACTGCGACCAAGGGCACGGCACGGCGCAACCTGGTCGAGGCCTTGGTGCCGCTGGGGCCGCTCGTGCTGCGCGACAGCCTGCGTCTTTTCTGCCGGCTCAGCCCCTCGCTTCGCACGGCCAAGGAGCGCACCGACTGCATTGCCAAGCTCGTGCCCTCGCCGGACCAGCTCATGGTTACTTCCAAGAGCCGCCGCCTGGCCCCGCGCAGCCGCCGGCTCATCGATGCGCTCGGCCACGGCTACCCGGGCCAGATCGTGGTGGTGGCGCTCTCGGAGCGCGCGCTCGACAAGCTTCTCGATATCGCCAAGAACCACTCGCCCGTCGTGGGAGGGGACGCGCCGGCGAAGCTGCAGGTCACGCAAGCCACCAACCATCTTCAAGTCGCTGGCAACGGCGGCGGCGGCGGCGGCGGTGGTGGTGGTGATCATGATGGTGGCGGCGGTGGTG
>Ga0181573_10005380_pt1 | contig 10636 bp, 10 predicted proteins | sample 101ome_25_FD_148643 | JGI IMG/M metagenome (GOLD analysis project Ga0181573, IMG submission 148643) | Coastal salt marsh microbial communities from the Groves Creek Marsh, Skidaway Island, Georgia - 101409BT metaG (spades assembly) | ecosystem: Environmental > Aquatic > Marine > Intertidal zone...
CCAATCACCGATGAACTCGCCGTCTGCCGGCATTTGTACCAGCGCCATTCGTGCTTCGCGGATCGCGTTAGCGCGTTCTGCGTCACCGTAATCACTACGGGGCTTACTACAAAATTCCTGAACCTCGTCCTGCCGCAGGCGCGCCTTAGTTGCCTGGCCCTTGTCATTCGTCGAGGCCATCAACGCGTCATAAACCGAATTCGCCAATGCGACGTCCGCTATCTCTGAGGCCGCCCCTTTCTCAGGGCTACTCGAATCCGCACAGGCAGCCAAAACAAAGAACGCCGAGACGACGCCCATCAATGACAGCGATCGCAGTGAAATAGACTTCATTCTCATGATCACTTACCTCTTCAGGCCGGGGGCATTCATCGGGGCACCCGACGCTTTTACACTCAAGTAGTGCTGGAGTGCCACGCTAGCTTCCGATCCCATGATCAACTCAGGGAGACGCTGTTGACGCAAACAGTCTCGCATGCGCCAACCGAAGGTGCGCACCACACCTTGAGACAAGCGATACGCAGGCCAAGTCGTGGCAATATCGCGCGCCGCTTCGGGATTGGGCAGCTCGGCTAAGTCCTGCAAGCGAATGCGGACGCCGGCCTGCTCATGGCATGTCGCGCAAGAAAAATCATGGGGCCCTGCGCGGTAATAAAAAATCTGCTCGCCGAGGGTGAAGGCCGCCTGCTCCTCGGAGTGAGTCTGCCCCGGCGTGAGTGGGCTGCCCATTGACTGATCCGCGATCCAAGCGACCAGCGCTTCCATCTCAGTCCCCATATCTCCTCGGCCTGAGTAAGGCTTTGCGTGCACTTCAGCCGCGTCACGCCCTTGTAGGGTCACCATGCAATGCAACAACCGTGCCTCAACATCCATGACCCGGCCTGTGTCGTCAAAGAAGCGGGGCATCTGCGCATAAGCGCCCTCAACAACACCTGCACCAAGACCCAGATCGCAGGCCTCCAGACTGACGTCATTGGGCCCCGCCGGGGCGTACCAATATTCCTCACCTTCATCAATGACAAAAATCGCCGGACTATCGTCGCCAAGCATTTCTCGATATTGATCGAACACACCGCCGTCTTGAGCGAACGCAGACAATGCGATCGAACACAGCGCCAGTGCGGGTACCGTCCAGAGTCTTTTCATCATCATCTCCCGATCAGGCCAAAGCGAGAAAGACCAAGATCATCGAATCTTGGTCGTTCCAGTTCCGGTTTCTCCAAGGTTATCGACCCAGTTTACCGTGACATCGTCACCGACTGCGCCGCCTGTAAATCGGCATGCGAGAAATGGATTCTGCGAGACAGATGCCCCCCAAAACGCCTGCATCACAACGCGATCGTTGTGCGTCGCAGTGACCTCGGTAATAAAATTAGCGGGAATCGCGTTGCCATCAGCATCTTTGCGCAGTCCCGTCTCCATCGGGTGTCGCATCAGCGCTTTCACTTCCGTCACCCCATCGCTCAACTGCGCTCGTACTCTAATTCGTCCTGCCATGATTCCTCTCCTTTAACCGCCGCAGCCGCCCAATGTCACTTTGGTTTCTTTCGAAGCCTGGTACCACTGGCCACCGGCTTCAACTAGCGCATAAATGTTGCAGGTTTGTGCCACTTTTACGCGTGTCTCAATGTAAGCGTCGCTGCCTTCCGGAACGACAAAAATAGCTGAAAGTGGATTGGGATTGAGCTCGACCAAAATCGCCACTCGTGTCGTTCCCGGCAGCTTGCTGTTGACGACAACAGGCACCGTCCCACCGTTTTCAGCGATATCGGGAGTTTCCAGATCAATTTGATCTGATACTGCGGCATCGCTGGCAATACTCGCCAATGCCGCATCAATGCCCTCTGCTTTAAAAGCACCGTCTGGACGCTTCACAGCAGCCCAAACACGACCGGGCACGGCCATCACTGCTGCCAGCAATGCCCCCGCACGGAGCAATCCGCGACGACTCAGACCGCTACTTTCCTCATATCCCACCATATCTCTACCCTCCGTGTTGATCTTCATTCTGCTAACCACGTGGCAATTGTTGCCAGCGCAGCAGCATCGACCTGTGCCATAGGCGGCATGGGCATTGATCCCCAAACACCGCTGCCTCCGGCACGGATTTTCTCCGATAAATAGGCCACAGCATCGGCCTGACCTTGGTATTTTTCTCGAATGGCATTGAATGCCGGACCAACCAACGACTTGTCCATCTGATGACAAGCGAGGCAACCATTGGCCGCCAGCAGATCGGTCGGGTTGACCGGCACAACCTCAGGCTCTGCAGCATCGTCAACCGCCGCCGTCTGCAGGCCGGGGTATGGACTATAATCTCGCATCTGGTCTTTCAAATTACCGTGCGCATTCATCGCATACTCCGGAATAAATGAACTCACAGTCGTGTCCACATCACAGTTGGAGACACACCGGCTACCCTGCACATCTGGCGTGCCAGAAACTGACCACAGACCATGCTCAGTCGTCATACCATCGCGATTTGGCATCCTCGCTTGCGCTTCATGAATCGAATCTTGGTTCAGCTCAAAATCAGGCTCGATGATGTAACCGAGGCTGAGAAGGTAGGCCACCAGAGAATACACCTCATCGGCACTGAGCGATTTGGGGGCATTCCACGGCATAGCCCGGTTAATGTAGTCCCACAGTGTGGAAACGGTCGCAACCTTCATCAACGTGGTGCGCACAGCAGAGCGATTCATCAATGCGGCGACACGGCCGCTTTCGATATCAGCTTCGGTGATATTGCCAAGGGCTAGTGGCGAAAAGATTTCATTGGAATCACCAAAATCACCATGACAGGAGGCACACTTGTCCAGCCAAATTTCCTCACCGGTATAGGCATCGCCGGCACCATCTGGGAGCCCGTTAAAATCTGGGCGCACATCAATATCCCAAGCTAATAGTTCTTCAGCGGTGGCCTCACGGCCAAACTCGGCCAACGCATCAGAGTACTCCGGGTTCGTAATCGCCGCTGCGCCCCGTTCTGTCGATTCCATACAAGCCATCAGGCTTGCCGCATAGAGTGCCGCGATGGCGATGACTCGCGCAGGTGATTCAGCCCAACTGAACATTGTGCACCTCCCCCGAGGCCAAAACGCGCCATGTCTGGATCGCATTGTTATGGTAGATCGATCGTGATCCTCGCACTTCCCGCAATGCAGGCATCGAGGGTTGCACATAACCTGTACTGTCAGTGACTCGGCTCTGTAACAGCGCCTCACTGCCATCCCAGACCCAGTCATAATTAAACCGAGTCAACGCTTTCGGGAGTACCGGACCCTCAAGGCGTGCAGGCCGCCAGTTGCGACCACCGTCTGTAGACACTTCAACCTGAGTCACGTGGCCGCGGCCGCTCCAAGCGAGGCCTGTGATGTTGTAAAAGCCGTGAGTCAGTAACTTTTGACCACCCGAAGGATTCGTAATCACCGACTTTGCCTCCTGGATGGAGGTGTACTGCCGCGTCATCCCATCGGGCATGAGATCCACATAGTGGCTGGCCTCATCTTTGGCCGCATAAGGCATGTCTCCAACTTCGATTCGTCGTAACCACTTCACCCAAGAGACCCCTTGTACCCCTGGCACCACCAGCCGCAGCGGATAGCCATTTTCAGGGCGTAGCATTTCACCGTTCATACCGTAGGCAACAATCACATCATCGAGCGCGTTTTCTATATTGATGGTACGCGTCATGCTTGACCCGTCTGCGCCTTCGGCAAGAATGACTGTAGCCCTAGAGCGATCAAAGCCCGCGCGCTCAAGGAGCAGAGATAAAGGAACGCCAGTGAATTCGGAGCAGGACAACATGCCGTGCGTGTATTGCACCGTCGGTACCGCTGAATTACCCCACTCAAGCGCTGTATTCGCGCCACACTCTAGGAAGTGCATACGCGAAACGCTAGGCATGCGCATGAGTTCATCGAGCGTAAAGACGAGCGGTGTTGCGACCAATCCATTGATCATCAAGCGGTGGCGACGCGGATCAACATCAACCCATCCCTGGTGGTGTCGCTCAAAATGCAGTCCACTGGGGGTAATCATTCCGAACATGTGTTGGAGCGGCGTAAAGGCGACACTGGCTTGATCAGTCTGCGTCAGTCCCGGGCTTTGTCGCCGGATGACATTCGATTCATAACGCGATGGTAGGCCGTAGGGATTGGTCGCCACAGCATTCCCGAGCATTTTGCTCCACTCGGGGATATTAACGATATCTGGATCACTCGTCGCGATTGCTCTGCCCGCCACAGTGGCCGTCGCTGTCGCAAGCGCAGCGCGCAGGAGATTGCGACGGCTCGCATTGACACCTTTCTCCGAAATATCACGAATTAAATCTGGCTCAAGAAACGACTCTGGTGCGGGTTGAATCACACCGGGCACGCCCCCCAATGCTTCTCTCTTCATGCCATTCACTCCACAATGCACTGGGCCACAAGATCTCACACCATTCCGCAACATGAGTCGCTGAAAATCACAATTCCCAAGCGTTTTTCAATGAAACGGTCACGGTTTAAGCGCCCTATATTTTTATTCCTTTTGGGTATAGTCTTATAACTAAACAGTAATATACGCAAAGGCGAACGCTGACGCAACAAAAGCAGCCACGTTAGCGTCGTTCATGGTATACAACGGCTGAGTGCAAAAATAGTGAGGCAGTGCAGGATGACAGAGAACACAGTGAGGGCACTTGAAGTTCGTCGACCAACACGACGTTATTTCGTCATGCTGATCACCATTGCCATAACCACGCTTCTCAGTCCGGCAACCCTCGCTGCAGACAGGCCGGGCGTGGTCTTTCATCTGGATGCTGACGGTCATGCCAATCGCGCCTTGCGCCAAATTGGTAGACAGCTCGAAGCCTCGCCAGATGTGCCTATCCGAGTCATTCTCATTGCGTCAGCAGTCAACATTGCACTAGAGGGCGCGAAGGACGATCACGGCGGTCTGTATAGCGCGCAAATTGAGCAGTTACTTGCCAACGGTGTACAGTTTTTTGCCTGCGAAAACACGCTACTCAGTTTCAATATACCTGCCGACCGACTGGCGTTTGGCATTGATACGGTCCCCTCGGGCGTTGCCGAGCTGACCCGGCTGCAACTTGAAAGGCAATTCGCCTATATCAAGCTCTAATGCGTCGCCTCCTTGCAGTCATAATCATGGGTTGCGGGCTAGCCCACGCGAACTGTGTTGTCGCAGAGGAGCAATTGCTGTTCATCTATGGACCCGAATGCGGGGCCTGTCAGCGCTTCATGCGAGAGGTGGAGATCAACTACAGTAAAACCCAAGAGGCGCAACGGCTGCCGATCGTTCGCGTGACATTTGACGATTGGCAAGCCCGGCAACACCCACTCAGTCAGTGTGCTGTGAACCCAGTCTTTGGAACACCCACTTTTATTCTGTTACAGGCCTGCCGAGAGACCGATCGTATTACAGGCTACGCCACCGACGAATTATTCTGGATTAGCCATCGGCGATTGATGAATCGGCTCGATTAAGCCCGCTGTAGGTAGCGCGTCCCCTGCTCTGGCGGCTCGGTTGGCGGACCAAAAAAGCACTGAGCATGATCCATCCACTGCCGCGCGACCCCACCCTCAACAGTGAGTTGTGTATCTCGCCAATGCCGCGTTTGCGTGACCACCTGCGCGAATTCGAGAGCCTCGCCGGCAATTAGGTCAGTTTCTGAATCGCCATAGCACCACAGCTCGCCCGATGGTGCGCTAAGATTTACGCTCGGCAGAATACCTGGAGGCTCCTGCGATCGGACTTGGAATGTCCACCCAAAAGTATTGATTCCAAGCACGACAATATTGCGCAGTCGATCTCCCTCAACGCGAACAACACCCAGACAATCAAAGACTTCGTGACCATGAGCCCAAGTCTCCATTTGACGAGCAGAAATAGAGGATCGTGCGCTCATACTGGGCCCAGCCCAAGCAACTCGCTGACTGGGATCGGCCTGCTGAAAGGCTGCGGCCGTGTCGCGGGCGACCTCAATCCATTGCCCCACGAGATCCTGGCCTCTGCAATCGCGATAAACCTCACGTTCGTAATCTTTGAGTGATCCACCCTGCATCATCAATTGGGCGACGGGTTCAAAAAAGCTAGGGAAGTTCTCGGGTTGCGTCAATGAGATCAGCGCGCCCTGATTCCATAGATGCAGGTGTCCGACGACATCCTCAATAGTCCAATCACGAAATTGCGTCACCTGTTGCAACTGTTGATCTGACAACGTCGATACTATTTCGGCGAGCACCTCTGTTTCAGTCGCAAAATCTAGGGCCTGTTGCATTGGCTAGTCCTCGGGCTCCAATGATTCTTCAATCTCAATAATAAAATCGCCCGCCGCGATTTGCATGCCTGTACCGTCCAACCGACGTACTACGGTCCCCGACACCTCCGCTAAAATCTCGTGCTGCATTTTCATCGCTTCTAAGATACCCAGTCGTTGACCCGCAGCGACCCTATCACCTTCAACAACATCGAGACTCACCAACAGACCGTGCATCGGTGCGAGTACCATACCACCGCCCACAGCACCACCGGCATCAGGCGGCACGCGATTTAAATCTGTGAGCACCACCGTACGCAGACTGTCGGCTAGAGCAATATTTTGTGCATCGTGCGCATGAAAAAGAACGCGGTGGCGAAAACCATCGATGTCTAAATCAATCCCATCTTCAAGCAAGGCGAAGACGGTAGCAGATATCTGGCGATCGCCAATGGATACGATAAATCGCTCATCCCCTAATGCGGTCACAGTCAACTCATACTCAACGCCATCCGCGCTATAACGCCGCTGATAAGAGGGCGCGCCAAGCGACGACCAATCCAGAAGCTCAGCATTCACGGCCAAAGAGGCTGACATCGCCTCATCGCGATCTAGGCCATGCTGAATCACAGCTGCAGCCACCAGCAACTGCTCGCTGACCGCCACCGCTGTGTAGTGTTCCCCGTAAGTCTCGCTGATCAGTGCTGTGGTCGCTTGACCCGCTTGGAAAACACTTTGTCCAAGTAGGTCAATGAGGAAATCACGATTGTTTGATACACCCAATAAGGCAGTTTGCTGCAGTGCCGCACGCAGGCGTGTGAGCGCGTCCAGTCGGGTGTCACCAAAGGCGATGACCTTGGCCACCATGGCGTCATAAAATGGCGAGACCGTATCGCCCGACTCGATGCCACTATCCACGCGAATACCGAGGGCGTCCGGAACTACGAAAAGGTCAACATCTCCGGTAGCGGGTAAAAAGCCCGTGGTGGGGTCTTCAGCATACAGGCGAACTTCGATCGCATGACCCATTATCTCGATATCATCTTGCTCCGCTGGGAGCACCTCGCCGCGGGCTATACGGAGCTGCCATTCAACCAAATCGAACCCTGTTACCAGTTCGGTGACCGGATGCTCAACCTGAAGGCGCGTATTCATTTCTAAAAAATAGAACTGACCCGCCTCATCGAGCAGAAACTCGACTGTGCCGGCACCAACGTAGTTCACGGCGCGCGCGGCCTCGATGGCCGCCTGTCCCATCGCGGCCCGCAGCGACGGGGTCATCACGGGACAGGGCGACTCCTCAATCACTTTTTGATGTCGTCGCTGCACGGAACAGTCGCGCTCACCCAGATGAACACAGTGATCGTGTCGATCAGCAAACACCTGAATTTCTACGTGCCGCGGTCGTAGGATCGCCTTTTCGATAATCAGCTCACGAGACCCGAAAGCGCTCTCAGCTTCTGCTTGCGCGAGATCTATCGCCGCTGCCAACGCGTCCTCTTCATGCACCAAGCGCATGCCACGTCCGCCACCGCCCGCGGCCGCTTTCACCATGACGGGCAGACCTACGGCGATGGCTTCCGCCACCAAATGCTCGGTCGTTTGTTGCTCTCCTTGATAGCCCGGCACACAAGGCACACCCGCCTCGAGCATGGCCCGTTTGGCGCGCGCCTTATCGCCCATGACGCGAATCGCTTCCGCTGGAGGACCGATAAACGTGACACCCGCGTCTTCACAAGCAAGCGCAAACTCGGCGTTTTCCGACAGGAATCCATATCCTGGGTGAATAGCGTCCGCACCCGAGGCCCGAGCGGCAGCGATGATCGCATCGCCACACAGATAGGACTCCCCCACAGGAGACGCTCCGATGTGCACTGCGGTATCTGCCTCGCGCACATGCAAGGCATCGGCGTCTGCATCGGAGTAAACCGCAACGGTCTTAAGACCCATGGCTCGCGCTGTCTGTATGACACGAACCGCAATTTCCCCTCGGTTAGCAATCAAAACTGTTGTGAAAGGTGTCATCGATTAAATCTCCACTGCCCAATAAGGCTTTCGCTTCTCATGAAAGCTCGCGAGTCCCTCTCGCCCCTCTTCACTGAGTAAACAGTCAGCAAAATGCAAAGCCGCCACATGCGTCGCATCCTGGTCTCCCAACCGACTCATACCGCTGAGTAACGTTTTCAGCGAAGCCACTGCGCCAGGCGCGCACCGCAGCACTCGCGCCATCACAGCGAGGTCACGCTCCGCCAGTTGCTCAGCAGTATCGACAACGTCATCGACAAGCTGCATATTCAGCGCGTCGTCCGCCGTCAACTGCTCAGCGGTAATCATCAGCCGTCGCCCAATTGCCGGACCCACTCGTTCGATCACATAGGGTGCAATCTGCGCTGGAATAATACCTAGCTGTGTCTCTGAGAAGGCAAATCTTGTTTCCCGCGTTGCAATCACGACATCACAACAACAGGCAATCCCGAGCCCTCCAGCCAGTGCTGCCCCCTCGAGCAATGCAACGGTCACCTGGGGTAGAGTGCGTATCGCCTCAAACAGGGCACCTCCTTGCTTGTTGAGTTGTACCACTTCAGCGTGCGACGCACTCACCATCGCAGCAAATTTTGATAAATCGCCACCGGCGCAAAAGACACCGCCGCGCCCTCGAAAGCTGACGCCCCGAACGCTACTGTCCGCAGGCAATCGACTGAGAATCGCAAGCAAGTCTGCTACCAGCTCATCTGAAAGTCGGTTTTTCTTCTCTGGCTCGTTAAAAGTAAGGCGCAACCAACCTTGTTGCACTTCCGCCACCAATCGTGGGGTACTCACGTATTGCTCTGAACGCTGAATCATAGTCGTGCCACGCCAAAAGCATTGGGATGCAACGTTCGCGAGCGAGCCTCTTGCACAGTTTGCAAACAAAAAATCAGCACTTTACGAGTATCTCTTGGATCAATGATCCCGTGATCTAGCACACGACCCGAGGCATAAAAAGCGTCTTCCTGAGCATCGAAAAGCGCCTGAATCCGGGCCTCTTGTTCAGTGATCGCAGCCTCATCGACCGAATCGCCCCGTCGCTCTGCGGTGACCCTAGCGACATGGGTCATGGTCTTGGCCGCGGACTGACCCGCCATCACGCCCGTGCGCGCGCAGGGCCAAGCAAATAGGAAATCGGGCTCATAGGACCAACCACACATGCCGTAATTACCTGCACCAAAGCTCGCGCCAACATACAATGTGATTTTCGGCACTCTCGCATTGCTCACCGCCTGAACCATTTTCGAGCCGTGTTTGATCATGCCCGCTTGTTCATACTCGGTGCCGACCATGTAGCCCGTTGTATTCTGTAAAAAGATGAGCGGCGTGTTGGACTGATCACAGAGCTGAATGAAATGCGCTGCTTTGGTTGCGCCATTGGGATCGATGGGGCCGTTATTACCCACAATACCGACTGAAATGCCTCCGATACTGGCGTGTGCACAGACCGTAGAGATCCCATAGCGGGGCTTGAACTCTTCGATGGCAGAGCCATCAACCACCCGCGCTAAAATTTCGCACACATCGTAGGGCACTCGAACATCGGTCGGAACAGCCCCCGCCAATTCGTCGGCCGGATACAGGGGCAGCGCGTACTCTCGCGCGGGTGCTGCTAGCGCATTTTTATTCCAATCCAGCCGTGCCACCAACTCTCGTGCTTTGAGTAAGCCATGTGCATCGTCTTCCACTAAATACTCCACCGTGCCACTGGTAGAGGCGTGCATCTCGGTGCCCCCAAGTTGACGCTCGTCGGCCTCCTCGCCGGTCGCCGCTTTGACCAACGCCGCCCCTCCGAGAGCCGCCATGCCATTCACCTTGACGCCAATCACATAATCGGACATTCCCGGCATATAGGCGCCACCGGCTGTAGAACCTCCATGAAGCACCGTGATAATTGGAATCCCCATCGCTGACATTTGCGCCAAGTTGCGAAAGACAGCACCAAATTGTGACCAGCCGTCAATTTGATAATTAAATAGATTCGCGCCGGCACTCTCTACCAGGTGTACTAGGGGCAATTTCTGGCGCTTGCAAATCGCCTCGATCGATAACGCTACTTCGGTCGTCTTCGCGGTGGCCGCGCCTGCGGCAATACCCGAGTCATCTGCCCAAACCATACAGCGAGTGCCGCTGACGAAACCGATACCGACAATCATCGAAGCACCGGGAATGCTGGTTTCTCGATTCGGATCGCCAACGGCATAGTTTGCGAGCGTATGTAGTCGCAAAAAGGGCATACCTGGATCGAGTAGCCGGCGCACGCGCTCCGACGGCGGCAATTGCCCGCGCTTTTCATAGGTCGCATTGCGCTTAGCCGATGCATCGACCGCCCGCTGCTCAAGA
>Ga0181573_10005382_pt1 | contig 10636 bp, 1 predicted proteins | sample 101ome_25_FD_148643 | JGI IMG/M metagenome (GOLD analysis project Ga0181573, IMG submission 148643) | Coastal salt marsh microbial communities from the Groves Creek Marsh, Skidaway Island, Georgia - 101409BT metaG (spades assembly) | ecosystem: Environmental > Aquatic > Marine > Intertidal zone...
CATCTCCACATTATTGTTGTTCGCCAGCAGGTAGACCGTCCCGTCCACCGTCGCGATGTCCGCGTTGCCGTCGATGTCATCCGAGGCCCACACCGTGATGTGGCCCGAGCCGCTCTCCAGGTCCGCGTTAAAGATCACGTCGCTGCCTGCCCCGCTGGCCTCCAGCAGGATCGCCCCCGACATCGCCGCGGTCACACCTTCGTCATCCGCATCGCCTTCGTTAACAGTGATCGTGCCACCAGACACCAAGATCAAATCGCCTGCCGCTGTCGCTGACAGATCGGACTGCGAATGATACAAGGTCATGCCGGGCGTGACAGCATCCGCGCCTATGCGATTTACGACCACCATCACGCTGTCAATGATGATTGAATCGCTTTCAGTCACGAACATGCCAATCGCGCCATCCACCTCTGCAGCCAACGTTCCGACAGTAGTCTCCAAATGATTCGTGGGTTCCCCGGCATTGCGGCCTGCGTCCAAAACCAAACCGGCTGCGATCACATCGACGGCGTCGGCATCGACGAGATCGAGTATCGAACCGGTTATCGCCTGGAGAAGCACATTACCCGCCCCGGCAACAATCTGCCCAAGCGTGATGTTTCCGGTCATGGACTCGTAGCGAACATCGCCATCGTCACTCGTAGTCGTTGCGGCAATGTTCATGCTGATGTCCCGCGAGGCAAAAACATCGACGGTCTGTGCCGCAGCCTGTGAATCGATATCGCCATTCGCGTTCTGAATCACATCGTCCGCCGAGGCTATGGCCGTATGGCCCGCGGTATTCACCACGCCGGCGTTGAGGATCACGTCATCGGCGTCATCCTCCATCATCTCCCCGGTCTCGCCGCTCTGCAGCAGGATGTTCCCCGCCGCCATCACGCCCGTGGCGTCCCCGCCGCCATTGACTGTCAGGCTCCCGTTCACCGTCGCCAACACCAGGGCCCCGCCGCTCACCAGGTCCGACTGCGCCGCGTCCGTCTGCGCCGGAACCAGCGTCACCCCGTCCAACCCAACACGGTTCACACTCAACGGCCCAACCGTGTCGACCGTCACGTCGTTGCTTTCCGTGATGAACACGCCGCCCGTCCCGGCCGCCACACTCAGGTTGGCCACCGACGTCTCCAGGTGGTTGGTCGATTCTCCGGCCGCCCCGGCCGCGTCGGTCGCCTCAATCCGCAGCCCCGACCCCGTCACGTCGATGTCGCTCGTGCCGCTGTCGGTAATCGTCGTCGCCTTCAGGCTCACCGAACCGCTCGCCGCGTTAATGTCGCCCACCATCAGCGAGCCCGCCGCCAGGTAGCGCACGTTCGCATCCGTCGACGCGCTGTTGCCGTCGAACATGTTGATGGCCCCGCCCGAGTCGATGTCGATCGTGCCCATCGCGCTCACGATGTTCCCCTTGGTGTTCATCGCGCCGCCCTGCGTCACGTCGCCGGTGGCCACAATGCTGATATGGCCGGCCGCCGTCGTGATTCCGGCCTGCAGCGACACCGTGCCGGTCACATCCAGTCGCAGGTGGCCGGCTCCCGACACGTTGAACGCGTCGTCATCGCCGTCACCCACGTTGGCAACCAGATCCCCGCCGGCGTCGATCACCACGGAGCCGCCGCCGCTGGCGACCACGTCAGCCTGCGTCAGGTCGGTGGTGCCGGTCGACGCGCCGTCGGCGTCAACCCGGTTCACCATCACGGTGACGCTGTCGATGACCACCCCGTCGGTCTCGGTCACGTAGGTTCCGCCCGCGCCCGACGAGGAGGCGCTCAGCGTGCCAACCGTCGTCTCAAGGTGATTGGCGCCCGAACCAACGTTCGTTCCGGCCGTGGCCGCAAGGGTCGCCGCGGTGACATCAACCGCATTGCCGTCCGTGTTATCGATGATGGAGCCCGTGCCCGCCAGCAACGCCACGTTGGCGTTGGTCGTCAGCGCCGACACCGTCAGGTCCGTCGCCGCATCGTAACGGATGTCCCCGTTCTCAGCGCTGGCCTCGTTGCCCTCGAACATCGTGATCGTTCCGCCCGAGTCCACCTCGATGGTTCCGCTTCCGGTCGTGACCACATCGGCGTCGGTGTTCATCATCGCTCCCTGGGTCACGTCGCCCGTGGCCAGCAGGCTGATGCTGCCCGATCCGCCATCCACCTTCGACTGGATCGACAGCGCGCCCGTCACGTTCAAGAGGATATTGCCCGCCCCGGCAGCCACGACAACCTGTTGATCGGCGTCGCCCTCGTTCAGGGTCAGGTCCCCGCCCGTCGCCAGACTGATCGCTCCGCCGTTGGAGGCGTCCAGGTCCGCCAGGGTCGCGTTGGTCGCAGCCATCGGCGTGGAGCCATTCGCGGTCAACTCAAACACATCCACGCTCACCGTCTCCACGACCAGCGCGTCCATCTCATCAAGGAACATGCCCGAGGCCCCGCCGCTCCGCGCCGCCAGCGTGGCTACGAAGATTTCCAGCGGGTTCGTTCCCGAACCGATGTTCATTCCCGCATTCAGGATCAGCGTCATCGCCGTCACGTCCTTGGCCGAGGTGTCCGTCGCCAGGTCGTTGATCGAACCGACTGTCGCCTTGATGTTCACATCGCCCGCTCCCGCAACGATCTCGCCCAGGACAATGTCATGCTCCAGGGCGGTCAGTGACACGTCCCCGCTGTTGGTCATCACCAGCGCCCCATCGGACATCGCTATGTCGCTGCCCGCGACAAACGCGATCGTCGAACCCGCCATCTGCGCAATCACATCCCCCGTCGCAACCTGCACGATATCATCGCCGGCCCGCAGCAGGATATGGCCGGTCGCGCTGTTCACCTCCGCGTTGAGCGTGATGTCGTCGGCGTCATCCTCCATCGCCTCGATGCCCTCGCCCGATTCCAGGCGGATGTTCGCCGTCGCCGTGACCCCCTGGTTGTTCGCGTCACCGTCATTCACCGTGATGGAGCCGTCCACCGTCGTCAGCACGACCCGCCCGGAGCTGACCAAATCGTGAAGGGTATCGGTCGCCAGCGCCATCACCGTGCCGTCGAGCGCCACACGGTTGACCGTCGCCATCACCGTCCCCGTCGTGACATCCGTTGATTCCAGGACGAACACGCCGCCCATGCCCGTCGCCCGGGCCGCCAGGTTGGCCACCGTCGTCTCCAGCAGATCCATGGCCGAGCCCACCTCGACCGCATCCGCCAGCAGGCCGTTGGCCACCACGTCCACCGCGCCCGTATCGGCCGCGTCTATCACCGAGCCCATCGTCGCGATCAAGGCCACATCGCCTCCCGTTCCCGCGTTGATGCGCCCGATCGTGATCGAGCCGGTCATGGACTGAACCCTCACGTCCCCATCGTTGGTCATCAGGGTCGAACCCGCGGCCTGCGTGATCGCGTCCACCGCAAGCACATCAATCGTCGCGCCCATCGCCGACAGGGTGACATCCCCGGAGCCCGAGAAGCTCATCGCATCGGCCGCATCCAGGCTCACGTTGCCGTTCGTGCTCGTGATCGCGTCGTTGATCGCGATGTTCGACGTCGTCCCCTCGGCCGACTCGTTGGAGGTGATCAACACATGACCCACCGTCGCCGTCACCGTCACCGGCCCGTTGGCGGTCACGCTGCCGTTCACCGCTTCCAGGATCACCGTGCCATCCGAACCGCCGGAGACGACGCCCGCCGCATCCCCCGAAATCTCCAGATCATCCGTCTCCTGGACCACGATGTTGCCGCTCACGGTGTTCGTCGCCGTCAACTTCGCGATCGTCGTGTCAATGTCCGCGTCTCCAAAGCCGCCGATGCCCGCCGTCGCCGTCAGCGTCACATCCGTCGTCGCGCCAAAGATGTTCGGCGTCTCACCCGTCAGGTTGTCGGTGATCATGCCCATCGTCGCCGTCACCGACGCCGTGCCATCGGAGTTCAACTGACTCAACAGCACGTTCATTCCCGCCGTCAGCGCGATCGATCCGGACATCATGCCAACCGACGTCGTCGAGACCCCGTCCTGCATCGTGATGTTCGTCCCCGCCATCATCGTGATCGCACCGCCCCCGGAGTTCACGTTCGCGTTCTGGTTGATCGCCTGGTTGGCGTCATACATCACCGTCCCGCCCATCGTCGTCACGTCCGCGCCCTGCGTGATGCTCCCTCCCGAGCTCGTCATCGAGATATTGCCCGCCGCGCTCGCGCTCACCACCGCCGAGGTCGTGATGTCCCCCGTCGCCGTCAATGCGATCGCGCCGCTCGTCGAACTCACCGGAGCCTCCACCGTGATCGGCTTGAGCATCCCCGACGTCATCACCGTGATGTCGCCCGAACCGGCCGTCGCAACCCCCGTGCCCGTCACGTCGATGTCGATCGCCCCGTCCTCGGTCGTGATCGTGATGTCGCCCATGCCCGCCGCCTTGGTCTGCATCACCCTCAACACCTGCAGGTCCCCGCCGGTGTTCAGCTCGTTCAAAATTATGTCGCCCCCGTCCTTGTTGTCCACGTCCACCGTGTCCACCTCCAGGAAGCCCAGATCCACCCCGTCGTCGCTGTCCACCACCAGGTTCACCGCGCTCAACGGCTCGTTGATCGCGCTCAACGGCCCCCGCGTCGTCCCGTCGATCATGTTGTCCTCCTGCGCAATCTCCCCGCTCTCCGAGTAAAGCGTGATGTCCGCGGTCGTCTGGAACGTGTTCCGGATCGTGATGTCTCCCACCGCGTCCAGCTTGATGTCCGAGTTCGTCTGGAACGTGTTGTTGCGAGCGCTGAAATCCACCACCTCAATGCTCTCGCCGTAGATCGACAACGGATCCGAGAACGAGTTGGTCTGATCCGCCCGCACCACGCCCAGCTTCACAAAGCCCTGCCCCGCCTGCGCATGACCCATCATGTCCGGCCGGCCGAAGATGATCTCCGAGAACCCGTCGCGCAACGTCAGCAACTCGACCGTCGTCACATTCAGGTTGTTCGTGTCCCCGCCCGGAGGCGACGCAATCTCAATCGGCTGGTTCAACGTCGTCGGACGGAACGTCAGCGTGCCCGATCCCCCAATGGATTCCTCGCCGCCCACCAGGTTGATCTCATCGCCCTCCAGGACTATGTCCCCACCGCCGTTCAGCGTGATCCCGTCGATGATGATCAACGTCGCGCCCGTGATCCTCAGGTTGCCCCCGTTGTTCAATATCAACGCCTGCTCAAATTCAACCGTCCCCGTCGCGTGGATCGTCAGGTCCCCATCCAACCTCACCTCGCCGCGGAACGTCACGTTGTCCGCCGGCGTCGTGTCCGTCGCCACCGTCAACGATTCCAGCGGATCGCTCGACCCCACGTTGCCGCGAACCAGCACGTTGCCGCTGTTGGCACGCAGGGTCAGGTTGTCATCACCCGCAACCCCATCACCGTCCAGCGTGTGTGACTCGTTGGCTCCCAACTGTATCCCGCCTGAACCTCCCGTCCCCGCCGTCAATGTCACGTCCCCCGCAATCAAGACCGAATCATTATACGTCTGGTTCCCCGCAAAACTGGCGTCCATCGAAATCGTGGTCGTTTGCCCTGAGCCGTTGACTAGTAAGGAAGCTCCATTGTGACCGACAACGACGCTGTTGATATAGACGTGCCCTCCAACCCCGGAAGCATTCAGCACCAGCGAATCATGAAAGTCGATCGGTTGCTCCGGGCTGCTGGAATCCCCCAATCGAATAACGTGGCTGCCATCGTCACTGCCGATGACCCACTCACCCGACCCATCACCTGGATGCGATACCGCTTCTCCATCCAACGTCACGCCAATGAGGGTTTCCGGAGGACTTGAGCCCGATTCTTCACTGGGATTCGAATTGTCATCTCCTGACAAACCAGCAGGAGCAATCTCATCCGTGCCGAGATTCAATTCGTCGGCGGCACCGTCTGAAACTTCTTCCGCCAATTCCTGAGGCGCCACAAGATCCTCTTCCGGGCTTACGATGATGTCCTGAGCAGCCACACCATCGAAGATGTCAGCTGGAGACCTTTCACCCGTTTCCGGAAACTCGTCCCCCTGCTCGAGCAATTCGACTTCCGCTGTCTGAAAGAGATCGTCTTCAGCGAATCGGGGCATTACGTCTGCAATCGGATCTGCAGACAGAAGCATCCGTTCCTCCAACGCTTCAACAACGTAAGATGTTGTGCTTTCGTCGCGTTTCAATTTTCGGCGCTTGTTACCCTAAGTTCCCGCAGTCACCAGGACTGCCCCGTTCACCTTCCGATGGCCCCGGACAAGCGCCGCGAAATGGTTACAATCGATCGTTGTCGACAATCAAGTGTATTACCAAAAAAAATTAGTTCCTCGATGAGTAAGATCTCCCTTTTACGTTAAGGAGGCCCCTAGAACCCGAAGCTGAGACCGGCGAAGACGCCGATCGAGTGGTTCAGGTTCAGGCTCGCGGTGTGCGTGTCCACCGACTGGTTGAACTTGCCCGTGTAGATATACTGGCCGCCCACCATCGCCGAGACCCGATCGCTCAACCGCGCCGAGATCGACGCCTCGACGAACGCCCCGCCCTCAAAGCTCGTATCGCTCACCGCTCCCGCTGAGGTCTGCGTCGCCGAGACTCCCGGCTGCAACGCCGGTCCCATCCCGGGGATCGTCGTCGACTCCGTATACTGGAACTCACTGTTGATGATCGCTCCCACTCCCCCGAAGGCAAATCCCAGCCCCACTTTCTCCGTCAGCGAGTACTCGATGCTCGGCCCCAACCGCAAGCCGATGATATCGGTCTGCAGTTCTCGGTTGCCCGTCGTGATCGCCCCTCCCGGCACGATCGTCGTCCCTCCCGACACCGCTCCGTCCGGAGCCACGGGGATCAGGGTCCCTGTCGTCGTCGGCAAGGGCGGCGGCGCCGCTCCCGGCAGCACCGAGGGGATCGTCGCCCCCACCGCCACCGCCGTCACATCATACGAGTCGGTGAAGACCATCGACGGGCCTGTCAGCGTCCGGTTGTCCCCCACGTTGACCCGCGTGTAGCCGAATGACGCCTGGAGCCCCCACGAAACCCGGTCGTTCCGGCCCAGCTCATGCGTGTAGACCAGGTCAAAGCCCGGCTCCACTCCGCCGCCGTCGACATCCGCCGAACTCAGCGTCGGAGCCGCCGAACTGATCGTCATGTCCAGGTAGGTGGTCGCGCCGTCAACCCGGACCTGTCCCGCATTCTGATACTGCCAGTTGTCCGTCGATGGCCCTCCCGGCAAAACCGTGTTGCCTCCCAGGTCATCCAGCACGAAGCCATCGTCATAGGTCCGCGTGCCCACCGGCGCCCCCGCCACGTTCTGCGCCGGAAAGCCCCCGATACCCCCAAAGCTGGCGTCCACGTTGAACATCACCCGGCCGCGCAACTCCAACCGGTTCTTACCCGATCCGCTTGACCGCTTTTCCAGTTGGCTCTCGCCCCCGGCCGGCGCATCCGCGCCCGTCAACGTTCCCGCTCCCAGGGCCAAAACCGCCGCCGCGACGGCCAGCGGTTCAAACAGTCTCTGCTTCGTCTTTCTCATTCGGTTCGTTCGGATTGTTATTCTCTTTCACCGACCCTTACGGCGTCACCAGGTCGGCCAGGATCACTCGATACGTGCGATCGATGCCCAGGCTGTCGCTCGGCGTCTTCGGCGGTCCATTGTCCACCCACACGATCCGGCGGCCCGTGCCGTCGATCGGCGCCAGCACCGTCGTCCAGTTCTGGCCCGCGTCATCACTGAACTGCACGTAGTAGGTCCGTCCGCTCAACGAATCGAACGCCAAGGCCAGGCGACCGTCATTCAGTCGCGAGATCGTCGGATTCTTCAGCAGTTGACCCGCCGGATTCGGTTCGGGTATCGCCGCCACAACCTCCGGCAGGAAGTCGCTCGTGATCGGGATGATGCTCGGGCTCGGCGACACATACTCGATCAGCAGGCTCACCGACTCCCCGTCCGCCAACGGCAGGTTATACTGGATGTAGGGCTGCCCATCGATCTCGCCCACCGCGTTGAACACCGTCACGCCCGCAGGCAGGCCACGGATGATCACCCGCACCGCGTCGATCGTCGATCCGTTCGTGTTCGAGATCACCACCCGCTGCTCATACAGGCCCGTCAGCACGTTCGGTCGACTGGAGGCGTCCAGCGTGTCCGTGATTGCGAAGGTCGGGAAGTCGGTCACCGGTTCGCCGATCGCCGTGCGGATCGTGGACACGCCGCCCGTCTTGGTCGCCCCTCTCAGGCCGCCCGCGTCCGTGTTCGTATCGGTCGTGCCGTCCGGCAGCACACGCTCAACGTCCACCGCCGGCGCCGTGCCCACCGCCAGCGAGCTCACATCCACGATGTGCATCCCGTCGGTTCCCGCCGCCACCGCCACCAGGACCAACTCGGTCTCCAGCGCGTTGCCGGCCAAGGCCGGCTGTTGTCCGACGCTGCCGCCGGACGCCAGGCGCGCCGTTTCCGCATAAATATCGATCACATTGTCGCCCGCCGACGCCGCGTCCAGGACCGAACCGCCCGCAATCACGCTGACCTGACCCCACTGGTCCTGAGCCGCCGTGCCATCGGACGCGCGATCCGCCGGCGTCCGCACGTCGATCAGGCCCACGACCACGTCCGTGCCGCCCGCCAGCCTCACGTTCCCGCCCTCGGTCACGATTGCCACGCCATCGTTCATCGTCACCGCCCCGTTGAGGCCCTGCACATCGACCGTGCCTGTTCCCACGGTCGTCGCGTTGGCCGCCAGGTTCACATCGGCTCCCGCCAGGATCGTCAAATGTCCGCCGCCGGCATGGATCGCCGCGTTCACCGTCGTCGAGCCCGCCGCGCCGATCGCCTCGATACGCACGTTGCCGCCGCTGGTCATCACGCCGATTCCATCGGCCGAGGCCGTGCCGTCGGTGATGGTCAGATCGCCAGCCGTGGCCCGCGCCACGATCGCTCCGCCCGTCGTGACCAGGTCGCTCTGCGCGCCCATCGACACCGGCAACAGCGTGCCGTCCAAGCCCACGACCTGGACCGTCGCCGAGGCGTCCCCGACGCTCAGGCCGTCGACTTCCAGGAGGTTGATGCCGCCCATGCCGGCGCTCGCGCTCACCGTGTCCACGTCCGTATCCAACGCGTCATCGACTCCCGTTCCCAGGACTCCGACACCCACGGCGACCTCGATCCGCAGTCCGGCTGCCCGGACATCCGTGTCCATATCGCCCCCGTCAAGCAGTGAGCCGCTGTGCGAGCTCAACGCCACATCGGCCTGCGTGTCGATCGCCGCCAGCGTGATGTCTCCCTCGGCGACCACCCGGACATCGCCGTCGGCGCTGCCGAGGCTGACGCCGTCGGTCTGGGTCACAGCCCCCGTGCGGGACTCAACGCTGATCGTTCCCTCGCCGCCGGTCATCACATCGCCCGCAAGCGTCACCGTCGAGCCGCCGATCAGACTCACGTGGCCCGTCGCCGTCTGCACCGCGGCCGAAACGCCCAGGAGACCCGTATCCGACGCCGCCTCGAGGCGGACATGGCCGCTTCCGGTCGTCGTCACATTCTCCAGGATCTCCAGATCGCCCGTCAGCGTCGTCACCACCAGCGAACCCGAACTCGTGGCGCTCACACCGCTCAACGCCGTGTCATCAATCGTCGTCGAACCGCCCATCACATTGACCCGCTGCACCGCCACCGCCGCGCCCGCGACATTCACCCCGTCGACATCCACTAGGTTCACGCCCCCCGCGCCCGCCTCGGCCGACAGGTTCGTCGCCGCGACCTCCAGCGCGTTCGTCCCCGCAAACGGCGCCACAAACTGACGGTTCAGCGTCAACAGGAAGTTTCCGTTGGGCAACAGGGCCGGCATCACGAACTGCGCCGTCGCGTTGCCGTCCGAAAGACCCGCGCGATAGAACACCATCGGCGTGCCCGGGTTCGGCGTCTCAAAGGTCACACTGTCGCCCGCGCTCACCAAGCTGCCCACCGGCGTCCACGTGCGCAGGTCCGAACTGAACTCAAAGCGATACTCCCGGACGCTGAACCCGCCGATCGCGTTGCCCGCGCTCAACGAGACGTTCCCGCCCAGGATGTGCGTCACTGTCGCGCTCGCGTCGGTCGCCTCCAGGATCGAGCCTCGCTGCGCAATCACCCGAACATCCCCGCCCTGCGCGGACACGACCCCCAGAACCACGTTCTCGCCCGCGAAGATCCGGATGTTGCCCCCGCCGCTGTTGATGTCCGCTCCCGCCGCCATCACGAAGGACCCGTCCCCGGCTTCCAGGTCCAGAAACCCGCCCGTCGTCGTGATATCCACGCCGTCGGCCAGGTTCAGCGACGCACCGGCCACCACGCTCACATTGCCCGTGCCGCTCATGATGTGGCCGTTCACGTGGATGCTGCCGCTCTCCGCCAAGGTCTGGAGCAGGATGTTGCCCGAGCCATTCGCCGAGACCGCCGTGTTGTCCAGGGGCGCCGATCCGTCGTTGAGCGTCAGGTCGCCGCTCTCGACCACCACCACGATCGCGCCGTTGCCGCCCGCGGTCCGCAGGTCGCTCTGCGCCGCATCGCCCGCGCTCGTCCTCGTCGAGTTGAAGTTCACGCGCTCGATCGTCACCGCCACGTCGTCCACCGTCAGCCCGTCGGACTCATGCAGGCTGATGCCGCCGCCGTTAGCCCGCGCCGACACCGTGTCCACGCTGATCTCCAAC
>Ga0181573_10005387_pt1 | contig 10631 bp, 13 predicted proteins | sample 101ome_25_FD_148643 | JGI IMG/M metagenome (GOLD analysis project Ga0181573, IMG submission 148643) | Coastal salt marsh microbial communities from the Groves Creek Marsh, Skidaway Island, Georgia - 101409BT metaG (spades assembly) | ecosystem: Environmental > Aquatic > Marine > Intertidal zone...
AGGGCGTAGGGCGAGTGAGCATGAGCGCGAGGGCGAGGGCGAGGGCGAGGGCGAGGGCGACGTCAATACCCACCTCTTTGAGGACGCCGTAGACGGCCTGAATCACCGGGCTCTGTCGAACGAGCAGAGCGCGTGGCGCGAGTGAGCGTGTCGTGCAAAGACCCCACGTCGGACGAGTCAATACCCACCTGCTGGTTGATCGAACCAAAGTCGTAGTTGAAGACGCCGATCCCGATGATATCAAGCCCGAGGTTCAAAAACTCCTGCTCCATATCGATCACAGCGTCGGATCCGCTCGCGCGCTCGAGCCGCTCGAGCGTCTTCTCGGTGCACTCGCCAAACATCTTGACGCAGTTCTGCAGGTAGGCCTGGTGAAAGGCCGGTACAATCTGCCGGCGACGGACTTTCCACGTCTCCAGATCGGCTGGGATCAGCCCTTTGCCCATGATGGGCTCGAGGATCTCCGCAAGCACGCCTGGCGAGCGTCGCGGGAAGCTTTACTCCGAGTGAGCGCGTCAGGGCGTGCGAAGCGCGAGCACACGTCGGTCGAGTCGCGTACACCCACCTTTGTCGTAATTGAACGCATTGTCTTTCAGCAGGTGCTTGACAACGACGGGGTCCGAAATGACGATGAACGCCTTGGGTCCAAATGCCAGCTTGAAGACGCCCCCGTTATCCATGAACCACTGGTAGAGCGCCTTGAACAGCGGCTCGTCCCCAGCCAGGTCGGAAAGCTCCCCCTCGGCCGTCGGAATGTTCTCGCCGCCCATCGACGGCTGGAAGTACCCCTGTGAGTGAGTGAGTGGAGAAGGAAGGAACGGGAGCGTGAGCGTGTGGAGTGGCGCCGAGCGCCGAGCGCCGATCGCCCTTCATCAAATACGCACCTGGCTCACCTCGGTCAGCAACCTCGACAGCCCGTCGCTGAGGTTCCCCTTGCCCTTGATAAAGGCGTAGAGAAGGGTCAGCAGGCCGGGCGTGAAGAAGGCCACGACGGGCAGGAGCGAGCTCGCGTCGGCCAACTGCGACATCTCGTGCACCACCGGGATAGCCCGATGGTGATTTATGTTCCTCGCGGCCGGGTTCGGCGCCAATGCGGCAGCGTATCGCCCAAGACGAGCGAGAGGACACGACGCATGTCGAAGAGCCGAGGAAAGATTGAAGGGGAGCGCCGTGGCTGTGCGGTTGCACCCGATGCCGTGGGGTGTCGACAATGCCGTATGCATAATGATGATGAATCGTAATGGCTGTTGTCGTCGGTCGGTGCGGTGAGAGACGACGAGAAGGACGGGATGGGACCAGAAAGGACTGATCATGCGGCATCAGGTAGCCGCACATACCTGGTGTGGAAGGATGAAGACCGCCGGCCCAGACGCATGCGCATGCGCATGCGCAGACGCAGACGCAGACGCAGACGCAGACGCAGACGCAGACCCTCGTCTGCGGCCCCCGCCCGTCGACACCAGACACACCAGACACACCAGACACACATCCACGCCCGTGTGAGGGCCATCGGGATGCTCCTTGCTTGACGTGCTGCATCACCCCACGGCGCGGGAACCTCGACCCCATGCCCCCCTCCGCCACCCCATCCCCCTACGTGGGGTCAACGCCTGGCATTTTCCAGCTGCTGCAGCCCTCCTCCTCGAACGACGCCCGTCCCAATTCGACTGCATTTGAACGTATAAACTTTGAACTTGCGTACCAATTAGACGTCTGGCGCACCGTAGACCTGGACGCGTTCGAGAAAACGAAGGACAGATTAGCCGAGGCCAACGGAGATTCGATTGCGCGTGGCCACGCCCCTCGGCCTCGTTTCCGCCGGTCTAGAGACAGCGCTGCCTCGCTGAAGACCAAGAAGACCGTATCTTATCATCACACACGCACGCAACCATGCCCAAGACGTCCAAAGCACTGGTGGGTACGACGAACTCGCTATTGCACTCGACAACCAGACTCGACGACGCTCACAACACGACGCGACGCTCGTTCGCCAGACGTACTCGCTTCGGAGTATGAGCGGCCTCTCCACGGCGCTGGGTGTCGGCTTCATCGTCTGGGGCATCATCGTACAGGACCCTCCGGAGACAGCGCTGACCATCGGCATGGTCATCATCGGGTCGCTCGCCCTGTTTGTGGGCTTGTGGGGACTGCTGGTATCCTTCATGGGCCGGTGCTGTCTGGCGGTCTTGTTGCTGGTCGCATTCCTCGTCAACATCGGAGAGCTCGCCCTGACGATTCGACTGATGGTCGACATGGAGAGCAGCGTCAGTTCCCTGGTCGAGAATACGATGAACGGCTACAAGGACCAGTTGACTGACGCCAAGACTCCCACTAGGCGGCTGCTCCAAGGGCCGAGGAAGACGCAGGAAGAGCTGACGACCGAGTTCACGAACGATCTGCAGTACGCGAGGTACATTTTCTTCACATTTTCGCTGATCGAGTTTATCCTCGTCGTCGCCACGCTGATCATCAAGTGGCGGAGGCCGTACGCCAACGGGGTCGAGGGAGACGAGGAGGACCAGCTGGCCGCGAAGAGCACGATGGCTCAGATTCAACTCGAGGGGCTGAAGAACTCGGTGTCGCAGAACGACAACGGGAACGGCTCGTTCTACTCGTCGTCGAAGAAGGCGTACAAGAGCGTGACAAAGAAGATGACGCAGAAGTATGGCGAGTTCTCGCACGACTCGGCATGGTCGAGCAGCGGGAAGAAGTGGTGGCAGGGCATCCCCGGGCTGGGGTGAATGGACAGCATCACCATGGTGACGCGTCCCCCCAGGAAAAATTGAACCTAGAGGCATGAAACGCACATCAAAGAGCCTACCCATCTCTCTGAACCATAATCATAATCATCGAACACCCATATGTACGGAGCTGGCGCTCGGGCCGTGTGACGACGTGCAGGGGCTATCGCTGCTGAAATGAACGGGCGTGAGGTCCTGACCAACCCTGGGGCACCGAAGTGCCCCGGTTCTCTCGTGAATAAAGATGACGATCTCATCGTGTGCAGGGGTGACTTGCTCGACACGAGCAGTTCCGGCATTCGGTACAGGGTGACCGGCACGCTCGGGTCTGGGACGTTCGGGCAGGTGTTTGAGTGCGCCGTCCTGGACGATGCGGACAACGAGGGGTCGGCCGGGTCGGCGCGAGACGCTGACGCTGACGCGTCAACGTCATCGGCAGCGTCAAAGTCAGAGTCAGCGCCGCACCAGCGCGCGGCGGTCAAGGTGATAAAAAACCAGGCGGCGTATTACCACCAGGCGCGTGTGGAAATTGGCGTTCTGCAGATGCTCAACACCCAAGTGGACCCGCACGACCGGTACCACATCGTCCGGTTGCGGGATTTTTTCATGTTCAAGGGCCATCTGTGCCTGGTGTTCGAGCTGTTGGGGCTGAATTTGTACGAGCTGATCCGGCGAAACAAGTTCCGGGGCCTGTCGCTGTCCCTGGTCCGGGTCTTTGTGACGCACGTGCTCAAGGCGTTGGCGGTGTTGAAAGATTCGTCCGTGATTCACTGCGACGTCAAGCCCGAGAACATCCTGCTCGAAGACCCGAAAACAGGCCGCGTCAAGCTGATCGACTTCGGCTCGGCGTGCTTCCGGAACAAGGCGGTGTACACCTACATCCAGTCGCGGTTCTACCGGGCTCCCGAAGTGGTCGTCGGGTTTGGATACACCGAAGCGGTGGACATGTGGAGCGTGGGGTGCGTCGCGGCCGAGCTGTTCTTGGGGCTGCCGCTGTTCCCGGCGTCGAGCGAGTTTGACCTGCTGGAGCGGATCGCGGAGACGATCGGGCCGCTTCCGCGGTCGATGCTGATCAAGTCGAAGAACACAGGCGTGTTTTATACGTTCGAGGACTCGGACACGCATCGCGGGGCTCGGCTTTTGACCACGGAAGAGTACCAGACGCTCAACATGCGGTGGGTATTGACCTCGACCGACCTGTGGTCGCTCGTCGCACGCCCAGACTCAATTCTCACTCGCGCTACGCGCTTCCCTCGTTTCGCTCGTTTCGCTCGTTTCGCTTGTTCGCCAGTTCGGCTGTGCGGGGCAAGAAGTACTTTAAGCACACGCTGCTCCGCGACATCATCGACAATGCGCCGTTCAAAGCGGGCCTGAGCGAGGCGGAACGGGAGGCGCAGGTGGGCCAGCGGGAACAGTTCTTGGACTTTTTGGAGGGGCTGCTGCAGTGCGATCCTTCTTGTCGGATGACGCCCAGGGAGGCCTTGGGGCACGCGTTCATCACGGGGCAGACGAGACGGTCGGACGTGGGCGCTGACGCCCAGGCTGAGAAAGCGAAGGAACGGATCGCGAAGGAACGGATCCCTCCGCCCGCGGCGCCCATGGCCGTCCCGAGGTCGAGCCACGCCTCGAAGGCGTCCCGGCTGGGCATGCACGTGCGAACGACGACAGTAGCGCACAGCGGCGGGAGCAGCGGGAGTGGAGGGAGTGGAGGCGCGATGAGCTACACGCCCGCTGGCAGCATCGCGAGGATCGGCATGGGCGGCACGTCGCTGGCGAGCGAATCGGTCATGCCAACGCCGCCGTCTCGGTCGCTGGGCGCGAGGATGCACGTGGCACCGCCGGAGCCAACGGCGCCCATGCCGGCGCCGTCTGGCGACGGGCGCGTGATGCCGATAATGTCGATTCCGGGCGGTGGTTCGGCCGAGGAGAGTAGTAGTTGCGGCGCGGGGGGCGGCTTTTTTGTCCCCTCGAGCGTGCGAACGTACCGGGGATGGCTGGGTGGTCTCGATGGGAACAACGATGGGAACGGTCGTTATTCGTTGGGTCGACAGGAGTCGATCCAAGAACAAGAGACGGGGAGCGACGACGACGACGGGTCTCCGAGCGAAAATGATGGTGGTCACGACGATGAGGACGACATTGACTTGGATGGGCTGCGGATCTGATGCAAGACAAGAACGACAGATGGGTGAGATGGGTGAGCGAGAATGAGCCGAGGCCGCGGCCCTGCTGACGTGGCTTCCCTGACTTCGCCTCCTCTTCCCTCTCGCTCACAAAACGTTTTGATCTAAAATGACTGGTACGATCAACAAAGTACGTCCGTCTAGATACGGACATCCGCATCCCCGAAGAAACCTCAAGCAGCCAGCTGCTGCTGCATTCAAGTTCTCACCCAACGTCATCAATGTTCGTCAGGAAATCGCCCAGAAGAACGTGTATCGTTTCTCTCGGAACGATAGCGATGGAGGCAAGGATATGAAGAGCCTCCTGGGCGGCAAGGTGCGTGGTATGTCGGGTGATGCCACGTGGCATCATTACGACTCCTCACCACTCCTCACGACTCCTCACTCTTATGACGACACCCCGACCGACAGGGAGCCAACCTCTGCGAGATGGCCCGCCTTGGCCTTAACGTGCCGCCTGGTCTCGTCATTTCCACGTCCGTCTGTCAGCAGTTCTACGACGCGGGCAAACGCCTGCCAGCGGGCCTGCTGGACGAGGTCAAGGAAGGGCTCCGCCGGGTGGAGGACCTGACCGGGTCGAAATTTGGCGACGCAGAGCGTCCGCCCCTGCTGCTCTCCGTGAGAAGCGGTGCGGCAGTGTCCATGCCGGTGAGCCTTTCAACACCCCCGCTACCACCTCCCGTTGCCCTCGCTCACTCGCTCACCGAAAAACTCGCCAGGGAATGATGGACACCGTGTTGAATCTTGGACTGAACGAAACCAACCTGCCGGTGGTGGCAAAGGAGTACGGCTGGCGCTTTGCCCTCGACTGCATGCGCCGGCTGCTCGACATGTTCGGGGACGTCGTTCTCGGGATGCCCCATGAGCTCTTCGAGGCCGAACTCCAGGCCGTCAAGGACGCAGCCGGCATCACGTTTGACGTGGACCTCGGCGAGGACGACCTGCGCGCCGTCGTCCAGCGGTTCAGAGGGGTGTACGTGGCCCAGGGCAAGTCGATGCCGTCGGATCCGTACGAGCAGCTGGAGATGGCCATCTGTGCCGTCTTCGGCAGCTGGCACACGCCTCGGGCGGTCAAGTACCGGGAGATCAACCGCATTACTGGGCTGATCGGGACAGCGGTCAACATCCAGACGATGGTGTACGGCAACCTCAATGACACCTCGGCGACGGGCGTTTGCTTCACGCGTAACCCGGCGACGGGCGAGCCGGGTCTCTTCGGGGAGTTTCTCGTCAACGCTCAAGGCGAGGACGTCGTCGCGGGCATCAGGACGCCCGTCCCGGTGGGCGAGATGGCGGCGGCGTTCCCGGACGCGTTCCAGGAGCTCGTTGCGGACACCAAGCTCCTGGAGACCCATTACCACGACATGCAGGACTGTGAATTCACCGTCATGAACAACCGGCTGTTTATGCTGCAGACGAGGAACGGCAAGCGCACCGGCCAGGCCGCGTTGCGCGTCGCCGTCGACCTGAAGAACGAGGGGTGGGTACTGACCTCGACGATCTCGACCGACGCGCGCCCGCTCTTCTTCGCGCGCCCAGACTCGATTCTCACTCGCGCTACGCGCTCGCTCGTTCGCCAGGCTCGTCTCTCAAGACGAAGCAGTGCTCATGGTCGAGCCGCGCCACCTCGAGCAGCTGCTCCACCCCATCTTCGAGAACGTCGGCAGCCACGCCTACAAGAGCTCGATCGTGGCCAAGGGTCTCCCCGCGTCGCCGGGTGCGGCGAGCGGCCAGATCGTCTTCACGGCCGAGGCCGCCGAGCGATGGAAGAGCGAGGGACGCGCGGTGATTCTCGTGAGGACGGAGACTTCCCCGGAGGACGTCGGCGGTATGCACGCGGCTGAGGGCATCTTCACCAGCCGCGGTGGCATGACGAGCCACGCGGCCGTGGTCGCCAGGGGCTGGGGAAAGCCGTGCATCTGCGGCTGTGAGAAGCTGGACGTGTGCTACGAGACCAAGACGGCGACCGTCGGCGGCAAGCTTGAGCTGCGCGAAGGCGACTTCATCAGCATCAACGGGACGACCGGGGAGGTGCTGAAGGGCGAGCAGCCGACGAAAAAGCCCGAGGTGTCGGGCCAGCTGGCCGAGTTCATGTCGTGGGCGGACGCCGCCAGGAGGATGCGCGTTCTCACCAACTGCGACACGCCGAAGGACGCGCTCGTCGCCCGTCAGAACGGCGCCGAGGGCATCGGGCTCGTGCGGACCGAGCACATGTTCTTCGCCTCGCCGGAGCGCATTGCCGCCGTGCGCAAGATGATTGCTGCCGAGGAGCTCCACTCGGCCGACGAGAGCGCAGAGGCGCTCGAGGTGCTCAAGAACTTCCAGAAGGAGGACTTCAAGGGGATCTTCCGCGCGATGGACGGCCTGGAGGTCACGATTCGTCTCCTCGACCCGCCGCTGCACGAGTTCCTGCCGAAGGAGGGCCCCGAGCTGACCCAACTCTGCGACGAGCTCCTCAAGTCCTATCATGCCAAGCCGGCCGGACAGCACCTCCGTGCCCACAAGCTGCTCCGCAGGAAGCTCGGGGCCCTCAACGAGGTCAACCCGATGATGGGCCTCCGCGGCTGCCGGTTGGGCATCGTGCACCCGGACATCACTGCCATGCAGGCCGCGGCCATCATCGAGGCGGCCATCGAGACGCACAGCGAGGGCGTCGCCGTCTTCCCGCACATCATGGTCCCGCTCGTCGGCTTTGAGGAGGAGCTCGTCCACCAGCTCGACGTCGTCCGCGGCGTCGCCGAGCGCATCTTCCACAGCTCTAACAACAACGACAGCGACAACCAGACTGCGTCGGAGATCGACATCAAGGTGGGCACGATGATCGAGGTCCCGCGTGGCGCGCTGCGTGCCGGGGACCTCGCCCGTCACGCCGAGTTCTTCAGCGTGGGATCGAATGACCTGACGCAGATGACCCTGGGATTCAGCAGAGACGACGCCGAGGCCAAGTTCATGAGCGCCTACCTCGCGAGCGGCATCCTCCCCCACGACCCGTTCGAGAGCCTCGACACGAGCGGCGTCGGGGAGCTCATCCAGCTCGCCGTCTCCCGCGGTCGCCGCGTGCGGCCCGACCTTAAGATTGGCATCTGCGGCGAGCACGGCGGCGACCCGCAGTCGATCCACTTTGTCAACGCCTGTGGGCTGGACTACGTCAGCTGCAGTCCTCTCCGGGTGCCCGTCGCCCGCCTCGCCGCCGCCCAGGCCCAGATCCTCGCCAACAGGAGCGCGGACGACGCAGACCACTGCCAGGATTGACTTTGATGACTTTGATGGTGTTATTACATTTTTGCTCGCCGCGTCAGCCGCCGCGACGTGAAGTAGGAACACCGCTTCCTGCCCTTGCCGCCGCCAAACTGAAGCAGCTGATTCTCCTTCGTCTCGTCGTCGCACTCCCACGTCACCCGTACCCCCGTATCGTCCAACATTTTGTCGGCCGTCGACCAGGAGAACCGAACCCCGTCGTGCCACCCGAACAACCCGTCCATGGTGCGGGCCAGCCACGCCTTTGTATTCGGATCACTCGGGTACCCGCTGCCCATGCTCTCCCCTTCGCTCATCGCCTCGATCAACCGATCGCGGCTCACCTTGGCCGCGATACTCGCCGCACTCACGATCGGGTAAATCGCGTCCGCCTTTTTGCAAACCGTAAACTTCAAGCCGGGAAAGGCGCCGCTCAGCCGCGCCTGGCGAACGAGCGAGTGAGCAAAGGGCGAGTGAGCGTGGGAGTGAGCGTGAGCTTCCGGCCGTCCAGACTCGGCCGAGTGCTCAACATACCTGATGGGCTTCCGGCTTGCCCAACGTGTCGACGTATACGTGATCGAGCTCCATGCCACTGTCCAACGCCTTCTGGATCAGCCCGATCGTCGAGTCCACCGCCAGCACGTTCAGGCTCACCTTGTCGGGCGCGAGCATGTTGGTCGAAATCTTGTTGGCGCTGATCTCGTCTACGATGGCGCACATCTGCTCGTCTTCATCGAGCTCCTTGAACAGGTCGTCCCGTTGCTGGGAGGTGAGCACCTTGGAGTCGGCAAAGTCCCGCTGCTTCAGCGAGCTTTCGAGAGAGGCCGAGCAAATTGCGACCCCGTAAACCATCGGTCCGGCCACGGGGCCCCTCCCGGCTTCGTCTGCGAGGGGAGAAGGGTGGGAACGGGCGTGAGATTTCGGGTTGGTTTCAAATTCGGATCGATCGAACTGAATTCGTTCGTCGACTTATCCGCTGCTCTCTACGACGACGGCACGCACCGATACCCATGATGCATGGCTCCTTGAACCATGCTTGGGGAGGGATGGACTCGAGTACGTTATAGACGGGCATTTGTTCGTTCAAACTCTCTCCCCGGTGGCCACGGGACTAGGTTGTGACTAGCACGCGTAGATGGATTTCGGAAAGCACTCGGACTGCCAGCGGTCGCCGAAGGCCAGGACGAGCTTGTTGGCGCGCTCGTGGGTGTAGTAGGTGGAGGTGGTGTTCATGTTGTTCCTCAGCCACTGGTACAGCCTCGTCTCGTCCGCATCGCCACCGCTGCTCCTCGGGAACCTGCCGTGGGTCCGCTTGAACAGCTTCACGGCCTCCAGGATCGCATCCCGTCATGACTGACGATTTCTTTACACGCCAGCGTATCAACTTGTCAACGCTCTCATAGCCGCCAGAACCTTCTCGACAGCCTTGTTCCCTCCCCGCTTCCCAGCCCCCTCCCCGAGCATCGCCTTGGTCGCCTCGTCGTTATCCGCGAACAACGCCCTCGCTTCGTCGTCGTCGATCATGTGCATGGCGGCGCCCAGCAGGAGCACCGCCTCGTTCTGCAGGTACGGACTCCGTGCGTTTGTCGCCCGGTCGATCAGCGTCGGGAAGGCCGTGGGCACGAGCGACGGGCACTTCTTGAAGAGGTCCGGGAAGAACGCCTTGGTCAGCTTGGACTTTTTCTTGGTGAAAAAGTCTTCGAGGGCGGCCTGGAGGGAGTCGTTGGCGATGGAGACGAGGGAGGACGTGTCGTCGCCGAGGTGGTGGAGGGACCGCTGGAGGTAGGCGTAGGCGTGGGTGGCGGCCTCGGCGACGAGCTTGACGGGCGTGCGCGAGGCGAGATACAGGCACCTTCGCAGCTGCGACGAGATCACCTGGGCGATGGGGCTCTCGGCCTTGGCGGCATCGCCGTCGCTTCCGCCATCGTCGCTTCCAACTTTGACAGTTCCGCCATCGACGACGGCGACAAATGCGTCGATGTTCTCGTGGCAGCGACACTTGCTCAGCTTGTTCTTTATGAGGCCTGTGAGTCGCTCTTGGAGGACTTGAGACCCGTCAGGTCGGCTGACGGCCGACAGAGAGGTCAGGAGGGGGTCCGGGGCCTCGAGGAGGAGCGGCGAGTCGGGGTGGAGGCGCATGAAGATCTCCAGGCAGCTCATCACCCGGAGTTTGAAGTTGATCAGATCGTCGCGGAGCTGCTTCTTCGATTTGACCTGGTGGGAGGCAAAGTACGCGCCGAGCATAGAGTCCATCTTGAACATCTGCTCGTCTGTCGCGTCCATGGGGTCCCGGTCGTCGGCATCGGCATCGACGTCGTCTCCGTCAACATCGTGCATCTCGGTATCGTCGTCGTCGTCGTCGTCGTTGTCGTCGTCTTCATCGTCTGCGCTGTCCTCACCCCCGTCCTCGACGGCCATCATCCCCTCGTCCTCGTCGTCGCCGTCTTCCCGGGCCTGGTTGGCGGCGCCG
>Ga0181573_10005390_pt1 | contig 10629 bp, 6 predicted proteins | sample 101ome_25_FD_148643 | JGI IMG/M metagenome (GOLD analysis project Ga0181573, IMG submission 148643) | Coastal salt marsh microbial communities from the Groves Creek Marsh, Skidaway Island, Georgia - 101409BT metaG (spades assembly) | ecosystem: Environmental > Aquatic > Marine > Intertidal zone...
GGGCCCGGGGTGGGCCCCCCGCCTCGTCCCGTCGTCCCGTCCGGGTTCCTTGGCCCCAGGGTGTGGGGCCCAAGACGGACCCTAGGCCCCTTCCCGTCCGAGGCCTTCGGGCCCGCGTCCCTGGGTCCCGGTCGGCCTGAACCCCCGAAGGGGGAGGGGGCTCGGGGACGAAGGGGCGAGGGGGACCCAGGCGGTCGGGGGAAGGGGGGAAGGCCCGACGGAAGGGCCTGGGGCCTCCACGCCCCGGGCCTCGGGGGTGAAGCGACGGACTCTGGGACGTGTCTTGGTTCCCCTGCATCGATCCCGCGCCTCGACGCCCCATGGCCATCAGGACCAAAGATGTATTCAGCCGTTTGTCGGCGGCCGAGGAGGCGTCTCCCGTGTGGATGGCGTTGACCCGCGTCTATGGGGTGGGGAAGGCCAAGGCGAGGAAGGTGTGTGTGATCGCGGGGGTGAGGCCCGAGACCCGGGTGAACGTCATCCCCGGGCGGGCCTTGGCCAAGCTGGAACAGCAGCTCTCCGCGGTCATGCACTCCGAGGCCCTGCTGCGTCGGGTGGCCCACAGCCATGGCACGATCATGGCCCAAAACATCCACCGCTCCCGGGTCATCGCCCGACGCCACGTGACCCACCGCTTGGGCAAAGTCCGCGCCAACGCCCTCTTCCTGACCGTCTAGGGCGCGCCCTCCTTGGCCTCGTCCCCCCCTTCCGCCCTCTCGGGCGAAGGGCACACGGGGCACGAGGGCCTCGCCAGGCACGCGGAGCACGCGGGCCTTTCGGAGCCTGGGGCCTCCCACGGCGCCCGCGCCCGAAGGCTCGGAACGCGTCCCGTCTCGGGTCCTAAGGGACCCGTCTCCCCCCCACGGATTTTTTGCCCAAAATTTACCCTCAAAAACGAGGGGGGTAGGCCCCCGAAATGAGGGTGTTTTGAAAAATAAGAGGCTAAAATCGGGGGGGTAGGTGGGCCTATTTGACTCCTTTTCGACAGGGGTGGTTTTTTCTTCGGATTCTCGGGTTCCCGTCCCATGGGCCGTGGCGCCCCCTTCGGGGTTCCGTGAGGGGCCCCCTCGCGCCCGTCGAGGGGCCCCCTCGCGCCCGTCGAGGGGGCGGGCGGAGGGGGCCTCGGCGAGTGCGGGTTTGAGGGGGCGACCTTCCAAGGGCCGGGGGTGGACGTTCGGGTTTTCCTCGAGGGCGGGGGCGATCCACGCCCTTGGGAGAAGGGTTCCCTTGTCCCGAAGGCCTCGAGGGCGCCCCCTGTAAAGACCCCTCAAGGACCCCCCAAGAACCCCCTTCAAGGACCCCTCCCAACCCCCCTCGAGGGCCAGGGCCCAAGGGCCAAGGGGGGTCGGTCCTTCGCAGCGTCGGCTAACAGCAGGCCAGCGGGCTCATGATCCGCCAGTGGGGGTGCAACTCCCTCCGCTGCAATGGGGTCCGTGGTGTAGGGACCCCCTCGGTGTGGCCCGCGGGGGCTTCGAGGGTGCGCCTCGCCCTTCACCCCTCGGCCCTTCCGGGCCGGGGGCTGGAGGGGGAGGGGCGTCCTCGGGGCCGTCCCGGGCCGGTGTACGTCCCCCCCTTACGCTCCCATGGAGCCTCGGCGTGCTTCGAGGGGTCCGACCCGGAGCGCGTTTGCCCACGGGGTCAAAGGCCTTGGATCCTGACGCCGTCGTTCGACGGACAGGGATCGCCTCAGCCTCCCAGGGTCTTGGGTCCTGACGCCTCGCGTTCGGGTCCTCAGGGGCCCTCGGGTCCGAAGGGACCTGGGGGTCCTTGAGGACGCGCCGAGTCCCTTAGGGCTCGTGGAGTCCCTTAGGGCTCGTGGAGTCCCTTAGGACTCGCAGAGGACAGGGATCGCCCTCGGGAGGTGCCCCCCGCCTCGGGAAGGACCTCGGACGGAGCGACGCGGGGAAGGGGGAGGGCGTCCCTTCTCCCCTCTTGCTTGTGAAGTTCACCCCCACCTCCCTCCTTTCTACCCTCATGCTCGAATCTGCCAAGCTGATCGCTGCAGGTCTCGCCACCATCGCCCTCGCCGGCGCTGGAGCAGGAATCGGAATCGTGTTCGGCGCGTTGATCAACTCGGTTGCACGCAACCCAGGGTTGACCAAGCAGCTCTTCGGCTACGCCATCCTGGGGTTCGCCCTGGCGGAGTCCGTGGCGCTGTTCGCGTTGATGATGGCGTTCCTGATCTTGTTCGTGTTCTAATCCCCGCCCTCGGCCCCCAGGGGGCCCCCAGGCGCACGGTTCGGCGTCCCTAGGCCCTAGGGCCCTCACGGGCTGGGCTTGGGCGGTGCGGTCCGCGCCCTCGGGGCTGCTTCGGGGGCCATGGCGTCCTCGAGGGCCCTCCCTCGCCAGGCCCGGGTTCGCCCGGGCGTGGAGGGGGGTCCTCGGCCTCGCCCGGGCCCGCGTCGTTCGGACCTCCGAAGGGCACGGGCCTGGGCGTGACGGCGGCCCCTTCGGGGCCAGGGTTGATTGTAGCTCAATGGTCAGAGCGACGGTTTGTGGTGCCGTCGGTTGTCGGTTCGAATCCGATCTCTCAACCCCCCAAGCCCGACCCTCGCCCTTCGGCCCCCCCGGCCGAAGGGCTCTCCAGGGTCCCTTGGGACCCGTTTAGGGTCCCTTGGGGCCCGTTCAGGGTCCCTTAGGACCCGCTCAGGGCGGGCTTTCGCCTCGTGGGCCGCGGTCCGGGCCCAAGGCCATGGCGTCCGGGTACGGATGCTGAGCGGTTGAGGCGCCGGATTGCAAATCCGTCTCAGGCAGGTTCGACTCCTGCGCGTACCTCCGCCGCCCTTCCCCCGCCTTCGGGTCCCAAGGCCCTCGGCGCGTCTTGAGGGGCTCGAGACGCGCCCTAGGGTCCCTGAGGGTACGTCGCGTCCCTTGGGCTTCCGGGCCCAGGGCCCGTCGGGGGGCGTCGGGCGTCCGAACCGCCATGGCGCGCGGGGCGCAGCAATGGCCAAGCTGGTAAGGCGCCGCATTCGTAACGCGAAGATCGTGGGTTCGAATCCCGCTTGTTGCACGGCCCCCGCCGCCCCACCCCCCTCTCAGGCCCTCAAGGACCCCACGGGCCCTCCAAGGCCGCCCCGGGGCGTCCTTCGCTCGCAGGGCCCGACCGGGGGAGGCAGTGTAGCTCAACCGGTCAGAGCGCAGGATTCATAATCCTGAGGTTGGTGGTTCGAGTCCACCCATTGCCACCCCCCCAAGGCCCTACGGGCCTGCGGGCCTAGGGGCCTAGGCCCGTCATGTCCGGGGGATCACCGACGCTTCGAAGCATTTAATCTTTGTGCGGCGTACAGGCTCGTAAAAGACCTAATACATGCAAGTCGAATGGGCATGAACCCGGTCAGTAACGGCACCGCCTCCTCCTGCCTGGGCCCGTCGCGGGGACGGCGACGTGGGCTGGCGCGACGTCCTCCGTCCCCCCGCGCGCCCGTGGGGTCCTTCGGGGCCTCGCGGGGGCGTAGGGGGAGGGGGGGCTGAGGGCCACTCCCAAGGCGTCGTCCCCGTGGCGTCTCGGGCCCCGAGGCCGGTTTCCGGTGGGGGTCCACGGCCCCGTCCCGGGTCCTTCGGGGCTCGGGAGGGGGCCGTGGGCCCGCGTCGGGGGCCGGCCTTGGGGCCGGGGACGTGGATGGGTTCGAGGGGGGAGGAGGCGACCCGAACGCCCTCGTGTGGATCGTCCCATGGCACACGGGCGAGTAACACGTGAGAAGATGCCCCCCCGACGGTGCCAAGGCCGTCTTCCTTCGTTCGAGGGGAGCCTGGCCGAATGTCCGATATGGAACGGGCGGCGGAGACAAGGGCCCACGGGTAGGGACGACGTGCCCGCTCACGGCCCCCCACCGCCCGGTCTCTAAAGGGGCCGAACCCCCCCGGCACGGCCGGGGGGGCGTCCCGAGTCCCTTGGGGCTCGGGGCGTCCCCCCGGCCGTGTCAGCGGAGCCCCTCGCGAGGGGGGTCTCCAGGCCACGGGGGGAGCCTCACGGGGGGATTCGCTCGCGGAGCATTAGGTAGTTGGCGGGGTAACGGCCCACCAAGCCTGCGATGCTTAGCCGCCCCCAGCGGGAGCGCGGCCGCAAGAGGACTGAGACACGGCCTCTACCCTTCAGGGGCAGCAGTAGGGAATCTTGGGCAATGCACGCAAGTGTGACCCAGTCATTTTACCTCGCGATGAAAGAGGATTTTATCCTTCGTAGACGCGCACACCCAAGGAACAAGGCGTACAGGGAGCCTGCCCTCGCTTGAGCGTACTTGGGGGAGAGCACCGTCTGAACTCGTGCCAGCAGACGCGGTAAGACGAGTGGTGCAAGTCTTTCGTCCATGGACTGGGCGTTAAGCGCATTTCTGGCGGCCCCATACCCCCACCTCCCCACCCCGCCCGCGCGTCCCCGAGGCCTTTGGGCCCGCCGGGGACGCCCCCCTTGACCGGGGACGCCTCCGCCTTCGGGCGGGGCGCTCCACGCCTTCGCCCCGCCAGGGGACGAAGCCCCTGAGGACCGGAACGCGACCCCCTTCCCCCGGCCCGGGCCTAGGCGTCCGCGCGGGGGGAAGGCGCGCCCGGGGCCCGAGCGTGTCACGCCCCCGAAGGCCCGACCCCCCCGAGGGCTCGGCGCCTGGGGCGACGAGGCTCGTGGGCCCCCACCCTCGTCCCAGGACGGTCACGCGAGCCATGCCCCGCCCCCTTCGCCGAGGGGGGCGGGGCCAAGGGGCCGCACCGGGCCCTCCGTCGTCAAGGCGCCGTCCCCGGACCCCTCCCCTCGCGGGAGCGGGCCTGGGCTCGCCGTCGCCTCGCCTCCTCGGAGGCTCCGACGGAGAGGGCCCCGGTGCGGGGGATCGAGGGATGCGAGATCCGTGCCGTATGGGCACGCCTGGGCTCCGCCATGGCCGCCTTTCGGGGCGGCGGCGGGGCTGGGGCTCTCGGGTGGGAACATGGTTCAGGCGCGCTTAGGCCCCGACGGGCGTGCTTTGGGGCACAGCCCGCCTGGGGTGCGCGCGCCGTCGGCTCGAGGATGGCAGGGAAGCGGGGGAGCTCGGGAGGGAGGGTTAGAATCCTTAGATCTCCCGGGAAACGCCGGCGGAGAAGTCGCCCCTTCGGGCCATGCCTGACGTCACATTGCGAAAGTGTGGGCATCGAAGCGGATTAGAGACCCGCGTAGTCCACACCCTAAACCATGGTGGTTAGCGCTCGGCCCCCATTCTACGAGCCCTGGGGGGTCGTCCTCGACCCTGAATTTCACCTCGCGGAGCCCGCTCCGAGGGGGGCCTCGCGCCCCCTTCGGGAGGCACGTCCGCGGCGCCACGGGGTCATGCCCGTGGACTCCCCCTTCCCCGTGCCCTTCGGTCCCGAAGGGCAAGGGGAAGGTCCGATCGGGGGCCGAAGGGCGTTCCCACCCTTCGGCCATGGCGGCTGGGGCGTCAGGGCCTGGGATTCCCGCTCCCAAGCCCCTGGGGACCGGCTTCGGTCCTCGGGGGCCCGTGTCCTGGAGCCGCAGCCTTCCGCGCCACCGTCCCTCGCGACGTCGCGCCCTCCGCGCTAAGGTCCCGGGCGGCCGCCCTCCCCCTGGGAGCCGTGCGCGCCGCCCCGCACCCCAAGCCCAAGGGCCGGTCCGGCTTCCCGACAGGCCTCGGCGCCCCCGCGTCGAGGCGGAAGGGGATGCACCCCCCGCGGGGCATCCCGGACCGGCCGTGGCGGCCATGCCCCGACCGTGCCGCTGGGGGGGCCTTCGGGCCCTCCCGCGTGCCCGAGGTCCAGCACGTGCCCTCCGTCGGCGCCCGCCGTAAGACCGATCGTCCTTTCGGAGGACGGGCGGGCGGGTGCACGCCTCGGGACCCTTCCTTCGTTCGAGGGGCCCGGGGGCGTTCGACGGGGGATCAATGGGGACGGGGCCCCCTGGGGGTCCCCGTCCCTTCACCCCGGTGGCCGCTGCAGGGCGTGGGGGTGGGCGAAGGCGTCCCCCCCACGCCGTCTTCCACGTCTCCGGCCGTAGGGTCGATGCACCCTCCAAGCCGCCCCGCTGCCCCGTTCCGGGCCGAGGGTCCGGAGCGGCCTGCGGCGGGTGAGGCCTCGCCAGGCCCTGAACCGAGGGGGGGGATCCATGGGGCCGTTCCGGTGCCCCGATCCCCCCTCCCCCACGTTCAGGACGGAGCGCGAGGGCCTCCCAAGGTCCGCACCCCCGATCCTCTCTGAGCGTCCGTGGCCGCGAGGCTACGCCGCGAACCGTGCGGATTCACGGAGGCCCCCGCGTCGCCCGTGGCGACGCCTCGGCGAGGCGGTTCCGTCACCTTCGCGTGAAGGGGAGGCCAGGGCGCCTCCCCGTTCCCGTCCCCTTACGTCAGCCTCGCGATCCGCGTCCCGGAGGGGGGCCTCGGCCCCGCCCCGGGACGACGGACACCGGTGGACCCCTTAACCCCCCTTCCCATGGACCCCCCTCGGGCCCTTCAGGGCCAGGGGGCCGTGGGGAAGGCCCGTCTTGGCTTGGGGCGTGCCTGGGGCATTTCGGGCGTGGGGTGCCTGGCCCCCTTCGGGGACGGCCGGGGACCCGCGTCCTAGGGCGCCTCCCGCCCCTAAGGCGGGGGGGCCGTCCGAACGGTGCCGTGGGGGGAGAACAAGGGAAGCAGGAGGGGCCACCCTCGCGAGCCGAAGGAGGGCATTGACCGCCTCCATCCCCCTCAGCCCGCTGCCTCGCGGCCGGCGGCATCCTCGGGTTCGATCCCAAGGCGGGACGCAAGGACCGCCGGACGCCTTCCCGGCCATCACGGGGCATGGCCGTCGACCGATTCACCGCGTTGATCTACGGTCGCATCGCGTGGGGGAGCGCCCCAAGGACCGCCTCCTTGGATGCACCGCTCACGCCCGATCGCCCGACCCCCTCGCGGGGCGTCGGGCCCCGAGCCCCCGACGTCGTAGGGCGGGAGGCCCCAGGAGGAGGCGAGGCGGGGAGGTCAAGCCTCCCCCCTCCCCCAGCCCCCGCCCCGCGGGCGGGGGCCGGGGCCAGGCCGTCGGACAGGATCCATCCTCCCCACCCCTCCCTCCCATGGACGCGGGACCCTTTGCGGTGTCAAAGGCGCAAGGGGCAGGCCGCCATGCCTGCCTCCCGGTCCCATCCAGGATGCCCAGGGGGCCGCGAGGCCCCCGGGCCCCCCGCCGTGAGCCCTTCCCGTCGGGACCCCGACCCGTCCGCCCGCCGGGGCGGAGGCGCGGTCGGGGCCCTCGTCTCGCCTTCCCTCGGCCGACCGTCCCCGCCCATCGTGGCGACGGGATGGGGCGGGGGAAGGGGGGACCCCGTCGGGAGGGTCCACGGCGCGGGGAGCCGACCCGTGAGTCACGCCCCGCCTCCCGACGGCCGCCCCTTCCTCCGGGACGGGGCGGCCGTCGGGAGGCGGAGGCACCCCGGCGCCTCGAAGGCGTCGGGGGAACCCGGGCGACCCGTGCCCCCGTTCGCGTCCCGACGGCCGTGGCCCCCCCGCAAGGGAGGTGGATCCACGGTCGACCGGGCGCGACGGGGGCCTTCGCCCGGGATGCCCAGTACCGAGATGCCGCTGCGTCCCATCCCCCGCGTCGCGGCCGGGTTGGGCCCCCCGTCCCCCCTCCCGCAGGGCGTTGACGCGCCCTACGGGAGAGGGGCGGGGGCGCCCCACGGCACGGCCCGGTTCGCCCCGAGGGGAGCCTCGGCGAGGGGCACGATTGAGGGGTGTCGGGCGCTTCGGCGCCGGCCCCTGGGAGTGCGGGCGGGGACGGGGGCCTCAAGGGGCCCCCGTCCCCGCTCGAGGGCCTGAACACCCGTGGCCTCCCGCACGGGGGCGTGGCGGGGCGGTTCGCCGCCCCGAGGCGCCCCCGTCCTGCCGTGTCCCCCGCCGGGGCGTCCGCCGACGGATGCCGAACCGGGTCGCCGCCGGGCCCGCCGCGACGAGGCCGCGCCCTCAGGACCCGGGAGGGATCCCTTAAGAAAGGAGCCCTCTCTGAGTGCCCCCGTGCGTTCCCCTTCCCGTGCCCTCCTTGGGGGGGAGGACGTGGTCCTCCCCCCGCGTGCCCCGGTGCCCGGGCCCCAGAGCCTCCCCCGGGCCGCGAGGTCCGTGGGGGGTGGGGGTGCGGGACCCCGTGAGTTCGGGCGGGGGAGGCCCCGACGAGGGTCCGCGCGTCCCTTTCGGGGGGCGTGGGGACCCCGTCGGACCTCCTTGGCCCGGGCCGCGTCCCCGAGCCCATCCCTCCCGCCGCGTCGGACGGCGGGGCGGGGGTGGGGCGCCGCGGGGACGACGCCGGGGGTCACGTCGACGGGATGCGATAACGTGCTCAGCACGGGGGACTCGGGCGCCCATGCGCGGACGGTCAGGCCCCGGCCCCGGGGACGCGCCTCCCCCTCCTCGCGAGGGAAGGCGCCCCCCGTCGGGCCGAGGGATGATCCGGCACTCCCCCGCTCCGGCCCCCAGGCGCCTCCCTCCTTCGGCCCTTCCGGGCCCGAGGGGCGGGGACTCCGGGGGCTGGGGTCCAGGCGAGGGGGAGAGGGACCGATGGGGACGGCGACGCGCGTTCGAGGGAAGGCCAAGCACGGCGATCGCTGGCGTCTGGGACCGACACATGACGAGGTCAGGGGGCCCCCCGGGGTCCCTTCAAGGTCCTGCCCGCGGGAACGGACCGCGTGGCGAGAGAGCGTGTCACGGACACCGTGCCGGACGCGGTGGATCCTCACGCGTGACGGGGGGGCGGCGACGCCCCCCCGATGACGCCTCCCCTCGGGGGCCGGGTCGTCGCCCAGGCGTGCTCCTACGGCACGCCCGGGCGGGGTCCGGCCGGCGGGGGGAGGCTTGGATGCGCCCCCCGGCCCCGCGGCCCTACGGGCCCTGGGGTCCCGGGAGCCCCCCCTCGTGCGTGGAGGGGGTGGGCGTGACCCTGGTGTGCGACGCCTCGGGTTGACCCTCGAGGCCTGAAGGCGCGCGGGGCGTTCGTGGGTCGGGGACCGCCTTCCTGGAAGGCTGTCCTGGGCCCCCGTTGGTCCTGCATCGCGGGAAACGGCGCATAAACGGCGGATCCGGCTAGCCAAGCGGGGAGGGGTGAAGGAGCCCCATGCCCGGTGTACGCCCTCGTGGGTCGGTCGCCCCGTCCCGTCGCGCCCCTTCGCCGTGCCGTGGCTGAGGGGGGTTCCCTCGCCCCTGGTCCCGCGTCCGCCCCTTTCGGGGGGGGGACGCGGGGCCTCACGGGGGAGGGGGAGCCCCGTGAGCCAGCGGACCGGCGCCGGGGTGCGGCGGGCGGGGCGAGTGCCGGGACGGCCGTACCCACTCGGCCGTCCATCCTCCCGAGGGCCCCGACCGTCGCTCCCCTCGAGAGGGAGCGACGCCCACGTCTAGCGCGGGTGCGCGGACCCCCGTGGTCCGAGGACGCGCCTCGGGCGCCTCGTCCCGTTCCGGCCGGTCGGGGGGGCCTTCGGGCCCCTCGGGCCGGCCGGGACGGGACGAGGCCCCGGGGGCCTCCTTGGGCGGGGGCACGCCCCCATGCGAGGCGGTGAGAGGCGCGCGCGCGCCCCGACACGAAAGGGGGCGCGAAACGGCCTTGGGGGGATCCGAAGGGGGGGACAGCCCCCCCGTTCGGGAACCGTCGTGGGGGATGCCCCGTACCATGTCCGGGATCGGGCCCTAGTGCAGGCCGAACCTGAACTTGCACGGGCCAAAATCCGTCAAACCAGTCGTAGATGAAGCCTCGATCCTTAGGGTGACCGCCTCCCCCCTCCTCCGCGCCCTCCTCGACCCTCCGGGCATCGACGCTGAGGGCGGGCGGCGCCGGGCCTCTTCGGAGGTCGGGCGTCGTCCGTCCGGGTGCCCGAGCGGCAGGGGCGCTCTCTCCAGGCCGACCCGCCGCCCCCCTCCCCGGCTGGAGGGGGGACGGTCCCCCGTCGTCGGAGGGCGTGCGCGCCCTCCACGGCGTCCCCTCACGGGGGGACGTCGGCGACGGGGGGTGCCCCGCGTCCCGGAGGCCTCAGGGGCCTTCGGGGCGGGGGGCGCGGCCGTGCGAACGGGGGATGGGGCCTCTGAGACGGGCACTGCCTGACGCCTCGGGAGGCCTCCGTGAGGAGGCGTGTCCCGCGGCGGCGCATGGACGCTCATCCGTCCACCACGTCCTCATGCCCCGGTCCCCCCCGCCGTAGCCCCGCCTGCCCTAGGCCTCTCGGGACGAGGCGACTCGACCCGGGGGGCCGCGCGTGCCTCCGGCCTCCGAAGGTCCGTGGGGCCCGCGTCCTCGCGACGCGGGCCTCCTCCGTCCTCACGGCGTGCAGGAAGGGCGGCGACGCCCTTCGTCTGGACCCCTCACACGTCTCCCTGAACCCCAGGGACAGGCGGCGTCGTGCGCCCCCCCACGCCCTCGGGCGTGGGATCCTCCCGAAGCACGCCCCGCCCCCGCGTCGGCCCCTCGCCGTGGGGTCCCCTCCCGGGGACCCGCGACGGGGCCTCCGAACGGGGGACGGGGCCCTGCCGATTCCCTCGCCGCCGTCCCCTGGGGCCCCTCGGGGCCCGTGGGGGGCGTCGGCGAGGCCGCCCCCTCCCGTTTGGCCCGTCCGCCCCCCAGGGGGGGCCTTCCGAGGGCCTCCGGCGTGCCGGAGGTCCCTCCCCCCGGGCGCCGTCTTTGGACGCCGCCTTGGGGGTTCGAGGAAGG
>Ga0181573_10005391_pt1 | contig 10628 bp, 9 predicted proteins | sample 101ome_25_FD_148643 | JGI IMG/M metagenome (GOLD analysis project Ga0181573, IMG submission 148643) | Coastal salt marsh microbial communities from the Groves Creek Marsh, Skidaway Island, Georgia - 101409BT metaG (spades assembly) | ecosystem: Environmental > Aquatic > Marine > Intertidal zone...
CGCATTCTAGAAAAATTTGTTTACGGGGCAAAACCACCAATGTCGAGCGTTTACGCGGTTTAAGTCCGTATTGGCACGCCAGGCCACGCTCGAAAAAATCACCAAAAGTGACTCTTGACGTCGAACTCCAATCTGCCGTATTATGGGCCTTGCTTCCCCACTTCTCCCCACTTCGTACCACCTGAGGGCACCGAGTGAACGGTTTCGTCGGGCAATACGAGCATCAGATGGATCAGAAGGGGCGCGTCAGCCTCCCCTCGGCGTTCCGTCGAGAGGCCGAAGGCGACCGCTTCGTTCTGATGCAGTGGGAGCCGCGCTATCTGACGCTGTTTCCTGAGGAGAAGTGGCAGGAAGTGCAGGCGAAGCTGCTCGAGTTCCGCCGGAATGATCCTGCCGCCTGGAATCAGGTTCGGATGATCATCGGGCAGGCCGTGGAGGTGTCTCCGGACAAACAGGGTCGAATCCTCGTGCCTGCCGCGCTCCAGGGAGCCGCCGATCTCTCCGGGACCATCCTGCTGATCGGAAACCTCGATCGCGTGGAACTCTGGGATCCGGCGACATATGGCGAGGTCGTGACGGAACAGGCAGGGGAGTTGACGCAGTTCGCCCACAAGCTGTTCGGCTGACGGTCATGTCCGATTATCACCAACCGGTCATGGGGCACGAGGTGCTGGAGCTATTGACTCCCGGGGAGGAGGGTCTCTACCTCGACGGGACGACCGGTGGGGGTGGGCACACCCGGATGATCCTCGATGCGTGCGAAACGTGTCGGGTCATTGCGGTGGATCGCGACCCGGAGGCCCTCGAGGAGGCGCGCAGTTCGCTCGCCGATCTGCGGGCGCGAGTGCGGTTCACCCTCACTCGATTCGATCTGGTGGTCGATGATCCGGAGATACGGGATCGTGGCCTCGATGGTGCGCTGCTCGACCTTGGCGTCAGTTCGCACCAGCTGGATGCAGATGAGCGTGGCTTCACGTTCCGCCGAGGAGCCCGCCTCGACATGCGCATGGAAGGGGCCGGGCGAGACGCTGCCACGTTTCTGGCCGGATCCGACGAGGACGAGCTCGTGCGCGTGTTCCGGGACTTCGGCGAGGAGCCGAGGGCTCGCCGTCTGGCCCGTGAGGTGGTGAAGCGTCGAGCCACCGATCCGCTGTCGACGAGTGATGACCTCGTCGCTGCCATGGCTATTGCCCTGGGGCGGTCCCCGAGCACAAAGGAGAAGGCACGGATCTTTCAGGCGGTGCGAATCGCCGTGAATGAGGAGCTGGACGTGTTGCAGGCCGGCCTGCCTGCCATTCGCGACGTGATCAAGGCTGGCGGGGTTCTCGTGGTGATCGCGTATCACTCCCTGGAAGATCGTGCGGTGAAACACGCCTTCCGGGAGTGGAGTCGGGCGTGCGTTTGCCCGGCGGAGCTCCCCCTCTGTGCCTGTCGGGGAAAGCCCCTTGGCGAGACCCTGACCCGAAAAGTACTCCGGCCATCGGAAGAGGAGGTGGCCCGAAACCCTCGCGCCCGAAGTGCGCGGCTGCGTGCCTGGCGGAGGGCGGCCTGATGGATGCCCAGGTACTCGGCCGCGCGGCACTTACGTTCACCTTTCTACTGCTGTCACTCGGGTTCGTGACCTGGCGCCAAAGCAGGGCATTCGAGGCCAATCAGGCGCTCGACGGCCTCCGCCGGCAGGTTTCGGTCGTTCAGGCCGAAAAGGTCGAGCTCGAGCGTGAGGTACTGGTCCGCAGAAGCCTTGGCCATATCGTCCCGGCTGCGGAAGCGATCGGGATGGTCACGCCGCGCCCGGAGCAGATCGTCATCCTCGGCAAGGGTGGAGAGTCGTGAGCGGCCAACGATCCGCGCTGCATCGTCCGCACCCCTGGCGACGACGGACGATTCTGACCGTGTGGCTGCTCGGTATCACTGCGGTGACGCTGCGTGCCGGACAGATCCAGATCCTTCAGGCTGCCGATTGGCAGGAGCAGGCTGAAGGCCAGCAGACCGGCGCGGTGACGCTGCCTGCGGCCCGCGGCACGGTGTTCGCTGCAGATGGCGTTCCTCTCTCCGTCACTCGCGAGCGCGTGCAGATCTACGTCGCGCCCGGAGAGATTCGAAACACCGAGGCCGTAAAGGAGCGGCTCACGGGAGTTCTCGGCCTGAGCCCGGCACGAGCCAGCCGGGTCGTATCACGAGGGTCGGGCTGGAACCATGTCGGGCTCTACTCGCTCGCCGTCCGTGACTCCCTGCTTGGAGTGCCGGGCATCCACCTCGAACCCCTGTACCAACGTTACTACCCGCATGGAGAGATCGCTCGTGGCGTCACGGGAGTGGTCCTCGATGGAGACGGGCGCGGGGGAATCGAGCAGCGTTACGATGCGCACCTGAGTGGGACGCCGGGTGCTCAGATCTTCGCTCGCGACAGCAGGGGCAACCAGATCCCCGGGCAGCGACGGACGGTAAGTGAGCCGCGGGCCGGGGGCGAAGTGGTTCTGACGCTCGACATGGAACTGCAGGAAATCGCTCAATCTGCGCTTCTGGATGCGATCGAAGAACACGATGCCCTGGGTGGAGACATCCTGATCACCGACCCCCACACGGGGGAGATCAAGGCGCTGTTCTCCAAGCGTGGCGACAATATCGCGGCCCTCTCGGCCATCAATGCCCCGTTCGAGCCCGGTTCGACGCTGAAGGTGTTCACCGTCGCGGCGCTCCTCGAACACGGTCTCGCCGATCTGAACGACGTCATCGACATCGGCGACGGTCGTTGGACGATCAACGGCCGAACGCTGAACGACACCCATGCAGACGACCCGCAGATCACCCTCCGAGCCGCGCTGAGCGAGTCATCGAATGTCGGAGTGGCCAAGGCTGCGCTGGCCCTGCCCTCGGGCCTGCAATATCAGAACCTGAGGGATTTCGGTTTCGGCACGATGACCGGGATCGAGTTGCCCGGTGAAGTCTCAGGGTCGCTCTATGCCCCCGACCGCTGGAGCCTGCAGTCCCCGCAGTCGCTCGCGATCGGGTACGAAATGTCTGCGACGCCACTTCAGATGTCGATGGCGTATGGAGCGATCGCAAATGGGGGTGTGCTCATGCGCCCTCGTCTGGTACGTGAGGTTCGGGACGCCAACGGGACGGTCGTGGAGCGCTACGAGCCTCAGGAGATTCGGCGGGTTGTGAGCCGTCGTACAGCTGAGCGACTGGGACGAGCGCTCGTCGACGTCGTCGACCATGGAACGGGTGGGGCCGCGGGTATCGGGGGGTACCAGGTTGCCGGAAAGAGCGGTACGGCGCGTTTCGCCACCAACGGGCGCTATGAACGGGGCGATTACTCCTCCTCGTTCGTCGGATACTTCCCGGCCGATGACCCGCAGCTCGTGATTTTCGTAAAGCTCGACCGCCCGGGAGGCGCGACGTACTACGGAGGGGCCGTCGCCGCCCCGGTGACCAGGGTCACGATGGAGGCGGCGCTCGCTGCGAACGTCCTCAACCTCGAAAAGCTGGCGGGGGCGGCACAGCGCCCTGTGGCCGTGGTCGCCCCCGATTTCTACACGCGTTACGCCGTCACGGACTTCACGATCCCTCTCGAGCCCGAGCGTTCGGAAGAGCAGGCGAGTCACCCCGGCGTCACCGTACCCGACGTGTCGGGGTTCTCCGCTCGGTCAGCGATCCGCGAGCTGCACAGGCATGGTTTGCGCGTGGCCGACATCGGGCCGGGGACCGTGACTCAGACGTATCCCACCTCCGGCTCCGTCGTCACGCGGGGTGACGTCGTTCGCCTGCGGTACCGGGGGCAGGAAGATGACTGAGTCGTATGCCACTCTGCGTGCGGTGGAAGACGTCCTCCGGGCTGCTGGCCTCCTGACCGAGGTCCGCGGGTCGGAGGATCTCGTCATTCGGGGTGTCTCTCAGGATTCGCGGACCATCGGGGCGGATGAACTTTTCCTGGCCTGGAAGGGCCTGCACTTCGACGCGCACGATCACGTGGAGCAAGCACTGGAGCGGGGTGCGTCGGCGTTGATGGTGGAGCGCCCGGTCGATGCCGCTGTCCCCCAGCTGGTGGTCCGAGATGGCCGCCGTGCCGCACCACTGGCCGCGAATACAGTGCTCGGCTTTCCGAGCGCAGCCATGGCGGTCGTGGGTGTGACCGGAACGAATGGGAAGACCACCACGTCGATGCTCATTCAGCACCTTGTCTCCCCGGAGCGGGTGGCGGCCGTGATCGGTACGCTCGGCCTGCGGGACCCCGATGGTATTCGTCCGGGAACCGTGGGCCTCACCACCCCCGGCCCGGTGCAGATCACGCTTTGGCTGCGCGACCTGGCCGACAAGGGGTGCGATACGGTGGTGCTCGAGGCCTCCTCGCACGCGCTGCACCAGCATCGGCTGGATGGAGTTGATTTTCAGGTTGCGGTCTTCACCAACCTGTCGCGGGACCACCTCGACTACCACGGTGACCTGGCCGCCTATGGAGCGGCAAAACTGGGGCTGGTGGAACTGGTCTCACCCGATGGTACGATCGTGGTGAATGCCGATGCCGAGGCATGGAAAGGTCTCGAAGCTGGCGGGCGTCGCGTCACGACGTACTCGCTCGAGGGATCCGCCGACATGTACGCACGCGAAATTCGCCTTGGCGCGGCGGGCAGTTCCTTCACCCTCGTGACTCCCGGCGAGGCATTCGCTGTGGAGCTTCCCCTCGTGGGACGGTACAACGTGGAGAACGCTCTCGCGGCTGCCTCGGCTGCGGTGGCTCTGGGGGTTGCACCCTCGGTCGTAGCGGCCCGACTTGGCACCGCTCCGCAAGTGAAGGGCCGTCTCGAGGCGGTCGTGACCGAGCCATTCGCGGTTCTGATCGATTTCGCGCACACGCCTGCGGCGTTGGAGGGAGCCTTGGGTGCGCTCCGACCGCTGACTCCGGGCCGACTGATCGTCCTGTTCGGGGCGGGCGGGGACCGGGACCGCAGCAAGCGCAAGCCCATGGCGGAGGCCGTTGCAAGGATGGCCGATGTCGCCGTTCTGACCTCCGATAACCCTCGAAGTGAGGATCCCGACTCGATCATCGAGGATCTCGTGGAGGGCATGGGCTCGATGGAGTTCATCCGCCTGACGGACCGGCGTGCTGCGATCCGCGCGGCATTGGAGGCGGCGCGACCCGGTGACACGGTCGTGCTCGCTGGGAAAGGGCACGAGACCTACCAGGTCATCGGTTCGGAGAAACGGCCGTTCGACGAAGCCGGCATCGCCCGTGACACGCTGCGTGAGCTCGGGATTCTCTGATGGCCTTCCTGTGGAATGACGCTTCCGTTCGGCAGGCTCTCGGCATGCGAGCCGATCTGACTCTGCCGGACGTGGAGTACTCGGGTGTTTCCACGGACTCCCGGTCCATCGTGAAAGGTGACCTGTATGTGGCCCTCGTCGGGGAACGCTTCGACGGTCATGATTTCGTAGCCGAAGCCTTCTCGAGGGGGGCAGGGGGGGCGGTGGTATCGCGCCCGGCCGCGGGTGACCCGGAAGGTCGACTCTACCCGGTCTCCGACACTCTCGTAGCACTCGGCCGTCTGGCCGCCTGGCGTCGTCAGCAGATTGTCGCGCCGGTCGTCGCGATTACGGGTTCGTCCGGTAAGACTACTACGAAGGAGATGACAGCCGCGGCGCTGAGCGAGACGTACCGAGTACACGCGACGGCCGGGAACCTGAATAATCGAATCGGGATGCCCCTCACGCTGCTCCAGACTCCCGAGCAGGTGGAGGCGGTGGTTCTCGAGCTCGGTACGAATGAGCCCGGAGAAATTCGGGCGCTTGTCCAGATCGCGAAGCCCGATGTTGCGGTGATCACGACGGTCGGCGAAAGCCACCTCGAGAAACTGGGCTCGCTCGAGGGAGTGCTGTCGGAAAAGCTCGACATTCTCCGTGGGATGGTCGACGGCGGTCGTTGCGTCGTCGGTGACGAACCTCCGCGGCTGGCAGAGCGAGCCGGGGCGATCTGCTCTCAGGTGAGAATCGTCGGATGGAGTGAGCGCTCGGACGCAGATGCACGGCCTCGGAATGCAGAGGTCGACGTGTTCGGGCGGTACAGCTTTGACTGGCGAGGTCAGCGGGTCACGGCGCCGATGGTCGGTCGCCATGCGGTGTCAAACGCTCTCCTCGCCCTGACGGTGGCGGACATTCTCAACGTCCCCGACCGCGAGGCGATTCGTGGGCTTGGCTCGGCTCGAATGGGTTCGATGAGGGGAGAATTCCAGCGCATCGGGGACTTGACCCTGATCGTCGACTGCTACAACGCGAATCCTCAAAGCGTACGGGCCTCACTCGACGTCCTCGAGGATCAGGCGGTCATTGGACGCAAGGTCGCAGTGCTGGGATCGATGCTCGAACTCGGAGATGCGACGGCTGAATTGCACGCCCGAGTGCTTCTTGAGACGGTCGGCCGGAACATCGATGTCATCGTGGCGACGGGAGCCTTCGCGGATGCGGCCCTGGATGCCGGTTTTCGAGACGAGCGCCTCATCGTCGGTGCAGACTGGCAGAGTGCGTACCCGAGTCTTCTGGAGCGACTCGATGGACGGGAAATCATCCTGCTGAAGGCTTCGCGGGGGATTGCGCTCGAGAACCTTCTGACCCGCCTGGAGGCCGATTTTGGCTCACCGGTCGATGGGATGGAAGCCTGATGCTCGCCCATCTGCTGCCCGGACTGACCGACGTCTTTTCCCCGCTGAACGTATTTGTCTACATATCGTTTCGAACCGCAGGAGCAGTGGTCACGGCCCTCGTGATCGCCTTCGCCCTCGGACCCATGGTGATTCGTCGCCTGCAGCGCGCGAACGTAGGTCAGGTCGTGCGCGATGTTGGACCTGAGACGCACCTGGCCAAGTCGGGGACCCCCACCATGGGTGGGATCATCATCATTCTCGCGACGACCGTCTCGACACTCCTGTGGGCACGCCTGGATAACCCCTACACCGTCCTGGCGCTCGTATCGCTTCTATGGATGGGCGCGATCGGCTTTCTCGACGACTATCTGAAGGTCGTTCAGGGCAAGACGACCGGCCTCGTCGCTCGGTACAAGATGGTGGGGCAGTGGACGTTCGGGCTGGCGCTCGGCGCGTTCCTGATCTGGCACCCGATCTCAGATCACCCGACGACATGGACGACGGTCCCATTCTTCGCCGACGTCGCCGCTGTCTTCTCGGTGCCGGTCTTCATCGTCTTCACCGGCGTGGTCGTGTCGGGGTCGTCCAACGCGGTGAATCTGACCGACGGCCTTGATGGCCTTGCGGCCGGGCTCACCGCGATCGCTGCTGCGACACTGGGGATCTTTGCCTACATCGCAGGCCGAGTCGATACCTCTCAATACCTCGGCTTCTTCTATCTGCCGGGCGCCGGAGAACTGACGATTTTCGCCCTCGCGCTGGCTGGTGGGGCGCTGGGCTTTCTCTGGTTCAACTCGTACCCGGCCGACGTGTTCATGGGCGACACCGGATCGCTGGGCATGGGAGGCGCGCTGGGCGTCATGGCGATCCTCCTGAAGGCCGAATTCCTCCTCGTCATCGTCGGCGGCGTCTTCGTCCTCGAAACGCTGTCGGTGATCGTGCAGAAGGGATGGTTCAAGTACACGAAGCGGCGCTTCGGAGAGGGGAGGCGTGTCTTCAGGATGGCCCCCATCCACCACCACTTCGAGAAGCTCGGATGGTCCGAAACCACGGTCGTCATCCGCTTCTGGATCGTCGGCGTTCTGTTCGCGATGGTCGCGTTCAGCACACTCAAGATCCGGTGAGCGGCTATGGTGCGGACGTGCGTTTCGGGGATGTGGCCTGATGGATTTGCATGGAATGAATGTGGCTGTCATCGGCCTCGGTGCGAGCGGAGTCGCCGCCGCACGATTGGCTGTTGAAAAGGGAGGAGACGTCTATGTCTCGGATTCGCGCACGGATGATGCAGTTGCAGCTCGTGGAGCCCACCTCGGAGACCAGGTCGAAGTCGAGCTGGGACGACACGACATCGATCGGATGGTCGCTGCCGACCTCGTCGTCGCCAGCCCCGGTATCTCGCCCGACGCTCCAGTGCTGCGAGAACTCGTGGAACGAGGAGTCAGTTGGATCTCGGAGCCCGAGTTCGCCTGCCGGTTCTTCGATGGTTCACTGATCGGGATCACCGGTACCAATGGCAAAACCACGACGACGCTTCTGGTGGATCACCTGCTGCACGCGTCAGGCCTACGCTCCGCAGCTGGCGGGAATGTCGGGGGAGGGCTGGCTCCCGCGGCGTCGGACCTCGCGCGCCGTGAAGACCCGCCGGACTGGATCGTGCTCGAGATGAGCTCATTCCAGCTCGCCGGGGTGAAGACATTTCGCCCGGATATCGGGGTGGTGACGAATCTCTCTCCCGACCATCTGGACCGCTACGCGTCTGTCGAAGCCTACTATGCGGACAAGGCGCGGCTCTTTGATCACGCCACGGACCAGAGTCTCTGGGTCCTTCCGGCGGCAGATGACTCGGTGGCGCGACTCGCCGGGGATGCGCCGGGTCGGCGCTTCTTTTTTGGAGATGGAGACGAGTCCAGCGCCTTCGTCTCGGACGGGGAATTGATTCTTCGGCTCCGCGGAGAAATCGAACCGCTGCTGCCCCGTACGGATCTCCCTCTGCTTGGCGCGCACAACGTGAAGAACGCGCTGGCCGCGGCGCTCGTGGCTCGCCTGGCCGGCGCCGGGACGGGAGGCATCTCGGCGGGACTCGGATCGGCGAGGGCGTTGCCCCATCGCATGGAAGCAGTCGGCGAGTTCGATGGCGTCCTGTGGATCAATGACTCGAAGGCGACCAACGTCGCCGCAACTCTGAGTGCACTGACCAGTCTGGATCGACCCGTGATCCTGCTGGTCGGAGGGAAAGACAAGGGGGAGGACTTCGGTCAGCTCGCTGCAGCCGTCACGGAGTATTCCCGCATCGTCATCGCATATGGAGCTGCAGGATCGCGTGCCGCACACGAGTTGAGCTCAGCGATCGGAGTGCCGGTGGCCGACTCGATCGAGACGCTTGAGTCGTCTCGCCCCACTCCGTCCATCCATCTCGTGACCGGAACGCTCGACAAGGTGGTCGAGCGTGCACGTGCTGTTGCGCGCGTGGGTGACGCGGTGCTGCTCTCGCCGGCCTGCTCGAGCTTCGATATGTACGACAGCTACGAGCATCGTGGTCGGCACTTCGTCCGCCTCGTTCAGGCGGCTGCATGAGGATGGCGCGGCCCGTGGATGTCGCGCCCCTTGGGCCGGCCCGGCTGCCGGATTCCGGCCTCGGCCGGGGCTGGGAGGCTGCGGCCGTCATGGGACTCACGCTCGTCGTGCTCTCGTTTGGTCTCGTCACGTTGTACAGCGCGTCGTCGGTCTTCGCCCTGAGTCAGGGGGTCGCCGACACGTTTTATGTCGCTCGGCAGGGAGCTGGAGCCATTCTCGGGCTCGTGCTGCTCGTGTTCTGCGCTTGGATGCCCTACCGATACTGGGCGCAGCTGGCTTGGCCGCTCGTAGTCCTGAGTGCGGCGATGCTCACGCTGTGCGTACTGCCGTGGACCCATGGGATCGCGCCCGAGATCAACGGCGCCCGCCGTTGGTTGCGCGTCGGGGTCACGATCCAGCCTTCGGAGATCGCCAAGATTGCGATCATCGTGTGGTCGTCCGCGATGGCGGTCCGCAAAGTGCCTCACTTCCAGTCGCTTCGGCGGGGGCTGGGCCCGTTCCTCGCCGTGTGGGGCGTCATCATCGGTCTCGTGACGCTCGCCCCCGACCTGTCGACTGCGCTTGTCGTGGCCACTCTGGGCGTCATCATCGTCTTCTCTGCGGGTGCGAGAGTCGCGCACTTCGCATTCCTCGGTGCCCTCGCGACCCCGGTGCTCTACCTCCTTCTTCGCGCGCCCTACCGATGGGAGCGTGTCGAGGTGTTCGTCGGTCAGCTGGCCGATCCGGCAGGAGCGGGATATCAGGTCAAGCAGTCCCTGATCGGGTTTGGATCCGGGGGCATTCGCGGCGTCGGTTTCGGCGAGGGCCAGCAGAAGCACGGCTTTCTGCCGGAAGCTCACAACGATTTCATCTTCGCCATGATCGGTGAGGAGTGGGGTTTCATCGGTATCGGACTGGTCGTGGTGGTCTACGCGGCCCTCGTTCTTGTCGGATTCCGAATCGCGAGCCGTGCCCCGGACCTGTTCGGGGAGCTCCTTGCGGTCGGTTGTACGAGTCTCATCGCACTTCAGGCGGGGTTGCACATGGCCGTTGGTCTGGCCCTCGCGCCTGCGACCGGCCTGGCCCTTCCGCTCATGTCGTACGGCCGGTCGAACCTGATCATTACGCTGATCGCGCTGGGGATTCTGATGTCGGTGGCCCGTGCTGGTCCGGGTGGGAAGGCCGCCCATGTCTGATACGCGAGGCACGGGTGGAGAGGTGGTCGTGGTGTCCGGTGGGGGGACGGGTGGACACCTCTATCCGGCGATTGCGATCGCCGATGAAATTCGCAGGGTCCGCCCGGACGTGCGCGTCTTCTTCGTGGGTGCCCGTCGCGGGATCGAGGCTCGCGTTCTTCCGGAGCGCTCGGAGGACCATCTCCTTCTCCAGGTCTCGGGGATTGACCGCAGCCGCCCGGGGAGCGTGCTGCGTGCCGTG
>Ga0181573_10005393_pt1 | contig 10626 bp, 7 predicted proteins | sample 101ome_25_FD_148643 | JGI IMG/M metagenome (GOLD analysis project Ga0181573, IMG submission 148643) | Coastal salt marsh microbial communities from the Groves Creek Marsh, Skidaway Island, Georgia - 101409BT metaG (spades assembly) | ecosystem: Environmental > Aquatic > Marine > Intertidal zone...
TTCAGTCTCGTGGGCGCTGCGTCGGGATTCTGGATTTCGTCACTCGGGCTTCTTTCGGATTTGGGTGGTTGGGTGTTTCGTCATTTCGGCGGAAGAGTCGGCCACCCGCTTTCAATCGCACGCAGGTTCCGGGGCGCCCCCCCTTGTAACGCCTATTTCTGCTCTTCGTTGGGCATCTCTGCCCCCTGACCGTCCTCCCCTTCCTTCTTCCCCGGCAACGGCGGCGGTTTCTCCTTCGAGACCCAGCCCTTCATCCGGTAGACCAGCCAGCCGACCTTCTCGTGGATGTAGCGACTGGCGTAATCGTAGCCCCGTTCCTTGGGGAAGGGGTTCCAGCCGCCGGGGTCGTCGCCCCGGGTCTGGAAGTCGCAGGGGGCGGGGATGATCGGGACGCCGACCTTGTTGAAGCAGCCCTCCGTTCGGTTCATGTGGTAGGCGGAGGTGACGACGATGATGTCCCGCCACCCCCGTTCCGCGGCCATGGTCTTCACCTCCAAGGCCTCCTCATAGGTGTTGGCGGTGACGCCCATCACGACGATCTCCGTGTCCGGCAGTTGTTCCGTGACCCAGTCGACCAGCAGGTCCGCCATGTTGCGTTGTTCGCCGCCGTTGCGGTAAGGGGCGCCGCCGAGCACGAGCACGGGAACCTTCGTCATCTTCGCAAACAGGATCGCCGACGTGATCCGGTCGCCGGCGTCGTTCAGGTTGAATCCGGAATGGTCATACTTCGATGGCACATGGCCGCCGCCGAGGAGGATCAGGGCGTCGCCTTGCGGCAGTTCGCGCGCGTCAAACTCCAGGTGGGGTTTCTCCAGTCCATTGAAGACCTTCTCGGGGATGCCCGTGCCCAGCAGCCACATGATTGCCGAGATGACGCCGAGAATGATCGCGCCCAGCTTCTGCTTCTTCCAGACAAGGACCGCAAATCCGATGACGGTCAGCAGCCACACAAAGGCCACCGGCCGGAGCAGCGGTTCGAAAAAATGGAGAATGCTGTAGAGCATCGCGGGGAAACGCTAACCGGGTCCCGGGAAAAATCGATGCAAAATGCCGCGGCGCGCGAAGCGGCGGGGCGTGGCTCTCCCCTCGCAGCGCGTCAGGCCAGGATGTCCTTGATCAGATGTCCGTGCACATCGGTCAGCTTGCGCTCCAGGCCGTTGTGGTAATAGGTCAGGCGGTTGTGATCGAGGCCGAGGATGTGAAGCATGGTCGCGTAGAGGTCGTGGACGCCCGTGATCTGGTCGGCGGCCTTGTAGCTGAACTCGTCCGAAGCCCCGTAGGTGAAGGGCGCCTTGACGCCGGCGCCCGCGAGCCAGGCGGTGAAGCCGGAGGGATTGTGATCGCGGCCGCTCGCGCCCTTCTGAAAGGTGGGCATGCGGCCGAACTCGGTGCACCAGAGGACGAGGGTGTCCTCCAGCAGCCCGCGCTGTTTCAGGTCCGCCAGCAGGGCCGCGGCCGGTTGATCCAGGACGGGCCCGTGCTTCTGATACTGTTCGTGGAGCTTCTTGTGACCGTCCCAGTTGCTGACGCCCTCGCCGCCGGTCTGGTAGGCGCCGTTGAACAACTGCACGAAGCGGACGCCCTTCTCGATCAGTCGTCGCGCCAGGATGCAGTTCCTGGCGAAGGAGGCCTTCAGTTGGTTGGATGAATCGTCGGCCCCGTACATCCTGAGGATGTGTTTCGGTTCGGAGGAGAGGTCGCTGACCTCGGGCACGCTGAGCTGCATGCGAGCGGCCAGTTCGTAGCTGGCGATCCGGGCGGACAACTCGCTGTCGCCGGGGAACCGCTCGAGGTGCCGCTCATTCAACCGCTGGAGGAACCCGCGCGTGGCGCGATCGGTCTTTGCGCTGAGTCCGGCCGGGCGCTCGAGGTTGCGCAGCGGACTGGTCGCGTTGAAGTCGGTTCCCTGATAGGCGGCGGGGAGGAAGCCGGGGCCCCAGTTGTTCACGCTGGATTGCGGCGTGCCGCGGGGGTCGGGAATGGCGACGTAGGCGGGGAGATTCTGGTTTTCCGTGCCGAGGGCCCAGGTCACCCACGCGCCGGCGCTGGGAAAGCCATCGAGCGTATAGCCGGTGGACATGAAGTTTTCGCCGGGGCCGTGGGTGTTGGTCTTGCCGGTCAGCGAATGGATGAAGCACATTTCATCCGCCATCTCACCAAGCCGGGGCACGAGTTCGGAGACCATCTTGCCGCTTTGGCCGCGCGGTTTGAACTCCCAGGGGCTCTTCGTGAGATTGCCCTGTTCGCCCTGAAAGGTCTTCAACCCTTCCGCGCCCGGCATGGGCTGGCCATGGCGTTTGATCAGTTCGGGCTTGTAGTCGAAGGTGTCCACCTGACTGCAGGCTCCGGAGCAGAAGATCACGAGGACGTTCTTCGCCCTCGCCTTGAAGTGCGAATCCCGCGGCGCAAAGGGCGCTGCTGGATCGATCCGCGGCCGGATCGGCGTGGACGAGGCCAGCAACGAGTCCGATTGCAGGAGACTGGTCAACGCCACGCCGCTCAAACCCAGCGAGGTCTCGCTGAGAAAGCGCCGTCGATCGAGAAGATGGGATCGGGAGTTCATTTCTTAACCACGGATGTCACGGATGAACACGGATTCTTGAAGAAGGCGTTTGGAGGCGTTCGCGTGTATAAAGCGGGGCCAAGTCGCAGGAAGGTTGCAGGCGCGTGATAAGAGCCGACCGCAACCCCGCGCCCAGGCTCAATCCAAATCCGTGTTCATCCGTGTTCATCCGTGGTTCCACTCAGGGCACAAAGACGAATTCATTGGCGTTCAGCATCGCGCGGGCAAATTGCTCCAAGCCTTCGGCGGCGATGAAGGTCTGCGCGTCTTCGAGTTCTTCGGCGGATGCGTCGCGTCCGAAGCACAGCCGAAAGGCCAGTCCAATCTGCGCGTTCGCGTCTTCGCCGGCGTCACGCCGCAACCGCTTCGCCAGCAGTTCGGCCTGTTGGTTCACGAAGCGGCTGTTCAACAGGTTCAAGGCCTGGAGGGGCGTGGTGGAGCGGCTGCGTTTGGGGACGATCTGGCTGGCGTCCGGACAGTCGAAGGCGCCGAAGACCGAGTCCTTCTCCTGTCGCACCTTGGTCATGTAGATCATGCGCCGCCAATCCTCGGGCCCGTAGTTCTTCTTTGGGTGGAAGTGGCGCACGTTCTCCATTTCAACCTCAAAGGCGCTGAAGCCCGGGCCGCCCATGCGCAGGTCGAGGACTCCCGTCGCCTGAAGAATCCGGTCGCGAATCGCCTCGGCCTCCAGCCGCCGCGGCGGAAAGCGCCAGAGCAGTCGCGAGCCGGCGTCGACCTTGAGTTTCGCCGGATCGGGCCGGCTGTCCTGTCGCCAGGTCGCGGACAGGAGGATCAGGCGATGGATGCGCTTGAGCGACCAGTTGTTGTCCATCAGTTCCGCGGCCAGCCAGTCGAGCAGTTCGGGATGGGTGGGCGGGACGCCGTTGGCGCCGAAGTCATTCGGCGTGGCCACAATGCCCGCGCCAAAATGAAACTGCCAAAGACGATTGACGATGACGCGGGCGGTGAGCGGATGCTCGCGGCTGGCAATCCAACCGGCCAGCGCCAGGCGACGTTCCTTCTCGGGGGAGCTCTTGTTGAGCTTCAAGGTTCCGATGGCCTCGATGGCGTCGGGCCCGACCTCCTCGCGTCTGGCGTTTGGTTCGCCCCGGTAGAGTCGATGGGTCGGGCCGGGCTGTTTGAAGGCGCCGGCGTAGATCAGCGTCGGCTTGGACAGTTCGGCGCGGCGTTTTTGTGCGGCGTTCATTTCGGCCAGCCATTGGCGACCCTGCTTGGCGTCCTTTTCCGGATGACCGGCAAAATCATAAGTGGCGCCTGTGGACTTGCCCTGCGCTGGCGCCATCCGGTCGGCCGAGCTGGCGATCAACTTCCAACTGCCCGGCTCCGTCGCGGCCTCGATCCGATAATCGACCGCCAAGCGATCCGCATATTTGCCCTCGCGGTCGCGCGCCCATTCGATGCGGTCGATGCGCGCCGATTCTGCGAGTTCGATCTGCACCCAACCGCCCTGACGACTCTTGGAGATCCAGCTCTTTGGGTTGCCATACTTCCCGTCGTTGATGTGAGGCAGCTTGTGCAATGGGTGGACGAAGTCGCCGGATGAGGTCGCTTTGGCGCCGGCCTTGGCGAGCGCGAGATTCTGGTCGCCGGAGAAGATCTCCAACTCGTCGATGCAGGGCTCGCCCCTGTTGTTGGTTTTCTCGATGGTGAACCGGACAAAGCGCGCTTCGGTCGGGGCGATGCGTTCCACGTTGTGTTTCGCTCGGACGGCCGGACGAAGGCCGGGGCGCGCGGGAGCCTTCGCGGTTTCGATGTCTTTCACCGGCTCCAGGTAGAGGACATCGGCGGTGATCGCCGTGCCGGTCTTGCCGCCCAGGAGGACAATGGCGTTGTCGGGCCGCAATTCGTGGACGCCGGCGTTGAGGAAACCGCTCCAGAGTGCCTTGCGCACCACGCCGCCGGAGCCGTCGGCAAAGCGCTGCTGATCCACCTTGGCGATCTCGACCCGATCGTCCGCGGTCTTCAGGTCGCCGTCCGCGTCGATGGCATAGCGCGCGTCCTGCGAATGCGTGCTGTGACCGGAACCCCAGGAAAGCCAGACGCGGAATCTTCCCTGTGCGCGCGGGCGGTAGGCGGCGATGGGCTGGCCCGGCTTGTTGGTCCACCAGGTGTACTTGCCGCCGCTGATGTTCGGCATGCGCGCGTCCGAGCCGGGGTCGTTCGCGTGGCCGGGTTGAGTCCCCTTGGGATTGGTTCCATTGCCGCGCGGCTTGTCGATGTGTTCGATTCCGATCCCGCTTCGGGCGACGATCTGTGCGTCATCGATCAGCAGGTGCGCGTAGTCGGCTTTGCGGAGGAACGGCTTCAAGCGCGTCTTCAGATCCGCGACCCGCTTGTCCAGGCCGGCAATCTGCGCCTTGCGTTGCGCCGACAAAGGCAACGCGCGGTCCTTGTGCTCCACGCCGGCAAACACCGCCTGCAGCGCGTAGTAGTCCTTCTGCGTGACGGGATCAAACTTGTGGCTGTGGCAACGCGCGCAACCCAGGGTCAGCCCCATGAACGCCGTGCCCGTCGTGTTGATCATGCCGTCAAGTTCGTCCTGACGCTGGATCAGGCGCAGCATGGGATCCTGCCCTTTGACCAGGTCGTGCGGACCGGCCACGAGAAATCCGGTGCCCGCGTCCGCGCCCAGCATGTCGCCCGCGATCTGTTCCTTCACAAACCGGTCGTAGGGCTTGTCGTCGTTGAACGCCGCGATCACCCAGTCGCGATAGCGCCAGGCATTGGGTCGTTCGCGGTTGGTCTCGAAGCCGTGCGTCTCGCCAAAGCTGACCAGGTCGAGCCAATGTTGCGCCCAACGCTCGCCGTAGCGCGGGCTTTCGAGGACGCGGTCGACCAGGTTGCGCCAGGCGTTCGGATCGGCGTCCGCGACGAATTGGTCGATCTCCCTCTGCGAGGGCGCGAGGCCGTGCATGATGAGATACAGGCGGCGGATGAGGAGGACCCGAGAGGCCTCGGTCGAGGGAGCGAGGTCGGACTCGTTCAGCCTGCGGCGAATGAACGCGTCGATGTCGCCGCCGTCTGCGCCCGTCTTCGCGTGTGGGATCGCGGGGCGCGTCACGGGTTGAAAGGACCAGTGGGTCAGTTCCGACTTTTCCTTGTCAGCGCCGTAGGCAGGCGGCGTCGGCGCGCCTTGGGCGATCCATTCTCGAATGAGCGCGACCTGTGCCCCGGTGAGTTTCTTACCCTTGGGCGGCATGACCACGTCGTCCGCCGCGCCGCTGATGGTCTGCAGCAGGAAACTCCGGTCCGGTTCGCCCGGAACGACCGCCGGCTCGCCGATCTCGCCGCCGGAAAGCAGGGAGGATCGGCGATCCACACGAAAGCCGCTCTTCTGCTTGTCCGGCCCGTGGCAATCAAGGCAGCGTTCGCGGAGGACAGGCTCCACGTCGCGGTTGAAATCGACGGCGGAACAGAGCGCAGCCGCGGAGAGAAGAAACGATGCGACCGCAATTCGGGAATGCATTCTTATGCTGCTCAACTTCATCGGAATCCAAGGAGGAGATCCAAACGGGGAGTATCGCGTCCGCAGCCGTTGAGAGAAGTCTTTTTTTGGTCAATTCCGGCTTGGAGGCGTGGGAGCGGCCCCACGGATGAAAGACACCTGACCGGGGGTGGCGACGTCTGTTCTGAGTCCGAGGTGTTAAATGGATGACGAGCCTCAACTCCCACCAACCGCTGCAAGTAGCGCCACGACCAAAAGAACAAAAATCAAAGCCCCGATCATCATTAAGGACCATTGCACGATTGGCCCAGCGACGCCCAAAACCATGGTCACGACGCTCATTCTTTGATTCTCGCCTGTCAGGAATGAGGCTACGCCAAACCCGAGAGCCAATAATCCAACTCCAATAATGACGGGAGGCAAGTAATCCGACGGCAGCTTCTCCACATTTCGGGGAGCAGGCGTATATTCCTCGCCGGATAGTTTTGCTTTTGTCGCTTCCTTTATCCGCGACGCGAGATCGGCGACCTTCGCCTCAATCGGTTCTCGCGGTGGATCGATTTGCTCTGCTATCCACGGGGACAAGAAGGCCACGGAAAGCGCGACAAAGCCCAGGACGCATCCAATTACGGCCAGTGTCTTTTTCTTGTTTTGTTTTGGATTCTGGCCCTCCCCCAAGTTCTTTCTCTGTTCCATAATCTTCCCTTCAAAGTGAAAAATGATCGGGCGCACGGAGTCAACGCGTGTCTTTGAAACGGGCAATTGTTCCGCATCAGACGCCAACCTGACCGGATTCCAAGCCATACGCAGACTTGGAGCTGTTTCGCGCTCGCGGCGTTCAATCTCGGCGCAATCTTCGAGCAGCCCGGCGCGTGAATCTGGTTGTCATCGCCGGGGCGGTCTTATTGGATTCAGCGATGCGCTTGTTTGTTCTACTCCTGGGAGCCCTTTCCACTGTTTCGGTTCTTGCCCAGAATGCGTCGTGGCCCGATCCGGTGGCGAATCACGTCGTGCCGTATCAGAGCCTGGGCATCACGCATGGTCCGGTCCTGGGACGCGTGAATCCGGACTCGGTCACGGTGTGGATACGGACGCGTGAACCGATGCCGTTCGCGGTGGCGGTGAGCGAAACGCTCCCGTTTGCGAACGCGCGCGAGGTCCGGGGCGCCACGCTCGCCGGCCAGGACAACACTGGCTGGGTGACGATCGAAGGACTCAAGCCGAACACCCGGTATCACTACGCGGTCAAGTTGAAGGGGGAGATCGTGGACATTCGAGCGGAGGTCGATCAGCCGTGGCCGTCGTTTCGCACACTGCCGGACGCGACCAGTTTTCCCCATGAATACAATCCCGAGGGCCGCTTCAACTTCTCCTTTTCCATCGGTTCCTGCCAGCGGCAGCGATCTCTGGAAGACACTTATGGCATTTACGCGAATCCGCCGGTCTTCAACACGATGTGGCGGAAGCATCGCGATCGCCTCGCCTTCCACATCATCAATGGCGACTACACCTACGAGGAGACGCTGGACGGGACGAAGGCGGGCATCGAGAACAACTACAAGCTCTATCTGGATCGCGGCCGCTCGGTGAACCGCTTCCTGCGCTACGTCCCGATGTTCACGATGTTCAACGACCATGAGATGACCGACAACATCGACGGCTCCGGCGAGGTGGGGCGTCGCGACGGCAATTACCTGGTGCGCGATCCGGCGACGCGCGTCTGGGAATACTACGCGAACTGGGCCAATGACATTGCGCCGCATCACGCGCCCGTGCGTTTTGGTTCCGGCAGGGCGGAGAAGGGCGCCGATCTCCTGCGCGATCCGAAAGCGGACTTCAGCTCCCTCAGCCTCGAACAAATCAGCACGTTGCACATTGGCGCGTGGTACAAAGGCGCGAAGAAGCCTCCGGTCAAGGGACGCGGCGGAGCGAACGCCGGCGTCTATCGCGTCGAGGAGATCGTGGACGCTCACACGCTTCGTGTCGCGCCCCCGTTCCGCGCGAGCGGCGACATTCCCTACAGCATCGGGACGCATCGATACTTTGACCGCGTGGTCGGCAACTGCCATTTCCTCTTCATCGACAGCCGCAGCGAACGCACCAAGTGGAAGGGGCCGGATCGCGCGTTCGATGAGAAGGAGTCGGCCTTGGGGCCGGTCCAGAAGAAGTGGTTGATTGACACGGCGCGCGGCTCGAAGGCGGATTTCATCTTCGTGGTCTCCGGCGACCCCTGGTTCATCTACCACTCGGCGTTTCATGTCCGCGGCACGGACACGAAAACCAAGGGCGATGGATTCTGCGGTTATGTCCACGAGCGCGAAGAGATCACGGAGGCGTTGGATGCGATTGAGAAGCCCGTCCTGCTGCTCACCGGCGATGTGCATCAACCCTTTGCCGCGCAGATCACGGACAATGTCTGGGAGTTTCTCTGTTCCCCGATGAACTCTGCCAATCATCCCATCGGCACCGCGGGCCTGCCGCCCCTGGGAGGCTGGTTCGACAGCCAGGGCCGCAAGATCAAGATCAAGTGGTGCGGCGGTTATCCGGACAACGTCCACTACCTGCGCCAGCGCCACACGATCTACACCGTCATCGATGTGAACAACGTGGCGCGCGCGGGTCGCAATGACGGCCCCGGTTACCAATACCTCGCCTACGATGAGCCACAGGTCATCGTCCGGTTCCACGACGGCTACACCGGCGATCTGCTCTATGCGGAGGGGATTTCAACCATCGATGCCAAGCCGGAGGGACGGGCCTTTCCCAAGAAGAACCGCTTCGGGCATTGGAACAAGAAGCTGGAGGGGAAGGTGGATCAGGCGGCGCCCAAGGCGAAGTAGGACGGGCTTCACCCGGGCGCGTCTCCCCGTCCCGATCCGGGCGAAAAAAATCGCGCAAACCGGCTAAAGAACTTCGGCGAACGGCCGATGTCATAACTGGAACGCGACGGACGCGACCAAGCATCAAAACAAACAATACTGCACAAACTGGAATCCTGTCCGTCGCGTTCTGTCGTGTACAGAGGCCTTCCGGACCTTGATTTCCAGTCTTTGCAAGGGGAGTTCCGCCCGCTTGAATTCCTTGCATGGCCCACGACACATTCCAGGTCGGCGATCTCAGCGCCGTCATTGGCGACAACGCCGCCCACGAGAAACACCGCGCCGGCTACAACGGCGTCTGGTCCCTGCGACACAAGACCAGCGAACGCAGCCTTTTCGTGCCGGGCATCGCCGGTCTGAACCTCGAACACATCTTCAACGGAGATCCGGTCGGGCCGCGCGAGATCTACTTCGAACCGCGCCACGCGCCGATGAATTTCCGGAAGCTGTCCGCTTCCGAGGCCGAGCTTCATCAACCCGCCACGCCCACGTTTCATCTGGAAAGCTGGACGCGCTTCCAGCTGGCGCCGCCGCATTACCTCGACATGACCTTCACCTGCGAGCCGCACCAGCATGTCTTTCCGCGCGGCTGGATCGGACTGTTTTGGGCGAGCTACATCAACGCCCCGTTGGACAAAAGCCTGTACTTCCTCGGCCACGACGCCTCGCGCAGCCGGAACAGTCTTTGGACGCAGTTCTGCACGCAGCAGCACAATGACGAAAGCACCGTCCTTTTCCGCGACGATCCGACGCGTCTGGAATTCGAGCCTGACGAACGCGAGACACTATACAAGAACGTCTCCCCCTTCCGCTTTGACCAGCCGTTCCACTACGGGAACTTCGAGGACCACACCTGGATCCTGATGTTCGACCGGGGCGAGGGCATCCGCTTTTCCCATTCGCCATCCGGCGGCGGGGTGAATTCTGCGATGCGGACGACCAACCCCGCCTGGGACTTCCAGTTCGTCATTCCGAAGTTCGAGGTGAACGAGAAATATGGCTTCAAGGCCCGGGCGGCGCTCCGGCCGAAGTGCGACCGGGCGGAGGTCGTCGCGGAATATGAAATGTGGCGGAAGACGAAGTAGTCGCCATCAGGAATGGAAGCCGTCGGACTCCGGGATTCAACCCGTCCGTCTCGCGCTCAGGGCAGGCTGTGTCCGTCTCGCGCTCAGGGCAGGCTGTGTCCGTCGGTCGCCGCAAGATTGCAGGTGGGCTTGGTCGCGACGTTGAGGATCGTATAGCTGCCTCCCGAGGGACAGTCCGGCATCTGCTTCAGATACAGCTCGGCTCCGATGATGTCCGTCTGGGTGGGCGTCTCCGTGACCGGTTTGTTCTCGTTGACCGCCCATTGCTGCTTGGCCGAATCCAGCTGCATCAAGTTTCCGATGCAGGTCTTCTCCGCCGCCGTGCGCCGGGCCTTGAACAGACTCGTCAACCCGACGCTGACCAGCGTGGCGATGATGGCCACCACCACCATCACTTCAATCAATGTGAATCCTCTGACTTCTTTGTCCCTCGTCTTCATAGAATAGGCTTGGTTCGCCACCTTGGCCGACAATTTCCTCCCCCGCGCCCGACTGCCAACGTGATCACAATTCCTGTCAGTTAAGTATCGCTTCTGTTTGAATGTCAACAATCGATACAGGGCTTACGCATGAGTTGAAAAGTGAAGAAAAATGAAGTTTGGGAGCGCTAAATCGCAAAAAATATGATTCTTG